>Ga0114939_10000467_pt1 | contig 33676 bp, 26 predicted proteins | sample AshMeaCrysSpring_FD_87196 | JGI IMG/M metagenome (GOLD analysis project Ga0114939, IMG submission 87196) | Groundwater microbial communities from Big Spring, Nevada to study Microbial Dark Matter (Phase II) - Ash Meadows Crystal Spring | ecosystem: Environmental > Aquatic > Deep subsurface >...
CCTCTGATGCAGCGGCCGCAACTCCTACACTACCCCCTACCCCCTGATCATTACTCCCTTTTCTTGTAGCCTTCCCCACCACCATCGTTCCCCCGCCGCCACCCGCCATGGACTTCATCGACCTCAAGAGCCAGTACCGACGCATCAAGCCGTCCGTGGATTCGCGCATCGCGCGCGTGCTCGAGCACGGCCAGTTCGTCATGGGTCCGGAGGTGGCCGAACTCGAGTCGGTGCTCGCCGCGTACTGCGGGACGCGGCACTGCGTGGCGGTCGCGAGCGGCACCGACGCGCTCCTGATCGCGCTCATGGCGCTCGGCATCGGTCGGGGCGACGAAGTGATCACCGTGCCGTTCACGTTCTTCGCTACCGCGGAGATGATCGCTCTCGCAGGCGCGCGCCCGGTGTTCGTCGACGTCGACCCGCGCACCTACAACATGGACCCGGCGCGGCTCGAGGCCGCCATCACGCCTCGCACGAAGGCGATCATGCCGGTCTCGCTCTACGGCCAGTGCGCGGACTTCGACGCCATCAACGCGATCGCGGCCCGGCACGCGCTGCCGGTGATCGAGGACGCGGCGCAGAGCTTCGGCGCCACCTACAAGGGGCGGCGCTCGAACGCACTGTCGCTCATCGGCGCGACCTCGTTCTTTCCCTCGAAGCCGCTCGGGGGTTACGGTGACGGCGGCGCGCTCTTTACGGACGACGAGACGCTCGCCAGGCTCATGCGCGAGATCCGCGTGCACGGGCAGGATCGCCGCTACCACCACCCCCGGCTCGGGCTGACCGGCCGCCTGGACTCGATCCAGGCCGCGGTGCTGCTCGCGAAGATGGAGATCTTCGCGGACGAGGTCGCGGTGCGTGAACGGGTCGCGGGCGTTTACGCGCGGCTCATCGGGAGCGCGTTCGGCGCGAGCGGCGCGGTCCGTGCGCCGTACGTCGAGCCCTTCAACACGAGCGTCTACGCCCAGTACACCATCGAGGTCGACCGGCGCGACATCGTCGAGACGCGCATGAAGGCGATGGGCGTGCCCACCGCCGTGCACTACCCGATCGCGCTGCACGAGCAACCGGTGTTCGAGCACCTCGGGCAGCCGGTGGGCACGTTCCCCGTTTCCGAGGCGGCCGCGCGGCGCGTGATCAGCCTCCCCATGCACCCGTACCTGACGGAAGAGCAGCAGGGCAGGGTGGTCGAGGCACTGCGGCAATCGGTCGGAGGAAGCGAATAGTGACTGGTGGATGGCGGATAATGAAGGACCGTCGGCCGCTCTTCTTCTTGCACCATGCACTGTCTGCTGTCCACCATTCACTCGCTGCCATCCGTTAGTCACTATCCGCTACGACCCATGCGCCAGATCATCCTCGACACCGAGACCACCGGCCTCGAACCCGAGCAGGGCCACCGCATCATCGAGATCGGCTGCATCGAGGTCGTGAACCGGCGTCGCTCGGGCAGGGTGTTCCACCGGTACCTGTGCCCGGATCGTGCGATCGATCCCGGCGCGCTCCAGGTGCACGGTCTGACCGCAGAGTTCCTCGCGGGCCAGCCGCGGTTCGCGGACATCGCGTCCGAGTTGCTCGAGTTCCTGCGCGGCGCGGAACTCATCATCCACAACGCCCCCTTCGACGTGGCGTTCCTCGACGCGGAGTTCGGCAGGCTGCCGGCCCCTCCGGGCCGCGTCACCGATCACTGCATCGTGCTCGACACGCTGCAGATGGCGCGACAGATGCACCCGGGCCAGCGCAACGGCCTCGACGCGCTCTGCAAGCGATACTCTGTCGACAACTCCCACCGCGACCTGCACGGGGCCCTGCTCGACGCGGACCTGTTGCTCGAGGTCTACCTGGCGATGACTGGCGGGCAAGGCGCGCTCACGCTCGGCGAGAGTGAGGCCGCCGCCGCCAAGCACACTGCGATCACGCGCGCAAAGCGTCCGCGGGGCACGCTCGTCGTGCGGCGCGCGACAGCCGACGAGCTCGCGGCGCACGAGAAGCGGCTCGCGGCCCTCGACAAGGCGAGCGGCGGCAGGACGCTCTGGCGCAGGCTGGATGAGCGCGCCACGACCGGCAAGCCGGCGTCATGAGCCGCACGCTCGCGCAGGCTTTCGCGAAGAACTTCCTCGGGCACGCGCCCGACTGGTACAAGCTCACCATCGTCGGGTTCCTGCTCGCGAATCCGGTGCTGCTCGTGCTCTTCGGTCCCGTCGTGACCGACTGGGCCTTGCTCGCGGAGTTCATCTTCACGCTCGCCATGGCGCTGCGCTGCTACCCGCTGCAGCCGGGTGGGCTCCTCGCGATCCAGAGCGTGCTGCTCGGGCTCACGACCGCAGAAGCCGTCTACCAGGAGGTGACGCAGGCGTTTCCGGTCGTGCTGCTGCTGATCTTCATGGTGGCGGGCATCTATTTCCTGCGTGACCTGCTTCTGTACGTATTCACGCGGCTGCTGCTCAAGGTCCACTCGTCCTGGCTCCTCGCCGTGCTCTTCTGCGGGGTGGCGGCCTTCCTGTCGGCGTTCCTCGATGCGCTGACGGTGGTGGCGGTGGCGATCACGGTCGGCGTGGGCTTCTACGAGGTGTACCACCGGGTCGCGTCCGGCAAGACCCACGATGCGGACCACGACCCGGCCCACGACGGCGGCGTGCACCTGCTGCACCGGGACAACCTCGAGCAGTTCCGCGCATTCCTGCGCGGCCTGATGATGCACGCGGCGGTCGGCACTGCGATCGGTGGCGTGATGACGCAGGTGGGCGAGCCGCAGAACCTCCTCATCTCGGAGCAGGCGGGCTGGAACTTCGTTCAGTTCTTCCGCGAGGTCGCACCGGTCTCGATTCCGGTCGCTATCGCCGGGCTGCTGACCTGCGGACTCGTCGACCGTTTCCGCCTCTTCGGTTACGGCACGCAACTGCCTCATGCCGTGCGGGCGGTGCTGCGTGACTACAGCGAGCATCTCGCGCTCAAGTCGACCGTGCGCGACCGGCAGGTGCTGATCGTGCAGGCGGTCGTCGCGCTGATCCTGGTGCTGGGCCTCGCGTTCCACGCGGCCGAGGTCGGGCTGATCGGGCTCGTGGTGATCATCCTCGCGACGAGTTTCACCGGCATCGTCGAGGAACACCGGATCGGCAAGGCGTTCGAGGCAGCCCTGCCGTTCACCGCGCTGCTCGTCGTCTTCTTCGTGATCGTGGCGGGCATCCACGACCAGCACCTGTTCGAGCCCGTGATCGCGTGGGTGCTCGGCCTCGAGGGGCGCGTGCAGGCGGCGGCTCTCTACGTCGCATCCGGCGCGCTTTCGACCATCAGCGACAACGTGTTCGTGGCGTCGATCTACATCACGGAATTCAAGGCGGCCTTCCTGCAGGGCGCGATGACCCGCGAGCAGTTCGACGCCGCGGCCGTCGCCATCAACACCGGCACCAATATCCCGAGCGTGGCCACGCCGAACGGACAGGCCGCCTTCCTTTTCCTGCTGACCTCGACCCTGGCGCCCCTGATCCGCCTCGGCTACCTGCGCATGGTCTGGATGGCCCTGCCGTACTTCTTGGTCATGACCGCGGTGGGGCTGGCGGCGGTGGTGTGGCTCTTGTGAGGGATGCAGTGTGTAATGATTTCGGAGCAGGGGGTAATGATCAGGGGGTAGGGGGTAGGGCGGAGGAGGCGGCAGCTTGACGCCTGTCTCATTTGCACTCGCGGCAGTGTGGCATCCTTGCGCCCAAACCAAGGTCTGCTGCTGATTCTTCACTACCCCCTACCCCCTACCCCCTGATCACCACCCCCTTTCCCATGCCCAGATTCAATCTCCGCAACCTCAAGGTCGGCGTCGTCGGCCTCGGCTACGTCGGTCTGCCGCTCGCCGTCGAGTTCGGCAAGCGATTCACCACGGTCGGTTTCGACATCAAGCAGGCGCGCGTCGACGAGTTGAAGAAGGGTCACGACAGCACGCTCGAGACGGACGAGGCCGAACTGGCCGCGGCGACCAAGCTCAGCTTCACGACGAAGCTGGGGGACCTCAAGGGCTGCCGTGTGTTCATCGTCACGGTGCCAACGCCGATCGACGAGTACAAGCGCCCCGACCTCACGCCGCTCGTGAAGTCGAGCGAGGCGGTGGGGCAGGTGCTCAAGAAGGGCGACGTCGTGGTCTACGAGTCCACCGTCTACCCGGGCTGCACGGAGGAGGTCTGCGTGCCGATCCTCGAGCGCGTCTCGGGTCTCAAGTTCAACAAGGACTTCTTCGCGGGCTACAGCCCGGAGCGCATCAACCCAGGCGACAAGCAGCACCGGCTCACGACCATCCGCAAGGTCACCTCGGGTTCGACGCCGGCCGTCGCCGAGTTCGTCGACTCGCTCTACCGCTCGATCGTCACCGCAGGTACCCACAAGGCCTCGAGCATCAAGGTGGCCGAGGCGGCGAAGGTCATCGAGAACACGCAGCGCGACGTGAACATCGCGCTCATCAACGAGCTCGCTCTCATCTTCAATCGCCTCGGCATCGACACCGAGGAGGTGCTGCTCGCCGCGGGCAGCAAGTGGAACTTCCTGCCGTTCCGGCCGGGCCTCGTTGGCGGCCACTGCATCGGGGTGGATCCGTACTACCTGACGCACAAGGCGCAGGCGATCGGCTACCACCCCGAGATGATCCTCGCCGGCCGCCGCATCAACGACAACATGGGCATCTACGTCGCGCAGCAGGTCGCGCAGCTCATGATCCAGCGGCGCATCCAGGTCAAGGGCTCGCGCATCCTGATCCTGGGGCTCACGTTCAAGGAGAACTGCCCCGACGTGCGCAACACCAGGATCGTCGACGTGGTGCGCGAGCTCGAGAAGTATGGCGCGAAAGTCGACGTGTTCGACCCCTGGGCCGATCCGGACGAGGCCGAGCACGAGTACGGGCTCCGCCCCGTGAAGCGCCTGAAGCCCGGCACCTACGACGCGCTCGTGATGGGTGTGGCCCACGAGGAGTTCCGCAGGATGGGCATCGCGAAGATCCGCGAGTTTGCCAGGAAGGAGCACGTGCTCTACGACATCAAGTACGTGTTCCGGGCCGACGAGGTGGATGGGAGACTATGAAGCTCCTCGTCACCGGCGCCGCCGGGTTCATCGGCTACCACACGGCCCGCAAGCTCCTCGAGCGGGGCGATGAGGTCGTGGGCCTCGACAACCTCAACGACTACTACGACGTGCGCCTCAAGCTCGCGCGGCTCGAGGAACTGCGGCGCTACCCGGGCTTCCGCTTCGTGAAGCTCGATCTCGCCGACCGAGCGGGCATGGCGGATCTCATCTCGCAGGAGAAGTTCGCCCGCGTGATCCACCTGGCCGCGCAGGCCGGCGTCCGTTACTCGATCCAGAACCCGCTCGCCTACGTGGACTCGAACGTGGTCGGCACGGCGAACGTACTCGAGGGTTGCCGCCACAACGGCGTCGAGCACCTGGTCTATGCCTCGACGAGCTCGGTCTACGGCGCCAACACGAAGATGCCGTTCTCCGTGCACCAGAACGTCGACCACCCGCTTTCCTTCTACGCCGCGACGAAGAAGGCGAACGAGCTCATGGCCCATACCTACGCGCACCTCTACGCGCTGCCGGTGACAGGCCTGCGGTTCTTCACGGTTTACGGCCCGTGGGGGCGCCCGGACATGGCGCTCTTCCTCTTCACGCGCAACATCCTCGACGGCAAGCCGATCGACGTCTTCAACTACGGCCACCACCGGCGCGACTTCACGTACGTTGGCGACATCGCCGAGGGCGTGGTGCGGGCCTGCGACCGGGTGGCGACGGGCAATACGGACTGGGACAGCGACGCGCCCGACCCCGGCACGAGCCGTGCGCCCTACCGGCTCTACAACATCGGCAACAACCGCCCGGTCGAGCTCCTGCGTTACATCGAGGTGCTCGAGCAGTGCCTCGGCCGCAAGGCGCAGATGAACCTCCTGCCGCTGCAGGCCGGCGACGTCCCGGACACCTGGGCCGACATCGACGACCTCACGCGCGATGCAGGCTACACGCCGGCGACGCCGGTGGAAGAGGGTATCCGCCAGTTCGTGGACTGGTACCTGTCCTATTACAGGGACGGCGGCCCGGCCAACCCCAAGGTCGTCAATCTCGGCTGATCCCGTTACCATTCGCGGATGAAGGGAACCCTCTCCGTGCTGCTCGCGGGCTTGCTCGCGGGCCCGGTGGCGCTTGCAGGCGAGCCATGGCTCGCGCCCGGCGACCTCCAGCTCCGCCACGACCTCCAACTCCTCGTCGACGACGGGGTCATCGACATCCCGATTTCCGCGTGGCCGATCGCCGCTTCGGACGTCTCGCGGGCGCTCGTCGAGGCGAAGCGCAAGTACGGGCTCGAGCCGGCCTCCACCGATCCCAAGGCCCAATCCCCCGCGCCGACGCTCTCGAATGCACAGTTCGCGGCGTTCACCCGCTTGAGCCGGCTCGTGGCTGAAGAGGACACTGGCCTGTACGCCGAGGCGCGTGGCGCAGCGAGGCCCGAGGAGCTGCGCACATTCTGGTTCGAGCCTCGCGAGGAGTACGAGCTCGCGGTCGGGTACGCCGGGTTCCTCGGCGAGCGCCTCGGCGGACGGCTCGAGATGACGGTGGTCGATTCGCCGTCCGACGACGACAACTTCCGCCTCGACCGCAGCTACCTCGCCGGTCGACTCGGTAACTGGATCTTCACGCTCGGCGCCCAGGATCGCTGGTGGGGCTCGGGCTGGCAGGGGAGCCTGATCCTGTCGAACAACGCCCGCCCGGTTCCGGCCCTCGCCTTCGACCGGGTGGAGTCCACGCCCTTCGAGACGAAGTGGCTGAGCTGGATCGGGCCGTGGCGTCTCACCACCTTTCTCGGCTACATGGACGACGATCGCGGCGAAGGCGACTACGACAACCCGCTGCTGTTCGGCTTTCGCGTCTCGGCTCGTCCGCTGCAGGGTCTCGAGATCGGGCTCGAGCGCACGGCGCAGCTCTGCGGCGAGGGCCGCAGCTGCACCTGGGACGATTTCTGGAACATGTGGTGGGGCAACGATAACGCGAACGAGAACGTCGACCCGGAGGACGAGCCGGGCAACCAGCTCGCCGGCTGGGACATCCGCTGGGCCTCGCCGATCGGCAGCTGGCCTTACGCCATCTACTGGCAGCACACGGGCGAGACGATCGACAACCAGATCCCGCGGCCGTACCGGAGCATGGAACTCGGCGGTGCGGAGGTGTGGGGCGACTTCTCCGCGGGTGGCAGCTGGCGATTCAACCTCGAGTACGCCGACACGCTCTGCAGCGGCACCGAGAACGAGCAGAAGCTCTGGGACTGCGCCTACAACAGCGGCATCTACAACGCCTCGGGCTACCGCTACAAGGGCCGCGTGATGGGCAGCTCCATGGACGGCGACGCGCGGCAATACGCGCTGCGCTACATCGTCGTGCCCTCCGACGGCAGCACGTGGAGCTTCATGGTCCGCTACAGCGAATTGAACCGCGACGGCGCGTTCCCCGACACGCTGAACTCGGTTGCGCCCGGACCGGAGGACTGGTTGAGCGTCGATGCGTCCTACCGCCGTCCGATCCGCAAGGGGTGGATCGAGGTCGGCGTCGGCGTCGATCGCGAGGATCGCAAATGGGACGACGACACGGCAGTCCTGCCGCGCGGCACCTTCACGTGGCACTACGGGTTCTAATCGCGCTCGCCGCGTTCGCGGCGGCCGGTCCCGCAGTCGCCGAGCCGTGGGTGGCTCCGGGCGACATGCGCCTGCGCCACGACCTCGAGTTGCTGTACGACAGCGGCGTGCTCTCCGGCCCGAGCCTCTCGTGGCCACTGTCCTGGCCGGACATCGCGCGCGACCTCGGTCGTGCGGAGACCGCGAAACTCCCGTCGGGGACGGGCGCGGCCCTGCTGCGGGTGCGCAGTCGCCTGTTGCGCGAGCAGCGCCTCGAGGAGCCCTCGCTCTCGGCGGAAGTCGCCGTCGGGGCGAACCCGATCCGCATCCGCACCTTCGACGACACGCCGCGCGAGGATTTCCAGGCGTCGCTCGCACTCGACGGCCTCGGCGAGCGTTTTGCATACCGGCTCGAGGTCACGGCGGTGAGCCAGTCCGAGGACGGCCAGACCTGGCGCCCCGACGGGTCGTACGTTGCCGCGAGCCTCGGTAACTGGATGGTCTCGCTCGGCTACATGGACCGCTGGTGGGGTCCCGGCTGGGACGGCAGCCTGATCCTCGGCACCAACCACCGCCCGGTCCCCGCGATCGCGATCGAACGCCAGGAGTCGACGCCGATGGACGTCGCCGTGCTGCGGTGGCTCGGTCCCTGGCGGTTCGTCACGTTCATGGGCCAGCTCGAGGGCGACCGCGACTACGACAATGCCCTCCTCTTCGGCATGCGCATCGAGCTCCGGCCGCTGCCCTCGCTGCAGATCGCCGCGAGCCGCACGGCCCAGTGGTGCGGCGATGGCCGGTCCTGTACCTGGGACGACTTCTGGAACCTGTTCATCGGCAACGACAACGACGAAGACCTCGACGAGCAGCCTGGCAACCAGCTCGCCGGCTTCGACGTGCGCTGGACCTGGCCCGGCGGGCGGGTGCCCCTGGCCCTCTACGGCCAGTTCATCGGCGAGGACGAGGCGGGTTACCTGCCTTCGAAGTACCTCGGGCTCTTCGGGGCGGAGACCTGGGGCGAGGCCTTCGACGGGACCTGGCGCGCCCACGTCGAATACGCCGACACGACCTGCAATTTTCTCGGCACGCCGCAGTACGGGTGCGCCTACGAAAGCGTCATTTACACCGACGGCTACCGCTACCGCGGCTACTCGATGGGGCACTCCGTTGATTCCGATGGGGAATCGCTGGGCATTGGAGGTATGCTAATCGGCTCGGACGGGCGGGAGTGGCAGTTGCTCTGGCGCGACATGCGGCTCAACCGCGACGGGGCCTCGACGCAGGACCCGCTCGCCGACGGTCCGGCAGACGTGTGGGACGTCGAACTGACGCACCGCCGTCCGTTCACCTGGGGAACGCTCGAGGCGAGCGTGGGGTATGCGAGCCCGGACCCCGATCCGGGCGTCACCGTGTCGGTCAGCGACGGCTGGCGCGGATTCGTTTCCTGGCGGCACGAGCTGCGTTGACGGAATGACCATGTTCGAACGATCGAAGACGCGATTCTCGCTTAGGCTGCTCCTGGCATCGGCGGTCGTCGCGGCGGGCCTGATTCCTGCCGGGACCGCCGGGGCACAGACCACGCCCACGCCGACTGCGGCGCAGATGGAAGTCTTCAAGAGCCTGCCGCCGGACCAGCAGCGCATGATCCTGCAGCAGATGCAGGGTGGCAGCGCTAAGACGAAGTCCTCAACGAAGACAAAGGAGCCGGGCGCAGTCACGACGGTGACGCCCAGGGAGCTTTCCGCCGCGGAGCAGGAGAAGGCGCTCGAGGCGTTGCGCGAACCGCGGCTGCGCGCGGGCGACACGATCGTGGTCGAGCTCGCGATCCGTGCCCCGGGCGAGGACGACCTGGCGCAGTCGATCGCCGACGAGAAAAAGAAGAAGGAACTCGAAAAAGCCCAGGCGCAGGCGAAGCTCGCAGAGACGACGAAGCAGGCCGACCTGGCCACCCCCGCGACCACGCGCGAGAAGCGCAAGGCGCTCGAGGAGCAGCGGCGTCTCGCGCGCACGCCGGAGCAGATTGCCGATCTCGAGTCGCTGCGCGACCGCATTCGCGCCGGCAACCCGTACAAGCTCGACCGCACGGGCACGCTGTCCCTCCCCGGTGTCGCGGGCGTGCCGCTCGCGGGCCTCACCCAGGAACAGGCGCGCATCCGGCTCGCCAACGATCCCGCGCTGCGTGAATTCCTGCTGCGCGTGACCCTCCTGCCGCTCGAGCGGCAGGGCGTGGAGGCGCTCGAGCCCTTCGGTTACGACCTCTTCAGCGCGCTGCCGAGCACCTATGCGCCGGTCGGCGACGTGCCCGTACCCTCGCAATACGTCGTCGGTCCGGGCGACATGATCCAGGTGCAGCTGCTCGGCAACACGCAGGACGAGCACTCCCTCGAAGTCGGCCGGGACGGCACGGTCCAGTTCCCGGACCTCGGTCCCATCGCCGTCGCGGGCCTGACCTTCCCGCAGGCGCGCCAGGCGATCGAACAGCGCGTCGCCCAGGGCATGATCGGCACGCGCGCCGTGGTCACCATCGGCGAGCTCCGCTCGATCACCGTGCTCATCACCGGCGAGGCGGCGGCGCCCGGCTCCTACACCGTGAGCGCGCTCTCGACGATCACGAACGCGCTGTTCGCGAGCGGCGGCATCAAGGAGATCGGCTCGCTGCGCAACATCCAGCTGAAGCGCCGCGGTCGGCTGGTCGCCACGCTCGACCTCTACGACCTGCTCCTGCGCGGCGATTCGACGAACGACGTGCGGCTGATGTCGGGGGACGTGATATTCATCCCGCCGGTCGGCCCGACCGCCGGCATCACCGGGGAAGTGCGCAGGCCGGCGATCTATGAGTTGCGCGGCGAGGCGGTCGCCTCGGACCTCCTGTACCTCGCAGGCGGACTGCTGCCCGACGCCGACCCGCGTACGGCGACCATCGAGCGCATCAACGACTCGCGCGTCCGGGTCGTGCTCGACGTCGACCTCTCGAAGCCGGCGGGCCGCGCCACGCGGCTTCGCTCCGGCGACCTGATGCGCATCTCCGCGGTGCGGCCGCAGCTCGCGAACGCCGTCACGGTGAACGGAAACGTGTACCGCCCGGGACCGGTGGCGTGGCGGCAGGGTCTCCGCATCGCCGACGTGCTGTCCCGGCCGGAGGACCTGAAGCCGGATTCGGACCTCCACTACGTCCTCATCCGCCGCGAGTCGCTCGACAGGCAGGTGACGGTCGTCTCTGCCGATCTCGAGCAGGCGTGGCTGCAGCCCGGGTCCGATGCCAACGTCCAGCTCCTGCCGCGCGACCAGGTCCACGTCTTCAACCTCGAGGGCGGACGTGAGCTGCAGCTGCGGCCCCTGATCGAAGACCTGCGGCAGCAGGCGGTGGCGGGCGCGCCGGCGCAGATGGTCAACGTCGGCGGGCAGGTGCGCGCGCCCGGGCAATACCCCCTCGAAGTCGGCATGACGGTCTCGGACCTCGTGCGCGCGGGCGCCGGGCTCGGCGAGGCGGCGTACGGCACGCAGGCCGAGATCACGCGCTACGCGGTCGTGAACGGGCAGTACCGGCAGATCGCGACCATCGAGGTGAACCTGGCGGCGGCGCTCGCGGGTGACCCGGCCGCCGACATCGTGCTGCAGCCCTTCGACTATCTCGTGATCAAGGAACTGCCGCAGTGGTCGGAGCAGGGCACGATCACGGTCGGCGGCGAGGTACGCTTCCCGGGCACCTACCCGATCAAGCGCGGCGAGACCTTGAGTTCGATCCTCCGGCGCGCGGGTGGGCTCACCGACCTCGCGTTCGCGGAAGGCGCGATCTTCACGCGCGAGTCGCTGCGCGAGCGCGAGGCCGCGCAGCTCGCGTTGCTGGCGGACCGGTTGCAGGGGGACCTGGCCTCGCTCGCCCTGCAGGCCACGCAAAGCGCGATTCCGAACTCGCAGCAGCAGCCGGCGACGCAGGCGTTGCTCGTCGGCCAGTCCCTGCTCGACAGCCTGCGCGAGATCGAACCCGTCGGGCGCCTCGTCATCAACCTCGACCGGATCCTCTCCGCAACGCCCGGCACCCACGACGACGTCGTGGTGAAGGACGGCGACCGCCTGCTGGTGCCCGGGCAGATGCAGGAAGTCACCGTGCTCGGCGAGGTGCAGAGCACGACTTCGCACCTCTGGGATCCGGCGCTCGCGCGCTCGGATTACATCCGCATGAGCGGCGGCACGACCCAGAACGCCGACAAAGGCCGCATCTACGTGGTGCGCGCGAGCGGCAGCGTCGTGAGCGGCGAATCGAGCGCCTGGTTCCGCGGGGACCACGGCGCGATCCGCCCGGGCGACACCATCGTCGTTCCGCTCGACGCGCAGCGCATGCGGCCGCTGCCGTTGTGGACGGCCGTCACCACGATCATCTACAACCTCGCGATCTCGGTCGCGGCGATCAATTCGTTCTGATGGACACGCCGGCCATTCTCGACCAGATCACGCTCGACGCGGTGTTCGCCGCGGCGTGGCGTCGCCGCTGGCTGATGCTCGCGTGCGTGCTGCTCGCCACCGGGCTTGCGACCGCGGCGGCCTTCGTCATGAAACCGAAGTACCTCGTCGAGGTCGTGATGATCCCGGTGAAGGCGGACGACGCGCGCTCGGCGCTGTCGAGCGTCGTCGGGCAGCTCGGCGGCCTCGCGAGTCTCGCCGGCGCGGCGCTCTCGGGCGGCGGCAACAAGGACGAGAACATCGAGTACCTGCGCTCGTACGACTTCGCGGCCCGCTTCATCGAGGAGGAGAACCTCCTGCCGATCCTTTTCGCGAAGAAGTGGGACGCGCAGAACGGCCGCTGGAACGTCGACGACCCCGAGGACGTGCCCACGGTTTCCGACGGCGTGCGGCTCCTGGACCGGATCCGCAACGTGCAGGAGGAGCGCCGCACGGGCCTCGTGACGCTTTCCCTCAAGTGGCGGGACCGGGAACTGGCGGCGCGCTGGGCGAACCTGATGGTCGAGCGCGTGAACCGCGATCTCAGGGCGCGGGCCATTGCCGAAGCCCAGGCGAGCATCGACTACCTGAACACGGAACTGGCGAAGACCGGCGTCGTCGAGTTGCGCGAGTCGCTCTATCGGCTCTACGAGAACCAGGTCAAGACGATCATGTTCGCCAAGGTCCGGTCGCAGTACGCGTTCAAGGTGATCGACCCGGCCTTTGTGCCCGATGCCGACCGGTTCGTGCAGCCGAAGCGCATTCCCATGATCCTGATCGGAGCGCTCGGCGGGCTCCTCGGCGGATTCTTGCTGGTCGCGTTCCTGCTGCGCCGGGAGCAACTCGCCAAGTGACGCAATCCGCCGCGCCCGCCGTGCCGCGAGCAGGCCCCGCGGGCATGGCGCTCACGGCGATGTACGTGCTCACGATCGTCGGCTTCCCGCTCGTTTCGACGTTGCCGACCTTGCTCGGGCTCGATTCGCAGCTCGCGACGATTCCGTATCGCGTGCTGGTCGCCGCGCTCGGGGCCGCCATCGTGTTCGGCTGGTGGTTGCGCGGGACCAGCGTGCTTTTCAGCTCGGCGGTGCTGGTCACGCTGACCTTGTGGGCGCTGCTGATCGCCCGCATTTTGTGGGACACGATCGTGAGCCCGCTGCCGGGCGAGCTCTACACGCCGGCCGGCCAGTTGCTGCTGCTCAGTCTCGGCGCGTGCTTCCTGCCGGCACTCGTTGCGCTCCAGTTTCCGTCCGACGCCACGCTCGACCTCGCGCGGCGCTGGATCGAGGTGCTCGGCGCGGTCGCGATGGTGGCCATCCTCTACGTTGGCCTGCGCGGGGTACTCGGGGGCGCGATCCTGTACCGGCTCGCCACGCCCGTGCTCAATCCCATCTCCGTCGGGCATCTCGGCGTGTCGGTAATGATCGTCGCGCTGTGCGGATTCGCCGGCGCCGGACGCCTCGCACGCACCTGGCGCACGCTGCTCGTGGTGTTGAGCGTGGGTGTCACGGTCGCCACGGTGTCCCGCGGGCCCATCATTGCGGGCGTGCTGGCGGTGCTGATCCTGGCCTTCGTTACACGGCGTCGCAGGGGGCTCGGGCTCAGGCGCCTCGCCTGGCGCGTCGGATTCATCGCGGTGGGCGTCGGCGCCGTCGCGGCCGCGGTCCTGTACCTCGAGGACCTCGGCGTCATCGACATCCTCGCGCGCCTCACCGACACGTTCCAGGACGTCGCCTCGCAGGAGCGCGCGCAGATGATCCGCGGTGCCTGGACGCAGTTCACCGACCATCCCCTGCTCGGCAGCGCGTTCGTGGAGCTTCGCTTCATGGAAAACCCGCACAACATCCTGCTCGAGAGCATGATGGCGCTCGGTGTCGCGGGCCTCGGGCTGCTGCTCGTCAGCATGGCCGCGAGCCTTGCGGCCGCGAGCGACGTGATCCGTACGGTGCCGCGCCACTCCTGGGTCGGGCTGATCTACCTGCAGTACATCGTGAACGGGATGCTCTCCGGGTCGCTCTTCACCGACGGGTCGTTCTGGTTCTTCGGCCTCGCGTCGCTGGCGCTCGCGAAGTCACTGCACGAACGGGCGGAGGCGCACTGAGGCCATGTGCGGGATCCTCGGCTGGGTGGGTGTGGGCGAGGCCCCGTTCGACGCACGGGCGTTCTCCTCCGCGCTCGGGGCGATCCGTCACCGCGGGCCGGACGACGAAGGGGTCTGGTCCGCGCCGGGCGTGATGCTCGGCCACCGACGGCTCTCGATCATCGATCTCTCGGCGGCCGGTCACCAGCCGATGGCCTCGGCGGACGGCACGCGCACCATCGTCTACAACGGCGAGATCTACAACTACCTCGAGCTGCGATCCGAACTCGCCACGCGCGGCCGCCGCGTCGCGGGCGGGTCGGACACGGGCGTGCTGCTCGCGGCGCTCGACGAATGGGGCGAGGATGCCTTCGCGAGACTGAACGGCATGTGGGCGTTCGGAGCGTGGGACGCCTCGCGCCGGCAATTGCTCCTGAGCCGCGACCGCTTCGGAGTGAAGCCGCTGTATTACCGGCGCGGCCCCGGGGGCTTCGCGTTCGCCTCGGAGCCCAAGGCGTTGCTCCAGCTCTTTCCGCGGCATCGCGCGGTGAACGAGTCGGCGTTGCTCCGCTTCCTCGCCAACAACGAGCTGCACGGCCACGACGAGTCCTTCTACGCGGGGATCCACGTGCTGCCGCCCGCACACTTCGCAGTCTACGAACCCGACGCGGACCGGCTGGTCGTTGCCCGGCACTGGCAGTACCCGGAGGAGATGCACGACGGCGTCACTGCAGGCGAGGGGCGCGATCGATTCGCGGAGATCTTCGAGGACTCAGTACGCCTTCGCCTGCGCAGTGACGTTCGCGTGGGCATCACCTTGAGCGGCGGGCTCGACTCGACCGCGGTGCTCGCAGCGGCGGTGCGCCACACACAGCGTCCGCCGACCTGCTTCACATCGGTATACGGTGCGGGACAGTCGGGCGAGCTCGATTGGGCGCGCCTCGCGTGCGAGGCCGTCGGTGCGCCGCTCGAGCCCGCGCCAGCGCCCGAGGACGGCTGGCTCGCGACCTTGCCCGAAATCGCCTGGCACATGGACGGCCCCGGCTACTCGCCCGCGGTGTATCCGCTGTGGTGCCTCATGCGGCAGGCCCGCGCTGCCGGCGTCCCCGTGTTGCTCGAAGGGCAGGGGGCCGACGAGGCGCTCGGCGGCTACCCGGCCTACTCGGTGCTCCAGCTGATCGATTTCGCGCGCGGGCGTGGCCCGGAGCGCGCGAGCCTCGCCGGGATCGTGCGGCGGTTCAGGCGACTTGCGGGTACGTTCTCGACGCAGTGGCTCCTGCTGTGGCTTGCCCGCGAGCTGTCGCCGTCGCTGCACGCCTGGCACCGGTCACGGGTCGGCTTCCAGTCGCTCGTCAGGCCCGGCGTGAGCGTGCCGCCGCCGCCCGCGACGGATGACCTGCCGCAGGGCAGCGACTCGGTGCGCCGGCGGCTCGTGGCCGATCACGCTCGCCACGTCCTGCCGGGCCTCCTGCAGTACGGCGACGCGATGAGCATGGCGCACTCGATCGAGTCGCGGAACCCGTTCCTCGACTACCGCCTGGTGGAGTGGCTGTTCCGCCTGCCGACGCAGCTCAAGCTGCGCGACGGCGAGACGAAATGGGTGCTGCGGGAGTACCTGCGCGCGACCGGCCAGGCGGCCATCGGCAACCGTGTGGACAAGCGCGGTTATCCGACGCCGGTCGCCGCGTGGCTGGTCGCCGATCCGGCCGCGCTGGAGCGACGTCTGCTCGCGCCCGGTTCGCCGCTCGCCGAGTGGTGCGACCCCGCCCGCGTGCGACGGCTGATCGAGCAGGTGGGGAAGGGCACTGCGGGCGCGGACCACCACCTCTACAAGCTCCTCTCGACGCAGGCGTGGTACGAGCGCTGCATCGCGACGGGCGGGGCGGCCGCATGAGCGCGCGTGCGCCGATTGCGGTGTTCGCCTACCGGCGGCCGGATCACCTGCGCCGCACGCTCGAGAGCCTCGCGCGCTGCAATGGCTTCGCCGATTCCCCGCTCTACCTCTTCGCGGACGGGGCGAAGGGCGAGGCCGACGCGGCGGACGTCCGTGCGACGCGTGATGTGGCGCGTGCCTTGCTCGGGGATCGCGCCGAGTACCGGTTGAGTCCCCAGAACCGGGGCCTTTCCCGGTCGGTGATCGGCGGAGTCGAGGCGGTGCTCGAGCGCCACGAAGGCGTGATCGTCGTCGAGGATGACATGGAGCTGAGCCCCGGCTTCCTGGATTACATGAACTCGGCCTTCGAGCGTTTCCGGGACGAGCCTCGCGTCATGCAGGTGTCCGGGCACATGTTCGACGTCCCGGAATTCGCCGGGCGCGATCGCGCGCTCCTGCTGCCTTTCACGACGTCCTGGGGCTGGGCGACCTGGCGGCGGGCCTGGAGCCAGTTCGATCCCGATGCGCGCGAGTGGCAGGTCCTCTCGCGCGACCGTGCGTTGCGCAGTCGCTTCAACCTGGGTGGCGCGTTCGATTTCGCGACGATGCTCGAGCGCCAGATGATCGGCATCGGGGATTCCTGGGCCGTGCGCTGGTACTGGTCGGTCTTTCGGGCCGGCGGGCTCGTCGTGTTCCCACCCGCGACCCTCGTGCGCAACACCGGCATGGATGGCTCCGGAACGCACGGTCGCGGTCTCCTGCGGAAATTCAGGCCGGTGTCGGAACCGCCGCCGGTGGGGTCGCTGCAGCTGCCTGGTGACGTGCGGGTCGATCCGGACGAACTCGCGGCGGTGCGCCGCGCGATCTGGCGGCAGAATGGCGGCGCGGCCGGTCAGCTCGTGGATCGGCTGCGCAGGCTGCAGGTGGCGCGGCTGCGGCGCCGAAGGGGCCGGGCATGACCCCGTCCATCCGCCACTGGCTGCGCGGCGACTTCGCGCGGCACGCCGTGGCTCTCGGTTCCGGCACAGCCCTCGGCCAGCTGGTCATGGTCGCGGTCACGCCGCTCCTGACGCGCCTCTATTCCCCCACGGACATGGGCCTCTTTGGCCTGTTCGCGAACTTCCTCGCGGTGGCGAGCGTCGCGGCCACGCTGCGACTCGACTTCGCCGTCGCGACGACGTCGAACCCGGACTCGTCGCTGCGGCTGCTCGCCCTGTCGCTGCTGATCTGCCCGGTCGCGAGCGTCGTCCTGTCGGCACTCCTGTACCTGCTGATCCGCGAGGACGTCTTCGCCTACGGCCTGCTTCCCGTCTGGACCGTGCCGCTGTGCGCCGTGGCGCTGGTCGCGACCGGGAGCTTCATCGCCCTGCGGTACTGGCACGTCAGCCGTCGCGACTTCCGCGTCGTGGGGCGTGCGCTCGTCGCGCAAGGCTGCGCGAGGGCTGGCGCGTCGGTTCTCCTGGGACTGCCGGGTACCGGCTGGGTCGGACTCGCGCTGGGCGACGTGGCTGGGCGGGCATTCGGCATCCGCCGGCTGTGGCGGGAGGCGGCCAGCGAGCTCGGCCGTGCCCGGCGGTCCGGCGCACTCGGCCGCCTGCGCGAGCAATTGTGGCATTCGCGCCGGTTCCCGCTCGTGGTGCTGCCCTCCAGCCTCGTGGACGCACTGGCTGCGGCTCTGCCCTTGCCGGTCATCGCGTGGCTGTTCGGTCCTGCCGCCGCCGGCCAGTTCGCGCTCGTCTGGCGCGTCGCGGCCCTGCCGGGCGGTCTCGTTGCCGCCAGCGTCGGCGACGTGTTCCACGCGCACGCGGCCCGTGCCCGGGACGAGGGCCCGGGGCCGTCGCGGCGATTGCTGCTCGACACGATGCGCATGCTCGCCCTGCTGGCGGTCGTCGTCTACCTGCCGCTGTGCATCGTGTCCCCGTGGGTGTTCGGCTGGATTTTCGGCGAGCCATGGCGCGAGGCGGGCGAGATGCTGCGGCTGCTGGGGCCCCTGTGGGTGACTGCCATGGTGGTGAGCCCCGTGAGTCGGCTGCCGGTGGTGCTGGGGCGGCCGGGCCTCAAGTTCGTGTTCGACCTGTGCTTCCTGGTGCTGCCGATGGCGGCACTCGTGGCCGTGTCGTCGCGCGGCCTCATGACGGCGCTGCTGGCCTACGGGCTGGCGACTGCGGCGGCCTACGTCCTGTTCGCCGTGCTGCTGTACGCCGTCGCCGGGCGGCGTGCCGTACAATCGCCGCCGCCTCGAACCGACCAGGATCCCTGAAGTGGACTGTACGTGGAACCAGTTGCCCGGCGGCACGTCGCGACGATGACGGTCCGGCTGCGAAGCGTCGCCGCACGCGTGCTCGCCCGTGCGTGGGGTGGAGCGCGCGAGTGGCACGTCGCCCCGTCGGCGAAGGTTTCGCTGCGCACGGCAATCGGGCCGCTGCCGCGGCGAGTCGTGATCGGAGAAGGCAGCATCGTCGCCGCCCGGATCTGCGCCGACCGCCCGGAATCGGAGGTCCGCATCGGCTGCCGGACGTACGTCGGGCGGTCGACCATCGTCTGCGCGAAGGGCGTGACCATTGGCGACGACGTGCTGATCTCCTGGGGTTGCCAGATCGTCGATCACGATTCGCACGCGCTGTTGTGGAAGGATCGCGCGAGCGACGTCGGCGACTGGTATCGGGGCGAGAAGGACTGGTCCAAAGTCAGCTGCGCGCCGGTCCGTATCGGCGACCGGGCCTGGATCGGCTTCAACGCGCTGGTCCTGAAAGGCGTGACGATCGGCGACGGGGCGGTCGTCGCCGCGGGCAGCGTCGTCACTCGTGACGTTCCCCCCGCCACGCTGGTCGGCGGCAATCCGGCCCGCGTCATCCGCGAGATCGCGAATCATGCTTGAGCCCGGCGCCGCCGCAGGGACGGCACGCCCCGCCGTGAGCTGGGAGGATGCCGTGCGCTCGCTGATGAGCTCCACGGAGCATCGCCAGCTCGTGCTCGACTGCTTCTACGACGAGCCGCGGATCGCCGCCGCGGCACGCTACGTCGCGAGCCCGGAGTGGCAGGCCGCGCAGGCACTGTTGCCGCCGTCCCCGGGGTGGGCGCTCGAGATCGGCGCCGGGCACGGAATCGCGAGTTCGGCACTCGCGCGCGCCGGCTGGAAGGTTACCGCGCTCGAGCCGGACCCGAGCGACCTCGTCGGCGCGGGCGCGATCCGCCGGCTGGCGGCCGAGGGCGGTCTCGAGGTCCGCGTCGTGGAGGCCTTCGGCGAGCAACTGCCCTTCGCGGACGGGGAGTTCGACCTCGTGCTGGCGCGGCAGGTGCTGCACCACGCCCGCGACCTCGCGCAGCTTTGCCGAGAAGTGGCCCGGGCACTGCGGCCCGGCGGCACGTTGCTCGCGATGCGCGAGCACGTCGTGTCGAGCCATGAAGATCTCCCGGAGTTCTTCGCCATCCATCCACTGCATCGGCTCTACGGCGGCGAGAACGCGTACCGGCTCGACGAGTACCGGGCCGCCCTCGAAGGGGCGGGGCTCGCGATCGAGCGCTGCCTCGCGCCTTTCGATTCCCCGATCAACTACGCGCCGTACACGCGCGAATCCCTGCGGGCGGCGCTGATCGAGCGTGCCGGCCGCCTTCCCGGGGGCGGAGCACTGCTCCGCGGGCTCACGGCGACCGGGGCCGGCTACGATGTCCTGCTGCGCGTCCTCTCACGGGTCGATCGGCGTCCGGGCCGGCTCTATACGTTCGTTTGTCGCAAGCCGGTGACGCCATGAGTCCGGCGGCCTGGATCACGGGTGCGCGCGGCTTCCTCGGCCGCAACCTCGCGCGGCATCTCTCGGCATCGCGCACGGAGGTCGCCGGCATCGGCCACGGCCACTGGCCGGCACAGGAGGCCGCGGCCGAGGGCGTGAGCCACTGGGTCAACGCCGACATCAACGCCGCAAGTCTCGACGGCTTGCTCGCCGAGGCCGGGCGACCGGGCGTGATCTATCACCTCGCGGGAGGCTCGGCGGTGGGCCCTTCGTTCGCGAATCCGCTGGAGGACTTCGAGCGCACCGTGCACACCACCGTGCGGTTGCTCGACTGGGTCCGCAGGCAGGTGCCCGAGGTGCCGGTGGTCGCGGTGTCGAGTGCCGCGGTCTACGGCGCGGGTCACGAGGGCCCGATCGGCGAGGGCATGGTCGGCACGCCGTACTCGCCCTACGGTTACCACAAGTCGATCGTCGAGACGCTCTGCCGCTCCTACGGCCAGAACTTCGGCCTGCGCGCCGCCGTCCTGCGGGTGTTCTCGGCCTACGGAGCGGGGCTGCGCAAGCAGATCCTCTGGGACCTGTGTTCGCGCCTCGCGTCCGGGCCGGACGGGCTGACCCTGGACGGCACGGGCCGCGAGCGGCGCGACTGGATCCACGCGAGCGACGTGGCGCGGTTGCTCGAGCTCGTGGCCGAGCGCCTGCCGGGCCCGGACGTGCCCGTCGTGAATGGAGCAAGTGGGGCAGGTCGCAGCGTCGCCGACTTCGCGGGACTCGTCGTCGCGGCGTGGGGCGTCGACTGCGAGGTCGGGTTCTCCGGCAAGTCTCGGCCCGGCGACCCGGTGAACCTGCTGGCCGACGTCACGAAGCTGCGCGCGCTCGGCTTCGAGTCGCGCGTGCCGCTCGAGGACGGCGTCCGCGACTACGTCGCGTGGTTCCGTCGCGCGGCCGGGCGCTGAGCATGCGCGTCGGATTCACGCTGATCGGCGGCCGCGACTGGACCGGCGGCTACAACTACCTCCTGAACCTCGTGCGCGTCCTGCGCAGCCACCCGGACTGCGGCGTCGATCCCGTGCTCTTCGTCGGCAGCGACGTCGCGGACGAGCAGGTGGCCGAGTTCGCGCCGCTGCTCACGCAGGCGCCGATCCGTTCGGCGGCGTTCGACCGCCGCTTCTCGAGCCTGCGCCTCGCGCGCGCATGCACCCTCGGCAACGTGCCGACGGCGACCGAGGCGTTCGAGGACGCCCGCATCGACGTCGTGTTCGAGGCCGCGCAGTTCTATGGCTGGCGTTTCCCGATCGCGACGCTCGCCTGGACGCCGGATTTCCAGCACCGCCACCTGCCGCACATGTTCCAGCGCAGGCAGTGGTGGCGCCGCGAGATCGGCTACCGGGCGCAGGTCGCCGCCGGCCGCATCCTGATGCTGAGCAGCGAGGACGCGCGCACCGACTCCGAGCGCTTCTACCCCGGCAGCCGCGGGCGCACGGTCGTCGTGCGCTTCGCCGTGCGGCCGCCGCAGCTGGCGAGCGCGCCGGGCCCCGAGCTGCTGCGCCGGTACGGATTGCCGGACCGTTTCCTCTACCTGCCGAACCAGTTCTGGAAGCACAAGAACCACAGCGTGGTGATCGAGGCGCTCGCGCTGCTGAAGGAGCGTGGCGCCGGCGTGATCGTCGCGGCCTCGGGCAACCCGAACGACGTGCGCCACGCGGGGCACTACCGCCGCCTGATCCAGCGCGCGGGCGAGCTCGGCGTCGAGAACGAGTTCCGCTTCCTCGGCATGCTCCCGTACGGCGACGTGGTGGGACTCACCTCGCTTTGCCACGCGCTCGTGAATCCCTCGTTCTTCGAGGGCTGGAGCACGACCGTCGAGGAGGCGAAGGCGCTCGGGGCGCCGCTCGTGCTCTCGGGCATCGACGTGCATCGCGAGCAGGCCGGCACGAAGGCGCTGTATTTCGATCCGGACTCGCCGGCGAGCGCCGCCGAGGCGATGCTGCAGGCCTGGCGACGCGAGGACCTGCCGCCGCCCGAGGAGCGGCGCCGGCTCGCGGCCGCGGAGTCGGACCAGCGGGTGCGCGAGTTCGCGACGGCATTCGCGAAGGCGGCGCGCACGGCGCTCGATCGCAGTCTGCGTACGCGCGGCGCCGCCCCAGCGCTTGGCGCAGCGGCCGGTGGCCTGCCCGGGCTCGAGACCGGTCAGGGAACGCGCCCGGTTTCACTGCGCCCCGGCATGAAGGTGCTGCTGGTGCACAACTTCTACCGCTCCGTGACGCCGGGCGGCGAGGACAACGTCTTCCGCCAGGAGCGCGACATGCTCCGCGACGCGGGGATCGAGGTCGTCTGTTACACGAAGAGCAACGACGACGTGAGCGAGCAGGACAAGCTGCAGGTCCTCCGGACCGCGGCGTCGATGTCGTGGTCGGAGCGTACCTACGCCGAGCTCGGTGAGCTCGTGCGGCGCGAGCGTCCGACGCTCGCGCACTTTCACAACACCTTCCCGCTCATCACGCCTAGCGCGTATGCCGCCTGCAAGGACAACGGCGTGCCGGTCGTGCAGACGCTGCATAACTACCGGCTCATCTGCTGCGCGGCGACCTTCTTCCGCGAGGGCAGGATCTGCGAGGTCTGCACGGCCGGCAAGCCCTGGGCGGGGATCCAGCACCGCTGCTACCGCGGCTCGCTGGCCGGCTCGACGGCCGTGGCCTGGATGCTGAAGCGCAATTGGGACCGCGGCACGTTCCAGAAGCTCGTCGACGTCTACGTGGTGCTGAGCGCGTTCGCCGCCGAGCGGTTCGCGCGTGAGGGCCTGCCGCGCGAGCGCATCGAGATCAAGCCGAATTACGTCGACTCGACCGGGCCGGCGAGTCCCGGGGGCGGCGGCTACGCCGTGTTCGCGGCGCGGCTCGCGGAGGAGAAGGGCGTGCGCACGCTGCTCGAGGCGTGGCGCGAGCTCCGCGACATCCCGCTCAAGGTCCTCGGCGACGGGCCGCTGCTCGGCGAGATGGTGAAGACCGCGACCTCCGAGAACCTGCCCGTCGAGTTCCTCGGCATGCGTCCGCGCGAGGAGGTGCTCGACCTGATCGGCCGCGCCGAGCTGCAGGTCATCACCTCCGAGTGCTTCGAGGGGTTCCCGCTCGTGCTGGTGGAGTCCTACGCGCGCGGCACGCCGGTGATCGCCTCGAAGATCGGCAGCCTCGGCGAGCTCGTGGTGCCCGGGGAAACCGGCTTCCACTTCGAGGCCGGCAACGCCGGATCGCTCGCCGCGCAGGTCCGTGCCCTGTGGGGCGATCGAGCGCTGCGCGATCGCCTGCGCATCGGGGCGCGGCGCCGCTTCGAGGCCGAGTACACGCCCGTCCGCAACCTCGAGAAGCTGCTGAGCATCTACGACCGCGCCGTGGGCGACGCGGCGCGGGCCCGCGCCGGCACGGAAAGGGCGGCCTGAGGGGTGAAGGTCTCCATCATCACCGCCGTCCGCAACGCACAGCGCACCATCGGTGGAGCGCTCGAGTCCGTGCAGCAGCAGACCCACGCCGACATCGAGCACATCGTCGTCGACGGGCTCTCGACCGACGGCACGATGGACGTCGTGCGCCGTCACTCGGCGCGGCTCGCGAGGGTAATCTCGGAGCGCGACGCGGGCATTTACGACGCGTTCAACAAGGGGCTCAAGCTCTCGACCGGCGAGGTCGTCGCGTTCCTCAATGCCGACGACACCTACTCGAGCCCCGACATCGTCGCGGCCGTGCACGAGGTCTTCGAGCGCTCGCAGGCCAGCGCCGTGTTCGGCGACGTGGAATTCGTGCGGCCGGAGGAGCCGGGCCGGGTCGTGCGCCACTATTCCTCGGAGCACTTCAGTGCGCGCCGGCTGCGCTACGGCTGGATGCCCGCGCACCCGTCGCTGTTCCTCAGGCGCCGGCTCATCGAGCAGTTCGGCGGCTTCGACGCCTCCTATCGCATCGCGGGCGACTTCGAGCTCGTGGCGCGCCTCTTCGGGCGCGAGCGCATCGACTTCGAGTACCTGCCGAAGGTGTTCGTCACCATGCGCACGGGCGGGGCCAGCACCCGGGGAATCCGCAGCACGCTGACGATCAACCGCGAAATCCTGCGTGCCTGCCGCGCGAACGGGATCGCCACCAACCGGGCCATGCTCTGGATGCGTTTCCCGGCCAAGCTCATGGAGTATCTGCGGCGCCCGGGCGCCGGGGTGACCTGACCCGTCCGTGCGCGCGGCGGGGGGATCCGATAAAATCGCGGGTTCAATGACCAAGCGCGCACTCATCACGGGCATCACCGGGCAGGACGGCGCCTACCTCGCGGAATTCCTGCTGGCCCGCGGCTACGAGGTGCACGGCATCAAGCGCCGGGCCTCGCTCTTCAACACGGACCGCATCGATCACCTCTACCAGGACCCGCACGAGTCCGGCGTGAAGATGATCCTGCACTATGGCGACCTCACCGACGCCACGAACCTGATCCGCGTCATGGGGCACGTGCAGCCGGACGAGATCTACAACCTCGCCGCGCAGAGCCACGTGGCCGTCTCCTTCGAGACGCCCGAGTACACCGCGAACGCCGACGCGCTCGGAACGCTAAGGCTGCTCGAGGCGATCCGCATCCTGCGCCTGGAGAAGACCGCGCGCTTCTACCAGGCCTCCACCTCCGAGATGTACGGCAAGGTGCAGGAGATCCCGCAGACCGAGCGCACGCCGTTCTACCCGCGCTCCCCCTACGGCGCGGCGAAGGTCTACGCGCACTGGATCACGGTCAACTACCGCGAGGCCTACGGGCTCTTCGCCTGCAGCGGCATCCTCTTCAACCACGAGTCGCCGGTGCGCGGCGAGACCTTCGTGACCCGCAAGATCACGCGCGGGCTCGCGCGCATCTCGCAGGGCCTGCAGGAGTCGATCTTCCTCGGCAACCTCGACGCGCTCCGCGACTGGGGGCACGCACGCGACTACGTCGTCGCGCAGTGGCTCATGCTCCAGCAGCCCGAGCCCGACGATTTCGTGATCGCGACCGGCGAGCAGCACTCGGTGCGCGAATTCGTCGAGCGCGCGGGCGCCCGGCTCGGCATGCGCGTCGAGTGGCGGGGGCAGGGTATCGAGGAGTGCGGCGTGGACACGGTCACGGGACGCACGATCGTGCGCATCGACCCGCGCTACTTCCGCCCGACCGAGGTCGACACGCTGCTCGGCGACCCGACCAGGGCGCGGCAGAAGCTCGGCTGGAAGCCCGAGTGCAGCTTCGAGTCGCTGGTACACGAGATGGTGGACGCCGATCTCGCCCTGGCACAGCGCGACGCGATGGTGCGCCGCGAAGGCTATCGCACCTACAGCCACCATGAGTGAAACGGCCCGCGTCTACGTCGCGGGTCACCGCGGCCTCGTGGGCGCCGCCATCGTCCGCCGGCTCGAGCGCGCGGGGTACACGAACCTCTGCCTGCGCACCCACGCGGAGCTCGACCTGCGCTCCCAGGCGGCCGTGGACGCGTTCTTCGCCGCCGAGCGCCCGGAGTACGTCTACCTCGCGGCCGCGCGCGTCGGCGGCATCCACGCGAACGACAGCTACCCCGCGGAGTTCATCCGCGACAACCTGCTGATCCAGACGAACGTCATCGACGCCGCCTGGCGGAACGGCACCCGCAAGCTCCTGTTCCTCGGCTCGAGCTGCATCTACCCCAGGCACGCCCCGCAGCCCATGCGCGAGGACTGCCTGCTCACCGGGCCGCTCGAGCCCACCAACGAGTGGTACGCGATCGCGAAGATTGCGGGCATCAAGACCTGCCAGGCTTACCGCCGGCAGTACGGGTTCGACGCGATCTCGGCGATGCCCACGAACCTCTACGGCCCCGGCGACAACTTCGACCTCGCGAACTCGCACGTGCTGCCCGCGCTGATGCGCAAGTTCCACGAGGCGAAGACGAGCGGGGCGGCCGAGGTGGTGGTCTGGGGCACGGGTGCGCCGCGGCGCGAGTTCCTCTACGTCGACGATCTCGCCGACGCCACGCTCTTCCTGATGCAGCACCACTCGGGCGAGGAACTCGTCAACGTGGGCTGCGGCGAGGACCTCACGATCCTCGAGCTCGCCCGCACCGTGGCCGAGGTGGTCGGCTACGCGGGCGAGCTGCGCTTGGACACCTCGAAGCCCGACGGTACGCCGCGGAAGCTGCTCGACGTGTCGCGGCTTAGCGCAATGGGCTGGAAAGCGCAAGTCCCGCTGCGCGAGGGTCTGGAGCGGACCTACCGCTGGTTCCTGGAGCACCGCAGCACGCTTCGCGGCTGATGATATAATTTCGCGGCTCGGTTCCCGGGCCTGCTCAGGAATGGCCGGCCGCCCTCCGTTTCCCAGGACCTCATGACCCACCTGATCGCCACAGCCGGGGCCAGTTTCCTCGTCACGTTCCTCGCCATCATCGCCCTGCGTCCGCTCGCCTATGCGATCGACCTGATCGACCGCCCGGGCGGCCACAAGACGCACCACGGCGAGATCCCGCTCATGGGCGGAATGGCGATGTTCTTCGGCATCGTCTTTGGGCTGGCCATCGCGGGCGGGGGCTTCTCCCAGATCAACAACCTGCTCGTCTCGGCCACGATGCTGATCGTCGTGGGCCTGCTCGACGACCGCTTCTCGCTGTCGCCGTGGCTGCGGCTCGTGGTGCAGTTCGGGGCCACGCTGCCGATGATGTTCGGGGCCGGCGTGATCGTCACCTCGCTCGGCAGCCCCTTCGGCGGTGGCGTGGTCGAGCTCGGCGCCCTGGCCTACCCGTTCACCGCGCTGCTGATCATGGCTTCGATCAACGCCTTCAACATGCTCGACGGCATGGACGGCCTCGCCGGCGGCGTCGCGCTCTCGTCGTTCCTGTTTCTGGCCGGTGTGGCCGCGGTCTCGGGCCAGGAGCTGCCGCTCGCCCAGGCGGGGGTCATGATCGGCGCGGTCGTCGCGTTCCTGGTCTTCAACGCGCCGTTCAAGTTCAACGAGTCGATCCGCTGCTTCATGGGCGACGCCGGCAGCACCATCCTCGGGTTCTTCGTGGCGCTGCTCTGCGTCGAGCTGAGTCAGGGGTCCCGGCCGGCCGTGCCGCCCGTCACGGCGCTGTGGTTCGTCGCCTGGCCGCTCTTCGAGCTCCTGTGGTCGACGTTCCGGCGTCTCTACGCCGGCCGCTCGCCCTTCAAGGCGGACAACCAGCACTTCCACCACGTCCTCACCGAGGCGGGTTTTGGCGTACGCATGATCTTCGGCATCGCCATCGGCCTGTCGCTGGTGTTCGCCGCGGTCGGCCTCGTGCTTCACCGGCTGGGCCTGCCTGAGGCGCTGTCGTTCGCGCTGCTCGCCGCCGCCGGCGTCGGTACGGTCTACTTCGTGCATCACGCGAAGCCGCTGCTGCGGTTCGTGCCGCCCGCCTATCGCCGCAAGATCCCGCCGCTCGCCGAGGATGGCCTAGGCGGTACGCATTCGACCTGAACGGCCCGACGGGCCTCCGTCCCTCCGTCAGCCCTCACGAGCCGGCCGGGCGATCGGTTAACATCCGGCGGCGTCTGGCAGGGCAGGGTATGTCGCGCATGGTGAGAAGACTCCTCGACGGCCGGTGGCGGTGGGTCGCCCTTGCGCTCGCGGGCCTCCTCGGTGCCACGCTCGCCTCCGCCCAGCAGCCAACCCCGGCACAGGTCGAGGCGTTCCGTCAGCTCGCTCCCGCCCCGCAGCAGGCGGTCCTCGACATGCTGAGCCGGCCAGCGGACACCGTCCAGCGCGACCCGGACCTCGCCAACCCGCCGACCGCGATCCCGCCGGCCGAGGCGCGGGACTACAGCGAGGTGATGGCCCGCCAGGGCGACGCCCGCATCCAGGGCCGGGACACCGTGCTGCTCGACCTGGCGATGAATCCCGTGGACCCGCTTACCGGGCAGCCCTACGCCGACGTGCGCAAGGAGGATCTGCAGGCCCGCATGGCACTGCTCCTGAAGGGCAACCCCTACAAGCTCGACGAGACCGGCATCCTGCGCCTCCCGGGCGTGCCCGCCATGCCGCTCGCCGGACTCACCGAGGCGCAGGCCACGGCGCGGCTCGCGAGCGAGCTCGCGCTCGGCGGCATGACCGTGCGCCTGAGCCTTCTGCCGCTGGCGAAGCTCGACGCCGAGGCGCTGCAGCCCTTCGGCTACGACCTCTTCGCGGGCGCGCCCTCGACCTTCGCACCGGTGAGCGACGTGCCCGTGCCCTCGGAGTACGTGGTCGGGCCCGGCGACCGCCTCGAGGTGCAGCTCGTCGGCAGCACGAAGGGCCGCTACTCGCTGGTCGTCAACCGCGACGGCCGCATCATGTTCCCCGAGCTCGGCGCGATCGCCGTGAGCGGCCTCAAGTTCGACGCCGCGCGCGCGCGCATCGAGTCCTACGTCGCCGAGCAGATGATCGGCACCCGCGCCATCATCACCATGGGCGACCTGCGCACGATCCGCATCTTCGTGCTCGGCGAGGCGGTGCGCCCGGGCTCCTACACGGTGAGCGGGCTCGCGACCATCACCAATGCGCTCTTCGCGAGCGGCGGCGTGAAGACCATCGGCTCGCTGCGCAACATCCAGTTGAAGCGCGGCGGCGCGATCGTCGAGCGCCTCGACCTCTACGACCTGCTGCTCGACGGCGACACCTCGGGCGACGTGCGCCTGCTGCCGGGCGACGTGATCTTCATCCCGCCCGTGGGGCCGACCGCGGGCGTAACGGGCCAGATCCGCAGGCCCGCGATCTACGAGCTGAAGGGCGAGGCAAATACGGCTGAACTCGTGCGCCTCGGCGGCGGGCTCACGCCGGAGGCGGACCCGAAGCTCGCCAAGCTCGAGCGCATCGACGAGCGTCGCGATCGCGTGGTGCTCGACGTCAACCTCGCCGAGCCCGCCGGACGCGGCAAGGCGCTGCGCTCGGGCGACCTGCTCAGGATCCCGTCGGCCCGGCCGACCTATGCGAACTCGGTCCAGCTCAAGGGCCACGTCTACCGGCCGACGTCGTTCCAGTACCGGGGCGGTCTCAGGCTCACCGACGTGCTGCCCTCGATCGACGAGTTGAAGCCGAACGCCGACCTGCGCTACGTGCTGATCCGCCGCGAGGATGCGGATACGCGTGAGATCACGGTCGTGTCCGTCGACCTCGACCAGGCCTGGCGCGCGCCGCGCAGCGACGCGGATCCGGCGCTCGCGCCGCGTGACCAGGTGATCGTCTTCGACCAGGTGTCGGGCCGCGACCAGTACCTCGCGCCGGTGCTCGAGGGACTCAGGCTGCAGGCCGTCTCGACCGAGCCCTCGCAGATCGTGCGCGTGTCGGGACAGGTGCGCGCGCCCGGCGAGTATCCGCTCGAGCAGGGCATGAAAGTCCGCGACCTCGTGCGCGCCGGCGGCGGGCTCGCCCAGCAGGCCTACGGCGGCCAGGCGGAGCTGGTGCGCTTCGAGGTGCGCGACGGCCAGACGCGCCGCACGCAGGTGCTCAACCTCGATCTCGGGCGCGCGCTCGCCGGTGAGGCGACCGACAACGTCGTGCTGCAGCCCTTCGACACGCTGGTCGTGAAGCAGATCTCGGAGTGGGGCGAGCAGGAAGTCGTGCGCCTCGAGGGGCAGGTCGTCTTCCCCGGCGACTACCCGATCGTGCCGGGCGAGACGCTCAAGTCGCTGATCGCACGCGCCGGCGGCCTCACCTCGCGTGCCTTCCCGGCGGGTGCGGTGTTCACCCGCGAGTCGCTCCGCGAGCAGGAGCGGCAGCAGATCAAGGTGCTCACCGACCGCATGCGGCAGGACCTCGCCTCCGAGGCTCTGGGCTCGGCGCAGTCCGGCCAGGCCGCCGGGCAGGCCTCGGAGACCATGGCGGTCGGGCAGTCGCTGCTCAGGGACCTGCAGGCGGCGCAGCCCGTCGGGCGCCTCGTGATCGACCTCGACCGCATCCTCGCGGCCGCGCCCGGCTCGCACGACGATCTCGCGCTGCGCGGCGGCGACCGGCTCAGGGTGCCGCGCAATCCGCAGGAAGTGACGGTGATCGGCGAGGTGCAGAACCCGATCTCGCACCTCTTCAACCCCTCGCTCACCCGCGATGACTATTTGAAACTCAGCGGTGGCACGACGCGGCGCGCCGACGACGGCCGCATCTACGTCGTGCGTGCAGACGGCAGCGTCGAGCCTGAGCGGGGCAGCGGCCTCTTCAGCCGGGATCCGCCGATGCGGCCGGGCGACACCGTCGTGGTGCCGCTCGACACGGATCGCGTGAAGCCGCTGCTCAAGTGGACGGCGATCACGACCATCCTCTACAACATGGCCATCGCGGTGGCCGCCGTGAATTCCTTCTGAGCCGCGCATGAGCCCGGCACCAGTCGATACGGGAGCCTGGGTGGCGGAGCCGCCGCTCACGGTGGGTGACCTCGCACGCTCGCTCGCGCGGCGCTGGTGGTGGCCGCTCGGGTTCGCGGTCCTCGGCGGCATCCTCGCGGCGCTCTGGGCGTTCAACGTCCCGCCGAAGTACCGGGCTGCGGTGGTCGTCGTGCCCGCCAGCGTCGACAAACGCGGCAATGCCGAGCGCACCGTCGTCACGTCGCTCGAGGACCTTGCCTCCGGCGACTCGGTCACCGAGGAGGCGCTCGCCGTGCTGCAGTCGCGCGAGTTCGGCGAGCGGTTCATCGCGGACCACGGGCTCCTGCCGCGGTTCTTCCCGGACGAGTGGGACGCACGCGCCGGGAAGTGGACCGTGCCCGAGGATCTCGTGCCCACGCTCGCGCAGGGCTTCCGGCACTTCAACGAGGACGTTCGCGGCATCAACCGCGACAAGCGCACGGGCCTCATCACGCTCTACATCGACTGGACCGACCGCGACGAGGCCGCGGCCTGGGCCAACGAGCTCATCGCCCGGGTGAACGCCGACATGCGCCAGCGGGCCATCGACGCATCGACCGCGTCGCTCGCCTTCCTCGAGAAGGAGCGGGAGCGCACCGCCTACCTCGAGACGCGGCTCGCGATCGACCGTCTCGTCGAGGCGCAGATCCGCCGCCGCATGCTCGCCTCCGTGACGCCCGAGTACGTCTTCCGCGTCGTCGACCGCGCCCTGCCGCCGGACCGCGACGACCCGGTGGGCCCGACCAAGGCCTTCCTGCTTGCGGCCGGCCCGCTGCTCGGGCTGCTGCTCGGCATCGGACTGGCATGGCTGCACGCCGGCATCGCCGGCGACTTCCGTGCGCGGCGCCGCGAGGAGCCTCGCGCCTGAACCAGGCCCCCGCATTCTCGGTGCTCGTCAACTCCTGCGACGCGTTCGAGGACTGCTGGCGGCCCTTCTTCACGCTGTTCCACCGCTACTGGCCCGGTTGCGACGCGCCGGTGCTGCTCAACACCGAGCTCAAGGACTGGTCGTTCGGGCCGCGCCCGGTGACCCCGACGCGCGTGCAGGCCGGGCAGGGTGGGCGCCTCACCTGGAGTGAGTGCGTGCTCCGCGCGCTCGAGCGCGTCGAAACGCCGCTCGTGCTCTACCTGCAGGAGGACTACTTCCTCGAGCGGCCGGTGCGCGACGAGGCAATCCGCGCGGCGGCCGCACTCATGCTCGCGGATCCCGGCATCCACAACGTGCAGCTCAGCCGGCACGGGAGCCTTCCGCCGTTTCTCGAGCACCCCTCCGCCTGGCTCAGGGAAGTGGCTCCTCGCGCGCGCTACCGTCTGAGTACCCAGGCCGCGCTCTGGCGGGTCGACACGCTGCGCTCGTACCTGCGTCCGCGCGAGAACGGCTGGATGTTCGAGATCCTGGGCACGGTGCGGTCCTGGCAGCGCGACGATACTTTCCTCGTCGTCGATTACTCGACGTCCGCCGGTGCGCCGATGGAGTACCTGCACACCGGGATCATCAAGGGGGCGTGGCACCCGGGCATCCCCGCGGTGTTCGCGGCGAACGGCATCGAGATGGACTATGCGCGCCGCGGCTTCTACGTCGAGAAGCCGGCCCTGCGGCGCCGCATCGAGACGCTGCAGCGGCTCGCGGGCGACCCGGTCGGCGTGCTGCGGGGGCTCAGGAATTGAGCGCGCTCGCGCGCCGCGCGCCGGCACTGCAGCGGCTCGCCGTGCTCGCCGAGGCCGCCTCGACCCCGGTGCTCGCGTTCGTGCTGATCCCGGTGGTGACGGCCGCGGCAGGCTCCGTGGGACTCGGCCACTTCGTCTTCGTGCAGGCGCTGTGCACGACCATGAGCGTCGTCGGGCTGGGGCTCTCGCTGTCGTCGATCAACGCCGTGGCGCGGCACTCGGCGGAGAGCGGCTCGCGCCAGGCGGACGAGGTGCGCGCCGCGCTTGTGGTCGCCGGCATCGCGGCCGCGCTCATCGCGCTCGCGGCGCTCACCCCGATCAGCGAGTTCGTCGCACGCTCGGGAGCGGTGCCGGCGGAAATCGTGCGACTCGGTTTCCTCTGGGCGGCGCTTCAGCTGCCGGGACCAGTGCTGCTGGCGCTGCTCAAGGGCCGCGAACGGTTCGTCGCGGCCGCGGTCGTCGAACTCGTCGCCAAGGCGCTCGTGTACGGCGTGCTGGTCGCCGTGCTGCTCGGTGCCGACGGTGCGCCGCTCGTGCCCGCGCTCGAAGCCGCGATCGTCGCCGAGGCCCTTGCTTTGGTCTGGCGGTGGTTCGCGGCCACGCGGCTCGCCGGCGGCGGACTCGGGCCGATGCCGCGCACCCAGGAGGAGTACCGGTCGCTCTTCCGCTTCAGCGGGGGCGTGTGGCTTCAGGCGACCTCGTCGCTCGCGTTCTCGACCCTCGATAAGTTCGTCGTCGGCGTGGTCGCGGGCCCCGTGGTGCTCGGTGCCTACGCGGCCACGGCGCAGATTGCCTCCCTGATCCACTTCGTGCCCTCGGCCGTGGCCTCGGTGCAGGTGCCGCGCATCGCGGCGGCGCAGGCATCCGCAACGGGGCTCGCCCTGGTGCGCGACGGTCTCGCGAAGGAGATGCGCACGCTCACACTGCTGCTCGCGGGCTGCGCCGTCGCATTCATCGCCGCGAGCCAGTTCTGGCCGGTCTGGCCCGTGCTGCAGGTGCCGGGACAGGCGGGGCCGCTGGCCGCGCTCGTCCTGGCCTACGCCGTGCTGGCCCTCGCGATCGTCGACTACACGATGCTGCTCGGCACGTCGCGGACGCGGGCGATCGGCACGGCCAACCTCGCGGGCTCGCTCGTCGCGTGTGCGCTCCTCGTCGCGGGCGCGATCGCGGGATCCCTGCTCGTGGTGGCGCTCGGCCGCGTCGGGTATTCGCTCGTCTGCGCGGCCGGCCTCAGGCGCCAGGCCCGGCGGGTCCAGGCGAAGGCGGTGCCAGCATGACCGCCACGACTCGTCCGGGCGCGTGGTCCACCGTCGCGGCGATCCGCCTGCCGCGCGTCGAGTTCGAGCGCGCTCTCGCGATCACCTTCGTGCTCGCGGTGCTGATGCCGTACCTGTCGCCCGTCCCGATCCGCGGCATGGACGTGCAGCCGGTGGCCATGGCGCTCGCTCCGCTCATGATCGCGAGCCGCTGGCTCGCGGGCGGCGGGCGGCTCGTGCGCGCGGAGTGGTGGCTCGCGGCCGTCGGTATCGGGTCGCTCGTGTATTGCCTGCCGTACCGCTTCGACGGGATCGCGGACTACGTGCGCATCTGCGGCCCCCTCGCGATCGGCGCGGCGATCGTGATCGGGCTCGGCCGCGCGCTCAGGCTCGTGTCGCCCGCGATCGTGGTCGTCGCGGCCGCGGCGTATCTCCTCGGCGTGCTCGTCCAGTTGCTGCTGCCCGGCCTGTACGACGCGGCGATCGCGCCGTTCCTCTCGGAAGTGCGCTACGAGCCGGGCGCGGTGCGCGGCCCGAACGGACTCGCTGTCGAGCCCTCGATCGTCGGCAACATCTGCGCACTCTTCATCGCCGTGCCGAGCATTTACCGCGAGTCGTGGTGGCGCGCGCGGCCGAGGCTCGCCTGGACGC
>Ga0114939_10000468_pt1 | contig 33675 bp, 25 predicted proteins | sample AshMeaCrysSpring_FD_87196 | JGI IMG/M metagenome (GOLD analysis project Ga0114939, IMG submission 87196) | Groundwater microbial communities from Big Spring, Nevada to study Microbial Dark Matter (Phase II) - Ash Meadows Crystal Spring | ecosystem: Environmental > Aquatic > Deep subsurface >...
AAAAATCGAACTGCGGAACAAACGGATGCATTGTCAATTCAGAACCGTGAATCGTGATCGATGTCGCCTGCGGAACCTCCTGCCATAGCTCTTCGAATTTGCCGATGGGTTCGGACACTACGACGCGTGCATTTGGGCCGAGCGTCTTCGTGATCGCTGGCTCAATGCGATCGAGATCTTTCTGATCGCGACTCACGAACAGCGTTGGTGCCTCGTTGTCGGTAGCGTACCTCGCGGCCCAGATCGACTTCCCGTCACTGACTCCGACGGTCATCCAGACAGGCTCGGGAATCTCATGTTTTCGGGCAGTCTGCTCGATAAATCCCACCATCCGTTGCAGGCCGCCGATAGGGTCCTCTTCCAGGCCAAACGTCAACGCCAAGTAGAACATCACTTCGGAATCGGTAGTGCCCTGCACGTGGTTGAACAGCTCGGGTTCGATGCTCATCAGCAGAGCTCGCCGAAACCGCTCGATCTCGAGGATCTCGCCGTTGTGCACGAACAGCCATTGCTTGAACTGGAATGGATGACAGTTTGTTTCTTGAACTGTGGCAAGCGACGTTGCGCGCACATGTGCCAAGAACAGATGAGTATCGATGTATTCCGCGAGATAACGCAGATTCGCGTCATTCCAGGCCGGTCGGATGCTGCGGAACAATCCCGGCTTCGTCCGACTTCCATACCATCCAACGCCAAACCCGTCACCATTCGTGGGAGTTTCAGCCGAACGAGAGGTGAGGCTCTGGTCGATCAAGTTGTGCTGAGCCCGCAGCAGCAATAGATCTAGAGGGATCGTTTGCCCGCTGTATGCCATCCAACGACACATTGCATCGTCCTTCGCAAGCAAAGCCCTTCGAGTCTGACACGCACCAGTGTAGCATTTTGTAATTCAGCTCGGGGTCGATTGACATTCAGTGCCACAGAACGACATCCAGCGTGGCGGAAGCTTTTACGCCCTGGCGGCACGCGATCTTTCGGCCAACCGCCAACGCACGCCTGGATCGGCAAACGGTGACTTCAGCACGCGATCATCACGGCCGCTCCCACGGCCAGTGCGAAGCGACTTTGCGGCCTTCCCCGCCCCATCGGAAGAAATATCCGAAGTTGAACGGCCCTGCGCCCCCTCGCGCCCATTACATTCCGCATCGTGGCCCGAGTGAGTAATCCGGCCAGAAGGATCGGAGTTCCGTCGCGTCGAGCCATGTATCAACCATGTTTGGGATGGACGCGCAGCGGCCCGCGGGACGCTTGGCATCCTGTGGTAACCGGCGAGTTTGCCTCCAAATGTCTAACTCAAATGAAGCAGGCAGCCAGCGGGCAATAACGCTACTGCCTCAGAGGTCTATCCGGAGAAACCATTTGGCCCACTGGAAAGAAGCCGCCAAGGACCGTTCCGGCTTTGAGAAGCGACTGAAGCAATCGTCAACAGGTCATCATCGGCAGTAACTGCTTCCTGATGGCAAGCGCGTGCCCGCTGGTCGCCCACCCGCCGTGCCGCGCATCGGCGGGTGACCCGTTCACTTGCCAACCAGATGCTCGCCTCGCCATCAGAAGAAGTCTGACGGTCGAGCTCTAGTCCTCGGCAGATATGAATCGGTAAGCCGCGGCGCCGATGATCGCGCCGACGATCGGTGCAACCCAAAACATCCACAGTTGCACTAGCGCCCAGCCGCCGGCATACAGCGCCACGCCCGTGCTTCGCGCCGGATTGACCGACGTGTTCGTCACGGGAATGCTGACCAGATGAATCAGCGTCAGACACAAGCCGATCGCGATCGGCGCAAATCCCGCAGGCGACCGCTTGTCGGTTGCGCCAAGGATCACGATCAGGAAGATCATCGTCATCACGACTTCAGTGACAAAACCTGCCAACAGACTGTAGCCGTTGGGGGAATGTTCGCCGAAGCCATTCGATGCGAAACCATCGCCCAGACTGAACCCGGCCCGCCCGCTGGCGATCACATACAGAACGCCCCCGGCAGCAATGGCACCGGCAACCTGGGCCACGATGTAGGGAATCAGATCCTTTGACGGAAACCGGCCTGCGGTCATCAGCCCGATCGAAACTGCTGGATTCAGATGGCAGCCCGAGATATGGCCAATCGCGTACGCCATCGTCAACACGGTCAGGCCGAACGCAAATGACACGCCCAGCCAACCGATCCCAACATCGGGTGTTCCCGCCGCCAAAACGGCGCTGCCACACCCTCCCAAAACCAACCAGAATGTGCCGATCCCTTCCGCCGCATACTTATTCATGACTCATTCGCCTATTGCGACCAAACTCCCGCCTTCGTACTGAGCCCTAAGGCATTCACGCGCGAACACCATGAGCGTACCAATCAGGCGGGCATGATCTTACCGTCCGCCACACTGGGTGGTAGTGGAAAAGCCGCACCTTCTGCGGTGCCGTGCTGTGGCTTCGGCAATTGCCAGGCGGATGCAGGCGGCAGCCCAAGGTTGTGACGGCGCCAGGACTCACCAGGATTCATGTCGTGTGAAGCCATTGATCATCCCAAGCGAGAGAGTAGGCCCTGCCGCGAGAATCGGAAAAGTTCGTATCAGCCTTTCAGTCCGTCGAGTTCCGCCCATCGATCGTAGGCCATCGAGAGTCGTGTCTCGAGGTCACGGGCCTCAACCTGCGCGTGAGCGATCGCTTCGCCGGCTTGCCGATAAAACTCAGGTTCAGCCATCGCCGCATGCAGCTCGGCCAGTTCCTGTTCGATCTTTTCGATCTGAATCGGCAGTTGTTCGTATTCGCGCTGTTCGCGGAAGGTCCGCTTCCGCATCGTCGCGGCCGCTGTCGCGGATGACTCCGGCACGTCGCTGGATGCTTTTTGGGAACAACCCGGCTTGCCAGGACTGCTTGCCGCTCGCGGAACCGCCACCGGGGGTGGCCGTTGCCGCAGCCAGTCATCGTAGCCGCCCACGTATTCGCGCAGCCCGCTGGGCTCAAAGGCGATGACGCTGCTGACCACGTGGTTCAGGAACTCTCGATCATGGCTCACGATCAGCACCGTGCCGCTGAAATCCACCAACAGTTCCTCGAGCAACTCGAGCGTTTCCTCATCGAGATCGTTGGTCGGTTCATCCATCACGATCACGTTGGCTGGCTGCGTGAAGAGCTTGGCCAGCAAGACGCGATTCTGTTCGCCACCCGAAAGAAAGCGGACGGGGCTGCGAGCACGTTCGGCTGAAAACAGAAAGTCCTGGAGGTATCCGAGAATGTGACGTTTCCGGTCGCCGATCGTGACACTGGTTGCACCGTTGCCGACGTTCATTTCCACGGTCGCCTCGGGATCGAGCTTTGCTCGCATCTGATCGAAGTAGGCGACCTGCAGGTTTGTTCCCAAGCGGACTTCGCCCGTTGTCGGCGCCAGTTCACCGAGCAGGATCCGCAGCAGCGTGGTCTTGCCGGCCCCATTCGGCCCGATAATGCCTACCTTATCCCCGCGGTGAATCCGCGTGGAAAAGCTCGGAATGACGACCCGATCGGATGAAGGCCAGCGATAGCTGACGCTTTTCGCTTCGAGCACCAAAGCGCCCGAACGTTCGGCGGTCTGCAGTTCCACTTGCACGCGACCAGGTGCATTCCGCCGAGCCGCTCGCTCGCGCCGCATCTGTTCCAATCTTCGCACGCGACCTTCGTTGCGCGTCCGTCGCGCGCTGATCCCGCGACGGATCCATGCCTCTTCTTCAGCCAATCGCTTATCGAACAGCGCCTGCTGCTTTTCTTCCGCAGCCAGCGCATCGGCCTTTCGTTGCAGAAACGTGTCGTAGTCGCAGCTCCAATCAAACAGACGCCCGCGATCGAGCTCCAGGATTCGCGTCGACAGCCTCCGCAGAAAGGCACGGTCATGCGTGACGAACAACAGCGATCCGTCCCACCGCAGGAGAAACTGCTCTAACCACTCGATCGCAGGCAGGTCGAGATGGTTGGTCGGCTCGTCCAGTAACAGCAGCTGAGGATCGATGACCAGCGCTCGAGCCAGCAGCACCCGCCGCTTCAGTCCGGCTGACAACGGCTCATAGGCCATCGTTCCATCCAGTTGCAGCTCCGCGAGGGCGCGAACCACTTGCTGCTCCCGCTGCCATGGCTGCTCATGGTCCGGCGGTATTCCAGCCGCTTCCCAACCGCCGGCCACCACCTGTTGGACCGACCCGGCCAGCCCTTCCGGAATGTCTTGCGGCAGCCAGGCGACCCGGAGGTTCGGGGCTCGAACGACCTCCCCCGCATCCGGCTGCAGTTCGCCGGCGATCAGGCGCAACAGACTGGTTTTTCCCGCCCCGTTACGGCCTAACAGCCCGATTCGCTTGCCGTCACCGATGATTCCGTCGATTCCGTCAAGCAGCGGCGGACCGCGAAATCCCAACCTCACGCCGCGAAATGTGATCAAGTTGCTCATCGACATTCCAACCAAAGCCTGGCGTCACGTCCCCCGCCGAAGAGGACCTTTGATGTTCGTCGGCCGCCACGCACCGCGCAAACCGGCCTGCCGGCTTTCGATGAGCCGCCACGCGGGTTAACCTTGCGAACTTTGCGGATTAGGCACTACAGGCAACCCTGCCTGCAATGGCCATTGACCGTACCAACAGACGACCGGCGAGGAGCCTGTGACTCGCGATTGGTATGACCTGCCTCACTACTTCGACCTCTGTTTCCGCGATGAAACAGAGATCGAGGTCCAGTTCTTCGAGCAGGCCTTTGAACGGTATGCACAGCGGAAAGTCCGTCGCTTGCTGGAACCAGGCTGCGGCAGTGGACGACTGGTTTTCGAGCTAGCCCGCCGCGGTTACGAGATGACAGCGTTTGATTTGAGCGAAGCGGCTGTGAGCTACTGCCGTCGCCGCCTGGCACGCCAGGGCCTGGTGGCTGATGTGTTCGTGGGCGACATGACCAAATTCAAGCTCGCCCAGCCCGTGGACGCCGCCTTTTGCACCTTCAACACCTTTCGACATCTGACCAGCGAAGAGTCCGCCGTCAGCCACCTGCGTTGTGTGGCGCGGGCCGTCAAGCGCGGCGGCCTCTATATCCTGGGGCTGCATTTGTTCCCGCCGGACGCCGATCCCGAATGCACAGAACGGTTTACCGGTGAGAGCGGTCAAACGAAAGTCACGTGCACCCTCCGCGTTCTATCCTGTGATCGCAAACGACGACTCGAACGCTTGCGCTCGTCGTTGCTCGTCCGCCGCGGCGGACAAGTATTGAGGAATCGCAGCGAGTTCACGTTGCGCCTTTACAACGCCAAGCAGTTCCGCAGTCTGTTGGCCAGCGTCCGCAGTTGGGAGCTGGTAGCCGTCCATGACTTCGGCTACGAGATCGACAAGACGTTTGAGCTGGATGATCGGCTGGCCGACACATTGGTCGTGTTGCGGCGGAAGTAGTCGTCAAGAAATCGGCTCCGTCGGTCCGCGAACGGCGGTCGCGTCGCGGTAATTCTGAGGAAGGCGCTGACTACTTCGTATTACAGAGTAGTGGCGAACGGGGTTGACGCGTGTGGCACAGGGCTGCGATGTGCAGCCGGTGATGATCGTATGTCGCTTGTGGATTGTCGTTTTCGTGTTGCCCTTGGCGGCGACTGGATGCGTCTCCACCGTCCCCCGGGACGTGGAGGGAGACTGCACCCAATGTCGGTCGTCGCTGCCCGCTGCGCTTCACGGGTCAGCGGAGGCAGGTGCCAGTTCACCGCTGCGACCGGAACCGGATGCCTTTGCCAACGAAGGTCGGCCAGGAGCGACGGCGGATGTTCCTCCGCGGAAAGTCTCTTCGCGTCCCACGGGCATTTTCGGATCAGGCTTAGGCCAGGGTTACTTTCCACCGATGCCGACGATCGATCCCGAATCGGTCGATCCGTTTGCCAAGCCCGGATCGGCTCGCACCCGATCGAGTCTTCGCCCCACAACCGCTCCGATCGAACGGGAACTGAGTTCTCCGTACGATACGTCCGACGTTGATCGACGAAGACCATGGTGGGTGGGTCGGGCTCCTGATGCGTACCGTCCGTCCGCGCGTCGCCGCTTCGGCTTCGACGGGGAGTCTTCATCCACAGATCGATCGGACAGATCCACAAATCTAGCGGACAGGCCCGGCGAGGATTCGGAGTCACTTGCCGATTCCGACAGGCTCAGTCGCTGGTTGCGACCCGATGCGACCACGGTTCTTGATCGAGCGTCCGTACAGCTCGGCGCGACGCGCGGCGGAGACGCGAAGGCGGAGGCACGGGGCGACCGTCTGGTGTCTTTTCGTCGACAGATCGGCGAGTTCCCGCAGAGTCCGCGGCATGACCGCGACTGGAAGCCGCCGCAGACGGTCCTGCCCCATGCTGAGTGGAATGACGAAGGCGCGACGGTATTCAATGTCCGTCAGTGCCGCTGGAAGACCGAGGAAGATTTTCGGTTACGGCATACCGACTGGCATTTTCGCTGGAGCGAGGTGCGGACTGTCGACTTTCTGGTAATCCCTTTTCGTACGGCCCCGCAGCTTGCCCACACGATGCTGAGTTTTGGCTTGGCGGATGGACGGCAACTGGTGGTCAGCGTGGAAGCTCGTCAGGAGAAAGGCGAGGAATACTCCCCGCTGGCTGGCGCAGCGCGGCAGTTTGAACTGATCTATGTGCTGGGCGATGAACTGGATCTGGTTGGGTTACGGGCGGAGGTCCGGCGGGACGACGTCTATCTGTATCGTTCGATCGCTTCGCCGGTGCAAAGCGCCACGTTGCTTCGCGACATTCTGTTGCGTGTCAACGAGATTCGGCGTCAGCCGGAGTACTATGACACGCTGAACAACAACTGCACGACGAACCTGGTATTGCATATCAATCGTTGTTGGCCCGAGTTGGTCCCGGCGCGGGATCTGCGGTTGCTGCTGCCGGGCCATAGTGATCAGCTTGTCTATGACCTGGGGCTGATGAGTAACTCCGCACCGTTTCATGTGGTGCGGCAGGGTGCCTTGGTCAGCGGCAAGGCGCGGCAATACCTGCTGGCGGATGATTTCTCGACGCGACTCCGCCGCTAGGTTTGCGTTCGTCTCGCGGCTCGGGCAAGTCGATGTACTGTCGGCCTTTGGCGGCGGCCCCATGGTGCTTGCCCGTGCACGGAAATTCCACTGCCCGCGTCGGCGGTGAATCCTCTCCTAAAAAGCAGGCGCCCCTTGGAACTTTCGTTCGGGAGGCTCCCTGATCAGCGCGGGGCGGATCGCTATACTTTCCGCATGTCGATGCCCGAACCGCCGCACCGTGGGTGGTTAGAGCCCGTGGAGCTCCACCGGGACGGCTCGGAGGGGACTGGTTCACCGGATGGCAATCATCGGGTGAGCGATTGCCGGGCGGTTTGCCCGCACTGTGGCGGATCGCTGTGGGAACTGCGTGGCAAGCTGCTGTGCCAGCGATGTCAGATGATCTGTGAGACGTGTTGTGAGGGGGGACCCTGCGGATGAAGTCTTCGACGCAAACGATACCGGCTCAATCTTCGCCGGCCGCCTATGGCGATCGGCCCGCCAGTGTCACGGCCTTCATCGAACATCACTTCCGGCATTTCAATGCGCGGGAGTTGGTGGACGCAGCGCGGGCGTACAAGGAGTTTCTGGACGCAGGCAACAAGATGTTGGTGTCGCTGGCTGGGGCGATGAGCACCGGCGAGTTAGGAATTTCGCTGGCCGCGATGATCCGGGCGGGCAAGGTGCATGCCATCAGTTGCACGGCTGCCAACCTGGAGGAAGACATTTTCAACCTGGTGGCGCATGACGAGTATCGTGTGATTCAGGACTGGCGTGCGCTGTCAGTAGACGATGAGGTGCGGCTCCGTGATGCGGGCTTTAATCGAGTCACGGACACGTGCATCCCGGAAACGGTGGTCCGCCACATTGAACATCGGATGGTCAAGATCTGGCAGCGTGCCGCCGAATCGGGCGGGAAGTTTCCCTATGAATTGATGTACGAGTTGCTGGACGATCCGACACTGGCTGAGCATTTCCAGGTTCCGCCATCGCACAGCTGGCTGTTGGCGGCCAAGGAGATGAATCTGCCCGTGTTTGTCCCGGGCTATGAAGACTCCACCCTGGGAAACATCTTTGCGGCGCGGGTTTTTGACGGGACGATCAAAGGCCACCACGCGGTCAAGAGCGGCACCGCGCAAATGGAAAGGCTGATCGGCTTTTACAAGGAACAGACGGAGAAAGCCTCCTTGGGCTTTTTTCAGATCGGCGGTGGCATCGCCGGCGACTTCGCGATCTGCGTGGTACCGATCCTGATTCAAGACCTGGAGGAAGATGCCCGGCTGTGGGGCTACTTCTGTCAGATCAGTGATGCCGCGACCAGCTATGGCGGTTACAGCGGTGCGGTGCCGAACGAGAAAATCACTTGGTACAAGCTGGATCGCGATGCGCCGAAGTTCATGATTCAGAGCGATGCGTCGATCTGTGCGCCGCTGATCTTCGCCTACATCTTGGGTTGGTAGTCGATCGCTGTGCGAGGGCCGTGTTTGCTCTACTTGCGATCGCCGGAGGTCAGGCGCGTGATTAGGCTTTCAAGCTGCTCGCGATCGTAGCCCAGCCGGGCGGCGATCAGCGCAAACAATCTTTTTTCTGCTTCGACCAGAGCACCGTCGGCCGCCATCATCTGCAGCAGCTCGGTGAGAAACGGCTCGCGGCTCGCTTCGTCCGTGGGAAGCGTGATCGCCGCGTCATCGCTCAGCGCGTGGCTGATCGCGTCACGCAGCTCTCCCTCATCCAACCCCCATTTCGCGCAGCGTGCGCTGAGCAGTTCCAGTTCGTGAGCATTCAGTGACCCGTCCACCATTGCCATCACAACGATGTTCTTGAGGGTTTGACGGTGTTTCATGATCGGCGATCTTGATTCGGGGGTCGGGAATTGCTGGACCGATCCTCTGCGCGACGCCGCTTGACGCCGAACGAAGCTCCTGCGAATGGATCAGTCGCGTCGGAGCAAAGGCGGCCGTCGTGCCTCGATCCGTGGGGCTCGCGCGAGTCACGCCACAACCGTGCCGACGATTGAGCGTAAGATACTCGCTCGGCGGGGCCGGCGGATGCGTCCGGCCCCCCGCGATGAGCATGACGACCCTAATTTTCAAGTAGGCAGCGGAGTCCCGATGATTGACTTGTGGTGGCTGATTCTGGGTCCGCTCGCGCTGCTGATGCTGTTCCTGCTGGCGATGTGGCTGGCGCCCGAGTGGACCACGCGGCGAGTGCTGGGCTCCCTGCTGGCGCTCCGCTATTCGGTGCGGCTGGTGAACGGGGAGCATGTTGCACAGCCCGGCCCACTGTTGATCGTGAGCAACCACATGTCGTGGCTCGACGGGGTCTTGATGATGTGGAAGGTTCCGCGTCGGGTCCGCTACATCGTGGATGCGGGAAACTTCAAGGCCGGATGGCTGGCCTGGCTGGCGAAGAAGTTCGATACGATCTTGATGTCGGCCGGACCGAAGGGGATTGCTCGCGCGCTCCGCGAAGCGCGCGAGGGACTGGCCCGCGGGGACGCGATCGGGATATTTCCCGAAGGGACGATCTCGCGCACCTACCAGGTGCAAGGTTTCCGGCCGGGCGTGATGCGGATCGCTTCGGGGACCGAGGCCAAAATTGTCCCCTGTTATCTCTACGGACTTTGGGGCAGTATCTTCAGCTTCAGCAATGGCAAATTTTTCCGTAAATGGCCGCACTGGGGGCGGCGGCACATCGATCTCTACTGCGGCGCGCCGTTGCCGACAGACACGAATGCCTCTACGGTTCGGCAACGTGTTACTGAACTGGAAGCGCAAGCCATGCAAGACCATCGTGGCGACGGAAAGATCCTGTCGCAGCGCCTGATCGACAGCTGGCGCAAAACTGGCAGCCGGCTGAAAGCGGCTGACTCACTGGGCACGGAAATCAGTGGCCGCCAACTGCTGCTGCGTTCGCTGGTGTTGCGCTATGCCTTGCGTCGCATCCTGTCGCGGCAGGAATCCAACGTCGGCATCCTGTTGCCACCCGGTGTTGCGGCGGTTGCCACCAATGCCTCCCTGGCGTTTGACCGGCGAGTCGCGACCAACCTGAACTACACCCTGACGAAAGCCGGACTGGATGAGTGCATTCGTCTGGGAGAGGTGAAGCACGTCATTTCCAGCCGAAGATTCATCGACAAACTGGGGATGTCCCCCGATGCGAAAGTGATCTTGCTGGAAGAGCTCCGCGATCAGATCGGCTGGTGGGACAAACTGCGAGCCGCCTGCTGCACCTACCTCTTGCCCGGGGCGTGTCTGGGCTGGCTGCTTGGCCTGCATCGCGTCAGCCCCGATGACTTGTTGACGATCATCTTCACCAGCGGTTCGACGGGCACGCCTAAAGGCGTGATGCTCAGCTATGCGAACATCACTCACAATGTGGATGCCGTGAATTGCGTGGTTCACCTGGTCGAGCAGGATAACGTGCTGGGAGTATTGCCGTTCTTTCACGCGTTCGGCTATGCAATCACGCTCTGGGCGGCGATGTGCGCGCCGTGTAGCGCGGCCTACCACTTCAACCCGCTGGACGCGAAAACGATTGGCAACCTCGCCGAGAAATATCGTTCGACGATTCTGCTGGCCACGCCGACGTTCCTTCGCGGCTACTTACGGCGGATCGAAAAAACGCAGTTCGCGCATTTGAATGCCGTGATCGTCGGCGCCGAGAAGATGCCGGCGGACCTGTTTGAGGCGTTTGAACAGCGGTTTGGGGTCCGACCGAGCGAGGGCTATGGCTGTACGGAATTGAGCCCGCTGGTCAGCGTGAACATCCCGGCGCGTCGGTCCCAGACCAAACATCAAGTCGATGCGCGTGAAGGATCGGTCGGCCGGCCTGTGCCCGGCGTGGCCTTGCGAGTTGTCTCGCCGGAAGACGGGCGGGAGCTGCCCGTCGGGGAAGAGGGATTGCTGTGGGTCAAAGGGGCCAACGCGATGCAGGGGTATTGGCAGCGGCCCGACCTGACAGAAAAGGTGATCCAAGATGGATGGTATTCAACCGGAGATTTGGCGCGGATTGACGAAGACGGATTTCTGCACATCACGGGTCGGCAGAGCCGGTTTTCCAAGATCGCAGGCGAAATGGTGCCGCATGGTCGGGTGGAAGAAGAACTGGGGCGGCTCCTCTCAGAAGGACCCGAGGATGATCAGTTGCGGGCGATCGTGACCGCCGTTCCTGATGAGAAGAAAGGGGAACGGCTGGTCGTGCTGCACCTTCCGTTGAAACAGTCGATCGGCGAATTGCGGCAAGGATTGAGTGCTGCCGGCTTGCCGAATCTCTACATTCCTGGGGAGGATAGCTTCTTTGAAGTCGTGTCCATCCCACTGCTGGGAAGTGGAAAGCAAGACCTGAAGCTCGCTCAACAGATCGCCGCTGAACGGGCTCGCGGGACGCCGCCGGGCTGATGCTCGGCGCCGTTGCGAGTACCTTTGGCCGGTTGAGGCCCGCCGATCGATGCGTTGACCTGCGAGTTTTCTGTGCCCCCCGAATCCGTACTGTCTGGCTTGGTCGGTCGCGGCTGGTCGTTACTCGCCGCTACCAGCGGCCCCACATTGCTGTTGCAGGTGCTGCTGCAGCTGGTGGTGATCATCGCTGCCGCTCGGGTGATGGCCGTTCTGTTCCGCCGACTGGGGCAGCCCTATGTGGTGGGTGAGATCGCGGCGGGGCTGCTGCTGGGACCCTCTTGTTTCGGTCGGCTGTTCCCCGAAGTATCGGCCCGCCTGTTTTCTCCCGAAGTCGCGCCGATCTTCACGGTTCTCAGCCAGATCGGTTTGATCCTGCTGTTGTTCGTCATCGGGTTGGAGTTTGACTTCAGCCATCTTCGAGCACGCGGTTCGGCAGCCGCCGCAATCTCGCTCACGGGAATCGCCATGCCCTTTGGCTTGGGACTGATCCTCGCATTCATCATGCATCCACATGTGCTGCATTTGCCCAATGGCGATCCGATCCCGCGAGGCGGCTTCATGCTGTTCATGGGAGTCGCGATGTCGATCACGGCGATCCCGATTCTGGGGCGGATGATGATCGAACTGAACATGACGCGGACCCGTCTGGGCACGATCACCATCACGTCGGCGGCCATCGACGATGCGATGGGCTGGATTCTGTTGGCGACGATTTCCAGCGCCGTCCGAGCGGGCTTCCAACCGTCGGATACACTGCGAATGCTCGGTGAGACGCTGTTGTTTCTGGGAGCCATGATCTGGATCATCGGACCGGCCCTGCGACGCCTGATCCGCTATGAGCTGGGAAGAAATCAAGGTCGGCTTGGCCCGAACCTGCTGGCCGGTGTCCTCGTCGGACTGCTGCTCTGCGCTATCGCCACCGAACGGATCGGCATCTTCGCAATCTTCGGGGCCTTCCTCCTGGGAACCGTGCTCAGCCCCGTCCGCGAATTCCACAAGCAGTTTTCCAGTCAGTTGAGTGCATTCCTGACCGCATTTTTCCTGCCGATCTTCTTCACCTATACCGGGCTGCGCACGAACATTGGAACCCTGCAGACGAGCACCCAATGGTGGATGCTCGCTGGTGTCCTGGGCGCAGCGATCTTCGGGAAGCTGGGAGGCTGCGCGACGGCCGCCCGACTGACCGGGTTTTCCTCCCGCGAATCATTGATCATCGGCACGATGATGAACACGCGTGCCTTGATGGAACTTGTCGTGATCAACGTCGGTCGCGATCTGGGCGTGATCAGTGACGACGTGTTTTGCATGCTCGTGATCATGGCCCTCGTCACGACGATGATTACCACTCCGTTGATGCGCCGGCTGTACGTCGGCACCGAACTGGAACCCTTCATTCAACGCAGCGGGTTCTGGTCTACACAGCGTGATATGTGGCGAGAGCCCAAAGACTTGGTGGAAGAAGCGGAGAATCAACGCGAACCGATTGCGCCCTGATCAGCGCACGCGATCGTCACGGGACGACTCAAGAGGCAGCCACGGTTCATCGACGACCGAGAAGCGGACGGGCTCCACGTCGATCACTCGGGCAGTCGCCGTTCCACGTCTTGCGAGCGGTCCGAGCTCAAGTGAGCGATCCTAGCTCAGCGGCGAAGCCGCGGCCGGCCTGGCTCGGGCCGCACGACACCCACGTGATAGAGTTGTATCGGGCCGGCCGGTACGGCTCCTGATGCCACGTTGACCGGCAGCGGCTCGGCAGGTGCGCCAGGCACAGCCTGCAAGGCCGTGGCTGCTGCAATGGGGTTCATGGCCAGCGCGGCCGTCAACTGGGCAAATTGGCCGCGCACTGCGGGATGCACATGGGGCAAGCGATAGGCCAGATCCTGAACCCCGGCAGGATTGTCGACGGCCGCCTGCGCAAGCTTGCCGATGAATCGCGCCGACTCGACGAAGTTGTTGTCCGCAGTCTTGCCAATCCACGGCGCGAACGTTCGCGTCACCAGGTCTGCTCCCAGGTTGTCAAGCTGCACGTAAACGTCCATCTGGCCGAGCATTCGCGGGTCGCGAGGCGTGGATGGCTGGGAGAGTGTATGAAGCACCGCCACGCCACGGCCTGTCACCGGCTGCGGGTAAAGCGGTCCTTCGTACTGGCCTGTCACGAAGTACACATGAATGTTCGGCGCGCTGTACAACAGGTCGATGCGGCAGGTGGTTCCCGCCCCATCGTCGGCGCGCAATGTGGTCGGTCCGATGCGATCCGTTCGAACGCGGGTAATCCCCATCACGTCCCACACCCCAACGATGACTTCCGGGTATCTCGCCAGGAACGTGACGAACTGAGGATCGGACTCGATCGCTTGAACCGGGAGGCGGCGCGAGAATGTGGGACGATTCAGAACTTCGGCCACGCGCTGGCGGGCCGCCGGTGCGAGCCGCTCAAGCGGGATGCGTGCGACGAGCCCGCCGACCGGCGCATGGCTCGACCCGGCCGGACGCTCGGCCCAAACCTCCACCCCCCGACCACCGACCAGTGCGGCGATCGCCCAAACGAGCAGGGCCCCCCCGCGGTGGACGCCAAGACGGCGCATGGCAGGGTTCAGCAGGTGACGGGGTCGTTTGGATCGCACAGTGTTCCCCGCCGAAGCTCCACGAACGAAGCACCCCCACCCGCTCCTGGGGCACCCCGTCGCTCACAGGGCAGGATCGGCCCAAAAGGCACCGGGTCTGCAACATCGCTGGATAACTCGGACCGGCTTGCCCGCCCACATTCACTCTAACCCTCCCAGTCCTCCAAGCTTTCGGTTTCGCGCGGGTCCTCGACAGGGTCGGGCATGCTGGCTAGAACCCACGCATCGAGGGATCCGTCCCCCAGGAGGGGCTCGACCGACTTCTGTTCACCTGCACCTCGATCGTTCGGTTTCCACGAACCCGGCTCACGAACCATGGCAAAGAAATCCATTGATCAGGTTGACGTGCGGGGCAAGAAGGTCCTGATGCGGGTCGACTTCAACGTCCCATTGGATGATGACCTGAAGATCACCGACGATCGACGAATTCGAATGGCATTGCCCAGTATCCGCAGCGCGTTGAGTCGCGGCGGACGATTGGTCCTGGTCAGTCACTTGGGTCGCCCCAAGGGCAAGGGGCTCGAACCGGCGTTCAGTTTGCGTCCGGCGGCGAACAAGCTCAGCGAACTGTTGGGGCAACCCGTGGCGTTTGCCGAAGACACCGTGGGTCCGTCGGCCCAGGAGCACGTTGCCGCGCTTCGGGACGGCCAAGTGGTCGTCCTGGAAAACGTCCGCTTCAACGCCGGCGAGCAGAAGGGGGACCCGGTGTTTGCAGGCCAGTTGGCCGCGCTGGGCGACATCTACTGCAACGACGCATTTGGCACCTGCCATCGCACGGACGCTTCGATGGTCGCGGTCCCGGAGGCAATGAAAGGGAAGCCTCGGGTGGTCGGTCACCTGGTGGCGAAAGAGATTGAGTATCTCAGCGATTTGCTGCAAAAACCCGCGCGGCCGTTCGTAGCGATCCTGGGAGGGGCTAAGGTCAGCGACAAGATCAACGTGATTGACAATCTGCTAGCGATCTGTGACCGCGTGCTGATCGGCGGAGCGATGGCTTACACGTTTTCACTGGCTCAGGGCGGGTCGGTGGGCGACAGCCTCGTCGAGCCCGACAAAGTGGAACTGGCAAAGCGGCTGTTGGAGCAAGGGGGCGAGAAGTTGGTGTTGCCGGTCGATACGCACTGCGGGGACGCGTTCAGTGCCGACTGCAACAAACAAGTCGTCCCTGCCGGCAAAATTCCCGCTGGCTTTCAGGGCCTCGACATCGGCCCGCAGACGGCGCGGCTCTACGGTGACATCCTGCGTTCCGCGAAGACGATTGTCTGGAACGGACCGATGGGCGTCTTCGAGATGCCTCCTTTCGATGCGGGAACCAAGGCAGTGGCCGAGGCCGTGGCGGACAGCAGTGCGACCAGTGTGATCGGTGGCGGTGATAGTGCTGCCGCGATTGAGCAACTTGGTTTCGCCGACCGCGTCAGCCACGTCAGCACGGGCGGAGGCGCCAGCCTCTCGATGCTTGAAGGCGAGAAGTTCGCGGCCGTCGAACTGCTCGACGATGCCTAATCGCCCGATCGCTTCGCGGTCTTCAGCCATCAGGATCCATCAGGAAGTCGCAGGGCATGGACCGGAGCGCTCCGCTCGAAACGACCGTGCATCACGTCAAGACCAGGCTCGACCTGCAGCCAGATTCCTTCGTGATGCTCGATTGCAGAGAGCCCTGGGAGTATGAAGCCGCCCACATCAGCGGCTCGTTGCTGCTGCCGCTGAGCGAACTGGCGGCACGCTACGGTGAGCTGGAATCGATCCGCGAGCGTTCGATCGTGGTCCTTTGCCATCATGGCCAGCGCAGCCTCCAGTTGTCGCAGTGGCTCCGCCGCCAGGGATTTCTCGATGTCTCGAGCATGGCCGGGGGAATCGATCAGTGGTCGCTGGAAGTCGACCCGAGTGTGCCCCGGTATTGAACCCGGAGGCCTGCCGAGATCGCGGGCCGCCGGTCGGTTCGAGGAACGGCGGGATCGGTGGGGACGGACCAGGCTCCGCACTCGGGGCCCTGCCCAACCGTCACGGGCCCTGCCCAACCGTCACGGGCCTTGCCAACCGTCACGGGGCAAACTAACCTCGCGGATCCGAAGCGGATGTGGCGGAATTGGCAGACGCGCTAGATTCAGGTTCTAGTGGCCGCAAGGTCGTGGAGGTTCAACTCCTCTCATCCGCACTTGGCGACGGATTGCCACGAAGAAGGCCGAACTCGTCCGAGCGATGAGGGCGGCCTTTTTTGTTGCTACCCAGGCTCGTTTCCATCCGGACCGTCCTAGCCCGATCGCCGCCGCCAACTCCGGTCATCGCGGACCGCCTGATAGCTCTCCAAAAGCTCCGAATAGGGCAGCGCGGGAGAAAGCAACTCTTTGACCACCCCCTCGGTCTGTTCGCACAATGTTTGCAGCCGCTGCAGCCAGAGGCTCTGACTGACGCCTACCGAATCAAACAGGTCGGGGCGCAAGCAGGCGAGAGCTGCTTGCGCGATTTGTTCGTTCCAGTGATGGCTCTCCGCCTCCGGCTGCACGATGCGATGCAAGGAGTCATGAAAGGCTAGTGGCACCAACGTTCGGATCAGCGCCCGATAGGTCGGATCCGCTTCTTTGGATTCACTTGCAAACCCCAGGGCTCGTTCTGGATGACACGCGAATGCGGCTGCCGTAGGCGCCGATGTCGCAAGTTGGCCGACCAGCAGATCACCCCATCGCTCGGCGATCGAACGGACGCGATTGAGATTCAAAACGGTCTCGATCGGAGCTCCCCGCGCCGTTGTCAGCACCTCCAAAGCGCGGACACGAACCTGCTGGTGTGACTGATACATCAACTCGAGGATCGGTCCCGCATCCGCATCCCGTGCTCTGGCTTCCAGCAACTCTCCGACGGCAGCCAGGACGCGAACCAGCACATCGCTGATCAGAATTTCTTCGATCAAGCCGCGTCGACGTTCCCACCATTGGCGAAGCTCTCGCTGCTGGCCGAGCTTCTCCAGATCGTGATAACGGGCCAGCGCGGCGTGCCACGCACTCTGTCGGTCATGATTCAACGCCCACATCCGATGGATGGGCCCAAGCGGAAGTCGGCCGCTGCCACTGAGCAACCCGGGCCCATGCAGGGCGATGGCAACAGCGATATCGGCTAAGGTCAACGCGTGCATCGATCGAGCGTCTGCCTACAGAACGGTGAGACTGGGCTCGAGCGACGAGCCGATGCTCGCCTCAGCGGTGCAAGCGGCGGGCCAGAACGGTCGGAATCGCTCGAATGGGCGATAATCTCGACGGGCTGTCGATCAAAGCCACCAGCGACCGGCTCGATTGGGCTGAGGCGCCGCCGCGCAATGAGCCACTGGATGAGGCGGTTTGGCAACAGGTCTGTGGCCGCGCGGCTACGGACCCTGGTTCCTGGGATCGTTCCCAGGTTCTTCACGTAAAATTTGCCCGATCCCCACCGTCCCTTGGTGCTCAGATGCTTCTACTGCGAGTTTTGACCGCCGGGTTTCCTTTGTGAACTGGTTTAGAGGAAGGTGAGTTCAGGCCGCCAAATTGGGGGCGACCAACGCCATCCTGCGCATGAAATCAACGAAAGGTACCGCAGCTGTGAACGAGTCCCCGCCCCCTCGGGTCGAAGCCGATTCCAGGACGGACCACCACCATCACGGCAAACTCTCGCTGCTTGCGCGTTTGGTGATGATGAGTGTCTTCATCCAACTTGTCTCGTTGATCCTGCAGTCATGGAGTCTCTACACAATTTTCGAGCGGGACATTCGGACTCGGACTATTCGTGGAATCAAGGCACATGAGGTCAACGCCAACCCTGTCATAGTGGTACAGGAATAGCAGAGACGACACACCCATTGGTGGGGCGATCTATCCGGATCGTGAGACAGAACGGACGATCACGTCCAGGCGGTACGTGAAGGAGATCCCGGGGACGCCGGGGCTTAGGCCTCATGTGATCCGCCTGGGTGGGGAGCTGCGTACAGCGAGGCCCGTTCATTGACCTGCAATACCTCCGACGGCTGGGTAAGCTGCCAAGTGAAGCGAGCTTGGTGATTTCTGGGGGATGGCGTTAGACTGCGTCCGCCGCGACTTTGGGGAAAGCCGCGGTGCGCGACCCAAGGAGGGGTGCCATGAGCAGGGACTCGTTTCGATTTATCCATGCGGGGGAGTTCCATCTGGAACGCCCGCTGGGCGGGCTTGATCACATTCCCCCGCGGCTTCGCGAAGCGCTGGCGACGGCTCCTTGGCGAGCTGCGGAAGCGGTGTTTCAAACAGCGCTTCAGGATCGCGTCGACTTTCTTGTGTTGACTGGTGATTTGTTACATCCCGCGGCAGCCGGTGCGCGCGGGCTGGCTTTCCTGATCGACCAGTTCGAGCGGCTAAGTCAGCAGGGGATCCCCGTCTACTGGTGCACGGGGCTGGTGGACGATGTGGAGCGGTGGCCGGATGGTGTTGCGCTCCCGGGCAACGTCCATCGGTTCGCGCAATCACAAGTCGAGACTTTGCCGGTTCGCCGGAACGGGCCTCAGCTGGCAAGCATCAGTGGTCGATCGTGTGACGGTCGGCAAGCACTGCATGTTCCGGCCTATCGCCGCGACCCGGGCGAAGATTTCGCGATCGCGGCAGGTTATGGTCAGGTGGATGCAAGCCTGCTGCAGGATCCGGGCTTTGATTTCTGGTGCTTGGGTGGCGTGCATGCACCGAAAGAATTGATCACACATCGCGCCCTGCAGTGTGGTTCGCCGCAAGCGCGCAGCCTGGAAGAAACAGGGCCTCATGGCTTCTATCGCGTCGATGTGGGCGCGGACAACGCCGTTCGTACGCATTTCATTGAATGCGATTCGTTTCGCTATCTGACGCTCGAGATCGAACTGAACGAGGGCGTAGGCGAACGTGAGCTGCGCGAAGTACTCGCTCACCGCATCGGTCGCTGCCAGCATGAGCACGGACAGCGGCATCTGTTGATCAAGTGGGTCTTCAAGCAGACGACGCCCGAACGACCGATGCCGGCGGGCGCTGGCGATATCCATCAACTGCTTGGCTGGCTGCGCAGCGAATTTGGTCATGGACAGCCGGCCGCTTGGTCGTTGAGTCTCCAGATCGAACCACCCGCGAAGTATCCGGCGGATTGGCAAGAGGAAGACACGATCCTCGGCGACTTTCTGCGCGCTGCCAGCAAGTTGAAAGGCGGCGGCGCTCGTGACCTGACATTTGATGCAGCCGTTTCGGTCCATTCGCATCTCGACCACGCGGAGCAGGCGCGGTTAGTCACAGCGGACTCGGGCGCGCGACGCGCGGCAGTGGATCGAGCGACCCTGTTGGGTGTCGATCTGCTGCGTGGAGGTAAACCACAACTTGTCATCGAATCTCGCTCGTAGCATGGCAGCTGCGAGCGGGGATCACCCAGTCTCGACTCCTTTGATCCAACTTCGGCGCGAACGGCCGAATCACAGGCGGCGGCGTGCGGCAGGGAGGAAGAAGCAATGAAGATCAAAGACATGCACGTCGACGGCTTCGGCGTCTGGACGGGCTTGAGCGTCGACGGCCTGCCCGATGGCATGACCGTGTTCTACGGGCCAAACGAAGCTGGCAAGACGACGGTCATGGAGTTCATTCGGACGGTGCTCTATGGCTTCACTCACGACCGTTTGCAGCGGTATCTGCCGCCGCTGCACGGTGGCACGCCTGGCGGTACCCTGCGGATCACCGGACCGGGCGGCGGCTATCTGATCCGCCGCCGCGCCCAGTTGAACGATGAGCCGAGCAGTGGCGCACTGTCGGTGACCGGCGCTGACGGGATTGCGCAAGGCCAGCATCGCCTCGCCGGTTTGCTCGGCCAAGTCGACGAATCGATCTTCACGAACGTCTTTGCGATCGGGCTTCGCGAGCTGCAAGAACTCAGCACACTCGACGATACGGCGGCTGCCGACGAACTCTACAAGCTCAGTAGCGGCCTGGATCGAGTGTCCCTGGTGGATGTGCTCCGCCAACTTCAGGCGGCTCGTGGCCATTTGGCGGGTTCCGCGGCCGCGCGGAACGTCGACTCGGCGCCGCTGGTTCGACTGCTCGCTCAGCGCAGCAGGCTGCAGGACGAGCTGGAGAATCTCTCACGGCAAGGCCGTCGCTGGTCGGAATTGGCCGCGCTGAAGCAGAGCCAGCACGATGAAATCACCGGGTTGCGTCAGCGGCTCGCCGCAACAGAAAAGGAATCTCGCGTCGTTGAGCTGGCGATCAGTGTCCGCGATCTGTGGGACCGCCGCGCGCGGCTCAGCCAGCAAATTAATGACCTCGAAAAGAAGGCCCAGTTGCCTGACGATGCACCGAGCGAGTTGGTGAAGCTGGAGGCTCAACTGGCCGAGCGCCGCGAGAAACTCGGGCAGTTGAGGGATCAACGAAAGTCCTTGCACGATAAAGCCGCGGAACTCCCGGTCAGCCCGGCATTGCTGCTGCTGCAGAACCGGATTGAGGCGGCATCCGAACAAGCCCCATGGATCGAACTTCTGCAGGAACAGGTCCAGCGCCTGGATCAACAGCTCGAGCAGGCCAGCCGTGCGGTGGATGAAGAAGCTCAGCGCGCTGGGCTGGGAGACGACGAACGATTGGCGCTGTTGGAGCAAGGGCGCGTCAGTCAACTGCCTGACTTGAGCCGAGCGACGCTGCAATCGCTGGCGGGCCCCGCCCGTCAAGTACGCGAACATCTCTTCCAACTGAAACTGGCCAGGAACGAAGAAGCCGCGGAACGGAAGCAAGCAGAGAAGATCAACGCCCAACTTCGCGAGGCCGCGGAATCGCTCAATGGCAGCAGCGTCTCCGAGGCCATCAAGCGACAAGGGGAAGTCATCACCACCTTCCGTCAGCGGATCCAGGTGCAGGAGCATCTGGAAAAACTGACCCGGCATCGCAAGGAACTGGAAGAGGAAGCCGTCGATCTGGCGACGGCGGAGGCGCTACCGGTTGATCGTACGATCCTGTTGGGTGTGCCGTTCGTGGTCGGCGGCTTGGGCGTGCTCTATGGCTTCCTCAAGATCAGTGGCGTGATGGTCGAGGAACAGGACAGCACCTGGGGCACTTTTATCTTCTTGCTCGGGATGGCATTCCTGTCGGTCTGGTACCTCGGTCGCCAACTGATGGACCGAGGAACGAGTCTGGACCTGGAAGATTGTGACCGCCAACTGGAGAACGTCCGCAAGCAGATCAAGGAAGTGGAACGTCAGCGGGATGAGGTGGAACGTCTCCTGCCGCCAGGATCGGCCAGTCTGGATGTGCGGCTGCGCGAGGCTGAGGAAGAATTACATCGGCTGGAATCGCTGCTTCCTGTCTTCCACACCGGACAGGCGGCCAACGTCCGTGCCCAGCAAGCGCGGAAGCGTGCCCAACAGTCGGCCGATCAGCTCAAGCACGCCCGCCACCAATGGCAGAAGACACTCCGCGGCCTGGGACTCAGCGAATCGCTGTCGCCGGCCAGCCTGCGACAAATGTCAGACGGTTACGAAACTCTGCAGACCAGCCTGCGTCGCTGGCAACAAATACGCGAAGAGCGTGAGCAACGCAGTCGCGAGTTGAGCGGTCTGCAACAGCGGATCGATGGCTTGTACCGTCAGGTCTTCCAGCCGGCTGCCAAACCTGAATCCAAACCGACCACAGGCAAGCAAGTTGAAGAGTCACGTGGAGCGGATTCGCAGGCGAAGAAACCTGGTGCCGCGCGTGAATCGCGTCCGGACCAACCCACCGCGCGACCGGTACCCCGTGAACCGAATCGTGATGTGTCACGGATGCTGCAGGAAATGCTGGATGAGCTGACCAGACAACGTCACTGGATCGATCGACGCAAGCAGCTCAAGATCCAGAACGAACAGCTCAAGCGACAACAGATTCAACTGATGCGCGCCTGTGAGCGGATCGAAGCCGCACGGCAATCGCTATTTGCGCGGTGCAACGTCGAAACGCGCACAGATTTCGATTTGCTGGTGGCGCAACGTGCCGAGCTGGAGACCCTGCGCAAAGAACACACCGACACGGATCAGAAAATCCACACGGCAATTGGCAAACACGTGGGCTATGACGAGGTGCGTCGGCATCTTGAACACGGTCGCGGTGAACAGCTCGAACGGCGTTGGGAAGCCTTGACGCAACAGATCCAGCAGAACCAAGAGCGGATCAGCCACCTCCAGACGCGGCTGGGTGAGGTGACGCAAGAAACGAAGCAACTGGCCGCCGACCAGCGGCTGGCTGAGGCTCAATTGGAACTGGCAGCCGTCGAAACACAACTCGAAGGGCTGGTCAATGAATGGCGGTCACTGGCAACCGTCAGTCACTTGCTGGACGACGTCTGCCAGAACTACGAGCAGCAGCGACAACCAGAAACGCTCCGCGAAGCCTCGACATTTCTCAAGCAACTGACCGCAGGTCGGTACACGCGGGTCTGGACCCCGTTGGGTACAGGTACTCTGCAAGTGGATAACCAGCAAGGCAACAGCCTGCCGTTGGATCGATTGAGCCGCGGAACACGCGAAGCCGTGTTCATCGCGTTGCGGCTGGCGCTTGCCGCCGCGTTCTCGCGACGGGGCGTCAATCTGCCACTGGTGCTGGATGACGTGTTTGTCAATTTCGACCGCCAACGCACGCTCCACGCGGCCGAGACACTTCGCGATTTCGCGGCCTTGGGGCATCAAGTGTTGATGTTCACCTGCCACGACCACATCACGGAGATTTTCGATCGGGTGGGGGTGCAGATTCGCCTGCTGCCTGCCCAAGGTCGGCCTGGCGAGGCAAAAGTATGGCGGCCGGTGATTGAGCTCGCGCCCGAGCCCGCGGTCATCTTGGATGAACTGGAAGAGGAGCCGATGGAAGAAGTCGCCCCGGCGGTTGTCACGACCGAGCTGCCAGAGGTTAAGGAGCAGCCGGTGGCCGTGAATGTCGTCGAGGAAACTCCAGTGGTTGTCGAAACGGTCGCTCCATCACCCCCGCGTGAGCGACGGCGGCGGGTCACAGCGCCCCAGAAGCCGACGACGGTCGAACGGTTCTGGTACGAAGACCTGCCGAGTCCCTGGTACGACGACCGCATGCCGCCCGAGTTGTCCAGTTCTCGTGACTCTTCAAGCCCAGACCTCTGGTGGGATAGTGATTCGGATCAACCGGCCAACCTGCTGAGTTTGCCGCCACGATAGATCCCCAGCCAGCGACCTGCCCAGCGCGTGTCACTCTGCTATAACCGAAGCTCGTGGACCGCTGCCTTCGGACTGCTTTGTGACCGGTTGCCATGGCCGCTGAGACAATCTTCAGCAAAATAATCCGTCGTGAAATTCCGGCGCGGATCATTTACGAAGACGATCATTGCATCGCCTTCCATGATGTGAATCCCCAGGCGCCTGTGCATTTCCTGGTGATTCCCAAGAAGGCCATCGTAAATGTCGCTTCGGCGGCCACGGAGGATCAAGCGCTGCTGGGGCATCTGCTGCTGGCCTGCCAGAAAATCGCAGGGCAGCTGGGGCTTTCCGACGGCTACCGTGTGGTCGCCAATTGCGGCCGCGACGGCGGACAGTCCGTCGATCACCTGCACTTTCACGTCCTGGGCGGACGGCCGCTTGCTTGGCCCCCGGGTTGAACGGCAACCTTCCGATCGCAAGCTCACCATGCGATTGAGGGCGAGGTGCGCTGCTGATCCTCCTCATTCGGCTCGCAACGACAGCGGATCGTCCCACCTGTGTTCGAATGGTTGCACCAACGCCTGCACGCCGCCGACAAGTTGGGGTCGCGGAGGAAGCTCCGCGCTGTGGAACCGCTGACCGGTTCGATGCGGGTACGGATCGAGAGCCGGGAGTTGATCAACTTCGCCTCGAACGACTACCTGGGGCTTGCTGCGAATCGCGGTGAATGGACAGCGGTAGGGGGTGGGAGCGGCGCCAGCCCGCTCGTTTCGGGCTATCGACCGCTCCAGCAGCAACTCGAACAGAAGCTTGCGACGTGGAAGGGAACCGAGGCGGCGTTTGTCTTTCCCTCCGGCTTTGCGGCAAATCTGGCAGTGCTCAGTTCGTTGCCCGAAGCGGGCGATGTCATTCTCAGCGACGCATTGAACCACGCCAGCATCATCGATGGCTGTCGCTTAAGCCATGCGGAGCGGGTGGTTTATCCCCATCGCGATACAGCATTTGTTGAAGCCTGGTTGAGGACGCACCGCCGGCGCTGCAAGCACTGCTTTATTGTGACTGACTCGATCTTCAGCATGGATGGCACGCGAGCACCATTGATCGAATTGGCGAAGTTGGCGGATGAATTCGAGGCCATATTGATCGTCGATGAAGCGCACGCAACTGGAGTCTTCGGCGCAACGGGCGCCGGTCTCTGCGAGGCGCTGAATCTGACGTCGGATGTACCGATTCGCGTCGGCACATTGAGCAAGGCGCTGGGCAGCGTGGGTGGCTTTGTTGCGGGACCACAAGTGGTGATCGACTATCTGATTCAGCGTGGTCGAAGTCTGATTTATAGCACGGCCCTGCCGCAACCATCCTTGCAGTTGAGCCTGGCTGCGCTCGAACAGATGCCGCTGCTTCAGGAAGCTCGCCTGCGACTGCAGGCGATCGCCGACTGGGTGCGACACGAACTGCAGCGATCAGGATTCGACACGGGCTATTCGGATTCGCAGATCGTGCCGGTAATTCTGCACGATAATCAGGCGGTGATCCGCGCCAGTGATGACCTGCGCGCGTCAGGCTATTGGGTGCCGGCAATCCGACCGCCCACTGTACCGACCGACACGGCGCGGCTCCGCATCAGTTTGTCGGCAGCGCATGAGGATTCCGAGGTAGAGGGCTTGCTTCGCGCCTGTCATCAGCTGGCAAGGGCCAGGCGCTGACGATCGGGTTGCTGCGGATTCCGGCGGCCTCAAGCCAGGTCCACGTGATCCCCGGCGAGCCTTTTGGAGAGCAGGCCGGGCATCAGTGGGGAGCCGTTTCCGCTGGCCGGCGTTTCGGTTTGTAGATTTCTGTCGCCGTGCCGAAATGCACCTCACCGGCATTCATCAGTGTTTCGCTCAGCGTCGGGTGGGGATGCACGGTTTCGGTGACGTCACGAACCTCGCAACCCATTTCAATCGCCAACGTGGCCTCGGCAATCAGTTCCCCTGCGCCCGGCCCGACGATGCCGCAGCCAAGGACTCGCTGTGTTTGCGGGTCGATCAACCATTTGGTGAGGCCTTCCGTTCTGCCAAGCGCTTGGGCTCGTCCGCTCGCCGCCCAAGGATAGACCTCCACAGCGACTTCCCGTCCTTCGCGTTTTGTCTGTTCCTCGGTGAGGCCGGCCCAAGCGATCTCCGGGTCGGTGAAAACGACGGCCGGAATGGCAATCCGGTCAAATGCCACATCGTGTCCCAGCACCACTTCCGCAGCGACACGTCCTTCGTGCGTTGCTTTGTGGGCCAGCATCGGATCGCCCGCGACATCGCCGATCGCCAGGATATGAGGGTCGGCCGTCCGCTGTGTCCGATCGACCTCCACAAAACCTCGTTGATTCACCTTTACTTGCGTATTTTCCAGTCCGATGTCACGGGTCACAGGCCGCCGTCCGACGGACACCAGCACACGGTCGAACCGTTCATGCCCATATTTCCCAGGCCCTTCGAAAGTGACTTCGACCTGGCTATCGGCCTCCGCGACGGAACCGACCTTCGTATTCAGATAGATCCGTCCGCCAAACAGATGGTCCAGTCGCTTATGCAGCGGTTTCACCAAGTCCCGATCCGCGCCTGGCAACAATCCATCGGTCAGTTCGACAACCGTCACTTGCGAGCCGAGGTGCGCGTAGACCGTTCCCATTTCCAGACCGATATATCCGCCTCCAATCACCAACATCCGCTGCGGGATATCCGCCAGTTGCAACGCGCCAGTCGAATCCATGACACGATCGCTGCCGATCTGAAATGAAGGGGGCATCGCCGGCACGCTGCCCGTGGCCAGGATGCAATGATCGAATGTCAGCTTGCCTTCCGGCGGAATCGAGGGATCGTCCCCGATCAACTGAAGCGTGGTGCTGTCGAGAAACTTGCCGGAAGCCCGGATTACCTTCACGTTTCGCCGCTTGGCCAGATTCTGCAACCCGCCGGTCAGCGTGTTGATCACCTGATCCTTTCGGGCCCGCACCTGCTGAATGTCGATCTGGGGCGGCCCCGCAAAGTGGATGCCCCATTCGGCACGGAGTTCGTCGACTTCGCTGATCACGCGAGCCACATGCAGCAGAGCCTTGCTGGGAATGCAACCGCGGAGCAGACAGGTACCGCCCAGCCGCGATTCACGCTCGACCAACACGACATCCAGGCCCTCATCGGCTGCCAGGAATGCCGCTGCATAGCCGCCGGGACCACCACCGAGGACGACCAATGGAGTATGCATGTCTGAGGTGCTTTGCGCGGAGAGCGGAAGCGTTCAACTGTCTGTCGATGACATCGTTGCCAGAACCAACATAGTCGCAGCGAGCCATCCCGGCATCTTTGGCTCAAGAACCGCCGCGACGCATCGCGTGCGCGGCGGTTTCTTTCGACCTGGCACGGCCACAGTCCTGCGGGCGCGTCATCCGCAACGACGCAGTACGAGGGATGCCGCCCCGAGCCACGTGAGGGACGCCGTCAATTAGCGCGACAGGAATTCGACCACGCTGTTGACGTCCACGGGCAAGCTGATATCGCTTGGACCGGGCAGCCCCTGCATCGTCGCGCGCATGTTCTCGCTATCGAACGCGATCCAGTCGACCGGCTGCGTCGAGCCAGCATTGGCGGAAACGCCCCGATACAGTTCGCGGAGGGCTTCCCGCGGCCGAACATCCACCACGTCACCCGGGCGCAACTGGAAACTTGGCGAAGTGACCTTCACGCCGTTGACGCGGAAATGGCCGTGCACGATTCCCTGGCGAGCCTGGGGTCGAGTCTTAGTAAATCCGGACCGACGGACCACATTGTCCAGACGCCGTTCACACAGAATCAGCAACTGCTCGCCGGTGTTGCCTTTCTTTCGTGCAACCAATTCGAAGTACCGACGCAACTGCCGCTCACCCAGGCCGTAGTAGTGCTTGATCTTCTGCTTCTCGTTGAGCGCGTGGCCGTAGTTACCGGGCCGCCGCTGAGCGCGGGTGTGCATCCCGGGAGGCGCGCTGCGCCGTTCCAGAGCCCGAGCGGCACCTGCGGATTCATAAACCATGACGCCGAGACGGCGATTCACACGAGCTTTGGGGCCGTGATAACGGGCCATGCAAACGGGCTCCTGGGAGTAAAAGGGACGCTCCGCATTCATGGGCGATCGAGTTCGATCGCATCGCGGAGTCTGGCGGCCAGATCCAACGCCCGATGACGACACAGTCCAGGCAGGTCAGGCCAAATATCGGTGATCCCCGGTTCAGGGGAATCGACCAGTGTCCCTGCAAACCTTGGCCTCCACAAGGCCATTTACAGGCCGCCCGGGGTGCTACACCCGCGGCCGACGGGAGCCTCAGCGGACCCGTTCGGCAAGCCGCCCGTCCACCAGCTCGGCGATCCGCTGGCAGCGTTCGGCCAAGGCGGAACTGTGCGTGACGATCACGAGCATCGCCCCGTCGGCCTGCTGCAGTTCCAGCAGCAGCGACCCGATCCGTTCAGCGCTGGCCCGGTCCAGATTGCCGGTCGGCTCGTCGGCAAGCAGCAACTTGGGCCGAAACAAGAGGGCACGAGCCACGGCCACGCGTTGGCGCTCGCCCCCGGACAGCTCGCTGGGCAAATGGGACCACCGCTCGGCCAAACCAACCCGCTCAATCAGTTCGCGGGCCCGCTCCCGCCAATCCTCGCCCCCGGCCGAACCGGCCAGAGTCGGCACGAGCACATTTTCCAACACGTTCAGTTGGGGAAGCAGGTGGTGCTCCTGAAACACAAATCCGAGTTCCAGGTTGCGGAACGCCGACAACCTGCTGGGACTGAGCGCAAAGGGATCGATCTGACCAAGCCGCACCCGGCCAGAGGTAGGTCGATCGAGGGTTCCGAGTATCTGCAGCAGCGTGCTCTTGCCGCTCCCGCTCGGCCCGACGATCGCCAGGTTCTCACCCGGCTTCATCGCGATCGACACGTCCCGAAGTACAACCAGCGGGTCGCCCGCTGTCGGGTACTCTTTGCAAAGATGTTCAACGTGCAGCATGCGTGGATTGTAAGCGAACGGCGCCGTCGGGAGCGGACGGACCCCATGCGGCATGGTGTCTCTGCGACCGGAATGATCGTGTCATGCTCCGACCGTCGTGGGAAGCCGCACGCATTGTCGTCCGCCGACCGGCTTCACTCGGTGAGACCTGGAAGTACCTCCGTCAGTGCCAATGCGGCCAGCCCATAGAACGTGTACTCGACGTCCTGGCTGGCATCGAGCGCGAATCCGGCGAAACCGCCATCCGCACGCTCCATCGATCGTACATAGGATGCCGCAGCCGTTCGATTCAGATATTGCGGTTGGCGCAAGTCATCGCTTGCAATCAGTCCCGTACAGGTGCTCAACAAGTCGGCAACGGGAATCCGCGTATTGGCCGCCAGCCCTCCCTCGTCCGTCTGTTGCTCAGCCAGGAACGCACCTGTTCTGTTGGCCAGTTCAAGATCGATTGCGTTGAGCATCCTTAAGCCTCCCACTGCGGCGGCAGTTGGATTCACTCCAGCACGCTTTGCCAACCGCACCTCGAGAAACCCTCCGAGCTCATGTTCCTGGGCTCGTAAGAAGTCCACCAACACCTGAGGACGGGGAGGTTCACGTTCGATCAGTTCGTAACACAGCAAAGTGAGAAACGTCTGATAAGTGCTGCTGGTGGTCCCTTGAGGCGTTTTGGCGTATCCACCTTGCTCGCGACGCAGCGATTCCAACAATCCGGCCAGCGCGTCCTGCCAGCCAGCCTGAGCTGCTTGGAGGACATTCCTGCCGCTGGCTGCTTCCAGAGCCTGTGCGGCGAACACGAGGGAAATCAGGTCGATTACGGTCTGCCGCGTCTGCAACTGCTTCTGCAGATACTGGGCAGCTCGCGCTGCCGGTTCACCATCCAGCGCACCGAGCAGCATCAGGCTCCGCAGTCCAAACGATGTGTAGTACAGATCGCTGCCGCCTTCGCGTCCACCGAAACCGCCGTCGGGCTGCTGGCGTGCGAGCAGCCAGCGTGCGTGCTTCTCGCGCAGCTCCTCGGGAAGACCCATCATTCCGGTCGCCAATCGGACGGTCAGGTCGATGAGGTAGGCCATCTCACTTCGAGTGGGAACATGCGGGTCGGTGCGATTGCGTGCAGCGTGTTGCGAGCCGGCCAAATGCCAACCTGAGCCGACTACTACGTATACCGAGCCAGCGCCTGGCGAATGGAATCAGGGATCGGAAGCGACTGGAGACCTTCGGTACTGACATGGCAACAGACGGCAACCAACGAACCTTCCGCGACGACTTGCCCAGCAAGCAGGAAGCTGAATCCGTAGGTCACGCTTTTTTCACCCAACCGTTGGACGCGCACCTGAACGTCCAGAACGTCTTCGAAGCGCACCGCGCCCCGGTAATCACAGTGAGCCGACACGCGGGGCCATGAGAGGTGGCCCTCGCCATCTCGCATCAGGACACTTGTCCCGAGGCTGCGGAGCAGGGCATGTTCGGCCTGCTCCATATATTGAAAGAACACCGAGAAATGCGCGATCCCGGCCGCGTCGGTTTCGCAGAATTCGACCCGTCGCTGGACCGTGAAGGGCTCGGCCATCTCCCGCCCTCCCGGCGTTTGGATCATGGGATCCGTCAACCAGTGCGAAACCCGTCAACCAGTGCGAAACCAGGCTCCGGCGTGCAGGCAAGCGGACCGGCAAACCGACAGCGCGATACTCGAGCTGTCTCCGTCCGGTGGGTTTGCCCGATTATTCGCCGACGTAGGGCAATAATCCCATGAAGCGGGCACGCTTGATCGCCCGCGTCACCGCGTGTTGGCTCGCGGCCGTGCAACCGCTCTTGCGGCGGCCGACGATCCGACCATGACGATTGACCAGCTTCTTCAGCAGATCGATGTCTTTGTAATCGACATACATCGGCCGCGGACGATGGCCGTCGACGAAGATCGGGTCCTTCTTCTTTTGCTTGCTCCGCACGCGAGTGCGGCGTCGGGCTTTAGCGCGAGGATTCGGGGCGCGGCTTCCAGGAATCATGGGCCGTCAAACGGGCTGATGGGATACGAGACGGGTTGAGACAATCGGCCAATATGGGTATCGGTCCGCTGCCTGACAACCCCAAACCGGCCCGGGAGGGCCTGCGAGGCGGCTCGATGGGGCGTTTGACGCCGGTCGATTGGGTCGGCGACGGCCGCCCGCGAAGGACCGATCCGAACCGACCGGTTCGGCTTGACCGCCTATTTTTTTCGGCCCTTCGGATTCGCGGGAGGGCCGACGCCCGTCCTGCGGACCCGAATTTCCGGCGCGGACTCCGGAGAGCCGAACGTTGACGGGCAGGGCGCTGTCCTGTCATCCTTCGGCACCTCGGTCCTGTTCCACCGCGAGGCCCTTGGTATGGGCGTCGGGCAGGGCAAGGGATGCGTGAGGAATCAATCGCGATGTCGACCATGTCATTGCTGGCTGTCCGTTTACCTGATGGCACTGTGCAGCACCATCCTTCGGCTGCGACACCGATGGACGTGGCCAGCTCGATCGGCCCCAGCTTGGCACGGGCCGTGATTGCGGCGGAGATCAATGGCAAGGTGATCGACGCCGGCCGGCCTTTGGGCGAAGTGGCCGTGGACGATCAACCCATCGACCTCCGTTTGCTCACGTCACGCGATCGCGAAGCGCTGGACGTGCTTCGTCATTCAGCCGCACACGTGATGGCTCGAGCCGTGATGCGCCTATTCGAGGGCGTTTCCTTGGCCTTTGGTCCGACGACCAGCGGTGGCTTCTATTACGACTTTGATCTGCCTCGCCCGATCAGCGAAGACGACTTTCCGAAGATCGAAGCCGAGATGGCCAAGATCATCAAGGAAGCCGAACCATTTGAACGGTTCTATCTGCCGCGGGAACAGGCGGTAACGCTTTGTCGTGACCTCGGTCAAAAGCTGAAAGTCGAACACATCGAGACTGGACTGGCGGATCAACAGCAATTGAGTTTCTATCGGCAGGGTGAGTTTGTTGACCTTTGCCGAGGCCCGCATGTCCCGGATGCAGGTCGGATCAAGGCGATCAAGTTGCTGAGCGTCGCGGGTGCCTACTGGAAGGGCGATGAGCGGAATCAGCAGTTGCAGCGGCTCTACGGCACCGCGTTCTTCGACAAAGCAGAACTGCAAGCCTATCTCGACCAGTTGGAAGAAGCGCGCCGCCGCGACCATCGCGTCCTCGGCAAGAAGCTCGGCCTGTTCTCGATCACGTCGGATGTCGGTCCCGGTCTGTGCCTGTGGTTACCCAAGGGAGCCCGCGTCCGTGTGCTTTTGGAGGAATTCCTTCGCACGGAACTGCTGCAACTGGGCTATGAGCCGGTTTACAGCCCGCATATCGGGCGGGTGGAGCTGTATGAAACCAGTGGCCACTTTCCTTACTACCGGGAGAGCCAGTTCGCACCCGTATTCGGGCATGACGCGGGCGGATTGCTCGACGCGCTGAGCCGCCGCCTCGAGGGCGGAATCCTGGCCCGCGATGATGAGGAACAACTCCTCTCTTCGGCGCGCGTGCTGGGCGTGGATACGGCGACCTATCCACTTGCTGGCGATGTGCCGGCGAAGGTTCAGTGGCTGCATCGATGGGCCACCGCCCATGAGCGCTATCTGATTAAGCCGATGAACTGCCCCCATCACTGTCACATCTATAAGGCCCAGCCACGCAGCTACCGCCAGTTGCCGCTGCGCCTGATGGAGTTTGGCACCGTCTATCGGCATGAGCAGACGGGAGAACTGAACGGAATGCTTCGCGTCCGTGGCCTGACTCAAGATGATGCCCACATCTTCTGCACGGACGACCAGGTGGAAGAGGAGTTCCGCAAGACGCTCGATCTGGTGAAGTTCGTGTTGAACAGTGTGGGCCTGCAGGACTACGCGATTCAGCTCAGCCTTCGCGACCCAAAAAGTGACAAATACGTCGGCACGGATGAGAACTGGAACAAAGCCGAGAACGCATTGCGCCGTGTGTTGACCGACAGCGGTTTGAGCTATGTCGAGCAGCAGGGTGATGCCGCCTTCTATGGACCGAAGGCCGACTTTAAGGTCCGCGACTGCATCGGACGCTCATGGCAGTTGGGCACGGTGCAGTTGGACTACAACCTGCCGGAAAGGTTTCAGTTGGAATATGTCGGGCAGGACAACCGCAGTCATCGGCCGGTGATGATCCACCGCGCACCGTTCGGATCGATGGAACGGTTTGTCGGGATGTTGATCGAACACTTCGCCGGCGCGTTCCCGTTGTGGCTGGCGCCAGAACAAATTCGTGTGCTGCCGCTGAGTGAGAAAACCACGGAATATGCCGTGCAGGTGGAACGGCAACTGCAGGCGGCAGGTTTCCGCGTGACGACCGACCACCGCAACTCGAAGGTGCAGGCAAAGATTCGCGACGCCCAGCTTGAGCTGATCCCGTACATGGCGGTTGTCGGTCCGAAGGAAGCCGAGCAAGGGCAGATCGCGCTCCGCGATCGGATCGATGGAGACCGGGGAGCCATGCCGATCGCACAGGTAATCGCGCTGCTCCAGCAGGAAGTCCGCGAGCGACGTGTTCGGCAGGTGGCGCCACCTGCGGTCTCGGAGCAACCCGCTGAGTCCGTGCATGAGAACCACACCTATTGATTGCGTGAAACATTCAGATGCTGCGCGCTGCGGACAGGCAGCGGATTGATGGTCTTGATATCGAGCCCTGTGTCCCACAGGCGAGAAGTAGCCAATGTCCCACTGTGATTTCACTGACCACGTTCGCATCGGTGTTGTGACTGTCTCGGACCGGGCGAGCCGTGGCGAGTACGAAGACCGCGGCGGCCCAGCGGTCGTCGATTACTTGAATGAGGTCTTACAGACCACGTTCAAAATCGAACAGCGCGTAGTTTCGGATGATTTGCCGCTAATCGAAACGGCTCTCATTGAACTGGTGGACGAAGCGCATTGCTGCTGGGTGATTACGACCGGAGGCACAGGCCCCGCGCCGCGTGATGTGACACCCGAAGCGACCATGGCCGTTTGCGATCGCCTGTTGCCTGGGTTCGGCGAAGAAATGCGTCGTGCCAGCCTGCAGTATGTTGCGACCGCAATTCTCAGCCGTCAGTTGGCCGGCTCCCGTGGCCGCTCGCTGATCATCAATCTGCCCGGACAACCCAAAGCGATCGCTCAGTGCCTCGACGCAATCATGGCCGCAGTCCCTTACTGCATCGACCTGCTTGGCGGCCCTCGGCTCGAAACCCGGCCCGAACGCCTAAAAGCCTTTCGCCCCATCAAGTAACCCGCCCCCAATATCGCATAAACGGACAGGCATACTCCTTCGCAGACCAAAAAATTCGCACAGCCTCCACGTGACGCCCGAACAGGCACGCGCATCGACATCAGGGCAGCACAAAACCCAAATAGTGCCCCGTAACGACGGCCTCTCAAGCAGTTTCCAGGGCAGCTATGGCACTGCGCTCTTGAAACGAGAACCTTTCGCGTTTTGCGCTGTGGCCCTGTTGCACCTTAGCGTCTTGGCGCCTGTCCAAGCACAGCGTGCGGAATCAACGCTTGGGGGGAAT
>Ga0114939_10000469_pt1 | contig 33512 bp, 27 predicted proteins | sample AshMeaCrysSpring_FD_87196 | JGI IMG/M metagenome (GOLD analysis project Ga0114939, IMG submission 87196) | Groundwater microbial communities from Big Spring, Nevada to study Microbial Dark Matter (Phase II) - Ash Meadows Crystal Spring | ecosystem: Environmental > Aquatic > Deep subsurface >...
ACGCCGTGCGGCGCAAGCTCCTGGGCGAGCATGATGGTGAGCACGTTCACGGCGGCCTTCGAGACGCGATAGGCGGGCGTGCCGACGCCCATGCCCGCGATCTGGCCGAGGCCGCTCGACAGGTTGACGACGCGGCCGTGCCCGCCGCCCTCGAGCAACGGGGCGAGCGCCTGCGTCACGCCGAGCAGGCCGATCACGTTGGTCTCGAGCGTGCGGCGCAGCACGTCGAGGTCGAGCGTGAGTGCGCGGCTGCCCTTCGGATCGACGAGGACGCCGGCGTTGTTCACGAGCACGTCGAGTCGGCCGTGGCGGTCGGCGACGGCGCGCGCGAGCGCGTACGCCTGGTCCGGGCTCGTGACGTCGAGCGGGCAGAAAGCGACGTCGAGACCGTTGGCGGCGAGACGTTGCGCCGCTGCCTCACCGCTGCGCGGATCGCGGGCCGTGAGCACGACGCGCAAGCCCCGATGCGCGAGCTGTCGCGCGATCTCGAGCCCGAGCCCGCGGTTCGCTCCGGTGACGACGGCGACGCCTTCCATGTGCGATTCCTTCAGTCGCGCGAACGCAGGACGCGCCTCGCGACCGCGCGCAGGCTCGTCCGCAAGCTCCGTCGCCGCTCGACACGATGCGCTGCAGGAACCCTCGCCACGATCGCGCGGCGCTCAGCTGAACACGGCGAGCACGCCGGTGTAGCCGTAGAGGCGGTCGTGCGAGATCTCGCCATTGCAGAACAGGCCGGCAAGCGGCACGTCGCCGAGCCGCGCGCGCACGTGCTCGAGCTCTGCCGAGCGCGCTCCGAACATGTGCTCGCCGCGGGCGACGCACGAGAAGTAAAGCGCGCCGCGCGGAGTGCCGGGCACCGCTTCGAGGACCGCGTCGAGCATGCGGTCGAGATCGGCGCGCGCCGCGTTGCGGTCGCGGCGGCAGAACATGAGCGGCATCCCGGGCTCGACCTCGGCGCCGATGGCGAGCAGCCCGCGCCGCGCATCGGCGCCGACGAGGTTGCGCACGACGAAATCGCCCGTGTCGGACCCGGGCACGGGCAGCGCTGCGTGGATCACCTGTGCCGCACGCTCGAGATCGCCGGCGAGCCCGCCGATGTCCGCACGCAGCACGTCGAGCGCGGGACGGCCGTCGAGCTTGGCGATCACGTTGCCTTCCGCTTCGGTGATCGTGTGCCGCTGCGGCAGGGGCGCGCAGCCCTGCGTGAGCCGTGTCGTGACCGGTACGGCGGACGACAGCACGACGCCCGAGAGACCGCCCTCGAGGACGCCGTCGGCGACGAGCAGCGGCCGGGTGCGCGCGCTCGCGAGACCGCCGACCAGGAAACCGCTCTCCACCTTGCGCGCCATGTCCTCGACCAGGGCCGGCATGTCGTCGGTACGCGGGTCGCCATGCACGATCGCGAAATGCGCCGCCACGGCACCGGAGGCAGTGCGGGCGCCCGGTGACGGCGGCCGCCGCCGGCCGGAAAAGACGCTGAACTCGGCTGCGGGAATGTCGGTGACGAGGACGGACAAGGCCGCTTCGTCGAGATACTCGCGGCCGGTCGCGATCACGCCGACGCCTACGGCGCCGACCCAATGCTCGATGCCTGTGTCATCGCGAAGTCGCGCGACGATCGCCTCGGCGTTCGCTGCAAGCCGGTCGCTCAGGTAGACGAACCCGAGCGTGGCGCCAGGAGTGTCCCCGAGCTGGGCGCTGCAGTCGGCGACGATCTCGGTCCAGGACGCACCCCGCGCGTGGCCGAGGCGGAACACCTACTTCTCCTGCGTTCCCGGCGGCTTCTGCCCGGTGACCTGCTGGAACATGCTCCACCAGGCGTCTGCCGCGCTCGGCAAGGCGCCTTCGCCGGTCGCGGCGCCAACGCCCGGCGGCTGCATCGCCTGGAGCGCGCTCAGCGTCGCCTTCTGCATCTCCATGCCCTGGATGGTCATGCGGAGCACGTTGAGGTTGAGCAGCAGCCAGTTCTCGACGCTCTTCAGGTCAGCGATGCGCTTGTCGAGCTCGCTCACGCTGAAGGTCGGCATCATCATGCCCGGCAGGCTGAGGCCGGGGATCGGCATCCCCGTCTGCGCCCACATCCGGCGCATCATCTCGAACGGATCACTGGGGTTCGGGTCGCTCATGAGGGATTCAGCCTGGGAAGAGGGACTGCGCACAGGACTACCGAAGGCACGCGGCACGCCCGCGCCACTACGGCACCAGTTTAGCAGGATGCCCGCAGGCGAACGTCGGCTGCGACCTCGGGCCCGCTCTCGCCCGCCCCACCGGCGAAGAACGCGCCGAGCTCCGCGCGCCGGCGCATCGTGTCGCGGTAACCGAGGTCGATGAGGTCGCGGCAGAACGGCGCCTCGAAGAGGAGGTAGCTCGCGAGGTTGGAGCCGTTGCGGCGGGTGGCACCGACCGCGCGCAGCAGGACGCGGATGCTCCGCGGAAGTGCGGCGACGTGGCGCGCCGCGATCATGTCGATCGGCTCGCTCGGGTAGATGACGAAGACGTCGACATGGCGCAGCGAGACGCCCGCCTCGCGCAGCTCACCCGGATCGAGCAGCGCGATGGTGCGATTGATGCGGTGCAGCCGTTCCAGGTCCACCGCAAGCGTATCGAGGAAGATCGAGTTGAGCGCATGGCCGGCGATCTGCGCGAGCGATGGATACGCCGCTTCGCGCCGCGGCGGCAGCTCCCCGGGCCGACGGCCGTTGGCGACGACGAGCACACGGCTCGCGCCGAGATGTAGCGCCGGGCTCACCGGCGCTATCTGGCGCATCGAGCCGTCGCCGTAGTGCTCCGCGTCGACCTTCACCGCGGGGAACAGGAAGGGGATCGCGGTCGAAGCCATGAGGACATCGTGCGTGATCGGCGCGGCGATGCCGACACGGTGGCTGCGCTCCCAACCGGCGTGTTGCGGACGACCCTGGTAGAAGGCGACGCTGCGGCCGGAGGCGTAGCCCGAAGCGCTGATCGAGATCGCTTCCAAGGCCCCGGAGGCGATGTTGGTCGCGATGCGGTCGAGATCGAGGGTGTTCTCGACCAGCTCACGCAGCGGCGTGTTGTCGAGGAGCGAGATCGGATCGTTGCGGGAGAGCTGCGCCAGCGCGCGGAGCCAGCGCATCGCGAGCCGCGCCAGGCTGGCGAGGTCGGTGCGGTAGACGCGCTCGGCATGGAACGACCGCCACTCGTCGACGAGCCAGGTCACTGCGCGGCCGAAGTCGTCGGCACCGATGGCAAGCGCGGCGGCGTTGATCGCGCCCGCCGAAGTGCCGCACACGATCGGGAACGGATTGGCGCGCGGCCGTCCGAGAAGGTCGGACACCGCTTGCAGCACGCCGACCTGGTAGGCGGCACGGGCGCCGCCGCCGGTCAGCACCAGCGCGATTCGATGAGGATCGTCGGCGGCAGCCATCGAGCGCGTGCCGCCGCTTTCGGGCAGCTACGCGCGGAGGATTATGCCGAGCGCCTCTGCGCCCGGGCCATGTCGGCGTCGAGCACCGTGACTGCCGTCATGTTCACGATGCGCCGCACCGTGGCCGAGGGCGTCAGGATGTGCACAGGTGCGCCGGCGCCGAGCAGGATCGGGCCGACCGTCACACCCTCGCCGGCAGCCTCCTTCAGCAGGTTGAAGGCGATGTTGGCGGCATCGAGCGTCGGCATGAGCAGCAGGTTGGCGTCGCCGCGCAAACTCGCGCCGGGAAAGACGGATGCACGCACACTCTCGGAGAGCGCTGCGTCGCCGTGCATCTCGCCCTCGACCTCGAGGTCGGGCGCATGGCTGTGGAGCAGCGCGAGCGCCCGGCGCATTTTCTGTGCGGTCGGGCTGTCGCTCGAGCCGAACGAGGAATGCGACAGCAGCGCCGCCTTCGGCGTCAGCCCGAATTGGCGCACCCGCTCCGCCGCGAGACCGCCCATTTCGGCGATCTGCTCCGCGGACGGGTCGTAGTTCACGTAGGTGTCGCCGATGAAGAGGGTGTGGTCGGGCAGGGCCAGCACGTTGAGTGCGTAGTAGCTGCGCACGCCGGGTGCGAGGCCGACGACCCGGTCGATGTACTCGAGGTGCAGCTCGTAGCTGCCGAACGTGCCGCAGAGCATGCCGTCGGCGGCGCCGAAGTGGATCAGCATGCTGCCGATCAGCGTATGCCGGCGGCGCATCTCGATCTTCGCGTACTGCGGCGAGACGCCGCGCCGCGCCGTGAGGCGGAAGTACTCCTCGTGGTACTGCCGGTAGCGGTCGTCGTGCTCCGGGTTCACCAGCTCGAAGTCGACGCCGGGACGGATGCGCAGGCCGTAGCGCTCGATGCGCCGCTCGACCACGGCCGGGCGGCCGATGAGGATCGGCGAGGCGAGGCCCTCGTCGACCACGATCTGGGTCGCGCGCAGGATGCGTTCATCCTCGCCCTCGGCGTAGACGATGCGCGGCGCGCGGGCCGCCTTGGCCGCGCTGAACACCGGCTTCATGACCAGGCCGGAGTGGTGGACGTACTGCACGAGCGAGTCGCGGTAGGCCGCGAGGTCGGCGATCGGCTGCGTGGCGACGCCCGAGCGCATTGCCGCCTCCGCGACGGCCGGCGCGATCGCGGAGATGAGCCGCGGATCGAAGGGCTTGGGAATGAGGTACTCGGGACCGAAACGCAGGTGCGGAGTGCCGTAGGCCGCCCTCACCTCCTCCGACTGCTCGGCGGTCGCGAGGTCGGCGATCGCGTGGACGGCAGCAAGCTTCATCGCCTCGTTGATCTGCGTGGCGCCGACGTCGAGCGCACCGCGGAAGATGAACGGGAAGCAGAGGACATTGTTGACCTGGTTCGGATAGTCGGAGCGGCCCGTCGCCACCACCGCGTCGGGGCGCACCGCGAGCGCGGCATCGGGCATGATCTCCGGCACGGGGTTGGCGAGCGCGAGGATCAGCGGCCGTTCGGCCATGCGCGCCACCAGCTCCGGCTTCAGGACGTTCCCCGCCGAGAGGCCGAGGAACGCATCGGCGTCGCCGATAATGTCGGCGAGCGTGCGCGCGTTGGTACGGCGGGCGTAGCGCGCCTTGTGCGGGTCCATCTCCGCCTTGCGCCCTTCGTAGACCACGCCGGCGATGTCCGAGACCCAGATGTTCTCGAGCGGCAGGCCCATCGACACGAGCAGGTCGAGGCACGACAGGGCCGCGGCACCCGCGCCGGATACCACCAGCTTGACCTTGTCGAGCTCCTTGCCGACGAGGTGCAGGCCGTTCAGGATCGCCGCCCCGACGATGATGGCGGTGCCGTGCTGGTCGTCGTGGAAGACCGGGATGTGCATCCGCTCCCGGAGTCGCCTCTCTATATAGAAGCACTCCGGCGACTTGATGTCCTCGAGATTGATACCGCCGAAGGTGGGCTCGAGCGCGGCGATCATGTCGACCAGCTTGTCGGGGTCCCGCTCGTCGAGCTCCAGGTCGAAGCAGTCGATGCCGGCGAACTTCTTGAACAGAACCGCCTTGCCCTCCATCACCGGCTTGGCGGCGAGCGGCCCGATCGGCCCGAGCCCGAGCACGGCAGTGCCGTTGGTGACGACGCCGATCAGGTTGCAGCGCGAGGTGAGCTGGCGCGCGGCTGCCGGGGCGGCGACGATCTCCTCGCAGGCAGCGGCTACGCCCGGGGAATAGGCGAGCGCCAGGTCGCGCTGGTTGATGAGGCTCTTGGTCGCAGCGATCGCGATCTTGCCGGGGCGCGGCTCGCGGTGATACTCGAGGGCGGCGTTACGCAGCATGTCGTCCATGGACGCGACCTTCGATTGCGAAAGGGGCGGGAGTATAGAGCAACGCATGAGGCCGACTCGCGCAAGGGGCCGCGCCGTTGCCTCCTCGCCGCCGGCCGTCTATCGGCAAGACGCGACGATTTCGGCGGCTGCAATCATCCGGGGCGGCGAGGGATGGTGCGAACGCTCGTGTATCCTCGGCCGCATGCAACCCGCTGCGCCCACGATCCTTCGACGCCGGGGGCCCAAGAGGACCAACGCATGACGTCTGCTTCGCTCGCCGAGGATCATCACGTGCGCCGCGATCCGCTCGCGCTCGCGAGCAGGATGGACGCCATCCAGCCGTTCCAGGTCATGGAGATCGCACGTCGCGCCGCGGAGCTCGAAGCGGCGGGCAGCCGTGTGGTGCATCTCGAGATCGGCCAGCCGGACTTCGGTGCGCCGCAGCCGGTGCTGGATGCAGCGTTCGCGGCGCTCGGGCGCGACCCCATGGGTTACTCGGCGGCGCTCGGCAAGCCCGCGCTGCGCAAGGCCATCGCGCACTTCTACCGGGAGCGGCACGGGTGCGAGGTCGGCGCGGATCGCATCTTGATCACCGCGGGTGCGTCGGGCGCGCTAGTGCTCGCGATGGGCACGCTCGTCGAGGCGGGCGACGAGGTGCTGATGCCCGATCCGTGCTATCCGTGCAACCGCCACTTCGTGCGCATGTTCGGCGGCGAGGTCCGCTCGGTCCCCGTCGGCGATGCGCAGCGCTATCAGCTCACCGCAGACGACGTTGCGCGGCACTGGACGCGCCGGACACGCGGGGTGCTGCTTGCGACGCCGGCGAATCCCACCGGCACGACGATCCCGGTCGGCGAGCTTCGCAGGATCATTGCCGCGGTCCGGGAGCGTGGCGGGTGGTGCCTCGTGGACGAGATCTACGGCGGGCTCGTCTACGACGGGCCGCCGACCACGGCGCTATCGCTTGCCGACGACATCCTCGTCGTCAACAGCTTCTCCAAGTACTTCGGCATGACCGGCTGGCGGCTCGGCTGGCTGGTGGCGCCCGCCAGCCTCGTGCAGGCGATCGAGCGGCTAGCGCAGAACGCATTCATCTGCGTGTCCGTCCCCGCGCAGCACGCGGCGCTCGCGGCGTTCCAGCCCGAAACGCTTGCCATCTACGAGAGCCGCCGACGCGAACTCCAACGGCGGCGCGACTACCTGGTGCCGGCGCTGCGAGAGCTCGGCTTCCGCGTGCCACTCGTCCCTGAGGGTTCGTTCTACATCTATGCGGGCTGCGAGGCGCTCTCGCCGAACAGCGAACACCTCGCCTGGTCGCTGCTCCAGAAGGCCGGCGTCGCAGTGACGCCGGGCTGCGATTTCGGCGCGCACGAGGCGGCGCGTCACGTGCGCTTCGCCTACACGCGCTCGCTCGAGGATCTCGAGGAGGGCGTCGAGCGGATCCGCCGCTATCTCGGCGCCTGATTCGCGGGGCGCTGCGTTCCGGTCGCCGTCATCGGCGAGGGGCGCTCAGGTCCCTCCGATGCCGAGGTCGCGCGTTAGTCGATCGCGTGTACGGTCTCGGTGATCGGCGAGCCGCGGGTGTCGGGTGCCGTTGCGACTGTCACCTTCGCCGCCTCTGCGGCGCTCGCCTTGGGCGCCACACCGGGCGCGGCAGCGGTGGCGGAGGACTTAGCGCGCGGCGACAGCGCTTCCTCGATGCGCTGCCGCTCGGCCATGACCTTCTGCGCGTATACCGCTTCTGCGTCGTAGCTCGAGCCGTTGTAGAGCAGGAGACCGGACTCCAGGCTCCCGCCGAGGCGGATGTACTCCTTGAGGATGCGTGCGCCGACGTGGACGTTCGCGTCGGGATCGAGCACCGCCGACGCGCCACCGAAGGGCGCGAGCTTCTCGAGATGGAAGCGGGGGATGATCTGCATCAGGCCCTTCGCGCCCATGTGGCTCTCGGCGATCGGGTTGAAGCGCGACTCCACCGCCATCACGGCGAGGATCAGCAGCGGGTCGAGCCCGACCCGCTGCCCGGCAGTGAATGCCGCGCCGACGAAGTCGGCGGCGGCGTCAGCCGCGAGCCGGTAGCGGCGCGCGACGTACTGCACCATGGCGCGCTGCTTCCAGTCGGCCTCGACGCGCGCGACGCGCGCCGGTGCGGGGATCTCCAATCGCGGTAACGGATCGAGCGACGCCGTTGCCGGATCGAACACGCCCGACACGCCTGCCTCGTTGATGGCTGTCGGTTCGGCGCCCTCTTCGTCCATGCGTGCCGTCGTCGCGATCACCGCGACGAGCGTTGCGCCGATCAATGCCGACAAGCCGAACTTGCCGCGGCGTCCGCGTGCGTTTTCCAGACTGCTGGTAGCCATGCGAAGTACCTCCATGTGCAACAGAGCGATCGACGGCGGGCGCCTGTCGAACAACTCCGGGCGCGAGGGAACGCCCGATGAAACCGACTAACCTGTAGTCGAGTTGTCGGGACGGAACGACGCTGGTCGGCGTCGACCGTCCTGAAAATGCACCGTCCAGGGACCGGCCCGTCCGGGCCGAGGATCCCTTGCGACGGCTACAGCCGCGAAGGGCTACGTTGAGAGAGTTGAAGTTTCGCCATGATATTGAAGTACTTAAACGGAGTCAAGGCAAAACTGACGGGCGGTCGGAGCGAAGGCAGGCCAACGCCGCAGCCGCGAAAAAAAAGAGAAAGGTCCCCCGGCTGCACCCAAGACCGATTGATAGAATGACTCGGTCAACGGGCTGGTCAGCCGGGGACACACACACCACTCCGAATGTCTGCGGTCCAGCCTTTGCCTGCACAAGGGCTGGCCGCAGATTCTTCGGGGACCTCCGCCGCATTCTCCCACCTCGTCACCTGACCGCGACGCTCGGTCGCGGAAGCTCGGTCGTCGACTCTCGCGTCGCCCCGCGCCGCTTGCGCGGCCCGGCTGCATCCCGGCTCGGCTCGTGTCGATCGTAGGCGGTACACCTTGCGGAGTGTCGCTTACGCTGCCTTCGCAGTAGATCCCTCGCGCTACGTTGCGGACGCTTGTTGTTGTTGGCGACGCAGGTGCGTCCTTGAGGGTGCGGAAGACTTGTTCTTGTTGGTGGCCGCTGCGGTTACCGCCGTTACTTCTTCTTGGCGGCTTTCTTCGCGGGCTTCTTCGCAGCAGTTTTCTTGGCGGGCTTCTTCTTGGTCGCCATGGTGATACTCCTTTCAAGAGTTGAGAGACAACACACACCTCACGCCCGATCCTCGCGGATCGGGGATCCAACCGCCCGGCCGGAAAAACCCGGCGGCTGAATTCCTGATGCACCCAGCCGCGACGGCCGCGGCGAGCACCTCGATTGCGCTACTCGGCACTGCGTCGTGCCGCCCTGCTGCGGCCCACACGGTGCTGCCTGCAACAGCACCCGCCGCTTCGCGCGAGCCGCAGTTCTAGAGGCTCGCGCGCCCTGCCGGTGAGACCGCCTGCACGGTCGCACTGTGCAACTGCTGCGCGCCCCGCGATCGCCGCCTGCACGACGGTCGCAAGCAAACAAACGGTGCGCGCCCATGACTTGCTAGCGTCCGCTCTTCACGGGCGCGAGCCCGTAGGGAACGGCCACACTGCAGCGGGATTCAACGCTGTCGGCGGCGCTGCCGACGGCGCCGCGGGCGCTGCCGCGGGGGCTGGAGTCGGCGTTGCCACGGGCGCCTTGCTGGGCTGCAGCCTCTTCGGCGCCGCAACCGCGGACGGCTTCACGGACGCCGGCTGTGCCCTGGGTGCAGCGGGCTTCTTCGCTGCGACCTTCTTCGCTGCGACCCTCTTCGCAGCTCCCTTGCCCTTCGCCTGCGACGCCGCCTTCTTCACCGCGCGCTTGACCCGCGCCTTCACCACCGTCTTTTTCACGGCCCGCTTGACACGGGCCTTCACCACCGCCCTTTTCACAGCGCGCTTCGCACTGCGTACAGGCTTCGCGGCGACCTTCCCGCGCGCCGGGGTCCGCTTCCCTTTCGCACCGCGTACAGGCTTCTTGGCCGCTTTCTTGGTTGCCATTGTTTCCGACTCCTATCGAGCTGATGGAACACACACACGCTCGCCCGCGGCGGTAGGCCACGGCGCATTCGCGTCGCGGCGAACGCCAGCGCGCACGAATGAGGGACGCAGGTGGCGGCCGCCCAGAAAGCGATGCCGGCGACTCGCGAGAGTCCCGGCATCCATGGCACACGCGACCTGCGCCGGGAGAGGCGATCCTTCGCCTGCCCCGCGACGTTCCGCCCGGACCGACCGCAAGGGGCCGCGGGCCGACAGCTTCGATACCTCCAAACCGCGATCGCTCGACGTCACCCTAGTCCCAGCTGAGCGCGCCGCCCGTTTGGTACTCGATCACTCGCGTCTCGAAGAAGTTGCGCTCCTTCTTCAGGTCGATCATCTCGCTCATCCACGGAAACGGATTCGTTGCGCCGGGGAACAGAGACTCGACACCGATCTGCTGACAGCGTCGGTTCGCGATGTAACGCAGGTACTCCTTGAACATCGGGGCGTTGAGACCAAGTACTCCTGTTGGCATCGTATCTTCCGCGTAGCGATACTCGAGGTCAACAGCTTTTTGCATCAAGTGTCGGATTTCCTCGCGGAATTTCGGCGTCCAGAGATGCGGGTTCTCGAGCTTGATCTGGTTGATGAGGTCGATGCCGAAATTGCAGTGCATCGACTCGTCGCGCAGGATGTATTGGTACTGCTCCGCCGCGCCCGTCATCTTGTTCTGCCGACCGAGCGCGAGAATCTGCACGAAGCCGACGTAGAAGAAGAGCCCCTCCATGATGCAGGCGAAGACGATGAGGCTGCGCAGTAGGTCCTGGTCCGCCTCGGCGGTGCCCGTCTTGAACGCGGGGTCGGTCAGCGTGTCGATGAAGGGGATCAGGAACTCGTCCTTGGCGCGGATCGACGCGACCTCGTGGTAGGCGTTGAACACCTCGCCCTCGTCGAGGGCGAGGCTCTCGACGATGTACTGGTAGGCGTGGGTGTGGATAGCCTCCTCGAACGCCTGGCGCAGCAGGTACTGCCGACACTCGGGCGCGGTGATGTGCCGGTAGGTCCCGAGGACGATGTTGTTCGCGGCGAGCGAGTCGGCGGTGACGAAGAAGCCGAGGTTGCGCTTCACGACGCGCCGTTCGTCCTCGGTCAGCCCCTGCGGGTCCTTCCACAGGGCGATGTCGCGGCTCATGTTGATCTCTTGCGGCATCCAGTGGTTGGCGCAGGCGGCGAGGTACTTCTCCCAAGCCCACTTGTACTTGAACGGCACCAGCTGGTTCACGTCGGTGCCGCCGTTGATGACGCGCTTGTCTTCAACGCGAATGCGGCGGAACTCGATCGAGGCGTCCGGCGCCGCGCCGGGCATCGCCACGGGGCGCGCGGGAGTCGTGCCGCGAGCAGCGAGGACCGGGCTGCCTGCGGGTACGCGCTCCTGGGACTTGAGCCCGGGAAGGGGGGACCGCGGCGCGGTAGCGGTGTCGTCGTCGAAGCTGAGCATGTCGTTCTTCCAGTCTCTGCAGGCCGCGTCGGCGCGGCCGTGGGCTAAGTTCGCCGCCCGGAGGCCCGTAGTCCACGATGCGATGGACTCGGTCCCTCGCTCACCCCGATCCCAGCGAAAAGCCGCTTACCGCCCGGGTTCGCTCGGGACGGAGCTGCGCGGACGGCGCCGGGGGACGCCGCGGCACTCACTGGCAGGCCTCGCACTCGGGGTTGTCGATCGAGCACAGCTTGGGCTCGTTCGCCGAGGCCACGCCGCCCTCGGCCGGCACGGCGTTCAGCTGCCCGCTCTTCACCGTCGACTTCTCCGCGTGGCTCGCGCCGAGCGAGCGAAGGTAGTACGTGGTCTTGAGGCCGCGCAGCCATGCGAGCTTGTAGGTCTCGTCGAGCTTCTTCCCCGAGGGGTTCGCCAGGTAAAGATTGAGCGACTGCGCTTGGTCGATCCACTTCTGGCGCCGCGATGCCGCCTCCACGAGCCAGACGGGATCGATCTCGAACGCTGTCGCGTACAGGCTGCGCAGGTCCCCGGGCACGCGGTCGATCCGCGCGAGGTTCCCGTCGAAGTACTTCAGGTCGGCGATCATCACCTCGTCCCAGAGCCCCAGCTTCTTGAGGTCGCGGACCATGTACTCGTTCACCACCGTGAACTCGCCCGAGAGGTTCGACTTCACGTAGAGGTTCTGGTAGGTGGGCTCGATAGAGGCCGAGACGCCGACGATGTTGGCGATGGTGGCGGTCGGAGCAATGGCGAGCGAGTTCGAGTTGCGCATCCCGTGCTTCTTGATGCGGCTGCGCAACGCTGCCCAGTCCATCGTCTCCGAGCGATCCACCTCCACGTAGCCGCCGCGCTGCTCGCGCAGCAGCTCGAGGCTGTCCTTGGGCAGTACGCCGCGGTCCCAGAGCGACCTCTTGAACGACGCGTACCGGCCCCGCTCCTCCGCAAGCTCGGTCGAGGCCCAGTAGGCGTGGTAGGCCACGGCCTCCATCGAGCGGTCGGCGAAATCGATCGCCGCATCCGACGCATAGGGGAGCCGCAGGATCTGCAGGCAGTCCTGGAATCCCATGATGCCGAGCCCGACCGGCCGGTGCTTGAGGTTCGAGTTGCGCGCCTTGGCGACCGAGTAGTAGTTGATGTCGATGACGTTGTCGAGCATCCGCATCGCGGTCGACACCGTGCGGCGGAGCTTCTCCTGGTCGAGCTCGCCGTCCTTCAGGTGATTCACGAGGTTCACCGACCCGAGGTTGCAGACCGCAATCTCCTGGTCATTGGTGTTCAGGGTGATCTCCGTGCACAGGTTGGAGCTGTGCACGACGCCCACGTGCTGCTGCGGGGAGCGGATGTTGCACGGGTCCTTGAAGGCGATCCACGGATGCCCGGTCTCGAACAGCATCGAGAGCATCTTGCGCCAGAGCTGCACGGCCGGGATCTTCTTGAACAGCCGGATCTCGCCGCGCGCCGCCTTCTCCTCGTGGCGGACGTAGGCTTCCTCGAACGCCTTGCCGAACTTGTCGTGCAGGTCGCCGACGTCCGAAGGGCTGAAGAGCGTCCACTCCCCGCCCTCCACGACGCGGCGCATGAACAGGTCGGGCACCCAGTTGGCGGTGTTCATGTCGTGGGTGCGGCGGCGGTCGTCGCCGGTGTTCTTGCGCAGCTCGAGGAACTCCTCGATGTCGAGGTGCCAGGTCTCGAGATAGGAGCAGACCGCGCCCTTGCGCTTCCCGCCTTGGTTCACCGCCACGGCTGTGTCGTTCACGACCTTGAGGAAGGGCACCACGCCCTGCGACTTGCCGTTGGTCCCCTTGATGTGCGAGCCGAGCGCCCGCACCGGCGTCCAGTCGTTGCCGAGCCCGCCGGCGTACTTGGCGAGGAGCGCGTTCTCCTTGATCGCCTCGTAGATGCCTGCGAGGTCGTCCGACACCGTGGTCAGGTAGCAGGACGAGAGCTGGGGCCGCAGGGTCCCCGAGTTGAAGAGCGTCGGCGTCGAGCTCATGAAGTCGAAGCTCGACAGCGCGTGGTAGAACTCGATCGCGCGCGCCTCGCGATCGATCTCGTTCAGGGCGAGGCCCATCGCGACGCGCATGAAGAACGCCTGCGGCAGCTCGATGCGGCGGCCGTCCACGTGCAGGAAATAGCGGTCGTAGAGCGTCTGCAGCCCGAGGTATTGGAACTGCAGATCGCGCGAGGCGTCGAGCGCGCGGCCGATGCGCTCCAGATCGAAGGTCGCGAGCTTCGGGTCGAGCAGCTCGGCGGCGACCCCTTCCCCGACGTAGCGCGGAAAGTACTCGGCGTAGCGCTCCGCCATCTCCTCCTGCCCCACTTCCTCGCCGAGGATCTCGAGGCGGATGTCGTTGAGCAGCAAGCGCGCGGTGACGTACGAGTAGGCGGGATCCTTCTCGATGAGTGCGCGCGCGGCGAGGATCGTCGACTTGCGTACCTCCGCGGCAGGGACGCCGTCGTAGAGGTTCTTGAGGGTGTCGGCCCGGATCAGGGCGGGATCGACCGCGTCGCCGAGGGCCTGGCATGCGGAGGCGATGAGCGCGTCGAGCCGCGCGACGTCGAGCGGCCGACGCTCGCTGCCCTCGACCACGTGCAGGACCGGCTGCTCTTGCGCCGCCTGCCTCGCCGCCGCGTCCTGCGCCCGGGCCTGCGCGCGCTTCTCTCTATATAGAACGTACGCACGCGCCACGTCGTGCTGGCCGGAGCGCATCAAGGCGAGCTCGACCTGGTCCTGCACGTCCTCGATGTGGAAGGTGCCCCCGGAAGGCAGGCGCCGGACGAGCGCATTCACCACCTGCTCGGTGAGCTGGGCCACGACCTCGCGCACGCGCGCCGACGCCGCGCCTTGTCCCCCCTCGACGGCGAGGAACGCCTTGGTGAGTGCGACGGAGATCTTGCTCGGCTCGAAGCCGACCACGGCACCGTTGCGCCGGATGATGCTGTAGCCGGAGAAACGCGCCGCCGTCGCAGCGGTGGCGCCGTCTGAGACGTTGGCGACCGGGATGCGAGCCGCCGCAACGGCCTCACCGACAAGCTGCATGGGAACTGCTCCTTTGTCCTGGGATTTCACCGCGCGCGGCCGGCGTTGTTCTTCTTGTCGGCGCTCGCCGCACTCGCTCATGCCCGCCCCCTCGTGGCCGACGCAGCGGCGTAGGCGTTGTGGGAAGGCCCGCAGTGGCCACGGCCACACCACTATATTTAGTGGCCGTGCTGCGATTCGGACCTAATTGTAGTGGCCGCCGTCCGCAGCGGGCAACCGTTTTTTTGAGTGTGCGGCGCAGCGGCCGAGCCGCGGATGGCCGCTTGCGTGATCTATTTCACGACGCGCGGGGCCGCAGACGGGTGGGCGCGATCAGCCGCATGTCGTCGAGCACCGCGTGGCGCGGAAGCTCGCGGCGGGGTGCCCGAGGAATGCGGCACGCATGGCTCGTCGCACGAGCACGGCGTGCAGGCGCACACGCGCCCACCTCGTTGCGGCGGGCGCCGCGGGCGCGTCTCAGCCGAGAGGCAGGAAGGTACGCGCGCGGTTCCAGTCGAACGCCGGCCCGGGGTCGGTCTTGCGCCCGGGAGCGACGTCGCTGTGGCCTACTATTGCTTCGATCGGGTAAGCCGCGGCGAGGACCGCGGCGAGCCCACCGAGTGCCCGGTATTGGGCCTCGGTGTACTCGACGTCGTCGGCGCCCTCGAGCTCGACGCCGATGGAGAAGTCGTTGCAGCGCTCGCGCTCCCGCCAGCGCGAGGCGCCCGCGTGCCAAGCCCGCCGCCGGCACTCGACGAATTGCACGATCTCCCCGCCACGACGGACGAGGAAGTGCGCGGAAACGCGAAGGTCGGCGACCGCCATGAGCTCGGGGTGCTCGGCGCGGTCGAGCGCGTTACGGAAAAGACGGAGCACCGCGTCGCCGCCGAACGCCCGCGGCGGCAGGCTTATCCCGTGCACGACGAGCAGCCGGATGCCCTCGCCTTCGGGCCGCTCGTCCGCGTTGGGCGAGGGGAGGAACGGCACGCCGTCGACGCGTCCTTGGGGCGAAAGCTTCATCGTCTGGTCACTGGGAGACGTCGGGCCGGCGGCCGACCGCTCACTGGATCCCCAGCCGCTCCATCCGGTAACGCAGCGCGCGGAACGTGATGCCCAGGATCTTCGCTGCAGCGGTGCGGTTGAAGCGCGTGCGGTCGAGCGCCTCGAGTATCGCCTCGCGCTCGACGCGGTCGAGGTACTCCTGCAGCGGCCACCTCGCGTTCGGCGCAGGCGGTTCGTCGGCCGCCACCTGCGGTGCGAGCTGCAGGTCGTCCGCAGCGATCTCGGCGGTCGAGGACAATGCGATGGCGCGCTCCAGGACGTTCTCGAGCTCGCGGACGTTGCCCGGGAAATCGTAGCGGACCAGCGCTTCGCGGGCGCCGGAGGCCAGCCGCTTGGTGTCCCCGCCCTGGCAGAGGCGCGCGAGGATCGCCTCCGCGAGCAGCGGCACATCCTCGCGCCGTTCGCGCAGCGGCGGCATGCGCAGCTCGATGACGGCGAGCCGGAAGTAGAGGTCCTGCCGGAAGCGGCCCTGCTCGACGAGCTGCGCGAGGTTCTGGTGGGTGGCGCAGATGAGGCGCACGTCGACGGGGTCCTCGCTCGTGGCGCCGACCTTGCGTACCCGCTTCTCCTGGATGGCGCGCAGCAGCTTCACCTGCATGGCGAGCGGCAGCTCGGCAACCTCGTCGAGGAACAGCGTGCCGCCGTTCGCGGCATGGAAGAAGCCTTCGCGATCGGCGTCGGCACCCGTGAAGGCGCCTTTCCTGTAGCCGAAGAACTCGCTCTCCATCAGATTCTCGGGAATCGCGCCGCAGTTCACGGCGACGAAGGCACGCTCGCGCCTCGCGCCGTTCTCGTGCACGAGCCGTGCGGCAAGCTCCTTGCCGCTGCCCGATTCGCCGGTGATGTAGACCGGCGCCTGGCTACGTGCGAGCTTGGCGATCAGCTCGCGCACTTGGTCCATCGCGCCGCTGTCGCCCAGGAGCGGCATCGTCCCGGGCGTGCGCGTCGCGGCGCCGGCAGCCGGCTTCTGCGGCAGGTTCAGCGCGGATTTCACGAGCGTGCGCAGCTGCTCCAGCGAGAGTGGCTTCGACACGTAGTCGAATGCGCCGGCCTTCAGCGCGGCGACGGCGTTCTCCGTGCTTCCGTGGGCGGTGATGACGGCCACGGGGACCTCGGGGCAGTTCGCGCCGATGAAGCGCACGAGCTCGAGGCCCTGCCCGTCCGGCAGCCGCATGTCGGTGAGACACAGGTCGAAGCGCTGCGACTGCAGCCGCGACTGCGCCTCGGTGACCGAGCCCGCACACTCGACGCCGAGGCCCATGCGCAGCAGCGTAAGCTCCAGCAGCTCGCGGATGTCCGCCTCGTCGTCGACGACGAGCACATGCGCCGGCTTCGGCGCGTTGCGTCTTTCCGGGTGGCTCATGTCGCGGCCCCCTGCCATTGGATACGAAAGTCGGCGCCGGGCCCGCGCGCGAGATAGTCCAGCGTCGCGCCGTTGGCGACGCAGAGCTCGCGCGCGATATAGAGCCCGAGCCCGGTCCCCGAGCTGAAGGTGGTGAAGAACGGCTCGAAGAGCTGTGGCTGGACCTCGGCAGCGACGCCCGGTCCGTCGTCCATCACGTGCAGCTCAAGTCGCTGTCCGGTGCGGCGCACCTGCATGGCCACGCTGCCCGTCTGCTGCCGCGAATGGCGCCAGGCGTTGCGCGCGAGGTTCCACACGACCTGGTGCAGGTGGACGCGGTCGAACTGCACCACGGGATCGCCCTCGCAAGCGACGAGCAGGCCGGCGCGTGGAATCTCCTCCGACTGCGCGAAGTCGTCGGCGAACGCCGCGAGGAATGCGCTGAGGCGGATCGGTTCGGGAGCGAGGCGATCGCGGCGGTTGATCTCGAGCACGTCGGCGACCATGCGGTCGAGGCGCTGCGCGTTGTCGCGGATGATGCGAATCAGTCGCTCGCGCGGCCCGGCGCGGTTCTCTTCTGCGAGCAGATCCCCGGCGTGCGTGATCGCCGAGAGCGGATTGCGTATCTCGTGCGCGATGTTGGCGGTCAGGCGTCCGAGGGCGGCGAGCTTGAGCTGGCGCGACTGCTCCTCGAGCTCCGAGAGGTCCTCGAGGAAGACGAGCGTGAGTCCCGCTCCGGCGACGCCGGCATCGGCGAAGCGCGCGCGCACCGGCTTGCCGCCCTCGGGGCTGCGTACGGGCTGCACCGCCTTCGGCCCCTCGCGGCGCCAGCGCTCCAGCTCGCGCGCGAGGTCGGGCCAGTAGTGCTCGAGCTGGTCGAGGTCCGGTCCGGGGCGTCCGGTCAGCGCCTCGACGCGGCGGTTGGCCTGGCGCACCAGTCCGTTGCCGTCGACCACGAGTACACCGTCCTGCACGTCCTGGATGACGAGGTCGCTCACGCGCAGCTGGTTGGCGAGGTCGACCGCGCGCTGGCGCGCGACTCGCTCGTTCATGATCACGCGCTGCGCCAGACGGTTCGTGAGCGTGGCGGTGGCGAAAAAGCCGATGCTGAGCAGCCCCGGCTGCAGCAGCGTTGCCACGGCGGCGTCGTCGGCGACGACCTGCAGGCCTTGCACGAGCAGGACCGCGATCGAGGCGACCGCCGCATAGAGGAGCGTGAGCGCGGCGCTCGCCACGAGCGCGGCGCCGGCGAGCGAGATGAGGAGCATGACGCCGACCCCGCTCTTGAATCCCCCGCTCGCGTCCATGAGCAGCGTGATCGCGACGATGTCGGTGAGCACGTGCAGCGTGAGCTGCACCGGAAAGGCATGCGGCGAGCGCCGCAGCGCGAGCTGGTAGACGATGGCGAGCGCGAGGTAGGTCCAGGCGATCGCGCGGAAGCGGTCCAGGCCGCGGCCGGCGAGATCGAGCACCGCCGGATGCACGAGTGCGGCGGCGATGAAGAGCGACGCGACAATCAGTCGGTAGGCGTTGAAGAAGCGCAGCGACGTCCAGAACGACGCCGGCACCTCGGCATCGGGCACGGGCTCCGCCCCGCGCCGGGCTACCTCACTTCCCGAAAAGACGGCGGTGGTCATCGCTGCAGAAGACGCGCCCGCCGGAACGGACGGCCGCGCTCTCCGGAACGTGGATGCCGCAGTGGGCACAGGGCACAACGAGCTCCTCTTTGCCGACCCGCGCCGGCCCGCCGCTCTCGTCGCGCTCGCGGCGCGGCGCGGCAAGCACGCGGGCGATGAACACGACCGCCAGCACGACGAGGATCAGGACGAGGAACTTGCCCATGCACAGTAGACGCACGCGAACGTGGTCAGGTACGCGCGACAGCGAACGCGGTTCATTGCGGCGCGATCGCGGCGACCATGACGTCGGCCTAAGTAGCACAGCGACTTGTGAGCGTCAAAGCACCAGGTCGCACCGGCGGTGAGGCGCCCGGCGGGAGCGGCAAAAATGCGCACGCGAGCGCTGCGCGGCCCAGACCCGGCGCGGCGACGAGGGGCTTCAGGCGTCCGGCCGCCGCAGGTGTGGCCACACGGCCGGCGGAAGCGAAGGTGGGTCCGAGCGACGCTCCGGGGTGCCCTCGGGCGACGGTCGAAGGAGTGGTCGGGGTGAGAGGATTTGAACCTCCGACACCTGCGTCCCGAACGCAGTGCGCTACCAGGCTGCGCTACACCCCGAGGTGCGACGAACGCGCATTTTTTCGCGGGCGGGACGGCCGCAGCTCAGAAGCTGCGATCGGCCGCGAAAGCCGACAAGTGTAGCAAAGATTCCTTGAAGGGAGAACGCGGGAGCGCCGCGATCGCCGCGCGCGCGGTGTCCGCTTCGCGTGCCGCCTGGGCGCGCGTGTAATCGAGCGCGCCGGTATAGCGGATGGTCGCGAGCACGTCGTCGAAGCCCTCGCGCCCGCCGCTTTCGACGGCGCGGCGCACGACCTCCGCCTGCGCGCGGCTGCCCTTGCGCATGGCATGGATGAGAGGCAGCGTCGGCTTGCCCTCGTTCAGGTCGTCGCCCAGGTTCTTCCCGATCTCGGCGAGATCGCCCGAGTAGTCGAGCACGTCGTCGAGCAGTTGGAAGGCGGCCCCGACGTGCTGGCCATACGCCGCGAGGCCGTCCTCGATGGGACGTGGAGCGTCGCCGAGGATGCCGCCGAGCCGCGCCGCCGCCTCGAAAAGCTTGGCCGTCTTGCGCCGGATCACCTCGAGATACGCCTCCTCGTCGGTGTCGGGGTTGTGCACGTTGAGAAGCTGCAGCACCTCGCCTTCGGCGATGGTGTTGGTAGCCTCCGCAAGCACTTCCATCACGCGCATGTTCGCGAGACCGACCATCATCTGGAACGCGCGCGAATAGAGGAAGTCGCCAACGAGCACGCTGGCCGGGTTGCCGAAGGCGGCGTTGGCGGTCCGCCGGCCCCGCCGAAGCTCGGACTCGTCGACCACGTCGTCGTGAAGCAACGTGGCGGTGTGGATGAATTCCACCACGGCGGCCAGCTCGTGTTGCGCCGGGCCGCCGCGATACCCTGTGGCTCCCGCCGCGAGCAGGAGCAGCGCCGGGCGCAGCCGCTTGCCGCCGCTGCCGATGATGTATTCCGCCACCTCGCGGATCAGCAGCACGTCCGACTCGAGGCGTCGGCGGATGACGGCGTCCACCGCAGCCATGTCTTCGGCGATCAGGCGGCGGACGGACTCGAGCGGCGGGGACAAACGTGGATCCGGGACGAGAGCGAAGCGGCAGGATAACACGCCCGCTTTGACCGATCCCCGAGCGACTCGCTATAATGGCAGGCTTCGTGCGCTCGCTTGCCGAGCGCTTGACATTCGACACGCGGACAGCGGCAACAGCGCGGGAAGACGCGGGAAACCACCGCGGCAGCCGGAGCGGCAACGATCATGTATGCAATCGTCAGAACGGGCGGCAAGCAGTACCGGGTTGCCGAAGGGGACACGCTTCGTGTCGAGAAGCTCGGCGTCGAGCCCGGCGCCGAAGTGGTGCTCGACGAGGTTCTCGCCGTCGGCCAGGGTGACGGCAGCGAGGGCGGGCTCAAGGTGGGCGCGCCGCTCGTGCCTGGCGCGTCAGTGAAGGCGACGGTGGTCGAGCACGGTCTCGGCGACAAGGTCCGCATCTTCAAGCTGCGCCGCCGTAAGCACTACAAGAAGACGCAGGGCCACCGCCAGCCCTACACCGCGCTCCGCATCACCGGGATCTCGGCCTAGTCGGCATCCTGGTTGTCCACATTGGGAGGGGCAGATTTCCCTCCCTCGTCCGGATCCCAAAGACCCTAAACGCGGTTTTCTCTCCAGCACTGGCGACGACAGGAGCACGGTCATGGCACACAAGAAGGCAGGCGGCAGCTCGCGCAATGGTCGCGATTCGCAGGCGAAGCGCCTCGGCGTCAAGCGCTACGGCGGGGAGCTCGTGAGCGCCGGCAGCATCATCGTCCGCCAACGCGGAACGCGCATTCACGCCGGCGAGAACGTCGGCATGGGTCGCGACCACACGCTGTTCGCGAAGGTCACCGGCACGATCCGGTTCGGTCAAAAGGGTCCCGACAGCCGTCACGTCGTGAGCGTGGTGCCGGCTGCGGCCTGACCGCTTCCCGCCTCCCCTGCGTGCCGGAAGCCCTATCCTCGGATAGGGCTTCTTGGTTTTTGGGGGCACCGCGTGCCGCGAGCCTGTGGAGCGCGCGAGGCGGACGCCGGCAAAGGCGGCCAGTGGGAGTCGCCGCCCATCCCTTCGTCCCCGCCGCATCTGCCTTCCATGAAGTTCATCGATGAACCACGTATCGAGGTCCACGCCGGCAGGGGCGGCCAGCGGGGATCGCCGCGTTTCCCCTCGGCCCGCCTCGAGCGTTTTCCATGAAGTTCATCGATGAAGCGCGCATCGAGGTCCACGCCGGCAAGGGCGGCGATGGCGCATCGAGCTTCCGGCGCGAGAAGTACGTGCCGCGCGGCGGGCCCGACGGCGGCGACGGCGGGCGCGGCGGCAGCATCTACGCGGTGGCGGATCGCAACGTGAACACGCTCATCGATTACCGCTTCGCGCGCATCCATCGCGCCGCTGACGGTGCCAAGGGCATGGGCAAGCAGTGCAACGGACGCGGCGGCGCGGACGTCCATCTTCGGTTCCCGGTCGGGACCGTGATCGCGGACGAGACCTCGGACGAGGTGATCGTGGACCTCGCGACCGACGGCCAGGTGGCACTGCTCGCACGCGGCGGTCGGGGCGGCCTCGGCAACGTCAACTTCAAGTCGAGCACCAACCGCGCGCCGCGCTACGCACAGCCGGGCGAGCCGGGCGAATCGCGCCATCTCCGGCTCGAGCTGAAGGTACTTGCCGACGTCGGACTCCTGGGGATGCCGAACGCCGGCAAGTCGACCCTGATCCGCGCCGTTTCGAGCGCGCGCCCGAAAGTCGCCGACTATCCGTTCACCACCCTCCACCCCAACCTCGGCGTGGTGCGCATCGACGAGAACCGCAGCTTCGTGATGGCGGACATCCCCGGCCTCATCGAGGGGGCTGCGGAAGGCGCAGGTCTCGGCCACCAGTTCCTGCGGCACCTCGCACGCACGCGGCTGCTGCTTCACGTGGTCGACATCGCGCCCGTCGACGCGACGACGACCGATCCTGTCAAGGAGGCACGCGCCATCGTGCGCGAGCTGCGCAAGTACAACGCCGAACTTGCAGCGAAGCCGCGCTGGCTGGTGCTCAACAAGATCGATCTCGTGTCGGTGGAGGAAAGGTCGTCGCGCATCGCGGAGTTCGTACGTCGGTTCCGCTGGCAACGCCCGCACTTCGCGGTATCGGCCGCCACCGGCGAAGGCTGCCGCGAGCTTTGCCGTGCGGTGATGCAGGAGCTCGACCGGAGCACGCGCCGATGACCGTCCTGCTTGCCCGCTCGCGCCGCCTGGTCGTGAAGGTGGGGAGCGCCCTCGTCACGAACGAAGGCGCCGGCCTCGACCGTGCCGCGATCGCGACCTGGGCGGGGCAGGTCGCGGCGCTCGCGCGCGACGGGCGCGAAGTGGTAATGGTGTCGAGCGGCGCCATCGCCGAAGGCATGCAGCGACTCGGCTGGAAGAAGCGGCCGCAGCCGATGCACGAGCTGCAGGCGGCGGCTGCGGTCGGGCAGATGGGACTCGCGCAGGTGTACGAGTCGTGCTTCGCGGCGCTCGGACTGCGTACCGCGCAGGTGCTGCTCACCCACGCAGATCTTGCCGACCGCAGCCGCTACCTCAATGCCAGGTCGACGCTGCGCACTCTGATCGCGCTCGGCGTGATCCCGGTGATCAACGAGAACGACACCGTGGTCACCGACGAGATCAAGTTCGGCGACAACGACACCCTCGGCGCGCTCGTCACCAACCTCATCGATGCCGATTGTCTCGTCATCCTCACCGACCAGCACGGGCTGTTCACTGCCGACCCCCGGCGCGATGCGGCCGCAACGCTGGTGCGGGAAGCGCGTGCCGGTGATCCCGCGCTCGAAGCGATGGCCGGTGGTGCCGGCACGTCGATCGGTCGTGGCGGCATGATCACCAAGGTGCTCGCAGCGAAGCGCGCGGCACGCAGCGGCGCGCACACCGTGATCGCGTCCGGCCGCGAGCCGGACGTGCTCGTGCGCCTCGGGCGCGGCGAGGCGATCGGCACGCTGCTGGTGGCCGACACCGAGCCGCTCGCGGCGCGCAAGCAGTGGCTCGCCGACCACGTGCAGGTCGGCGGTCGACTCCTACTCGACGCCGGCGCGACCCGGGCGCTCGCCGGCGGGAAGAGCCTCCTGCCCGTGGGCGTGACCGAGATCGACGGCGAGTTCGAGCGCGGCGCCGTGGTGACCTGCGTGGCGCCCGACGGGCGCGAGGTTGCGCGCGGCCTGGTGAATTACAGCGCCGCGGAGTCACGCCGCATCCTCGGCAAGCCGTCAGGGGAGATCGAGGCCATCCTCGGCTACATGGACGAGCCCGAGCTCATCCATCGCGACGACCTCGTCCTGCTTTGACCGCGCATCCCCAGGGTGGCGCAAGCGGATGGTTGCTCGAAGGCGATCAGCGCCAGTTCGGGTCGGGCGCGTAGCCGCCGGTGTTCGACCGCGCCTCGGGATGTCCACCGAGACGCAGCGCGTTCACTCCGTCGGCGGCGGTGCGGACCGGTCTGCGGCCCGGGCACAGGTAGTCCGCGTAGAGGGCGATGCGGACGACGTCCGTGCGCGCTATGGGCTGCCAGGTGGCGTCGCGCGCGCGCGACCAGGTGCCGTCGGTCTTGCCCCACGCATAGGTGATGCGTTCGCCGCTGGTGCAGTTGAATCCCTCGTAGGACACATTTTGCGCGCTGCCCTCGCCCTTGCCCACGAGGGTGAAGCGCACGATGTCGGGCGGCTGCGGCGCGATCGAGCGCGCGTCGACGAAGAACTTTATAGCCACCGAGCGATTGGCCTCGAACGGCAACAGGTCTCTTGCCTGGGGAAACGGCGGCAGCGGCATTTCGGCAGCTGTCGGATCCGGTTCCGCTTCGCGCTCCTTGCCGACCACCTTGTCGTAGATGGAGGAGTTGAAGCCACCGCCCTCGGCGCAGCCGCCGAGAACCAGGCCGGCTGCGAGCGCAAGGGCGAAAGCGCGCATCAGGCGAGGTCGTTGACGAGCGAGTTGCGGATGTCGATCGGCAGCGGGTCCACCGCAACCTTGTAGTGCGGATGATCGACGCCCAGGGCGAGGCCGACACCGTACTTCAGCGACTTCACCATCTCGTCGGTCAGCTCGAAGCGCAGAAAGTGCACCGAGGACGTCTTCTCCTCGGTCTCTCGCTCGAGATCCTCGTCGGCGATCGCGTACACGCGCTGGCAGGCCTCGACCTGCACGTAGGTGCGGTCTTCGATCCCCTTCAGGCGTGCGAGCGCCGCCCTGCGCTCCTCGAGGTCGGGGTACTCGATCATCATCGTCGCCTTGAGGTTCCGCCCGTCGGGGATGAGCGGGTTGTAGGCCTCCAGCTCGTGCTGGATGTCCTCTTCCTCGAAGATCTTCTCGGCGCGCAGCATCTCCTGGATCTGGTAGCGCACCGTCAGCTCGTCCTCGAATATGAGCGTGAGGTGGTCGCCGAGATGGACCTTGCGGCGCCTCTTGTGGGCCATGACTCTGGCGCGGAACTCCTTGCGGGCGCGCGCGTAGGCCTCGAGGGTGAGCAGGCTGGATCGGGCGATCTTGTTCATGGCGGTGGCGGTCATGTCGTGGCTCTCTAAAGTCCGTAGGCAATGCGCAGCAGCGAGATGGGATGGTCCTTCTGCGCGTGCACCTCTGCGCCCATCCCCTGCTGGATGTGGCGCGCGGCCATCGCACAGTCCGAGCTGACGTAGTCGGGCTTCGGCGCGGCCATTGCCTTGAAGACCGGCCGCCCGATCTTCATCGATTGCTGGAAGAACTCCGTCTTCACGCCCCAGGTGCCGTCGTGACCGGAGCAGCGCTCCACGGTCGTGACTTCGGTACCCGGGATCATCGCCAGCAGCTCGCGCGTCTTCTGCCCGATGTTCTGCACCCGAGAGTGGCAGGGGATGTGGTACGAGACCTTGCCGAGCCCCCTCTTCCAGTCGGTCTTGAGCAGGCCGTCCTTGTGGCGCAGCACGAAGTACTCGAACGGCTCGACCATTGCCTCGGCCACCGCCTTGACGTCCTCGTCCTCGGGAAAGAGCAGCGGCAGCTCGCTCCGGAACATGAGGGTGCACGAAGGCACCGGCGTCATGATCTGGTAGCCCTGCCGGGCAAGGTCGGCGAGCACCGGGATGTTGAAGTCCTTGAGCGACTCGACCGCGTCGAGGTCGCCGAGCTCGAGCTTGGGCATGCCGCAGCACGCTTCCTGGTGCGCGACAACGTAGCTGATCTCGTTGTGCTCGAGCACCTTCTCCAGGTCGAGGCCGATGCCCGGTTCGTTGTAGCTAACGTAGCAGGTCGCGAAGATCGCCACCTTGCCCGAGGTCCGCTCGCCGTCGCGCACCGGGAAATCGGCGCTCTTGCGCGCTTTGAAACCGAAGCTTCCCGACGAGTAGTCGGGAAGCACCCGCTCCTTCGCCACGCCGAGCACCTTCTCCATCAAGCCGCGCGCGGCAGCGTTGTGATTCACCGCGTTGACGACCTGCGCGACGATCGGGATCGAGGCGAAGGTCCCGACCACGTCGGTCGAGGTGAGTATCTTGTCGCGCAGGGTGACCTCGCCGCGCTTGTACTTGACCGCCTTGCCGCGAAGCATCAGGTGCGGGAAGTCGAGGTTCCATGGATGCGGCGGCACGTAGGGGCACTTCGTCATGTAGCAGAGGTCACAGAGGTAGCACTGGTCGACGACTTTCCAGTAGTCCTCCTGCTTCACCCCGTCCATCTCCCCGGTCGGGCCCGCATCGACCAGGTCGAAAAGCGTCGGGAACGATCCGCATAGGCTCACGCAGCGCCGGCAGCCGTGGCAGATGTCGAAGACGCGATGCATCTCCGCGAAGAGCTTGTCCTCGTCGTAGAAGTCGTACGACTTCCAGTCGATGGGATGTCGGGTGGGCGCTTCGAGGCTGCCTTCGCGTGCGGTCATGGGGGTCCGGGGATATAACCGAGGCCGGCGGCGGGCCTCGGCTCGGGTGCAGCAAGCGGCGGGGCACCGCCGCCTCGGGGCGCGGCGACGAAAAAGGGGAGCCCGCGCTCCCCCTTCACCGCGCGCGCCGGCGTCAGTCGGCCAGCGTGTCGAGAGCCTTCTGGAAACGGTTCGCGTGCGAGCGCTCGGCTTTCGCCAGCGTCTCGAACCAGTCTGCGATCTCGTCGAAGCCTTCCTCGCGAGCGGTCTTGGCCATGCCCGGGTACATATCCGTGTACTCGTGCGTCTCGCCCGCCACGGCGGCCTTCAGGTTTTGGCGCGAGCTGCCGATGGGCAGACCGGTGGCCGGGTCGCCCACCTGCTCGAGATACTCGAGGTGGCCGTGCGCGTGGCCGGTCTCGCCCTCCGCGGTCGAGCGGAACAGCGCGGCAACGTCGTTTTGGCCTTCGACGTCGGCCTTGTTCGCAAAGTAGAGGTAGCGGCGGTTGGCCTGCGATTCGCCGGCGAACGCGGCCTTCAGGTTGTCCTCGGTCTTGGAGCCCTTGAGTTGCATGACGCCTCCTGTGCTGGGGGACTTTCCGGGAGTGGAACGGCCTCGCTTTAGACCCGGGTTTTAGACTCGATCTAAAGCGTAGAGAGAGTGTAGTAACCGCGGCGCTCCCTTGTCAAGGACAAGCCAAGGGGAGGGCGTCTCTCGAGGCCGCCGCCCAGGGGCGGCGGCGAGCCTCGATCAGGCCCGGATCGCCGCCTCGATCTCCGCGAAGCTGCGCGCGTGACCGGGCAGATCGATGGCGACGCCGAGGGCACTGGCGATCTGGGTCAGCGACACGATCCCCTGGATGAGCTGGTGCCCGTGCGAGTTCCCGTGGCGGCGCACGACCAACCCGTGCTGCCGTCCTGCGTTACGAAGCGCGGTGACGACACGCCCGACCGCGGCACGCGCGAAGTCTTCGTACTCGAACGCCTCGATCTCCGCCGTCGGCGTCATGATGTCGCGCACCTGGACCTCGGAGAGCGGCACGCCGTGCTGCTGCGCCACCTGCACCGGCTTCTCGCTGATCACGTCGGTCGCGGTGAGCAGTCCGAGCAGGCGTCGCTCGTGGTCGATCACGAGCAGTGACCGCACGCCACGGCGGATCATGGTGCGGTTCGCATCGTCCACCATCGCGCTTTCCTCGATGGTCGCGGCCGGCACGCGCGTGAGATCCGTGTAGAAGTCGAGCGCCGGCGAGTCCATCGACAGCGGCGCATCGCCTTGCGGTCCCGAGATGGGCACCTGGACCTGCGCCCGGAGGTGATGCATCGGCAGCGGCGAGTGATTGCGGGTCGGCATCGATGCTCCTTTCACGCCTTGCTTGCATCGTGGCCCCAGCGGCCACGGTCAGTCTTGCGGCTGATACCTCGCGACGTGTCGCAGCTTACCGTGCCCGCCTTGCAACGGGCTGAGACTGCCTTCGTTCCGGGCTCAGGCGCGCTCGACGCGCAGCGCGCGGGTGGCGAAGTAGCGCCCCCGCCGCTGATCGCGGTTGAGGAAGGGCGCGAGCTCGGTGAGCGCCTGCTGGTAAACCTCGCGCTTGAACTCAATCACCGACTCGAGCGGAATCCAGTACTCGCTCCAGCGCCACGCGTCGAACTCGGGCTTCGTGCTGGCGCGCAGCCGCACGTCGGTGTCGCGCCCCACCATGCGCAGGAGGAACCAGATCTGTTTCTGGCCGCGGTAGCTGCCGCGCCACTCCCGACGCACCCACTGGTTGGGCACCTCGTAGCGCAGCCAGCCCTTGGTGCGGCCGAGTATGCGCACGTGCACCGGCAGCAGGCCGACCTCCTCCTGCAGCTCGCGATACATCGCCTGCTCCGGCGACTCGCCGTGCTTGATCCCGCCCTGCGGGAACTGCCAGGCGTGCTCCTGCACGCGCTTGCCCCAGAACACCTCGTTCTTCGCGTTGGCGATGATGATGCCGACGTTCGGTCGGAAGCCTTCGCGGTCGAGCATGTTCGCGGATCGCCGGGACGAGCAGGACGTGCGTCGATTCTTCCATAGAAACCACGCGTTTTGAAGCGAGCAGCGCGTCGTTGCGCAGCGCAGCGCGGCCGCCTCAAACGATCGATTAGAATCGCGCGCTTGCTGCGTGAGCACGCACGGGTTTGACCCGCCGGCGTGCCTCACCCCGCCTCGCGATTTCGCCCAAGGATTGCGCAATGCGCGTCTCGCAGTATTTCCTCGCCACGCTCAAGGAAGCACCGTCGGACGCCGAGATCGTCAGCCACCGGCTGATGCTCCGCGCGGGCCTCATCCGACGCCTCGCCGGCGGCATCTACTCCTGGCTGCCGCTCGGCCTGCGCGTGGTGAGGAAGGTCGAGGCGATCGTGCGCGAGGAGATGAATCGCGCCGGCGCGCTCGAGCTCTTCCTCCCCGCGGTGCAACCTGCCGAGCTCTGGCAGGAGTCCGGCCGCTGGGAGAAGTACGGCCCCGAGCTGCTGCGCCTGAAGGACCGGCACAAGCGCGACTTCGTGATCGGACCCACTCACGAGGAGGTGATCACCGACATCGCGCGGCGCGAGATCCGCAGCTACCGCCAGCTGCCGCTTCACCTCTACCAGATCCAGACCAAGTTTCGCGACGAGATCCGGCCGCGCTTTGGCGTCATGCGCGGGCGGGAGTTCACGATGAAGGATGGCTACTCGTTCCACGCGAGCTACGCCGACCTCGAGCGCGAGTACCGGGTGATGCACGACACCTATTCGCGCATCTTCACGCGCCTCGGCCTTGAGTTCCGCGCGGTGAGCGCCGACCCCGGATCGATCGGCGGCACCGGCTCCCATGAGTTCCACGTGCTCGCGGACTCGGGCGAGGACGCGATCGCCTTTGCGCCGGAATCGGATTACGCAGCGAACGTGGAGCTCGCCGAAGCGCTCGCGCCGGCCACGCCGCGCAGCGCGGCGGCCGAGCCGATGCGCAAGGTGCCGACGCCCGGCAAGACCCGCTGCGAGGACGTCGCCGAGCTGCTCGGGCTGCCGCTCCAGCGCACGGTGAAGGCGATTGCCGTCATGCACGACGACCAATTCGTACTGCTGCTCCTGCGCGGCGACCATACGCTGAACGAGATCAAGACGCAGAAGGCCCCGGGGCTGGAACCGTTCCGCTTCGCGACCGATGCGGAGATCGAGCAGCACCTCGGGTGCGTGCCAGGCTACATCGGGCCGGTAGGCGTGCGCGAAAGCGTGCGCGTGGTCGCCGATCGTGCCGTCGCAGCGATGGCCGACTTCGTTTGCGGCGCCAACGAGGCCGGCTTCCACCTCACCGGCGTCAACTTCGGCCGCGACCTTCCGGAGCCCGGGCTCGTCGCCGACATCCGCAACGTCGTCGCCGGCGACCCGAGTCCCGACGGCAAGGGCCGGCTCGAGCTCTGCCGGGGCATCGAGGTAGGCCACATCTTCCAGCTGCGCACCAGGTACTCGCAGGCGCTCGGCGCGACGTTCCTCGACGAGACAGGCAAACCGCAGCCGATCGAGATGGGCTGTTACGGCATAGGCATCACCCGCATCGTCGGCGCCGCCATCGAGCAGAACCACGACGAGCGCGGCATCGTCTGGCCGGCGCCGATGGCGCCGTTCGAGGTCGCGCTCGTGCCGGTCGGCTATCACCGCAGCGCCCCGGTGCGCGAGACGGTGGACCGACTCTATGCCGACCTGCTCGCCGCGGGCGTCGAGGTGCTGCTCGACGACCGTGACGAACGTCCCGGCGTCATGTTCGCCGACATGGAACTAGTTGGCATCCCCGTCCGGGCCGTCGTTGGCGAGCGCGGACTCAAGGATGGCAGAATCGAAGTGCAGGGCCGCCGCGAGACGCAGGCGACGGGCGTCGGCGTCGCGGAGGCCGTGGAGTTCCTGTGCGCCAAGCTGCCGCCTCGTTAGCGCTCGCTGTGACCGCGCTACTCGCGGCGCCGTCCGCGTTCGCGGGCGCGCAGCAGTACGAGCCGCTCGCCAACAGCGTGCGCGCCGCGCTCTCGCGCGCGGTGTCCGACCGCGCCGAGCCGCAGCTGCGGTTCGCGGCGCCCGAGGACGCCTATCGCTGGCTGCTCGAGATGTCGGACCGCCTCTCCGCCCGTATTCCGGACCTGCGCGTCCGGGTCGAGCTGCTGAAGACCGTCCACTACGAGGCGACCCGCGCCGGGCTCGACCCGCAGCTCGTGCTCGGCATCATCGAGGTCGAGAGCGGCTTCAAGAAGTACGCGGTGTCGAGTGCGGGAGCGCGCGGCCTGATGCAGGTGATGCCCTTCTGGGCAGAGCTAATCGGCGACAGGCAGACGAACCTCTTCCACCTGCGGACCAACCTCCGCTTCGGCTGCACGATCCTGCGGCACTATCTCGATATCGAGAAGGGCGACCTCTACCGGGCCCTCGGCCGCTACAACGGCAGCCTCGGCCGCCCCGAGTATCCGGGCCTCGTGCTCGGCGCCTGGCGCGGCAAGTTCCACTACGCCGGCCGTCCAACCTGAGCAGTTTCGAACGAGCCTCGCACGCCCGTTCGTAGTCCATCGAACGGCCGCACCGGATTCGATGCACTGGTTCCGAGGCGTGCGCCCCAATTCCCGAGCCGGCGGGTGACGCGTCTTCGTACCGCACGCTGGCGCAGCTCATGGCGCATCGCGCGCTCGTCCCCCGCGGCATCGCCGAACGCGGGCGATTCCTGATCGCGCGTGCTTGCGCCGCAGTGCCGTCGGCGATGACGGCGCTTCGACGCTTGCGACGCCGCCCCACGCTCGCCCGTGAACGAATGCGCTCGCGCCCGCCACGGCGTGTCGCACTGGCACCACGTCGCCAACTTTGTCATCGCTACCGCATGCCGATGGCATGAGGCTTGCGATCCTGCCGTACAGGCGTACCGCCGCCGGCATCCTAAGGCTCGCATGCTCTCGCATCTCGTTCCCGTCGCCCTCGGCGGCGGCGCCGAACCGACCCCCGATGAAATCGCCGCATGGCTCGACACGCTGCCGGCGCACGATGCGACGGCGAGTTCGAGGCTCCTGATCGAGAAGCTGGTGGTGCTGAACCGGACCCCCGGTACGCCACGCTCGCGCCTGCGCATCCTCGACATGCTTCGCGCGCGGGCGGAAAGGTTGCGGCCGCGGCTGGAGGGTGAGCTCCGCGGCGCGATGCTGCCGCTCGCGCCGCCAGTGCGCGAGACAGCGCACGTGCTGGAGAAGCTGCTCAAGGAGCTCGCCGCCGGTTACGTCGCTGCGGTGCTCGACACGCCGCGCCCCTGGCTTGCGCTCGGGCTGCGGCGGCAGGTGCAGGGGCCGATCGTCGCGGCAATGGCGCTCGTCGTCGCGCGCCTCGCGCTCTGCGACCGACTCCATGCGCGCGCGCCGGCCAGCGCCTGGCAGGACCTCCACCGCCTCTATCGCCATGCGCGTGAGCTGGGCGCACATCAGCGCAATGCTGAAGCGTCCGGCGCATCGCCTGAGGCGCTCTACGTGCGCGCCCTGCTGCTCGCCTTCGCCGAACCCTCGCGCCTGATGCCGGGCGAGCACGAACGGCTGCAGCAGTACGTCATCGATTTCGGCCATCTTGCGAGCATCGTCGAGCCGCCGATACGCGGCGACGGCCGCTGCGCCTTCCTCGTCGACCTGCGTCGCGACAAGCCCGGTGCGGCGTTCGCGCGGCGCGTCGAGACGCCGCCCGCGGGCGACCGACTGGCCCTGCTCACCCGCCCGCTGGTCGAGCAGGCGTACGTGCACATGGCGAGGCTGCGCTCGGGCGTGAGCCCCGAGACCCTCGGTCTGCCGGCGGACGCCGTCGCGGCAGGCTACCCGGCGCTGCTCGCGAAGGCGGGACGCAGCTGGCGGGGCGAAAGGCGGCGGCGCAGCCCGCGGTTCACCTTCCGGCCGCGAGTGCACCTCTCGGTCGGGTTCGACGCTGCGTGGCGCTCGCTCGCGGGGTGTGCCGGCGAGGGCGCAGATGAGGGCGAATGGACGATCCAGAACGAGAGTGCCGACGGCTTCGCGCTGCGCTTCGCACGCGGCGCGCACCGGTCCCTCGTGGTCGGCCAGCTGGTGCTCGTGCGCTCGCGCGAGCGCGATGCGACTTACCTTTGCGTCGTGCGCCGCGTGCAATCCGACGGGCCCGAGCATCTCGAGATCGGCGTGCAGCAGGTTGTCTCCGCAGCCGAAGCCGCGCGCTGGCAGCCGGAGTTCGCAGGCGAGGGCGCGACGGCCGTCTTCTTCTGCGCCGAGGCACGGGGCGCGCCCGCGCGCGTGGTCGCGCCGGCGGGACGCGCGCGCGCGAACTCGCTCCTCGTCGTCGAACGTCGAGACCGCACCATGTCGTTGCGGGCTCGACGCTTCGCCGAGCGCGGCAGCGTCGCGGACGTGATCGAAGTCGAGCCCGCATAGGGGCTCGGGCGTCGTCGCGCCGACGTTCGCGTCGCGCCCTCATCAGCCGCATCCGTCCCCTGGCTACCCGCACGGCGTCCCGCCATGGGCGTCGCGGTCCGCGTCGAGCGGGTGTGGACTATGCCCTTCCCACAGGTGCCGAACGTCCCGCAATGGCACGGGGGTTGCGACGGGATGCGCAAGGCGTATGACAACAACATACCAGGGAGAAGATCATGTCGTTGCAGCTGAGCGTGCCGAAGACGGAGGGACCCCGGGGACCGGAGCGCGAGCCCGATCCCACCGAACTGCGCGCAGCCTTGAAGGCCCTGCCCGCAGATGACCCGATCGCCGCCGCGCGCGTGCTGCACCAGCGGCTGCATACCGCGAACCGCCAGCGCCTGCGCGTCACGCTCCGTCAGGAAGTCGCCGAGATCGTGCGCGTCCATGCCGAAGAGGTGCTGCCGGGTATCGAGGCCATCCTCACCGGATCGTCAGTGCCGCTGTCTGCAGCGGCGCGCGATGCCGCGCTGGTCGGTGACGACTTGGTCGCCGAGCTCGCCGGGAGCTATAAGCTGCTCATTGTCGAACAGGCGCGTCGGCTCTTCGGTCTCGCGTCGAGCGGCCGGGCGCTGCTGCCCGTCGTGCGCGCGATGCAGTACCTGGCACGCCGCCTGACGCTCGGCTATCGCGCCTACGCGAGCAACCCGAAGGCGGTGTGGAGCGAGCTGCACGAGCTGCATCACTTCGCCGGGCGGCGCGCGCTCGCCGGGCGTTCGTTGCCCGGAGAGACCGCGACGCCCCTCGCGATCTACCGGACCGCGCTGCTCGTGGCCTTCGCCGAACCGCTGCAGCTCGCGCAGGGCGACGTCGACCGTGTGCTGCGATATCTCGAGCAGTACGCCGATCTCGCGCGGCTCTCGCCCCCGGCGCAGTCGCGCACCGGCGCGGGAACATTCCTCGTGAAGCCGCAGCGCGACGTCCCCGGTTACGCGCTCGGCAAGCGTCATGCGCCCAATCCGCACCCGCAAGACCTGGTGCTCGACACCCAGCCGCTCGCGGAGAAGCTGCTCGCGCAGCTGGCCCGACTGGCGGCGGGCGAGCCGTTCGAGGAGGCCGTGCTCGCGGCGCCCGGCAACGAGCAGGCTTTCCGTGACCTGCTCGGTCGGCTCGCGAAGCATTGGGGCTCGGTGCCGTCGCGGCGCTTCACGCGGCTGCGCACGCACGCGCGCGTCGAGGTGTCGATCGGCGTGCGCGGCATCCACGACTACCTGGAACATGCCTCCGGGGCTGCCGCCGCCGGGGAATGGCTGGTCACGAACGAGAGTCCGCGCGGCTTCGCGCTGCTCCACGTCGGCGGTCCGGTACAGCCGATCCGTGTCGGCGAAGT
>Ga0114939_10000470_pt1 | contig 33444 bp, 32 predicted proteins | sample AshMeaCrysSpring_FD_87196 | JGI IMG/M metagenome (GOLD analysis project Ga0114939, IMG submission 87196) | Groundwater microbial communities from Big Spring, Nevada to study Microbial Dark Matter (Phase II) - Ash Meadows Crystal Spring | ecosystem: Environmental > Aquatic > Deep subsurface >...
CACCGAGGCCGCGGCATTGGGCGTGACCACGGCCGGCAGCGGCGTGCCGGTGAGCGAGGCGCCGATGACCTGGAAGGTCGCGGTGCGCGTCAGGCCGCCGCTGGTGGCGGTCACCGTGATCGACCGGTTCGACCGGTCGGCGCCAATGCCGATCTCTGCGGTCACCACGCCTTCGTCATCGGTGACGGTTCCACTTGCAGTGGCCGTCGCGTTGTTGTTCGGACTAATCGTGACAGGAATCTCGGCCAAGGTATTGCGATTTCGATCGACGGCCGTGACCGTGGCCACGATGGTATTGCTGCCATCGTTGGACAACGTGGTGGCACTGAGCGAGAGCGTCAAGTCGGCCGCGGTGGGGCTGCTCGAATCCTCGTCGCAGCTGCCGACCGGCTCGCCCTCGAAAGCCGGCGGCGCCGTGCAGTCGCTGTCCCCGCCGCAGGCCACGAGCACCGCGGCCACTCCCGCCACGGCGGCCAGGCGCAGCGCGCGCAGCCAGTCCAGGCGTGTTCCCATGTAGTCGATCACCGTCATCTGAGTCTCTCTTCAGCGGGCCGCAATGCGGTCGGTCACGATCTTCGGTGTGATGAACACCAGCAGTTCGGTCTTCTTGGTGGTCAGCAGCCGGTTCTTGAACAGCCAGCCCATGTAGGGGATGTCGCCCAGCAGCGGCACCTTGTTGATCTCTTCCAGGTTTTCCTGCGTGAAGATGCCGCCGATGACCACGGTGCCGCCGTTCTCCACCAGCACCTGCGTGCGCACGTGCTTGGTGTCGATGGCGAAGCCCTGCAGCGTCGGACGGCCGACGCTGTCCTTGTTGACGTCCAGGTCGAGCAGCACGTAGCCCTCGGGGGTGATCTGCGGCGTGACCTCGAGCTTCAGGATGGCCTTGCGGAAGGCCACCGCGGTGGCGCCGCTGGAGGTGGCCTGCTGGTAGGGCAGTTCCTCGCCCTGCTCGATCAGCGCCTTCACCTGGTCGGCAGTGATGACGCGCGGACTGGAGACGATCTTGCCGTTGCCGTCCTGCTCCAGTGCCGACAGCTCCAGGTTCAGGAACTTGTCCGCCGAGGCGCTGAACAGCGACAGCGCGAAGGTGGCGGCCGCGGTGCCCAGCGCACCGGTGTTGGCCGGCAGGTTCACGAACTGGGTGTTGCTGAAGTCCACCGGCGGGCTCTGGCCGGTCTGCGCGCCCACTGCGGCATAGTTGCCGCCGACCTGCGCGCCCGGCCCGGAGGTGGGCGGCCCGCTGAGGTTGGCGAAGCCGAGCTTCACGCCCAGGCTCTGGCCCCAGTTGTCCTTGGCCTCGACGATGCGCGCCTCGATCAGCACCTGGCGCACCGGGATGTCGATCTTGGCGATCATCGCCTGCACTTCTTCCAGCTTCGACGGGATGTCGGTGACGAAGAGCTGGTTGGTGCGCTGCTCGAAGATGACGCTGCCGCGCGGCGACAGGATGCGGCCCGAGTTCTGGCCGGTGGCGTTGTCCAACGCCTGCGCCACCAGCGCCGAGCCCACCAGGCTCTTGGCGATGGTCTCGGCCTTGGTGTAGTTCAGCTGGAAGGCCTGGGTGCGCACCGGCTCCAGTTCGGCGATCTTGCGCCGCGATTCCAGTTCCACCTGCTCGCGGTTGGCCAGTTCCTCCTTCGGCGCGATCCACAGCACGTTGCCGCTCTTGCGCACGCCCAGGCCCTTGCTCTGCAGGATGATGTCCAGCGCCTGGTCCCAGGGCACGTCCTTCAGCCGCAGCGTGACGGTGCCGGTGACGGTGTCGCTGGTGACGACGTTGAAGTTGGTGAAGTCGGCAATGACCTGCAGCAGCGCCCGCACCTCGATGTTCTGGAAGTTCAGGCTCAGCTTCTCGCCGCTGAAGCCCGGCCCCTGCACCAGCTTGTTCGGGTCGACCTTCATCGGCCGCACTTCCAGCACGAACTGGTTGTCGGTCTGGTAGGCGCTGTGCTCCCACGAGCCCTTGGGCTCGACCACCATGCGCACGCGGTCTCCGCTCTGGAAGGTGGACACGGCCTGCACCGGCGTGCCGAAGTCGGCCACGTCGAGGCGGCGGCGCAGCTTCTCGGGCAGCGTCGAGCGCAGGAACTCGACCACCAGGTTCTGGCCCTGCTGGCGGATGTCCACGCCCACCTGGGTGCTCGGCAGGTCGACCACGATGCGCCCGGCTCCTTCGCCGCCGCGGCGGAAGTCGACGTCGCGCAGCGCGAGCGGCTGGTCGTTCTGGGCCGGCGCGAAGTGCGTGGGCGCACCGGCCGCCGCCGCCGCCGGGCCGGCCGAGTCGAGCAGCACGATCAGCGACTTGCCCTGCAGCTGCACGCGATAGTTGGCCGCCTGGCGCAGGTTCAGCACCAGGCGCGTGCGCTCGTCGGTCTGCGCCACGTTGGCCGAGCGCACGTTGCCCTGGTTGAGCTCGACCGAGTTCCTGCCCATCGCGTTGCCGACGCCGGGCAGGTCGATGGCCACGCGCGGCGGCGCCTGCACCGCAAAGCCGCTCGGCAGCGCGGCCAGCGGCTGGCTCAGCTCGACGCGCACCACGTCCGTGCCGGCCTGCTGTGTGGAGGTGATCGACTGGATCACGTTCTGCGCGAGCGCCGCGACCGGCGCCCCCAGTGCAAGCGCCAACACGGCGAAAGTGGCGCGCCACTTGTGCATGATGCGGTTCTCCAGGGTGCTTTTCATCGTGCCTTCTCCTGCAGCTGCAGGGTCGTGGGCCGTTCGATCCATTCGCCGGCGGCGTCCTGCACGATCTCGCGCAGTTCGATCTGGGTCTCGGTGATCTTGGTGATGCGGCCGTAGTTCTGGCCGATGTAGTCGCCGAGCTTGACCTGGTACAGCAGGTTGTCGACGCGCAGCAGCGCGAAGGGCCTGGCCTGCTTGGCGACGCTTCCGACCATGGTCATGCTGTCCAGCGGGTAGGCCTCCAGCGGCTCCTTGCGGCGGTTCAGCTCGGCGCCAAGCACCGAGTTCGGCTGCCGCGCCTCGGCCTTCACCGCGACGGTGAGCTTCTGCAGGCTGAAGGGGTCCACCGCCTGCGCCGAGGTGTAGGGCTGGGCTTCGAACTTCTTCGGCGGCGTCAGCGGCGACACGCTGGGCTTGGCCTCGCGGCGCTGCCGTTCCATCCATTCCTGCAGCTCTTCGTTCTCGGCGCCGCAGCCCGCCAGCACGGCCAGCGCCAGCATGCCGGCCCGCAGGCGAAGGGTGTAAGGGCGCCGCATCATTTCTTCGCTCCCGCGGCCTTGGCGGCCTTCTCGGCCTTGGCCTTCTGCTGTTCGGCCACCTCGGCGGCGTCGAGGTAGCGGTAGGTGCGCGCGGTCGCCTCCATGCTGAGGTTGCCCGCGGCGTCCTTGGCATTGGCCGGAGCGATCGACAGGTTGTGCAGCGTGACGATGCGCGACAGGTTGGCGACGTCGGCAGCGAAGGAGCCCATGTCGTTGAACCTGCCGCTGACCTTGATGGCGATGGGCAGCTCGGCGTAGTAGTCCTTGATCTCCACCTGCCCCGGCCGGAACAGCTCGAACTGCAGGCCGCGCCCCAGGCCGGCCTGGTTGATGTCCGAGAGCAGCGCGTCCATCTCGGCCTTGCCGGGCAGCTGCTTCTCGAGCTGCGTCACGTATTCCTGCACCTGCAGCTTCTGCTTGCGCAGCTCGCCGAGGTTCACCGCCTGCCGCAGCTTGCTCACGTAGTCCTGCTTCAGCGCCGGCTCGCGGTCGCGCTCGGCCTGCAGCTCGTCGGTGGCGCCGGACAGCAGCGCGAACCAGCACGCCACGACCACGGCCACCGTGGCGGCCAGCCAGGCGGCCGACTTGGGCAGCACCGGCCACTGGCCGGGCTCCCTGGGGTTCAGCCCGCGGAACTGGTCCGCAGCGCGCCGGAACACGTTGCCGACGTCGACAGAAGGATTCTTCGCCTTGGTATTCATGACGGTCTCACGAAGCCTTCTTTTCGGCCGCGCTGGCCGCGGCTGCAGGCGCGGAGGCGGCCGCGGGGGTCTGCGGGCGCTTCAGCGACAGGCGCATCGAGAATTCGTTCAACCGGCGCTGGTCGCGGTTGGAAGCGGCCGCGGTGCCGCCGGCCGGAGCGACGGTCTTGATCTCGACCAGTTCGGGGCGTTCCAGCCAGGGCGAGTTGTAGAGCGTGTTGCGCAGGAACTCCGACACGCGCTCGTTGGTCTGCGCCATGCCGGTGACCAGCACCACCTGGCCGTTCTGCTTGACGCTGGTGAGGTAGATGCCCTCGGGTGTCTGCTTGACCAGTTCGTCCAGCAGGTACACCGGCACGTTGCGGTCGGTCTGCAGGTCCTCGACCGCCTTCTGCCGCGACTTCAGCGCTTCGATCTCCGCACGCAGCGTCGCGATGTCCTTGATCTGCGCCTCCAGGCGCGCGATCTCGGTCTTGAGGAAGTCGTTGCGCGCCTGCTGGGCCGAGGTCAGCTGCATCAGCACCGCGTACCAGGCGCCAGCGATGAGCAGGCCCAGCAATGCGCTGGCGACCAGGGTCCCGTAGAACGCGCGCTTGCGCTGCCGCCGCTTTTCTTCGCGGTGCGGCAGTAGGTTGATCAGGATCACTGCACGAATCTCCGCATGGCCAGGCCGCAGGCCGTCAGGTAGGACGGCGCTTCGCGCCGCAGGCTGGATTCGCGTACCGCCGAGCCGAGCTTCATGCGGTCGAAGGGGTTGACCACCTGCGAGGCGAAGCCGGTCAGCTCGGTGACGCGGTCCTTCAGGCCCGGCAGCGTGGCCGTGCCGCCCGCCAGCATCACGTAGTGCACCTTGTGGTGCGGCGTGCTGGTGAAGAAATACTGCAGCGCACGGCCGATCTCCTGCGACAGGCTGTCGACGAAGGGCGCCAGGATCACCGACTCGTAGTCGTCGGGCAGGTCGTTGGCGAGCTTCTTCGCCTCGGCCTCCTCGAAGGAGAAGCCGTACTGGCGGCTGATCAGCTGCGTCAGCTGCGAGCCGCCGAAGGCCTGGTCGCGGTCGTAGAGCATCTCGTCGTCGCGCAGCACCTTCAGGCTGGTGGTGTCGGCCCCGATCTCGAACAGCGCCACCAGCGCATCCTTGCCTTCGTTCGGCAGCGCGGCGACCACGCGGCTCATCGCCAGGCGGGAGGCGTGCGATTCGATGTCCAGCACCGCCGGCTTCAGGCCGGCGGCCTCGGCCAGGCCCTGCCGGTCCTGCACGCGGTCCTTGCGCGACGCGGCGATCAGCACCTCGACGTCGCCCACCGAGGTGGCGCTCGGCCCGATGACGCAGAAGTCCAGGCTGACCTCGTCGAGCGAGAACGGGATGTACTGGTTGGCCTCGGATTCGACCTGCAGCTCCATCTCCTCTTCGCGCAGGCCGGCCGGCAGCATGATCTTCTTGGTGATCACGGCCGACTGCGGCATCGCCATCACCACCTGCTTGGTGCGCGTGCCGCTCTTGGCGACCACGCGGCGCACCGCCTCGGCCACCTCGTCGAACTTCTCGATCTGGCCGTCGGTGATCCAACCCTTCTCGAAGGGTTCGGACGCGAAGCGTTCGAGCACCAGTTCGCCGCTCGCGGACTGGCCCAGCTCGACCAGCTTGACGCTGGACGAGCTGATGTCCAGCCCGATCATCGCGGGATGCTTCTGGCCCAGCAGCTGGCTAAGAAAACTCACGTCGCCTGACTCCCAATGCCCCTCATTCAGGGGGGATCGAACTCTTAAGAAGTTACTTGAATCCTAGCAGTAAAGCCCTTGTGAACCCACGCGATTCCGTGCAGGAAGTCTGCATCCCGTTGTCATTCATCGACGCCCCGAACAGGGCTTGAAACAACTCGCAATTGCGCTTTCGCACGCTCACCAGGCGGACCGTTTCGCGCCTGGGTGTCGTGCCTGTCGGAGGCAGGCGCTTCCTATAATCGCGACCTCCCCGCACGGGAACTGCATGAGCGCCAAAGGCTCCGCCCCCGCCTCCCACTCCCCAGCCACGACCGAAGGCCCAGCTGCCGCGCGCAGCGCATGGGCCGGGGGTCTGGTTCGCGCCATTGCCTGGATCCTGGGGTTGGCCGTCGCCGGCGTGCTGGTGGTGCTGATCCTGGTGGGCGTCGCGGTCGCCGTGGCCTACCCGAACGTGCCCGAGATCAGCGGCCTGACGGACTACCGTCCGAAACTGCCGATGCGAATCTACGCCGCCGATGGCGTGATGCTGGGCGAATTTGGTGAAGAAAGGCGCAACTTCACGCCGATCTCGCAGATGCCCAAGGTGCTGAAGGACGCGGTGCTGGCGGCCGAGGATGCCCGCTTCTACGAGCACCGCGGCGTCGACTACAAGGGCATCCTGCGCGCCGCCATCGCCAACCTGCGCGACGCGCGCAGCCAGGGCGGCTCGACCATCACCATGCAGGTGGCCAAGAACTTCTACCTGCCCACCGAGAAGACCTACACGCGCAAGATCTACGAGCTGCTGCTGACGATGAAGATCGAGGGCCTGCTGAGCAAGGAGCAGATCCTGGAGCTCTACATGAACCAGATCTTTCTCGGGCAGCGGGCCTATGGCTTCGCGGCGGCCAGCGAGATCTACTTCGGCAAGCCGGTCAAGGACCTGAGCATCGCCGAGTCGGCAATGCTCGCCGGCCTGCCGGTGGCGCCGTCGGCCTACAACCCCATCGTCAATCCGAAGCGCGCCGGCGTGCGCCAGCTTTTCATCCTCGGCCGCATGCTCGAGGAAGGCTTCATCACCCAGGAACAGTACGAGTCGGCGCGCGCGCAGACGCTGCGCTACCGGGCGCAGAGCGAAGTGCCGGTGCATGCCGAGTACGCGGTGGAAGCGGCGCGGCAGCTGGTGTACGCGCAATACGGGGCCGATGCCTATTCGCGCGGGCTCGACGTGTACCTGACGATCCGCACGCCAGACCAGGAAGTGGCCTACCGGGCACTGCGGCGCGGCCTGCTCAACTACGAACAGCGGCAGTTCTACCGCGGGCCCGAGGCCTATGTCGACCTGCCCGGACAGCCGGACCAGGTCGATGCGCGCATCGCCGAAGCCCTGGCCGAGCACCCGGACAACGACGAGCTGCGCGCCGCGGTGGTGCTCGAGGCCTCGCCGCGCAAGGTGGTGGCCGTGCTGCAGAACGGCGAGACGATCACCGTCGCCGGCGACGGGCTCAAGCCCGTGGCATCGGGGCTTTCGGACAAGGCCGGGCCGAAGATCCAGATCCGCCGCGGCGCCGTGGTTCGGGCCTTGCGCAACGCCAAGGGCGAATGGTTCCTGACGCAGGTGCCCGAAGTCGAAGGTGCCTTCGTCGCGATCGACCCGGTCAGCGGCGCGATCCGCGCGCTGGTGGGCGGCTTCGACTACGGCAAGTCGAAGTTCAACCACGTCACGCAGGCCTGGCGGCAGCCTGGCTCCAGCTTCAAGCCCTTCATCTATTCGGCCGCGCTGGAGAAGGGCTTCACGCCGCTGACGGTGGTCAACGACGCGCCGCTGTTCTTCGACGCCGGCGCCACCGGCAGCCAACCCTGGGAACCGAAGAACTACGACGGCAAGTTCGAAGGGCCGATGCCGCTGCGCACCGCGCTGGCCAAGTCGAAGAACATGGTGTCGATCCGCGTGCTGCAGGCCGTCGGTCCGGGCTTCGCGCAGGAGTGGCTCACGCGCTTCGGCTTCGAGGCCGACAAGCACCCCGCGTACCTGACCATGGCCCTCGGGGCGGGATCGGTGACGCCGCTGCAGATGGCCACGGCCTACGGCGTGTTCGCCAACGGCGGCTTCATGACCAGCCCGATGCTCATCGCCAAGGTCACCGACAGCAAGGGCAAGGTGCTGATGCAGGCCGCGCCGCCGCCACTGGACGAGTCGCAGCGCGTGCTCGATGCCCGCAACGCCTTCGTCATGAACTCCCTGCTGCAGGAGGTGACCCGCTCGGGCACGGCGGCCTCGGCCAAACGTGCGCTCGGCCGCGGCGACATCTTCGGCAAGACCGGCACCACCAACGACTCGATGGATGCCTGGTTTGCCGGCTTCCACCCGAGCCTGGTGGCGGTGGTGTGGATCGGCTACGACACGCCGCGCAAGCTGGGCGACCGCGAAACCGGGGGCGGCCTCGCGCTACCGGTTTGGATCGAATACATGGCCCATGCCTTGAAGAAGGTGCCGGTGCGCGAACTCACGCCGCCGGAAGGCGTGATCCATGTCGACGGCGACTGGAGCTTCGATGAGTTCAGCAAGGGGGCCGGCGTGCGCTCGCTGGGCCTGGAAGACGTGCTGCCGCCGGCACCGACGCCCGAGGAACGCAACAGCATCCTCGACCTGTTCCGCCGCTAGCCCGATCGCGGCACGAAGGCGCCTCGGTCGCAAGGGGGACCGCGCCGCTCGGCCGCGCGGGCCGGAGAAGGCCGCTCGCCGGAGCGACCTGACCCGGTCAGGGCGGCGAGAAGCGCAACCGGGTACCGCCTTGTTCGCTGGCGTGACGCGACAGCGCTTCGAAGAACTCGCTGCCGTCGCGCGTATCGAGCCAGCGCCCCTGCACATGCCGGTAGTGATAGCCGCCGGCGCGCGCGGCGAGCCAGACCTCGTGCAGCGGAGGTTGCGCATTGACGACGATGCGGCTGTCGTCGGGAAAGACCAGTTCGAGCAGCCCGCCGGTGCGCCGCGTGTCGATGTCGATCAGGTCCTCCTGCAGCCAGCGGTCGACGGTCGACTCGATGGCAGCAAACACCTCTGCGGTCGCGCGCTGGTACTCGGCGTCGCTCAGTGGCGTGGCATCGGGACAGGAGCTCATGGTCTATAGAATTCGACGCATGCAGACAGGGGATGCGGTCAGTGTAGCGGGGTCGCGGGCCACGGCGCCGCGCTGGTCCAAGACCACGCTCGGCCTGTGGCTCGGCCTGTGCTGCAGCCTGCTGACGGCATGCGGCCAGAAGGGGCCGCTGGCGCTGCCCGGGCCCGGCAAGAGCGCATCGGCGCCGCCGGCTGTCCCGTCATCGGTCCCCCGATGAGCCTGCCCGGCGCCCCGTATCTCGCGCGCAGGGACGGCGAGCTTCGCCTCGACGGCTGTTCGCTCGATGCGCTGGCGCGCGAGTTCGGCACGCCGCTGTACGTGTATTCGCAGCGCGCGATGCTCGACGCGGCCGCCTCCTACCGCAGCGCGCTGCAGGGCCGGCCGCACCTGCTCTGTTATGCGATGAAGGCCAATCCGTGCCTGGCGGTGCTGCAGAGCTTCGCCCGCGCCGGTTGCGGCTTCGACATCGTCTCCGGCGGCGAGCTGGATCGGGTGCTGGCCGCCGGCGGCGACGCCTCGCGCGTCGTCTTCTCAGGTGTCGGCAAGACGCGCGGCGAGATGCTGCGCGCACTGCAGGCCGGGGTGCGCTGCTTCAACGTGGAAAGCCTGGGCGAGCTGGAACTGCTGTCGCAGGTGGCGCTGCAGGCCGGCACCACCGCGCCGGTGAGCCTGCGCGTCAACCCGGATGTGGACGCCGGTACGCACCCCTACATTTCCACCGGCCTGCGCGACAACAAGTTCGGCATCGCGCACGACGAAGCGCTGGGCGCCTACCGGCGCGCGGCGTCGCTGCCCGGCCTGCGGGTGGTGGGCATCGACTGCCACATCGGTTCGCAGATCACGCAGGTCGAGCCTTACCTGGACGCGCTGGACCGGCTGCTGGACCTGGTGGAGGCGCTGCAGGCCGAAGGCATCGACATCCACCACGTCGATGTCGGCGGCGGCTTGGGCATCCAGTATGTAAACGAGCAGCCTCCGGCGGCCGGCGCGATGGTGGCGCGGCTGCTGCAGCGCATCGATGCGCGCGGCCATGGCCACCGCGAACTGCTGATGGAACCGGGCCGCTCGCTGGTGGGCAATGCCGGCGTGCTGCTGACCGAGGTGCTGTACCTGAAGCCGGGCGCGGCCAAGAATTTCTGCATCGTCGATGCGGCGATGAACGACCTGGTGCGCCCGGCGATGTACCAGGCCTGGATGGCGATCGAGCCGTGCCGGCTGCGCGCCGTCCCGGCCAGCGTCTGGGACGTGGTCGGCCCGGTGTGCGAATCCGGCGACTGGTTGGGCCGCGCCCGCGAACTGGCGGTGCAGCCGGGCGACCGCCTGGCGGTGCTGTCGGCCGGCGCCTATGCGATGGCCATGGCCAGCAACTACAACAGCCGCCCGCGCGCGGCCGAGGTGCTGATCGTCGACGGCCGCCCGGTGCTGGTGCGCGAGCGCGAGCGCATCGAGGACCAGATGGCGCGCGAGCGGCTGTTGCCGTCGACCTAGTTCCGGCCGGGACGAACGTCGTCGGCCCGGGGTGCGATGCGGCCTTCCTCCACGGCGTGACAGGCCACGCGCACGCCCTGGACCTGCCGCATTTCCGGCCGTTCCGACGAGCAGCGCGCATCGGCATGCGGGCAGCGCGGGTGGAAGGCGCAGCCGGCCGGCGGGCTGAGCGGGTTCGGCACCTCGCCCTGCACCGGCGTGCGCGAGCTGCCGCTCATGTGGATGTCGGGGATGGCGGCGAGCAGCATGCGCGTGTACGGATGCCGCGGCCGCGCGAACAGCTCCACCTTGTCGGCCAGCTCGACCAGCCGGCCCAGGTACATCACGCCGACCTGGTCGCTGACATGGCGCACCACCGCGAGGTTGTGGCTGATGAACAGGTAGGTCAGGCCCTGCTCGCGCTGCAGGTCCTTCATGATGTTGAGCACCTGCGCCTGCACCGACACGTCCAGCGCCGAGGTCGGCTCGTCGCAGACCAGGAACTCCGGCTGCGTGGCCAGCGCGCGGGCGATGGAGATGCGCTGGCGCTGCCCGCCGGAGAACTGGTGCGGGAACTTCTCCATGTCGACGGTGGCCAGGCCCACCGAACGCAGCAGCTCGCCGACCTTCTGGCGCAGGCTGTCGTCGCTGCTGCACAGGCCGTGCTCGCGCAGCGGCTCGCCGACGATGTCCAGCACCTTCCAGCGCGGGTTCAGGCTGGCATAGGGGTCCTGGAAGATCATCTGCATGCGCCGGCGCAGCGTGCGCAGGTTCGCCGCCGAAGACTTCCACGCCCCGGTGTCCTGGCCGTCGAAATGCACGCGGCCCCGCGTGGGCTCGTACAGGCCCACCAGCAGACGCGCCACCGTGCTCTTGCCGCAGCCGGATTCCCCCACCAGCGCCAGCGTGGTGCCCTTGCGGATGGCGAAGCTGACGCCGTCCACCGCATGCACGAACTGCCGCGACTTGCGCTCGAGCACACGGTTGAGCCACGGCGGCGACACATCGAAGGTCTTGGCCAGGTCGTCCACCTGCACCAGCGGGGCGGCCGCACTCATGTCGCGGCCTCCTGCCTGGCCAGCCAGCAGGCAGCACGGGTGTGCCCCGCATCGATGAGCTCGGGCCGGTCGCGCCGGCAGCGGTCCATGGCCTGCGGGCAGCGCGGGTTGAAGGCGCAGCCGGCCGGGATGGCATTCAGCCGCGGCATCGCGCCGTCGATCTGCAGCAGGCGCTCGCGCGTGTCGTCCATCGCCGGGATCGAGCCCATCAGCCCGCGGGTGTAGGGATGCGCCGGGTGGTGGATGACCTCGTGCACCGGGCCGATCTCGCAGATGCGGCCGGCGTACATCACCGCCACGCGGTCGCAGGTCTCGGCGATCACGCCCATGTCGTGCGTGACCAGCATCACCGCCGCGCCATGCTGCCTGCACAGCCGCTTCAGCAGCGAAATGATCTGCGCCTGGATCGACACGTCCAGTGCGGTGGTGGGTTCGTCGGCGACGATCAATTCGGGCTCGGCCGCCAGCGCCAGCGCGATCACCACCCGCTGGCGCATGCCGCCGGAGAACTGGTGCGGGTACTGCTCCAGCCGCTCTGCGGCGGCCGGGATGCCGGTTTCCTGCAGCAGCCGCACGGCGCGCTGGCGCGCTTCTTCGGCACTGACCGGCAGGTGCGTGAGGATGGTCTCGGTGAGCTGCCGGCCAATGGTGTACAGCGGGTTTAGCGAGGTCAACGGGTCCTGGAAGATGGCGCCGATGCGCCGGCCGCGGATGGCGCGCATCTGCTCGTAGGGCAGGTGGTCGATGCGTTTTCCGGCCAGCAGGATCTCGCCGCCGGCGATGCGGCCCGGCGGCTCCAACAGGCCGATGATGGCCGCGCCGGTCAGCGACTTGCCGGCGCCGGACTCGCCGACCACGCCCAGCACCTCGCCGGGCGCGATGTCGAAGGAAATGTCGTCCAGCGCCAGCAGCGTGCCGCGCCGGGTGGGGAACTCGACGCGCAGGTTGCGCACTTGCAGCAGCGGGGAGGCCATGGTCAGCGCAGGCGGGGGTTCAGCGCATCGCGCAGCCAGTCGCCGAGCAGGTTCACGCTCAGCGCGATCAGGATCAGCATGGCGCCTGGGAAGATGGTGATCCACCATTCGCCGCTGAACAGGAAGTCGTTGCCGATGCGGATCAGCGTGCCCAGCGACGGCGAGGTCGGCGGCACGCCCACGCCCAGGAAGGACAGCGTCGCCTCGGTGAGGATGGCCGCGGCCACGTGGATGGTGGCCAGCACCAGCACCGGGCCCATGACGTTGGGCAGCACGTGCTTGAACATGATGCGCGAGGGCTTGACGCCGATGACGCGCGCCGCCTGCACGTATTCGCGGTTGCGCTCCACCAGCGTCGAGCCGCGCACCGTGCGCGCGTACTGCACCCAGCCGGTGAGCGAGATGGCGACGATGAGCACGCCGAAGGCCAGCGTCTCGTCGGCATGGGGGAAGATCGCGCGACCGACGCCGTCGATCAGCAGCGCCACCAGCAGCGGCGGGAAGGACAGCATCACGTCGCACACGCGCATGATCAGCGCGTCGACCTTGCCGCCGGCAAAGCCGGACAGCAGCCCCAGGCCGACGCCGACCACCATCGACACCAGCACCGAGGCCACGCCGACGAACAGCGAGATGCGCGCGCCGTACATGATGGCCGAGAGGATGTCGCGGCCCTGGTCGTCGGTGCCGAGCAGGTAGCTGCGCTGCCCGCCGTCGATCCAGGCCGGCGGCAGGCGCGCGTCGCTCAGGCTCACCGCCGCCATGTCGAAGGGGTTGTGCGGCGCCACCCAGGGTGCGAACACGGCGCAGAACACGCACAGCGCGGCGATCAGCGCCGCGACGATGGCCATCGGCGAGCTCTTGAAGCTGTGCCAGACGTCGCCGTCGAGGAAGCGCGCCAGCGCGCCCGGGGCGGCCTGGGCGGTGGTGGTGTTCATTCGTTGAATTCCATGCTCAGTGGCCGCCCGCCGGCTTCTCGATGCGCAGGCGCGGGTCGACGGCGAAGTACAGCAGGTCGACGACCAGGTTGACGACGACGAAGATCAGCGCCACCAGGCACAGGTAGGCGGCCATCACCGGCACGTCGGCGAACTGCACCGCCTGGATGAACAGCAGGCCCATGCCGGGCCACTGGAACACGGTCTCGGTGATGATGGCGAAGGCGATCAGCGCGCCCAGCTGCAGGCCGGTGATGGTGATCACCGGCACCAGCGTGTTCTTCAGCGCGTGGCCGAAGTAAACCGCCCGGTCGGGCAGGCCGCGCGCGCGGGCAAACTTGATGTAGTCGGTGCGCAGCACCTCGAGCATCTCGGCGCGCACCAGGCGCAGGATCAGCGCCAGCTGGAACACCGACAGCGTGATCGCCGGCAGGATCAGGTGCTTCCAGCCGTCCACCGTCAGCAAGCCGGTGGACCAGCCGCCGAAGGACACCACGTCGCCGCGGCCGAAGCTCGGCAGCCATTTGAGCTGCACCGAGAACAGCAGGATCAGCAGGATGCCGATCAGGAAGGTGGGCAGCGACACGCCCAGCAGCGACAGCGTCATCACCGCCTGGGACGAGAAGGTGCCGCGGCGCAGCGCGGCGTAGACCCCGAGCGGAATGCCGACCACCAGCGCGACCACCGCGGCCGCCACCGACAGCTCCAGCGTGGCCGGCAGGCGCTCGGCGATCAGTGCCGAGACCTTGCGGCCCTGGCGCAGGCTGATGCCGAAGTCGCCCCGCACCGCGTTGCCGACGAAGCGCGCGAACTGCAACGGAAAGGGCTCGTCCAGGCCCAGTTCGGCGCGCAAGGCCTCGCGCTGCTCGGTGGTGGCGTCCTGCCCGAGCATGCTCGCCACCGGGTCGCCCACGTACTGGAAGAGCATGAAGGCGATGAAGGCCACCGTCAGCATCACCACGAAGGCCTGTGCGAGTCGGCGCAGGATGAAGGCAAGCATGCGGTGGCGAAAGGCGGACGAAGGGGAGGTTCGAGCGAGGCGTCGTGCGGCGCTGGCGGCACGCTCGCGGACCGCCGATGCAAGGGACAGCGATCATCCGCAAATCACGTGCCCGACGCCAAGAGGGAAAACCTAGGCCGTCATCCCTTCACGAACCACGGACGGGATCGGTCGTGCGCCGCGTTCACCTTGACCACCGCGCCCACCTCCAGTTGCAGCGGCTCCTCGAAGCGGTAGATCGTGTGCTGCCAGCTTGCCACGGGTCGCCGCTGCGAAGGATGGTTCTCGAAGAAGATGCCGTGGCCGAAGTCGAAACGGATCCACTGGATCACGCCATGGCACAGCCCGGGCCGAGTGACCGCAATCTCGAGCCGCTTCTTTTCCGCAGGGAAGCTCGACTGCGCGACGAAGTCGAAATCGAAGGCCTCCACGTCGCCGCTGAGCAGGACCCGGGGCAGATCCTCGCGATGGATCGGCCGCTTCTTCGGGTAGATGGCGTTGAACAGGCCCAGGTCGAAACCGAAGGCCTTGTCGACGTGGAGCTCGCTGCCCAGCTCGTCGCCGCCCACCAGCGCAATCATGATGCTGGCCCTTGCGGGAAGAACCGTGGCACCGGGAGCCAGCAGTCGCGCCTTCGCGTCCTCCAGCGCGGGCAGCACGTGCTCGCCCAGCAGTTCGCTGGAGAAGATCTCGTGCACGAGGATGTCGGCCTTCGCGGGGAGGTCCTTGCCGGGCTGCAGCGCGTATGACGGCTTCGGCACGACCGTGATGCGGTCCTGCAGGCCGTTGCGCTCGATGATCCGCCTGGCCGTGTCGGCGACCAGGCGAACCGCTTCGCAGGTCACGACGCTCTTCGCACCGAGCTGGGCTGCCATCATCGAGAGCAGGCCCGAGCCGGTGCCGATCTCGAGCACGACCTTGTCCGAACTGATCGCCGCCTTCAGCCCCTCGTAATAGGGACGGTTGCGCGCCTCCTCGTTCATCATCGGCACGTGCCAGAACGGCACCATCTGGCTCAGGAGCCATTCCTTGCCGAGCCTGGCGGTCAGGCTGTCGGGATTCGCCTTCAGCACGTCGTCGCAAAGCTGGATCGCCTCCGCTCCTTTGTCCGCGTGAAGCAGGCACGTGGTGGCCTTCTTCAGTGTCGCGTCGTCGGCGGGGTTCTGCGCAAGCGCTGCCACGTAGTCCGCTGCCGCCTGGTCGACCTGGCCGATGGCTTCGTGCACATCGCCGCGGTGAACCTTCAGCTCGGCGAGCTGAGGTGCGAGCTGGATGGCCTGCGTGAAGCTGCGCAGCGCGGCCTCTGCCTGCCCGGTGGCCTTCTGGCACTGGCCGCGCACCGTCAAGGCCGGGACGCAGTTGCGATCGAGCCGCAGTGCACGCTCCGAAAACTCGATTCCCGCCTTGAAGTCGTTCAGGCGGTACTTGCATTCGCCCAAGCAGGCCCAGCCATCGGGGTGCCGGGGGAATTTCTGCGTGTAGGCAGCGAAGGTTCGCGCTGCTGCGGCGTAGTCCTTGAGCTCGCGCTCGCACAGGCCGATGTTGAAGAGAACGTCGGCGTTGCCCGCGTCGGAGCGCCGCAACTCGCTGAACAGCTCCAGCGCGCGGCCATAGTCGCCGGTCATCACATGCATCGACGCGCACAGGCGCACGAACTCCGGGTTCGCAGGTTCGCGAGCGCGTAGCGCTTCGCATTCCTCGATGGCCTCGGCTTGCCGGCCTTCCCTGAACTTGCGCTTCAGCGCGTCGGTTTCCGCTGTCATCTCGCTATTGTCCACCGCTCAATGCAGCCGGATCTCCCCGTACCAGGCTTCGGCGCGGGACTGGGTATTGTCGCTGTCGGTCATGACCGCCACGCCGATGAGGGCGCCAGGGTCCTCGCCGAAGGCACGGCGATAGTCGGCGCGCACGTCGCGTTCGTAGCTGCGCCACTGCCCCAGATGCCTCGGCCCCGACTCGAGCACGATCTTGCGGATGCGGTCGCTGCGCCGGTTGAGTACGACAGTGTCGACCTCGGCCCGGCTGTCCCAGACATACATCAAGGTGGCGAAAGGCGGAGCCTCGCCGCTCAGGCTGTGCATCAGGTCGAACATCATGCGCGTGCGCGCGCTCAGGCGGCTGGAATCCCCATCGAAGGCCAGCATCACGCGCACGACTGCGTCACCGCTTTCGCTTTCGCGCACGTCGGCATCCGGCATCAGCGAAGCCGCCTTCCACGAGAAGCTGACATGGCCCAGCTGCCCCGGTTCGATGCGCACGGAACGCCGGTACATGCTGGCCGAACGCTCGGATTTCGCGTGGATGGCCCAGCGGCCGTCGACATAGCCCGGCGAATAGGCGGTGGCGGTCTTGCCGGGCAGCACGAAAGGTGCCCAGCCTTCAGTCCATCGGTACGATGAAGCCAAGGGCGAGGTCGGCGCGGCTGCGTGCTGGCAGCCGGCCAGGGCCAGCGTGGCGGCAAGCACGCATGCGCTGACGATTGCTCGATGCACGGTTCAGGCGCCCTTTCCTCACAACGATACGAAGGCCCTGGGCTTCGCCCATTAAAAAGGCCGCCCGAAGGCGGCCTTTGCCGATGCGAGAACTGCCTTGCGGCAGTGCCCGATCAGAAGGAGTGACGCACGCCGATTTCGCCGCCGGTCGAGTTGTTGCCGGAACTCAGAGTGCCCCAGCCCGGGGACACCGAGAACCTGGCGCTGTTGTCGTTGTTGAGGGACGACCAGGTGGCGTAAATGGCGGTGCGCTTCGACAGGTTGTAGTCCGCACCAATGGCCCATTGCGAGGCGTCGGTGTCGTCCAGCAGGTCCTTGCCGTTGGTGCCGCCGTAGCTGGCCTTGAAGTTCCACTGGCCGAACGGCGCCGTGACGCCGACGTACCAGTTCTGGCGGCCGGCCTTGTTGCCGTTGCCCTCGGCGGAGATGTCGCTGAAGAAGCCCGACAGCTTCATGAAGCCGAAGTTCCACGAAGCACCGACGTTCCAGTTGGTCAGGTCGATGTTGCAGGCCAGGTCCAGGCAGTCGGTGTTGCCGTAGGCGCCAGCGACGTCGAACGGACCGGCGGCATAGCCGATGCGGCCGCCCCAGTACTTGTTGCCCTGCGAGTTTTCGCCCGCAGCGATCTGCAACTGACCATACAGGCCCGGACCGAACACGCCGTTCGGCAGGATGTACTGGACCATGTTGTTCGCACGGACCAGCGTGCCATAGGTGGTGCCGGCCAGGGCGCCCTGCAGATCGCCACCCAGCGCGAGGTTGGTGGCGGCGCCGACGCCGTTGGTGCCGAACGGGTCGAACACCGTCCAGCTCCAGAACGTCCCGGTGTAGTCACGGCCCAGGCGCAGTTCGCCCCACTGGTTCGACAGGCTGACGGTCGAACGGCGGTTGAAGAACAGCTGGTTCGCAGTGCCACTGCCCCAGTTGCCGTTGGTGTTGCTGCGACCCGTGTCGGCTGCAAGGCCCATTTCGAGCCAGAAGCTGGCCTTCAGGCCGCCGCCCAGATCTTCGATGCCGCGGAAGCCGAGGCGGCTGCTGGACATGCCGTCGGTAGACATGCCATAGACTCGTTCGTCATTGCTGACGGTCCGGAGGCCCAGGTCGACGACACCGAACAAGGTCACCGACGACTGCGCCGAAGCCGCACCGGCGAACGCGCCCAGCACGGCAAGAGCGAGAACGGATTTTTTCATTGCAACTTTCTCCTAGGTTAATGACGAAGACCTGATCGATTCGCGGGTTGCGGGGTGATCAGACCTAACCCCTCATCGGAAGTTGATGGGATTGCACCAGACCGCCGCCCCGCTGGCAAAGGTTTGCAGGTGAAAGACACGGTATTTGTTGTCTGGGCACAACGAGAAAAGCGCCAACGTCCGGACACTCAACGGGCAAGGCCGAGGGCAAGAAGCGTGCCCGCGCGCAACCGATACCGTGTCAGGCGGGCGTGACGGCTGCGCGGATAATGGTTGCCGAACGCAAGAACCCGCTCTTCGAGGTGACCGATGTCACGTGTGGATCGCATCCTGGCCTGCGCCGACAACGCGCTGCGAACCTTGTCCGGCTCGTACACGGCATCGCGGCGCTGCCCCGGCGGCGACGCCGCGGCGCCCGCCGCCGAATTGCCTCCGGCCGAACGCCGGCTGTCGGGCGCGCTGATGCGCGTCAACCATGTGGGGGAAGTCTGCGCCCAGGCCTTGTACAACGCGCAGAACCTGGCCACCGGCGACCGGCAGCTGCAACGTCAGTTCGACGCTGCGTCGCGCGAGGAATTCGACCATCTCGCCTGGACGCAGCGGCGCCTGCACGAACTGGGTGACCGGCCCAGCCTGCTGAATCCGCTGTGGTACGCGGGGGCGTTCGGCATCGGCCTGCTGGCCGGCAGCCTGGGCCAGGGCGTCAGCCTGGGCTTCGTCGCCGAAACCGAGCACCAGGTCGAGGAGCACCTGCAGAGCCACCTTGGCCGGCTGCCAGAGGCCGACCGGGCATCGCGCGCCATCGTCGAGCAGATGATGGCGGACGAGGCGCGCCATGCCTCCGACGCGCTGCAGGCCGGCGGAGTCGAACTGCCCGCACCGGTGAAGCTGGCCATGCGGCTGGCCGCGAAGGTGATGACGCGGACGGCGCACCATGTCTAGACCCGCGATGCACGCGCGCGTCCGTCACGCCGCAGTCGTCGCGCGACCCGACCGCAGGGTCTGGTGCTCGGCCGCGCTGGCGTCGACGCTGGGCTACGTGGCGGGTTGCACCAGCGTGCCGACGGTTTCGCCTTTCAAGGGCATGGAGTTGTCCAGCACGCCGCTGCTGGGCAAGTTCGTCTGGCGCGATCTGGTCACCGAAGACCCTGATGCGGTGAAGCCGTTCTACGCGGGGCTGCTGGGCTGGGAGTTCGTGGAGACACGCGCGCTGGGCGCGCCCTACACCCTGGTGCGGTCCGGCGGGCAGTTCATCGCCGGCATCAGCAGGACGCGCCGTCCCCGGCCGGACCAGCCGGTGTCGCAGTGGCTGAGTTTCATGTCCGTGGCCAGCGTGGACCGGGCGGTGGAGCAGACGCGCGCCGCCGGCGGCAGCGTGGTCGCCGGCCCGCTGGATCTGCCCAACGTCGGCCGTGGCGCCGTGGTGCTGGACCCGGACGGCGCACCGCTGGGCCTGTTGCGCAGCGCCGTCGGCGACCCCGCCGATGTCGCGTCGCCGGCGCTGAACCGCTTCATGTGGACCGAGCACCTCTCGCGCGACCCTCAGGCCAGCGCTGCGTTCTATGCGTCGCTGGCCGGCTTCGAGGTGCGCAAGGAGGAATTCGCCGGCAGACCCTACTGGGTGCTGGTGCGCGGGCGCGAACGGGCAGGGCTGCTGCGCAACCCGATCGCGCTGGACCGCCCCATCTGGCTGCCTTTCGTCCGCGTGACCGACCCCGCGGCCTCGGCGGCGAGCGTGGCACAGTTGGGCGGCCGCATTCTGCTGGCGCCGCGCAGCGACGTGCGCAGCGGCGGCATGGCGCTGGTAGCGGACCCGGCCGGCGCGGTGCTGGCGCTGCAGAAGTGGCCGATCTGAACGATCTGGCCGACCCGGAATTCGCGGAGGCAATCATGCAAGCAACCCGGCAACCCCTATGGCGCCGACTGGGCGCCGCGCTGCTGCTGCTGGCCAGTGCGATGCTGGGTGGCTGCGAAGAGAGCTCCGGCGTGGGCTTCAGCGTCGGCCTGCCCGCCAGCTACGGCAGCATGGAACTGGGCATGGCCACCAGCAACTGGTCCAGCGGCCCGTTCTGGAACAACTGACGCCGGCGCGGGGGCAGCGCAGCGCGGCGCGTGGCCGCGGGTGCTCGCCCCCTCGTGCCAGTTCGCTATCGAACGCGAGGAGGGCGGTGACAGCTCCCGACGGCGCATAGCGGCCGCAGGCCGCTATGCGCCAAGGCGCTTTCGTGGGGCTCCCCCGCGCCCCCTCCAAGAGGTGGCTCCAGCATGGCCGTCGAGCCGGCCATGCGGCCGGCGCAGAGGGCCGTGCGGGTGCCCGGTACGCGCGTCCGTCGGCCGCGAGGCCGACTTGTCCAACGAACTGGAGCCCACTCTCGGAGGGGGCTGGGGGGAGCGGTGCATGGCGCCCCCGGCGCATAGCGGCCTGCGGCCGCTATGCGCCGTCCTCAGCCCGCAAAGTCCGATGCGCTCGACCGCAACATCGGCGTCAGGCCTCCACGATCTCGAAGCCTGTTGTCATGACGGCCGTCCTGGCCAGCATGGCACTGGCCGAGCAGTACTTCTCGTGCGACAGCTGGATGGCGCGCGCCACCGCCGTCTCGCTGAGCGCCTTGCCGGTCACCGTGAAGTGCATGTGGATGCGCGTGAACACCTTCGGCTCGCTTTCGGCACGCTCCGCCTCGATCCTCACGCTGCAGCCCGTCACCTGCTGGCGGCCGCGCTTGAGGATGAGCACGACATCGTAGGCCGTGCAGCCGCCGGTGCCCGCCAAAACGGTTTCCATGGGCCGCGGCGCGAGATTGCGCCCGCCGCCGTCGGCGGCGCCGTCCATCGTGAGCAGGTGGCCGCTGCCCGTCTCGGCGACGAAGGCCATGCCGGCATCGGCCTGCCAGCGCACGGTGCATTGCATGTCGGTTGTCTCCGCGGATGCTTTGCCGACACCCGCTGTGGCGGCGCCAAGGCGGGGCGAAAAGCGCCGCGAAATTGTGCATGACCGCACCGCCTTCTGGACGCGGCTCCCTAGTCGGCCTTGCGCACTAGGGCAAGATGTTGCGACGCAACATTCATGCTGCTAGACTGTTCCGCAGTGGAGATGGTTCTCCTGCAGCTTGTCTCCTCCACCTTCCGAAAGGGTGGATTCGGCCCAAGGCAGCAATGCCTTGGGCCATTTTCTTGGCACCGGCGCGGCGCGGCGGGCGCCTTATGATTCGCCTCCCCTGGAACCCGGCGCCCTGGCTGCGCGAGGCGCCGTTGTTGGACCTTGCTGGCCGTCGGAGTGCCGTGACTGCACCATGCACTCCCCCAAGACCGCCCCCAAGCCAACCGAGCCGGGCTCGGCGCAGACGCCGTCGCCGGCCCGGCGGCGCCTGGCCGGCCGCCCCGCGCTGACGGACTACCTGCAGAGGATCCTGAACGCACGCGTCTACGACGTCGCCGTCGAAAGCGCGCTGGAGCCGGCGCGCAGCCTGTCGCGGCGCCTGGGCAACCACGTGCTGCTGAAGCGCGAGGACCAGCAGTCGGTGTTCAGCTTCAAGCTGCGCGGCGCCTACAACAAGATGGCCCACCTGCCGCCCGAGCGGCTGGCGCGCGGCGTCATCTGCGCGTCGGCCGGCAACCACGCGCAGGGCGTGGCGCTGAGTGCGCGGCGCATGAACTGCAAGGCGGTGATCGTCATGCCGGTGACCACGCCCAAGCTCAAGGTCGACGCGGTGCATGCGCTGGGCGGCGAGGTGGTGCTGCATGGCGACAGCTATTCCGACGCCTATCTGCACGCCCTGGAACTGGAAAGGGCGCAGGGCTACACCTTCGTCCACCCCTTCGACGACCCCGACGTCATCGCCGGCCAGGGCACCATCGCGATGGAGATCCTGCGCCAGCACCAGGGGCCGATCGACGCCGTCTTCGTGGCCATCGGCGGCGGCGGGCTGATCTCCGGCGTGGCCGCGTACATCAAGGCGGTGCGGCCGCAGATCCAGGTGATCGGCGTGCAGACGGTCGATTCCGACGCGATGCTGCAGTCGGTGCGCGCCGGCAGGCGCGTGACGCTGGCCGACGTCGGGCTGTTCGCCGACGGCACCGCCGTCAAGCAGGTGGGCGTCGAGACCTTCCGTCTGGCCCGCGCGCTGGTGGACGACTACGTGGTCGTCGACACCGACGCGGTGTGCGCCGCCATCAAGGACGTGTTCCAGGACACGCGCAGCATCCTCGAACCTTCCGGGGCGATGGGCGTGGCGGCGATCAAGCAGTACGTCGAAGCGCACAAGCTCAAGGGCAGGACCTTCGTCGCCATCACCTGCGGCGCCAACATGAACTTCGACCGGCTGCGCTTCGTCGCCGAGCGCGCCGAGTTCGGCGAGCAGCGCGAGGCGCTGTTCGCGGTGACCATCCCCGAGGAGCGCGGCTCCTTCAGGCGCTTCTGCGAACTGATCGGCCCGCGCGCGGTCACCGAGTTCAACTACCGCATCGCCGACACCCAGGTGGCGCATGTCTTCGTCGGCCTGGCCATCGCGCGCCAGGACGAGGCCGGGCGCATCGCGCGCAACTTCGTGCGCCACGGCTTCCCCACGGTGGACCTGAGCGACGACGAGCTGGCCAAGGAGCACGTGCGCCACATGGTCGGCGGCCATTCCGAGCTGGCCCGGGACGAGCGGCTGTTCCGCTTCGTCTTCCCGGAGCGGCCGGGTGCGCTGATGCGCTTCCTTTCGTCGATGCATCCCGGCTGGAACATCAGCCTGTTCCACTACCGCAACCAGGGTGCCGACTACGGCCGCATCCTGGTCGGCATCCAGGTGCCCGCCGCCGACGAGCGCGCCTTCCAGTCCTTCCTCGAAACGCTGGCCTACCCTTGCGTGGAGGAATCGGCGAACCCGGTGTACCGGCTGTTTCTGCGCTGAGGCCGGCGGGCAGGGCAAGCCCTACACTGGCGCGCATGGCCGCCAGCCGCTCCCTCATCGCGCCGACCTCGAACCCGCTGCTCGAGCGCTCGCTGGTGGAAAAGCTCGCGCGGCGTGCCGATGCCGCCGGCAGCCTCGGCGAGCTGGTTCCGCTGGCCGTGCGCATCGGCTTGATGCAGAACTCGCTGAAGCCCCGCTTCCGCGACCCGCAGCTGGTGGTCTTCGCCGCCGACCACGGCATTGCCGTGGACGGCATCGACCCCACGGCCCGGCACCAGACCGCGCCACAGGTCAGGCAGCTGCTGACCGGCAAGCTGCCGCTGTCGGTCTTCGCGCGCATCCAGCAGATCGGCTTGACCGTGGTCGACTGCGGCGCCGCACAGGACATCGAGGCGCACGACCGGCTGCTGATGCGCAAGATCGCGCACGGCACGCGCAATGCGCGCGTCACGGCTGCGATGTCCACCGAGCAGGCCCATGCCGCGATGCGCGCCGGCATGGAGATCGGCGATTCGCTGCGCGGCAACGTGCTGATGTGCGCCGGCATTGGCGTCGGCTCTCACTTCAGCGCGGCCATGCTGTTGTCGCGCCTGACCGACGCACCGCTGCGCGACCTGCTGGCGTCGGGCCCGTCGATGGACGTGGAAGTCCTGGATCGCCAGGTGGCCACGGCAAACGTGGCCCTGGCGCGGCACCGCGAGTTGACGGAGCCGGTCGCGTTGCTGGCGGGGCTGGGCGGGTTCGAGATCGCGATGATGGTCGGCGTCATGCTCGTCGCCGCCAGCAAGCGCCATCTGCTGATGGTCGACGGCATGGCGGCCTGCACGGCGCTGATGCTGGCCTCGCGCATTGCCTCGCCGGTGACCGACTATTGCGTGTTCTGCCGCAGCCATCCGCACCGCGGGCTGGACAAGGCGCTGCACCTGTTCCGTGCCTCGGCGCTGCTCGAGCTGGGCCTGAACAGCGTGGACGGCACCGGTGCCACGCTGGCCTGGCCGCTGGTGCGCAGCGCGGCCGCGCTGCTGACCGAGGTGGCGGACGACGAAGACCCCGGCCCGACGCAACCCGCGCCGCTGCCGGAACCGGCGCCGTCGCGGTCGGCCTGAACGCAGCGGCGCTCCGATATTGATTCGCGATCCACCGCATGGAAGTGCGGCGTCAGCAGGCCGACGTCCCCATGCTTCCGATGGCGAATCCGCATCAGGCCAGCCAGCGCCGGCGCGAGGCCAGTCGCGCCAGCCCGGCGAAGTCCTTCACCCCCTCGCCGCGGGCTGCCGGCCACAGGCGCAGCAGCAGTTCGGCCGTGGCCAGCGTGTCGGCCGCCGCCTGGTGGCGTTGCATGCATTCGATGCCGAAGTGCCGCAGCCAGTCGTCGAGCGCGCGCGCGTCGACCCCGGGATGCAGCACGGCGGCGACATCGGCAATGTCCAGCCAGGGGTTGGGCAGACGGCGGCCGAGCTGGCTGCGCGTCGCCCGTTCGATGAGGCGGCGGTCGAAGGCGGCGTGATAACCGAGCAGCGGCGCAGCGCCGGCAAAGGCCTCGAAGGCGGCCAGCGCCTGCACCGGATCGCGCCCCGCGGCCTGCGCCGCCACCCCGATGCCGTGCACCAGGATGTTCGGCTTGTCCGGCAAGCCTGGAGCGGCCGGCTGCTGCAGCACCGCCTCGAAGCTGTCGGCCAGGTCGATGCCGGCCCTGCCGCCGTCCACGCGCACCGCCACGGCGGCCAGCGCCAGCAGGCGATCGCTGGACGGGTCCAGGCCGCTGCTCTCCACGTCCAGCACCAGCCAGCGGCAGGGGTCCGGCCGGCCCGGCTTCGCACCCCAGGAGATCGGCCACAGCGGCATTGCCGGCTGGCGCTCAGCGCATGAAGTCCAGCGTGATGCGCTGCTGGAGGCGCTGCGCCGCGCGGAACGACTCCTTCAGGATGCGCCGGTCGAGGTCGTTCAGGGTGCCGAGGTCGAGTCGGTTCGGGTTGCCGCCGTCGCGCGTCGCCGCACCCGCCGACTGCGCGCGCAGGCGCAGCATCTGCAGGTACTCGAAGGCCCCGATCCAGGTCTGGCACTCGCGCGGCTCGACGCGCATGCCCGCCGCCACGGCCTCGAAGCGCGCGCGGGTGCCCGTGGCGTCGACGCCCTGTGCCAGCGCGAACAGGCGCGCCGCATCGACGAAGACCATCGTGCCATGCAGCTTGAGGTCGATCCACTCGTGCCCGCCCTCGCGCTGCGGGTCCAGGGCGCCGCGCCAGTTCAGGCGCGGCGCGTTGCGCAGCGCGTTCTGCGCCAGCTGGCGCGTGAAGCGCGGCATCTGCAGCGCGCGATGACGCACGAAGTCGCGCATCGGCTGGCAGAGCGAGGCTTCCCCGGCCAGGGGCCGGAAGTCGAAGAAGATGCTGGCCTTGAGCAGGTCCTCGGGGGCGCCGTGGTCGATCCACCGGCCGAAGCGCTCGATCCATTCGTCGACGCCGAGGCAGCAATCCGGCTGCCCGGCCATGATCCCGCCCTGGCACAGCGGGTAGCCGCAGGCGTCGAGCGCGTCGTTGACCTGGCGCCCCAGCGCCAGCCAGCGGTCGCGCTGCGACGCCGCATCGGCACCGGCCAGCACCAGGCCGTTGTCCTGGTCGGTGGCGATGGTCTGCTCGGAACGGCCCTCCGAGCCGAAGGCCAGCCAGCAGGCTCGATTCAGGTCGAGTCCCTGCTGCTGCGCTGCCAGCCGCACCGCACGCTCGGTGAGCAGGTCGTTCAGGTGGCTGACCAGTTCGGTCAGCGAGCGTGCCGACAGCCCCTGGGCCATCAGCGCCTGCGCCAGGCGGCGGATGTCCGGCGCGATGGCCGCCAGGTCCTGCAGGCTGGCGGCCTCGCGCAGGCGGTTGCCGACGCGCCGCAGCGAAAGCCGCTGCATCGCGAACAGGTCGCGTTCCGACACCATCGCCACCACGCGCCCCTGCTCGGTCACCGGCACGTGGCGCATGGCATGCCGCGACATCAGCAGCACGGCATCGTGGACGCTTTGACCGGCATCGAGCGCATGCACCGGCCGCGTCATCAGCCGGGCGATGGGGGTGTCCATCGCCGGACGTTCAAGGGCCACGCGTTCGAGCACGTCGTGGCGCGTGAAGATGCCCGCCGCGCCGCCGCGCTCGTCGAGCACCAGCACCGACCCGACGCGCCGCCCGCGCATCAGCTGCAGCACCTCCAGCAGCGGCGTCTGCTCGGCGCAGGTCACCAGGGGGCGCCGCGGCAGGCTGCCCAGGCTGGCCTCCATCGACTGCTCGGCCAGCGCCTGCGAGGCGAAGGCGGATTTCTGCGCCTGCCGCGCCAGCGCCAGGATGTGTTCGCCCCGCCCCTGCAGGAACTGGGACAAGGCCGGGATGCGACGCGCCAGCTCATGCATCGCATCCGCCGGCACCTCCAGGCAGAAACAGTCGTCGACGGCCACGTATGGCGCGCTCACCGCCCGGCGTGCCAGCCAGGCGGCCACCGGGAACATCTCGCCAGGTTCCACGACGAAACGCTCGCCGGCCTCGGCCTCGCCCTGGGGGCCGCCGGCGACGCTGCCGCGCCGCAGCAACAACAGCCGCGCCACCGCGCCATCCGCGGGCTGCAGCACCGTCTCGCCCGGGGCGTAGTAAGTCTGGCGGGCCTGCAGGATGAAGGCATCGACATCCGCCTCGGCCATCTGGCCGAAGGGCGCATGGCGCTGCAGTTCGCCTCGCAGGGCCTTCACCAGGCTCGCGGCCGGGCTGTGCTCGGCATCAGACATGGCGCATCGTCCATCGTGGGGCAGCCTGGCCGCGATTCATTTCTCCAGAAGCTCTCAGGCGGGCGGCCGCGTGGGTGTGTGAGGCAGGGTCGGCAGCGTCGGCGGCCGGATGCTGCCCGGCGACGGCAGCGACCCCGGCTGCGCCGGCGCATCGGCGTCGGCGTCGATCTCGGTGCTGTGCTGCTGCGGCGGCGGCGCCCTCGGCACGGCCAGCGGCGTCGGCACGGCCAGCGGCGTCGGTACGGCCGGCGGCGTCGGCAGGGCCTGCGGCGTCTGGTATGGCCGGCCCGCCGCCGGGACCGCCGGCGGACGGGGCATCAGGCCCGGCGGGGTGCCGGTGGACGGCGGCGGCTGCGCCGGCAACTGCAGATCGACGCGCGAGGACCGGTCGACCGGCCCGAGCGAGGCGCCGCGCCCGTGCACCGCCAGCAGCACCAGTTCGCCATCGACCGCCGCACCCACGCGGTAGGCCTTCGGCGGCTTGCCATCGGTGGCGATCAGGGCAATGCCCTGCGCGCCGGCCGCGCTGACGCGCGGCGCGACCACGCCGATCAGCTGGTAGCGCGCATCGGCGCGGACCGCGGGCGCCTCGTTGCGCACCGCCGGGGCCGGCGCGTCCTCGCCGAGCACGAGACGCGGGTCGCCGCTGAATCCGCTGGCGGTGGAGACCAGCGCGGCATGCGCGGGGGCGGCGCCCGGCCGCACCCACAACTGCAGGGCCCAGTACACGGCACTGGCCGCAACCGCTGCCCAGATCACGAATGCGGCCATGCGCGAGAGCATGCGACGATTATCATGCACCCGACCACTCAGACGCTGCGAAATGAAACCCCTGTCCCGCCGTCGCGCCGCAATCGTGCGCGGATTCACGCTCATCGAGTTGATGGTGGTGCTGGTCATCATCGGCGTGCTTGCGGCGCTGATCGTGCCGAACGTGCTCGACCGCGCCGACGACGCGCGCGTCACCGCGGCGCGCACCGACGTCAACAACCTCGTGCAGGCGCTCAAGCTTTACAAGCTGGACAACCAGCGCTACCCGAGCGCCGAGCAGGGCCTCGAAGCGCTGGTGCGCAAGCCGACGGTCGGCACGCTGCCGCCGAACTGGCGGCCCTACCTGGACAAGCTGCCCAACGACCCCTGGGGCCGGCCGTACCAGTACGTCAACCCGGGCGTGAAGGGCGAGATCGATGTCTTCAGCTTCGGAGCCGACGGTGCGGCCGGCGGCGAAGGCAACAACGCCGACGTCGGCTCCTGGCAGTAGCCTGCAGGCCGACCTTCGCCCCGCCCGACAGCGGCGCACGGTGGCGCCGCCGCTGCGCGCCGGCGCCGGCGGCTTCACGCTGATCGAGCTGATGATCGTGATCGCGCTGATCGCGGTCTCGGCCGGCATCATCAGCCTGGCGCTGCGCGACCCGGCGGGCACGCGGCTGGAGACCGAGGCGCAGCGCCTGGGCGCGCTGCTCGAATCGGCACGCGCCGAGTCGCGTGCCTCCGGCCTGACCGTGATCTGGCTGCCCTCGACCATCGACGACGTCGCTCAGTTCCGCTTCGCCCGCGTGCTCGGCACGCGCGTTGAACCGCTGGAAATGCCCACGCGCTGGCTCGACCCGCAGGTGCGCGCCGAGGTCGTCGGCGCGCGCGCGGTGCAGCTGGGTCCCGAGCCGCTGATCGGCGCGCAGCGCATCGTGCTGCAGCTGGCGGACCAGCGCGTGGTGCTGGCCACCGACGGGCTGGCGCCCTTCGCCGTCGCCAGCGACGGGGTGCGGCCATGAGTGCGCCGGGCCGTTTCCGAGCGCTCGTCCCGGTGCGCGCCGCGCGCAGGCCCAAGAATGCGCAGGGCCGTTCCCGAGCCCCCAACCCGGAGCGCGCAGCGCGATGGGCAGTCGAGTGAAGCGCGTCGCGCCCGGCTTCACGCTGGTCGAGGTGCTGGTCGCCGTGGCGGTGATCGCCATCGCGCTGGCGGCGGGCCTGCGCGCGGCCGGCGTGCTGGTGGACAACTCGCAGCGCCTATCGGACGTGATCGCGGCCCAGTGGTGCGCCGAGAACTACCTCACCAACCTGAAGCTGACGCGGCAGTTTCCCGGCATCGGCGAGACCCCCTTCGACTGCGAGCAGCTGGGCCGCCGCTACGGCGGACGCGCCCAGGTGGCGGCCACGCAGTTCGCCGACCTGCGGCTGGCCGACGCCGTCGTCACCGACGAGTCCGGCCGGCAGCTGGTGCGCCTGACCACCCTGCTCTACCGCCCCTGACGCGATGCCGCCGCGCACCTCCGGTCCCCCTGCTCGCCGTGGCCACCGCCGCGCGGCCGGCTTCACGCTGGTCGAGGTGCTGGTGACGCTGGTGATCCTGGCGGTGCTCAGCGCGATGGCCTGGCAGGGCATCGACGGCATCGTGCGCTCGCGCGACTTCAGCCGCGCGCAGCTGGACCGCAGCCTGCGGCTGAGCACGGTGATGGCGCAGTGGGACCAGGACCTGGCCTCGCTCTTCGACACGGCCGCGGCACCGCCCCTCAGCTACGACGGCGACACGCTGCGCCTGGTGCGGCGGGTCGGCGGCGGCGTGCAGCTGGTGGCCTGGTCGCACCAGGGGACGCAGTGGTGGCGCTGGACCGGCCCGGTCGTCACCCGCGTGGCCGAGCTGCAGCAGAGCTGGCTGCGCAGCCAGCAGCTGACAGGCGGCGAAAGCGGCCGGCTGCTGATGCTGGACGGCGTGAGCGACCTGCAGATCCAGTTCTTCCGCGACAACGGCTGGTCCAACCCGCAATCGAGCGGCGACGTCGACCCGTCGGCAGCGGGCGGCGGCGCGGCGCAGCGCGAAAGCACGCTCTACGGCGTGCGCCTGCTGCTGGACTTCGGCGAGCAGCGACTGACCCGCGACGTCGCGCTTTCGCTGCAACAGCCATGAAGCGCAGACGCGGGGGCCAGCGCGGTGCCGCCCTGCTGGTGGCGATGATCGTGCTCACGCTGGTGGGCACGCTGGCCGCCGGCATGATCTGGCAGCAATCCCAGGCGATCGGCGTGGAAAGCGCCGAGCGGACGCGCGCCCAGACCGCCTGGATCCTGGGTGGTGCGCTCAACCTCGGCCGCGTGCTGCTGCGCCTGGACGCGCGCACGCCGGGCGTCGATCACAACGACGAGATCTGGGCCCGCACGCTGCAGGAGGCCTCGCTCTCGAGCCTGCTGGCGCAGGACCGCAACAACAACGTCGAGGGCGCGCCCGAGGCCTTCCTCAGCGGCCGCGTCCGCGACGCGCAGGAGCGCTACAACCTGCGCAATCTGGTCGATCCGGCGACGCGCAAGGTCGTGCCGGCCGAGCTGGAGGCGTTGGCGCGCCTGTGCGACACGGCCGGCGTGCCGGGCCAGACGGCACAGACGCTGGCCAGCAGCCTGCAGGCGGCCTGGCAGGTGGAGAACCCCGCGGAGGGCGAGGACCTCGGCGCGGCGGCGGCCACGGCGACGCTGGCGCCGCAGACGGTCGACCAGCTGGCCTGGCTGGGCATAGACGCGGAGTCGATCCGGCGCCTGCAACCCTACGTCGACCTGCTGCCCGAGCCGACGCCGCTGAACCTCAACACCGCGGCGCCCGAGGTCATGGCCGGGGTCATCGCCGGCCTGGACATCGCCACCGCCAAGCGCATCGAGAGCCGCCGCCCCTTCAAGACCCTGCAGGCGGTGGCCGAGGCCGTCCCCGGCCTCGGCACGCTCGACCCCAAGCGCCTCGGCGTGGGCTCGAACTACTTCGAGATCAGCGGCACGCTGCGCATGGACCGGCGCGTGATCGAAGAGCGGCAACTGGTCAAGCGCGACAATCGACAGGTCCGGCAGCTGGCGCGCTGGCGCCAGGCGGTGCTGCCCGTCGCGCCGTGACGCAGGAGTCCGCTGCGCCGCCCGAAAACTTCGAAGAGACCGCGAAACCTGTGGCTAAGTGGTTGATTTGCGTGGCTCCGCGATTGATATAACCGGGGGCAGACGCTAGCCTCGACCTGCCATGTCCGTGCTCGTGATCCTGTTGCCTCCGCGTCCGCGCCTGGGCCCGCGCGCCGCGGCGGGAGCCGACGCGCCTGCCACGTCCGCGGGCCAGGAGTACGACTACGTGCTCAGCACCGACGGCCTGCAGGTCAGCCGCCAGGGCCGGGCCGGGTTGCCGCTGCTGCCGAGGGCCGACAGCGTGGTGATGGTGGTGGCGGACGGCGACCTGAGCTGGCACCTTGTCGACCTGCCGAAGGCGCCCGCCGCCAGGCTGCGCGCCGCTCTGGGCGGCGTGCTGGAGGAGCAGCTGCTCGAGGAGGACGACGCGCTGCACCTGGCCCTGGCCCCTGGCGCACAGGCCGGCGCCGCCGTATGGGTGGCGGCGCTGCATCGCGGCTGGCTGCGCGGCGAACTGGACAAGTTGGAACGGGCCGGGCTGAGCGTCGACCGCGTGCTGCCCGCGAGCTGGCCCGGCGATTCGCCGCAAGGGCACTTCTTCGCGGCGCCGGAGGGCGCCAGCGAACACGCGCGCACCATGCTCTGCCATGCCGACGAGCGTGGCCTGAGCCTGCTGCGGCTGGAAGGCTCACTCGCCCGGGCGCTGCTGCCGACGATGCAATCCCAGCCCACGCTGTGGACCGCGGAGCCGTCCGTGGCCGCCGTGGCCGAGCATTGGCTCGGCACTCCGGTCGAGGTGCGCACCGCGGCCGAGCGCGCGCTGCAAGCCACGCGCTCGCTGTGGAACCTGCGGCAGTTCGACCTCGCGCCGCGTCACCGCGGCACGCAGATGCTGCGCAGCCTGTTGCGCCAGGGGCTCGGTCCGGCCTGGCGGCCGGTGCGCATCGGCCTGCTGACGCTGCTGGTGGTGCAGCTGGCGGGCATCAACGCCTGGGCCTGGCGACAGCGGCAGGACTTGGCCGGCCTCCGTGCGGCGCAGGAGCAGCTGTTGCGCAGCACCTTCCCGCAGGTGCGCGCGGTGCTCGATGCGCCGCTGCAGATGCAGCGCGAGACCGAAGCGCTGCGCTCCGCGGCGGGGCGCCCCGGGGAGAACGATCTCGAGGCGCTGCTCGGCGCCGCGGCCGCGGCCTGGCCGGAGGGCCAGGGGCCGGTGCAGACGCTGCGCTTCGAGCCGGGCAAGCTCACGCTGGCGGTGCCCGGCTGGAGCGAGCAGCAGTTGACGCAGTTCCGCGAGCGGCTGGCGCTCGGCGGCTGGGCGGTCGAAAGCGGCCAGGGACGCGTGTCGCTGAGCCGCGCGGCCGCCGCGGGAGCACCGAGGTCATCATGAGCAGCGCCACGCCGCCTGCCCCGCCTGCACCGGCCTGGACCGCGACGCTGGCGGCGTGGCGCGAGCGCTGGCAGGCGCTGGGCTCGCGCGATCGCGGGCTGGCCGGTGTGGCGGCCGCGTTGTTCGGCGCCTTCCTGCTGTGGAGCGTGGCCGTCCAGCCGGCATGGCGCACGCTGCGCGACGCCCCTGCGCAGCGCGAGGCGCTGGAGTCGCAGTGGCAGTCGATGCAGCTGCTGGCCGCGGAAGCCAGGCTATTTCGCGATGCACCGAAGATCGGCAGCGAACAGGCCGCCGCGGCGCTGCGCTCGGCCAGCGACCGCCTCGGTACCCGGGCGAAGCTGTCCCTCCAGGGCGATCGCGCGGTGCTCACGCTGAACGGCGTGAGCACCGCCCAGTTGCGCGAATGGCTGGCCGAAGCCCGCGCCGGCGCGCGCGCCCGGCCGGTCGAGGCACAGCTGAGCCGCGGTCCGCAGGGTTTCACCGGCAGCGTGGTGCTGCAGGTCGGAGGCGGGTCATGAGCCGGCCCGGGGCCGGCTCCGCCGCGGCCGTGCCATGCCTTCCGCAACGGGGCTTGCCGTGGCGCTGAGCTGGCGTCCAGGCCGGTCGGTGCGGCGCGCGCCCGGCGGCGCCGCGCCCGATTCGACGTGGTCGCAGGCCGCCTGGGAGCGGGTGCGCCGTTCCACCGCGCGCTGGGCCTGGGCCGGGGGTCTCTGCGGTGCCGTTCTGGCGCTGGTGGCCTTCCTGCCGGCGGCCTGGGTGGCCGAGACCGTGGCCACCCGCACCGGCGGACGGCTGCTGCTTTCGGATGCCCGCGGCACCCTCTGGGACGGCAGCGCGGTGCCGGTGCTCACCGGCGGGGCCGAAAGCCGCAGCGCGGCCATGCTGCCGGGCCGCGCCCACTGGCGCCTCGTGCCGCGCGGCCTGGGCTTCGAGCTGCGGCTGCACCAGCCCTGCTGCCTGATGGACGATGTGGCGCTGCAGCTGCGGCCCGGCATTGGCCGTATGTCGCTGCAGCTGCAGCCAGGCACGATACTGGTCGGCGAATGGCCGGCGGCCTGGTTGACGGGGCTGGGTGCGCCCTGGAACACGCTGCAGCTGGCGGGCACGCTGAGCCTGTCCAGCGACCGCCTGGGAGTGGACCTGGCCGCCGGCCGCTGGAATCTGGTCGGGCAGGCCGATCTGGACCTGAACGACCTCAGCTCGCCGCTGACCACGCTCGACCGCCTGGGCAGCTACCGTCTGCACCTCGACGCGGCCGAAGGCCGAGCGCCGGCCTTCACGTTGAGCACGCTGGACGGCGAGCTGCTGCTCAGCGGCTCGGGCCAGTGGACTGGATCGCAGTGGCGCTTCCGCGGCGAGGCGCGGGCCGCGCCGGGCGCCGAAGGCGAGCTGGACAATCTGCTGAACTTCCTCGGCCGGCGCCAGGGCGCGCTGTCCGCCATTTCGATCGGATGACCATGACCCTGCGCATCCCCCCGATGCCGACGCCGCAGCGACGCACGCGGACGCTGGCGCCGCACGGCCTGGCCCTGGCCGCGCTGCTGGCCTGCGGTCCGCCGCCGCAGGCGCAGGTCAGCGAGGCCCCTGCAGCGGTGCGCCCGCGCGCCGCTGCGGCGCCGGCAGGCCACAGCCCGGCGCTGCGCTCCACCGCGCCGGTGACGGTGA
>Ga0114939_10000471_pt1 | contig 33440 bp, 30 predicted proteins | sample AshMeaCrysSpring_FD_87196 | JGI IMG/M metagenome (GOLD analysis project Ga0114939, IMG submission 87196) | Groundwater microbial communities from Big Spring, Nevada to study Microbial Dark Matter (Phase II) - Ash Meadows Crystal Spring | ecosystem: Environmental > Aquatic > Deep subsurface >...
CGGTCCAGGTCGTAGCGCGCTGCGCCCGCGTGCATCATCTCGACGGCGCAGCAGGCGAGGCCGAAGGTCATCGGCCACATCGAACCGGTACGGGCCCAGTTCATGACTGCGTCGACGGTAGTAGTGACGAAACCGCGCTCGGGCAGCTCGGAAGCCTCTAGTCCCATTCAAGGGCCCCTTTCTTCCACTCGTAGATGAAACCGACGACTAGCACGAGCAGGAACACGCCCATGGCGGCAAGCCCGATCACACCGATCGAATCGAGGGCGACGGCCCAGGGAAAGAGGAAGGCGATCTCGAGATCGAAGACGATGAACAGGATCGCGACGAGGTAATAGCGCACGTCGAACTTCATGCGCGAGTCCTCGAACGCCTCGAACCCGCATTCATAAGCGGAGAGCTTCGCCGGGTCGGGACGACGTGGCCCGAACAGGAAGCCGAGCACGAGCAGCAGCACACCGAGAGCGCCGGCCACCGCGAGAAAAATCAGAATCGGCAGGTACTCGGACAGCATCGCTTGATCAAGCCCCGGAAGGAGAATCGCGACGGCCCGCGGATTCTATCAGGGACTGCTGCGGCGCAGTAAGCTCACAAACGAACAGGCGAACCCGAGGGTTCGCCTGTCATGACTGGTGCGGATGGAGAGACTCGAACTCTCACGCCTTGCGGCACTAACCCCTCAAGCTAGCGTGTCTACCAATTCCACCACATCCGCAGTCTGTCCGAAATCTACTGGCCCGGCGTCGCGGGCACTTCGCCCGGCGGCTCGCTTGGCGGGGTCGCGGGCAGTGATGTCGCGGCCGGCGCGGCCTCCCCGGTCGCAGCCTGCGGTGCGCTCGACGGCGCCTCGGGCACGCCCGGGAGCATACCGGTCGGCGCGGGGGTCGTAAGCGGCGCCGGCACCTGTGTCTGCACGCGGTCCACCACGCTGGTCGGCGCGGTGTTCTGCGTGAACAGATAGGACAGCAACAGGCTCGTCACAAAGAAGAGGGTGGCGAGCACCGCTGTAGTGCGCGACAGGAACGAACCCGAGCCGCGGGCTCCGAACACGGTGCCCGACGCGCCGGCGCCGAAGCCCGCACCTGCATCAGCACCTTTGCCACGCTGCAGCAGCACGAGACCGATGATCGAGAACGCGAACAGAACGTGCGCGACAACTGCCAGAGTCTGAACCCAGCTCATCGATTGACTCCTCGGTCAGCCCGCCGCCGAGCAGATCTGCGCAAATTCATCTGCCTTGAGTGACGCGCCGCCAACCAGGCCGCCGTCGATGTCCGGCATGGCAAAGAGCTCGCGTGCGTTGGATCCCTTGACGCTGCCGCCGTAGAGAATCCTGACCTCTGCCGCAACTCCAGCATCGGCAAGAGCGATCTTCTCCCGGATCATCGCGTGTACGTCCTGCGCCTGTCCGGGAGTCGCCGTGCGGCCGGTGCCGATCGCCCACACGGGCTCGTACGCGATGACCGCCGAGCGCAGCGCGCCGACGCCGGTCACGGCAAACACCGCATCGAGCTGGCGCGCCACGACCTCGGTAGTGCGTCCCCTCTCGCGCTCGTCGAGCGTCTCTCCCACGCACAGCACCGGCACGAGTCCGGCTGCCTGCGCCGCTACAAACTTGCGCGCGACGAGTGCGTCATTTTCGCCAAAGAGCTGACGGCGCTCGGAGTGGCCGACCAGGACATACCTGCATCCCACGTCGCGCAGCATCGCGCCCGATACCTCGCCCGTGAAAGCGCCTTTGGGTTCCGCGCACAGGGACTGAGCGCCGAGCTCGACCTCGCTGTCTTTCAGAAGACGCGACGTTTCGTGCAGGTATACGAACGGCGGACAGACCATTACCTCGGCTGCCGGAGCCTCTGGCAGGTGGTTCAACAACTGGCTCAAGAGGGACGCGTTTTCGGAACGCGTGCCATGCATCTTCCAGTTACCGGCGACGAGGGGTTTTCGCATCGAGGGGTTGCACCGTGCTGCGGACGGCTGCCCTCCGGCGTGGACGCTGGAGGGGCGGACCGCGAAAAGCCTGCGATGTTAGCGGCGGCACCGCCGGAAAGCAATGTCGAGCGGCGCCGGGCGCGTCATCTACAACGCCTGGCGTACCACCTCGGCCAGCTCATTTGCATGTCGCGCAACTACCGCCTCGTCCTGCCCTTCCACCATGACGCGGATCAGCGGCTCAGTGCCCGAGGCGCGCAGCACGACGCGACCGCTCGTTCCGAGCGAGTCCTCGACGCGCCGCACGGCACTCTGGATCGCCGGCGACTGTCCGGGATCGATGCGCCCGCGCACGCGCACGTTGACCATCACCTGCGGGAAATGCGCCATGCCGGAGGCGAGCTCGGCGAGCGACCGGCCGGAGCGCTTCATCGCCGCCAGCACCTGCAATGCGCTGACGATGCCATCACCAGTGGTTGTCCGGTCGAGGCACAGCAGGTGGCCCGAGGTCTCCCCTCCGAGCACGCCGCCGTGCTGCTTCAACAACTCGAGCACGTAGCGATCGCCGACCGCGGCACGCATGAACGGCACCCCGGACGCCTCGAGCGCCTGCTGGAGCCCCAGGTTGCTCATCACGGTGCCGACCACCGGTCCATGCAGGTCTCCCTGCTCCATCCGGTCGCGGGCGATCACGTACAGCAGCCGGTCACCGTCCACCAGGCGGCCAAGATGATCGACCATGACGAGGCGGTCGCCGTCACCGTCGAGTGCGATGCCAACGTCGGCCTGAACGCCCGCAACCGTGAGCTGCAGCAGCTCGGGGACCATGGCACCGCAGCGCAGGTTGATGTTGCGGCCGTTGGGCGAGCAGCCGATCGGAATGATCTCCGCCCCGAGGTCGGTGAGCACTCGAGGCGCCACCTTGTAGGCCGCACCATGGGCACAATCGATCACGATCTTGAAACCCGAAAGATCCATGCCCGCCGGCATGGTCGATGCACAGAACTGCTGGTAGACAACCCTTGACTTGTCCACGCGGGTCGCGCGCCCCAGTTTCGTGGACTCGCGGGTGAGCACGGGGCCGTCCAGCAGGGCCTCGATCTGGAGCTCCACGTGGTCGGAGAGCTTGCTGCCCGTTGCATCGAAGAACTTGATGCCGTTGTCCTCGTAGGGATTGTGGGAGGCACTGATCACCGCACCAAAGCGGCACCCGAAGCGCTGCGTGAGGTAAGCGATGCCGGGAGTGGGCAGCGGGCCGATGAGACTCACGTCCACTCCCGCGGCCACGCATCCCGCCTCGAGCGCTGCCTCGAACATGTATCCCGACAGCCGCGTGTCCTTGCCGACCAGTGCCGTCCCGCCCTCGGGCGCGAGCACGCGCGCCGCCGCGCTCGCGAGCCGCAAAGCGAACTCCACCGTCATCGGGTGCTCGCCAACGTGTCCGCGGACGCCGTCGGTACCGAAATATTTCCGACTCATATGCCTCGACCTCTCGACTCGGCGCGTCTGAGCGCGCCCGCTACCTTCACCGCGTCCACAGTGGCCGCCACGTCATGCGCGCGCACGATCGCGGCACCATGCATCACCGCAAGTGCCGCGAATGCGACGCTGCCGGCCAGTCGCTCCGCAGCCGGCCGTCCAGTGATGATACCCACCAGCGACTTGCGGGAAACGCCGACCAGTACCGGGATCTCAGGGTCGGCGAGGCGACCGAGCGACGCGAGCAGAGCGAGGTTGTGTTCCGGGCGTTTGCCGAAACCGATACCCGGATCCACGCAGAGACGCTCCGGGCCGATACCCGCCTCGAGGCAGGCCGTGACCCGGGCCGCGAGGTAATCGCGCACCTCGACGACCACATCGTCGTATTGCGGGTCCTCCTGCATGCTGCGTGGCTCGCCGCGCATGTGCATCAGGCAGACCGCGGCGCCGGTCTCCGCGACGGCCTCCACTGCGCCCGGAGCTTCCAGTCCCCGCACGTCGTTGATCAGTCTGGCACCGGCTGCCACGGCGGCTCGCATCAACTCGGGCTTGCTGGAATCCACCGAGATTACGACGGCGAGGCGTGCCGCGAGTGCCTCGATGACCGGCAGCACCCGCCGCGATTCCTCCGCCACGTCCACGGGTTCGGCGCCGGGGCGGGTCGACTCTCCACCCACGTCGATGATCGCCGCACCCTCTGCTGCCATTCGGTGTCCCCGGGCGATCGCCGCGTCCACCGTTGCATAGCGGCCGCCGTCCGAGAACGAGTCGGGCGTGACGTTCAGCACGCCCATGACGACAGGATCGGTGAGATCGAGGACTTGGCCGCGGCAGTCGAGGCGCATGGGCTGGCTGAAAACGAAGCGCCCGGCAATACCGGGCGCGTCGTTCGCATCAGTGCTGTGGCGCTGGTCGTCCCGAGGGCGCCTCGCCGTCGCGCCGCTCCCGTGGCGGACGTGCGCCCGCGCTCGGAACGTCACGGTCTTCCCAGTCTTCGGGCGGCTTGGGATCGCGCCCTTCCATGATGTCCTTGATCTGATGCTCGTCGATGGTCTCGTACTTCATCAGCGCGTCGGCCATCTTGTGCAGCTTGTCCATGTCCCGTTCAAGGATGTCCTTCGCGCAGCGGTAGTTGTCGTCGATGACGCGTCGCACCTCCTCGTCGATCGCGTCGCGCGTCTTGTCTCCGACCTGCTTGTGCTGGGTGACGGAGCGGCCGAGGAACACCTCGCCGTCGTCTTCAGCGTAGGTGAGCGTGCCGAGGCGGTCGGACAGACCCCACCTCGTGACCATGTTTCTCGCGATCTCGGTGGCCCGCTCGATATCGTTCGAGGCACCCGTGGTGACGTAGTCCGCGCCGAAGACGATCTCCTCGGCCACGCGACCCCCGAATAGCGTCGCGATGCGGCTCTCGAGCCGCCGCTTGCTGGTGCTGTATCGGTCGGCCTCCGGGAGGAACATGGTGACCCCGAGCGCACGGCCTCGCGGGATGATCGTGACCTTGTAGACCGGATCGTGATCGGGAACGTTGAGACCCACGATCGCGTGGCCGGCCTCGTGGTAGGCGGTGAGCTTTTTCTCGCTCTCGTCCATGACCATGGACTTTCGCTCGGCGCCCATCATGATCTTGTCCTTGGCGCGATCGAACTCGTCCATGCTCACCGTACGCTTATTGGCACGGGCGGCGAACAGCGCGGCCTCGTTGACCAGGTTGGCGAGGTCGGCCCCCGAGAATCCGGGCGTGCCGCGCGCGATCACCGAGGGCTTGACGTCCTCGGCGAGCGGCAGCTTGCGCATGTGCACCTTGAGGATCTGCTCTCGGCCGCGCACGTCGGGCAGCGGCACCACGACCTGGCGGTCGAACCGGCCCGGGCGCAGCAGCGCCGGGTCGAGCACGTCCGGGCGATTGGTAGCGGCAATGACGATGACGCCCTCGTTGCCCTCAAAGCCGTCCATCTCCACGAGCAGCTGGTTCAGTGTCTGCTCGCGCTCATCGTGACCACCACCGAGGCCGGCGCCGCGATGGCGGCCCACGGCGTCGATTTCGTCGATGAAGATGATGCAGGGAGCCTGCTTCTTCGCCTGCTCGAACATGTCGCGCACGCGCGAGGCGCCGACACCCACGAACATCTCGACGAAGTCCGATCCCGAAATGGTGAAGAACGGGACCTTCGCCTCGCCGGCGATCGCCTTGGCGAGCAGCGTCTTGCCGGTGCCCGGCGAGCCCACCATCAGCACGCCACGCGGGATCTTGCCGCCGAGTTTCTGGAACTTCGCCGGGTCCTTGAGGAAGTCGACGATCTCCCCGACCTCCTCCTTCGCCTCGTCCACGCCGGCGACGTCGGCGAAAGTGACAGTGACCTGGTCCTCGTTGAGCAGCCGCGCCCGGCTCTTGCCGAAGGACATCGCCCCGCGCCCACCTGCGCCGCCCTGCATCTGGCGCATGAAATAGACCCACACGCCGATCAGCAGCAGGATCGGGAACGAGGAGACGAACAGCTGCATCAGGAACGACTGACGCTCGGGCGGCGCGGCGCTGAAGGTCACGCCGTTCTTCTGCAGCGTGCCGATGAGCGCGGAGTTGTCGGTCTCCGGGTTGTAGACGACGAACTGCTCGCCGCTCGAGCGCACGCCCGCGATGCGGTCGCCGCTGAAGGTGACCTGCGCGACCGAGCCGTCCTTGACGTGCTCGAGGAACGCGGAGTACGGCATCTCCTGCGAAGCGCCGGTGCGAGAACTGAAATTGCTCACCACCGTCGCAAGCACGACGGCGATCACGATCCACAGGACGACATTCTTGGCCAAATCGTTCAAGTTCCTGACCTCAGGGTCGGTTTCGGCGCACTCGCTGCCAGGCGCGTTTGAGTGCGCTTGACACTACACCAATCGATAACCGCGTGCCAGAACGTAGACTTCGGCGCTGCGGGCTCTGGAAGCTTTCGGCTTGCGCAACTTCACGGATTCAAACGAACGCCGCAGTCGCGCGACCAGGGGCTGGAAATCCCGACCCTGGAAGACCTTCATGAGCAGGTCGCCACCGGGGCGCAGCGCCTGTCCGGCAAACTCCTCCGCCAGCTCCACGAGGTGCATCGAGCGGTCGTGATCCACGTCCGGCATGCCCGTCATGTTGGGGGCCATATCGGACATCACAAGGTCGACCCGCGCGCCGCCGAGCGACTCGCGCAGGCGCTCGAGCGTCGCTTCCTCGCTGAAGTCGCCCTCGATGAACTCGACCCCCGGCAGCGCGGGCATGGGCAGCAGGTCGAGGGCGATCACGCGTCCGCGTCCGCCGAGCAGCCGGGCGGCGTACTGGCTCCAGCCACCCGGAGCGGCCCCGAGGTCCACGACCGCCATGCCCGGCTTGAGGAGGCGGTCGGTCCGCTGGATTTCCTCGAGCTTGAAGGCCGCACGGGACCGCCAGCCCTCGGCGTGTGCGCGCTGCACATAAGGGTCCGCGGCGTGCTCGGCCAGCCAGCGGGCGGAACTCCTGGTGCGCTTCGCCATGTCAGGCGCCATGCCGGGTCGCGCACGGCGCCCGGCGGGCCTCTGGGTCAGGCCCTTGCGTGACGCTAGACTGTCGGGACCGGCGGGTCATCCACGGCCGGCGACCCCTGCCCCGAACCATCCCGGTCCTCAGATGCCTCTCAACGACGCCCAGCGAAAGCACCTCCGCCGCCTCGGCCACGATCGCAGCCCGGTGGTACTGATCGGAAAGACCGGCCTCGGCCCGACGCTCGTGACTGAGATGGACCGCGCCCTGGGTGACCATGAACTCGTCAAGGTGCGGGCCCGCGTCGGCGACCGGGACGAGCGGGATCGCGCGCTCCTGGAACTGGCCGCAGCAACCGGATCGGAACTGGTACAGCAGATCGGACACGTGGGACTCTTCTATCGCCGCCATCCTGAACACCCGCGCATCCTGCTGCCGGACTGAGCATACGGTTGCGGCTCGACGTGCGCCGGCACGCTCAGATGTAGCGGACCGCCACTATCTCGAAAGCCCGCGTGCCACCGGGCACGGCCACGTCCACGACATCCCCCTCGCTCTTCCCCACCAGTGCCCGTGCGATCGGCGAGGTGATCGAGATGAGCCCGAGCTTCACGTCGGCCTCGAGTTCGCCGACGATCTGGAACACGACCTCCGACCCGTCGTCCTGGTCCTCGAGATCGACCGTCGCGCCGAACACGACCTTGCCAGTCGCAGGCATGTGCGCGACGTCGAAGATCTCGCAGTGGGACAGCTCATGCTCGATGTGCTTGATGCGTCCCTCGATGAAACCCTGCTGCTCACGTGCCGCGTGGTATTCGGCGTTTTCGCTGAGGTCCCCGTGGGCGCGCGCCTCGGCGATCGCCTGGATGACGCGCGGCCGGTCATTGGTCTTGAGACGACGCAGTTCCGCGCGAATCCTCTCTGCGCCTTTCAGGGTCATCGGCTTGCGCTTCATGCGTGCAGCTCCAGGTGCAGGTCCTGCAACCGATTGACCTCGACCTCCTGCAGGTGATCGATGGCCTCGCAGGTCGCGACTGCCGCGGCCAGGGTCGTGTAGTAGGTCACCCGTCGCGCCACGGCCTCGCGGCGGATCGAGTTCGACTCCTGGATCGCCTGCTTGCCTTCGGTCGTGTTGACGATCAGGCTGATCTCGTCGTTTTTGATCATGTCGACGATGTGCGGCCGGCCCTCGCGGACCTTGTTCGCACGCCGGCACTCGACGCCCGCAGCCTCGATCACGTCGGCCGTACCGTGGGTCGCCACGATGCTGAAGCCGCGGGCGATGAGCAGCTGCGCGAGCTTGACCGCGCCGGGCTTGTCGCGCTCGCGTACGCTGATCAGGCACACTCCGCGTGTCGGCAGCGTCACGCCCGACGCCGTCTGGGCCTTGGCGTAGGCCTCGCCGAAGCTGCGCCCTGTGCCCATCACTTCGCCAGTGGACTTCATCTCGGGCCCGAGGATCGGGTCGGCGTCCGGGAACTTGGCGAACGGAAACACTGCCTCCTTGACCGAGAAGTACGGAGGGATACGTTCCTTGGTGAGACCGAGCTCAGCAAGTGTGCGGCCCGCCATGACGCGGGCGCCGGCCTTGGCGAGCGGCACGCCGGTTGCCTTCGACACGAACGGCGCGGTACGCGATGCCCGCGGATTGACCTCGAGCACGTACACGATGCCGTTCTGGATCGCGAACTGCACGTTCATGAGCCCGACCACCTCGAGCGCGAGCGCCATGCGGCGCGTCTGGTCGCGGATCTGCGCCTGCAGCTCGGGGCTCAGGCTGTAAGGCGGCAGCGAGCACCCGGAGTCGCCGGAATGCACTCCCGCCTGCTCGACGTGCTCCATGATGCCGCCGATGTAGACATCCTTGCCGTCGGAGATCGCGTCGACGTCCACCTCGATCGCGAGATCCAGGAAACGATCGAGCAGCACCGGGCTGTCGTTCGATACCTGCACGGCTGTCGTCATGTAACTGCGCAGGTCCGCCTCGCTGAACACCACCTCCATCGCGCGGCCGCCGAGCACGTAGGACGGGCGCACTACCAGCGGGAAGCCGATCTCCACCGCGAGCCGCACGGCCTCGTCCTCGGTGCGCGCCGTACGGTTCGGAGGCTGGCGCAGCTGCAGCCGGTCCACGAGCTTCTGGAAGCGCTCGCGGTCCTCTGCAACGTCGATCGAGTCGGGGCTGGTGCCGATGATCGGCACGCCGGCCGCACCGAGCGCCCTCGCGAGCTTGAGAGGCGTCTGTCCGCCGTACTGCACGATCACGCCGGATGGCTTCTCGACGTGCAGGATCTCGGTCACGTCCTCGAAGGTGAGCGGCTCGAAGTACAGCCGGTCGGACGTGTCGTAGTCGGTCGACACCGTTTCCGGGTTGCAGTTGACCATGACGGTCTCGAATCCGTCCTCGCGCAAGGCGAGAGCCGCGTGGACGCAGCAATAGTCGAACTCGATGCCCTGACCGATCCGGTTCGGGCCGCCGCCCAGGATCACGATCTTGCGCCGGTCCGTCGGGGCCGCCTCGCACTCGTCCTCGTAGGTCGAGTACAGGTAGGCCGTCGAGCTCGCGAACTCGGCGGCGCAGGTGTCGACGCGCTTGAACACGGGACGGATGCCGAGCTTGTGGCGCAGCTCGCGGACCGCCGTTTCGGTCGTGCCGCAGAGCTTCGCCAGACGGCTGTCGGCGAAGCCCTTGCGCTTGAGCGAGCGCAGGCGCGGCGCATCGAACCACCGCATGCCCTGCAGCGCGACGCGCTGTTCCTCGCGCACGAGATCCTCAACCTGCGCGAGGAACCACGGGTCGATGCGCGAGAGGCGCTGGACTTCGTCGAAAGACAAGTCCGCCCGAAAGGCATCGGCCACGTAGCGCAGGCGGTTCGGGCCCGGCATGCGCAGCTCCTCGCACAGTAACCGCAGCCCTTCCTCGCCGAGCGGCAGCTGAACCACCGGGTTCAGTCCGTCCATGCCGGTCTCGAGTCCGCGCAGAGCCTTCTGCAGCGATTCCTGGAAGGTGCGGCCGATGGCCATCACCTCGCCGACCGACTTCATCTGCGTGGTCAGCCGGTCGTTCGCGCCCGGGAATTTCTCGAAGGTGAAGCGCGGGATCTTGGTGACGACGTAGTCGATGGTGGGCTCAAAAGACGCCGGGGTCGCCCCGCCCGTGATCTCGTTCCTGAGTTCGTCGAGCGTGTAGCCGACGGCCAGCTTGGCAGCCACCTTCGCGATCGGGAAGCCCGTGGCCTTCGACGCCAGCGCCGAGGAACGTGACACGCGCGGATTCATTTCGATCACCAGCAGGCGGCCGTCGGTCGGGCTCACCGCGAACTGCACGTTCGAGCCGCCGCACTCGACTCCGATCTTGCGCAGCACCGCGATCGAGGCGTCGCGCATGATCTGATATTCCTTGTCCGTGAGCGTCTGCGCCGGCGCGACCGTGATCGAATCGCCCGTGTGCACGCCCATCGGGTCGAGGTTCTCGATGGAGCAGATGATGATGCAGTTGTCCGCCCGGTCGCGGACCACCTCCATCTCGTACTCCTTCCAGCCGAGCACGGACTCCTCGAGCAGCACCTCGCTGGTGGGCGAGGCGTCGAGGCCGCGTCCGACTATCTGCTCGAACTCCTCGCGGTTGTAGGCAATGCCGCCACCTGTGCCACCCATCGTGAACGAGGGGCGGATCACCGTCGGGAAGCCGATCTCGGCCTGGATCGCGAGCGCCTCCTCCATGCTGTGGGCGATACGCGAGCGGGGGCACTCCAGCCCGATTTCCCGCATCGCATTGCGGAACAGTTCGCGGTCCTCGGCCATGTCGATCGCTTCGCGGGAGGCGGCGATCAGCTCGACGCCGAACCGCTCGAGCACGCCCTCACGGACGAGGTCGAGCGCACAGTTGAGCGCAGTCTGCCCGCCCATGGTGGGCAGCAGTGCGTCGGGGCGCTCCTTCTCGATGATGCGCGCCACGGTGCGCCAGTTGACCGGCTCGATATAGATGGAATCCGCCATCTCCGGGTCGGTCATGATCGTGGCGGGATTCGAGTTGACGAGAATGACCCGGTAGCCTTCCTCCCGCAGAGCCTTGCAGGCCTGGGCGCCGGAGTAGTCGAACTCGCAGGCCTGGCCGATCACGATCGGGCCGGCGCCGATGATCAGGATGCTCTGCAGGTCGGTACGTTTCGGCACGAGAGTTCCCGCCTCAGGCCGGCTGGCAAGCCGGCACGACACCATGGCGAAGCATGGCTTCCACGAAACGCGAGAACAGCGGCGCCAGGTCGCGCGGGCCCGGACTCGCCTCCGGGTGCCCCTGGAAGCTGAAGGCGGGCCGGTCGAGGCAGGCGATGCCCTGCAGGGAACCGTCGAACAGCGAACGATGCGTGGCGCGCACGTTTGAGGGCAGCGTGGCCTCGTCCACCGCAAAGCCGTGGTTCTGGCTCGAGATGAACACGCGGCCGGTCTCGAGCTCGATCACGGGATGATTGGCACCGTGGTGGCCGAACTTCATCTTGAGGGTCCGCGCGCCGACGGCGAGCCCGAGCAACTGGTGCCCGAGGCAGATGCCGAAAATCGGAATGCGCGCCTCGAGGATGCGTCCGATCGCTGCAATCGCGTAGTCGCAGGGTTCCGGATCGCCCGGCCCGTTCGACAGGAACACACCGTCAGGCTGCAGCGCCAGAACCTCGTTCGCCGGCGTCTGCGCCGGAACCACGGTCATGCGACAGCCGTGATCGGCCAGCAGGCGCAGGATGTTGCGCTTGATGCCGAAGTCATAGGCGACGACGTGCAGGCGTTGGCCGGGCCGGCGCGCCGGACCGCGCTCGAGCGCCCAGTTCGTGCCCTCGTTCCACTGGAACGGTTTGCGGGTCGAGACCACCTTCGCCAGGTCCATGCCCTTGAGGCCCGGGAACCGCCGCGCGGCCTCGCGCGCCAGGTCCGGCCGGGCCGCCGCCTCGCCACTGGCGATGCAGCCCGCCTGAGCACCCTTTTCACGCAGGATGCGCGTCAGCTTGCGGGTGTCGATCTCTGCGATCGCCACCACGCCCCCGCGCACCAGGAATTCGCTCAGCGACTCGGTGGCCCGCCAGCTCGAATGCAGGAGCGGCAGATCGCGGACGACGAGGCCGGCGGCGTGAATCGCGCCCGACTCCAGATCGTCAGGATTGGCACCGGTGTTGCCAATGTGCGGATAAGTCAGGGTGACGATCTGCCGGGTATAGGAGGGATCGGTGAGGATTTCCTGGTAACCGGTCATCGCCGTGTTGAACACGACCTCACCCGTCGCCGTCCCGGCGGCGCCGATCGAAACGCCGCGAAACACGGTGCCGTCCTCGAGCGCAAGAACAGCGGGTGTCGTCAAGCTCGCTTCCTCCGAGGCACCGGCCTGCCGACATCCGGCGGGCACGTTTCGCGCGTGCGCCAACCGCGGGGATGAGCAGCGCTCACCCCGGTCACGTGAAGCTCCACGGGCTAAGGTCGCGAGTTTACGCGAGGGCGACCCGGGGCGCCACGCGAGTCACGGCGTGGCGGCGGCGGGGGCGGCTCACAGACCGAGTACGTCCTGCATCGAGTAGAGTCCGGGCGGACGTCCGATCACCCAGCGTGCGGCTGCGAGCGCGCCACGGGCGAAAGCCGAGCGATCCTCGGCATGGTGCGCGAGTTCCACCCGCTCGCCGGGCCCGGCGAACACGAGCCGGTGATCCCCGACGATGTCCCCGCCGCGGATCACCGCGAAGCCGATGGCACCCTCCGGGCGCGACCCGGTCGCACCATGCCGGCCATGCACGGCAACCTGTTCGAGGGTCGTACCGCGCCCCAGCGCCACCGCTCTGCCGAGGCCGAGCGCAGTGCCGCTCGGCGCGTCCACCTTGAGCCGGTGGTGGGCCTCGACGATCTCGGCGTCGTAGGCGACGCCGAGCGAGCGGGCTGCCAGCTCGGCCAGCCTGAACAGCAGGTTCACGCCGAGACTCATGTTCGGTGCCAGCACGACGGGGATCGAGCGCGCAACGCGTTCGATCTCGGCACGTCCCGCTGCGTCGTGACCGGTCGTGCCGACCACCAGCGGGATGCCGGCTGTGCTGCACCGGGCCGCATGACGGAGCGACGGTGCGGCCAGAGTGAAGTCGATTGCAACCGCAGCTCCCTCGAGTGCGCGGCCAGCCTCGCTGGTGATCGCCACCCCGAGGGGCACCGAACCGGCGATCACGCCCGCGTCCTGGCCGAGCGACGGATCGCCCTCTGCAGCGAGCGCCCCGCTCAGATGGAAATCGCTCGCCTCGGCCACCAGCGGGATGATGCTGCGGCCCATGCGGCCCGAGGCTCCGAGTACTGCGATGTTATGCAAAGTCACTCCCCAAGGGCCCGGAAGAAGCGCTTGACGCCATCGAGCCACGAGTCCTCGCGTGGATGATGGCGTGGGGAGTCCTGCTGGAGCGACTCCTCGAATTCCCTGAGCAACTCCTTCTGTTCGCGAGTCAGATTCACTGGCGTCTCGACGACCACCCGACAGAAAAGGTCTCCCGTCGGGCCGCCGCGCACCGGCTTGATGCCCTTCTCGCGCAGGCGGAAGACCCGACCCGACTGAGTCTCCGGGGGAATCTTGATGGTGGCCTGGCCGTCGAGCGTCGGAACTTCCAGGCTGCCGCCGAGCGCGGCGCGGGCGAAACTCACCGGGACCTCGCAAGACAAGTGACTGCCGTCGCGCTCGAAGATCGGGTGCTCCCGCACACGAACCTCTACGTAGAGGTCACCGGTCGGTCCGCCATTCCTTCCGGCCTCGCCTTCTCCTGACAGCCGGATGCGGTCACCATTGTCCACGCCTGCAGGAACCTTGACCGACAGAGTCTTCTGCTTGCGCTGGCGTCCCTGGCCGCGGCACTTGCCGCAGGGATCGCTCACGATCTGGCCGCGGCCGTTGCAGCGCGGGCAGGTCTGCTGCACGGTGAAGAAACCCTGCTGCATGCGCACCTGACCCGCGCCGCGACAGGTGTCGCAGGCCACCGGCTTCGAGCCCTTCGCCGCCCCGCTGCCGCTGCAGTCCTCGCACTCGGCAAGGGTCGTGAACTCGATGTTCGAGGTGTCGCCGAAGACTGCCTGTTCCAGGTCCAGCTCGAGCTCGTAGCGCAGGTCCGCCCCCCGATACACCTGGGAGCGGCCACGGCGGCCAACACCGAAAATGTCGCCGAAGACGTCGCCGAAAACGTCACCGAATGCATCACGGGGATCGAATCCCGGTCCGCCACCACCGCCGCGCATACCGTCGACGCCGGCATGGCCGAACTGATCGTAGGCGGCCCGCTTCTGCGTGTCGGAGAGGACCTCGTAGGCTTCCTTGGCCTCCTTGAAGTTGCTCTCGGCCTCGTGATCGCCGGGATTGCGGTCCGGGTGGTGCTTCATCGCCAGGCGGCGATACGCCTTCTTGATGTCGGCCTCGGTCGCCGTGCGCGGCAGATCGAGGACCTGGTAGTAGTCGCGTTTCGCCATACGATTCTCGGGCAGCGTCCGGTCGCTAACGAAAAGCCGCCGCGGGCGTCGACTCCCGCGGCGGCCGTCACTCACTCAAGCATAAGCCCTCGATGCCGGCTCAGGCCTTGCCGTCCTTGTCCTTCACCTCTTCGAACTCGGCATCGAGCACGTCGTCCTTGCCGCCCGTGGCACCGCCGGCGCCGGCCCCCGGTCCCGGACCGGCCGAGCCACCGCCCTGCTGGTCAGCATAGGCCTGCTGGGCAATCGCGGCGGAGGCCTCTGCGAGCGCGCGGGCCTTGGTCTCGATCACGTCCTTGTCGTCGCCCTTGATCACCGACTTCAGGTCTGAGATCGCCGACTCGGTGCGCGCCCGGTCCGCGGCAGACACCTTGTCGCCAAGGTCCCTGAGCGCCTTCTCGGTCGCGTGCAGCAACGCGTCGGCCCGGTTGCGCGAGTCGGCCAGTTCGCGAAACTTCTTGTCTTCCTCGGCGTGCGCCTCGGCGTCGCGCACCATGCGCTTGATCTCTTCCTCGTTCAGGCCGCTCGAGGCCTTGATGACGATCTTCTGCTCCTTGCCGGTGGCCTTGTCCTTTGCCTGCACGTTGAGGATGCCGTTCGCGTCGATGTCGAAGGTGACCTCGACCTGCGGCATGCCACGGGGCGCCGGCGGGATGTCGGAGAGGTCGAAGCGGCCGAGCGACTTGTTATCGCTCGCGCGGTCGCGCTCGCCCTGCAGGACGTGGATGGTCACCGCGGTCTGGTTGTCGTCCGCGGTCGAGAACACCTGTGTCGCCTTGGTCGGGATGGTGGTGTTCTTCTCGATCAGCTTGGTCATCACGCCGCCGAGCGTCTCGATGCCGAGCGACAGCGGGGTCACGTCGAGCAGCAGCACGTCCTTCACTTCGCCGGTGAGCACGCCTGCCTGCACCGCGGCACCGACCGCCACCGCCTCGTCGGGGTTGACGTCCTTGCGCGGCTCCTTGCCGAAGAAGTCCTTCACGATCTTCTGCACCAGCGGCATACGGGTCTGGCCGCCGACGAGGATCACCTCGGCCACCTCGTTGATCGACAGGCCGGCGTCCTTGACGGCGATGCGGCACGGCTCGATGGTCCGCTGCACGAGGTCCTCGACCAGCGACTCGAGCTTGGCGCGCGTGAGCTTGATGGCCAGGTGCTTCGGGCCCGAGGCGTCGGCCGTGATGTAGGGCAGGTTCACCTCGGTCTGCTGGCTGGAGGACAGCTCGATCTTGGCCTTCTCGGCCGCTTCCTTCAGGCGCTGCATGGCGAGCGGGTCGCGCCGCACGTCGACGCCCGACTCCTTCTGGAACTCGGCCGCGAGATAGTCGATGACCCGCTTGTCGAAGTCCTCGCCGCCGAGGAAGGTGTCGCCGTTGGTGGCAAGCACCTCGAACTGCCGCTCGCCGTCAACGTCGGCGAACTCGATGATGGAAATGTCGAACGTGCCGCCACCGAGATCGTAGACCGCCACCTTGCGATCGCCGCCCGACTTGTCGAGGCCATAGGCGAGCGCTGCCGCGGTGGGCTCGTTGATGATGCGCTTGACCGTGAGGCCCGCGATCTGCCCGGCGTCCTTGGTCGCCTGGCGCTGCGAGTCATTGAAATACGCCGGCACCGTAATCACGGCCTCGGTGACCGGTTCACCGAGGAAGTCCTCGGCGGTCTTCTTCATCTTCATGAGCACGCGCGCCGAGATCTCCGGCGGCGCCATCTTCTTGCCGTGCACCTCGACCCATGCGTCGCCGTTGTCCGCCTTGGCGATCTTGTAGGGCACCATGTCGACGTCCTTCTGCACGACCTTGTCGTCGTAGCGGCGGCCGATCAGGCGCTTGATCGCGTAGAGGGTGTTCTGCGGGTTGGTGACCGCCTGGCGCTTGGCGGACTGCCCGACCAGCACCTCGTCGTCCTTGGTGAAGGCGACGATGGAGGGGGTGGTGCGGTCGCCCTCGCTGTTCTCGATCACGCGCGGCTTGCCGCCGTCCATGATCGCGACACAGGAGTTGGTGGTACCCAGGTCGATGCCGATGACTCTTGCCATGGATGGAACTCCGTCCAATCAGAAATTCGTTGACCGCCTAGGTGGGGGCCGGCGGCGGGGATTCAAGTCAATTAGCCCCCGGGTCGGTCCCTGGGACATCCGGTTCGCGGGCGACGAGCACCCGCGCGGGTCGAAGCAGGCGGCCGTTGAGGACGTAGCCCTTCTGGACGACGGCCAGGACGGTGCCCGGCTGTTGCTCCGCCGTGGGCTGGGTGGCCATCGCTTCGTGGAACTCCGGATTGAAGGTCTCGCCGACCGGGTCCAGGACACTCACCCCGGCCTTGTCGAAGGCGCGGGTGACCAGCCGCAGCGTTGCCTCGATGCCTTCGACCAGTCGGGCCGGGTCGGCGCTGGCGCGCGACTGCAGGCCCAGCTCGAGGCTGTCGCGGACCTCGAGCAGGTCGGAGGCAAAGCGCTCGACCGCATACCGACTGGCCGACTCGATGTCGCGCTGGGCTCGCTTTCGGACGTTCTCAGTTTCCGCGACGGCGCGCAGGTAGTTGTTCCAGTGCTCCCCGGCCCTGACCTGCGCCTCGGCGAGCGCCTGTTGGAGGGATTCGGGCGCGGCGCCGGCCGCGTCGTCGGTCGCATCGAGGGGGGGGTCGTGCTGGGTCGTCATGGGCATCTGCATTGTCGGTGGAGCGGCGCAGCCGTCGTCTACCGCCGGAGCGGGACCACGCGTGCGACCGGAGATATCGGGCCTAGCGGCGGGAATTCAAGGCGGAGCCGAGCAGCCGCGCCGTCATATCGACGATCGGGATCACGCGCTCGTAGGCCATGCGGGTCGGGCCGATCACGCCGAGCACCCCAACGGTCTCGTTGTCGAGCAGGTAGGGTGCCGTGACCAGGCTGCAGTCATCGAGGATCTGGTATCCCGACTCCTGGCCGATGAAGATCTGGACGCCCTCGGCCCGCAGGCTGAGGTCGAGCAGGTTCAGGATGTCGCGCCTGGCCGTGAAGGCCTCGAACAGTCGTCGGAGCTTGTCCACGTTGGACAGCTCCGCGAACTCCATCAGGTTCGTCTCGCCGGCGATCACGTATTCCGGCGATTCACGCCCCCCCTCGCCCACCATCTGCTGCGCCACGCGGATCGCGTCGAGCATCAGCTGGTTCAGGCTCTCGCCGGTCTGCTTCAGCTCGTTGACTATGTCCTCGCGGACCTGGCTCAGCTCCTTGCCGGCGAACTGTGAATTGAGGAAATTTGCAGCGCGGCGCAGCTCCTCGGCCGCGTAGTGCCGTTCGAGTTCAACGATCCGGTTCTGCACATCACGCCCGTTCACCACCATGACCGCGAGCACACGGTTGTCCGACAGCGGAAGGAACTCGATCTGGCTCAGCGACTGGTGCGGCTGGCGGGGCATGGTCACCACGCCGGCGAGGTGCGTGATGGACGAGAGCACCTGGGAAGCCACCGACACCAGCGTCTTCGGATCGCGGTCGTGCTCTTCCTCGAGGCGATGTTGCAACTCGGAGATGATCTCTTCCTCGGCGCCGGGGCGGCGATGTCGCAGCAGCGTATCGACGAAGAAGCGGTACCCCTTGTCGGTGGGTACCCGCCCCGACGAGGTGTGCGGGGAGCTCACGAAGCCGTAATCTTCGAGGTCCGCCATCACGTTTCGCACCGTGGCGGCGCTCAGGTTCAGGCCCGAGTCGCGCGACAGGCTGCGCGAGCCGACTGGCTGCCCCTCGCGGATATAGCTCTCCACCAGGACGCGAAGCAGGTGCCGCGCGCGATCGTTCAGCAGGTCCTCAGGGGGCTCACGCACCACGCGCGCAAGCTCCGCTGTAACCGCAAGCAGACCTGTTCATGGCACACAGAATTGCAACGCTGTCGAGCGCAAGTCAAGCGCCCGAATAGTGATGCACCCGGCAACAATGGGCGCTGGCCCGCCGCGGCGCGCCCATGCTAAAAGACCAGCCACTCATGGACAGGTGGCAAGCCGCGTATTCCACTATCGCTCTCGCGGGACGGGCCACCGACCCACGCGTGGGCGAGGCCATGCTCGGCCTCGCGCGCCACCTTCTCGAACGCGATCGGAAAGTGCGGGCGGTGGCGTCTCCAGGCGTGAACTTCGGTGACCTGCCCGTCGAGCACGTCGGGGAAGCCGAACTCGCGAACGGCGCGGACCTGCTGGTCGCAGTGGGCGGTGACGGCACGATGCTGCACGCGGCGCGCATGGCCGCGACCGTCGGCGTGCCCGTCCTCGGCGTCAATCGCGGCCGCCTCGGCTTTCTCGCCGACATCGGACCCGACCGCATGCTCGAGAGCGTGGACGACGCGCTGGAGGGTCGCTGCCTCGCCGAGCAGCGCATGCTGCTCGAGGCCAAACTGGGCTCCGCCGGCGGTCGATCCAACGCGCTCGCGCTCAATGACGTGGTGGTCGCCAAGGGCGAGTCGGGTCGTATGCTCGACCTGCGCACCTGGGTGAACGGTGCCTACGTCAACACCCATAGCGGCGACGGATTCATCGTCTCCACCTCGACGGGTTCGACTGCCTACGCGCTCTCGTGCGGCGGGCCGATCGTGCACCCGACGTTGCCGGCACTGGTGCTGGTGCCGATCTGTCCACACACGCTCTCCGATCGTCCGATCGTGGTCGGGGCCGACAGTGTGGTCGAGATCGAGATCGCCGACCGCCACGAAACCGGAGCGCTCGTGGTCTGCGACGGTATCGTGCTGGGCGAGCTCGAGGTCGGCACCCGGCTGCGCGTGGCGAATGCGTCGATGAGCGCTACCCTGCTCCACCCGCCCGGTCACGACTACTACCGCATCCTGCGTTCCAAGCTGCACTGGGGTCGCGGCGACCGTCAAGGCCAGCAGCCGTCCCGCTGAGGTCCTGTGCTCACGCACCTTCAGATCCGCGACTTTGCGATCGTGGAGGCCGTCGAGGTCGAGCTTGGTGCCGGCTTCACGGCCCTCACCGGCGAGACTGGCGCCGGCAAGTCGATCCTTGTCGACGCACTGCTGCTGGCGGTGGGCGGTCGGGCCGACAGCGGCGCCGTGCGCCACGGCGCCAGCCGGGCCGAGATCACGGCCACGTTCGACGTCTCCGCGAACGAGGGCGCGCTTGCGTGGCTCGCGGGCCAGGACATCGACCACGACGGCGAGGTGCTGCTGCGTCGCTCGGTCGGCGCCGACGGTCGCGGCCGCGCGTGGATCAACGGCCGGACCATGCCCGTGCAGGCCTTGCGCGAAGTCGGTGAGCGGCTGCTCGAGGTGCATGGGCAGCTCGAGTTCCAGCTCCTGGGGCAACGCAGCTACCAGCGCGAATTGCTCGACAGCAGTGGCGGCCTGCTGGAAGAGCTGCAGGTGATGCGCGAGGCCTATCGCGCCTGGCGCAGGCTCGAGCAGGATCGCGCGGCTTTCGATGTCAGCGGCCGCGAACGCGAGCACCGACTCGGGCTGCTGGAACATTACGTCGCGGAACTCGAGGCACTGGACCCGAAGCCGGACGAGGCGACCCAACTCGCGGAGGAACGGCGGCGCATCGGCGCCCTGGGCCGGCTCTCCGAGGGCACCACGCAGGTCGCGGCATTGCTGGCCGGTGACGACGGCGACGTGACCGCGGCTCTTGGTCGCGCGCAGGGGGTGCTGCGCCAGCTCACGACGCTCGACGCCGCGCTGGAGGAGCCCGCAGGACTGATCGAGGAAGCCTCGATCGCCTGCCGCGAGGCGGTAGCCTCGCTGCGTCGCTATGCGGATTCGCTGGAGGCGGACCCGGCACGGCAGGACTGGCTCGAGTCGCGCCTCGCCGCGCTCGAGGATGCGGCTCGCAAGCATCGGGTGGAGACCCGGGAACTGCCGGGGCTGCGCAAGCAACTGGCGAGCGAACTGCAGGACCTGCGCGGCGGTGCGGTGGACCTGGCAGAGCTCGACCGTAGGCTCGCGGCCGCTCGAATCGAGCGCGACCGCGTGGCAGAGCAGTTGCGCGCGGCACGGCGCGACGCCGCGGCACGGCTCGACGCTCGCGTCACTAAGCTGATGCAGGGTCTCGGCATGCCGGCGGGCGTGTTCACGACGCGCATCGCGGCCCGTGACGACGGACAGTGCGGCGAGCACGGCGCCGACGAGATCGAATTCCTGGTGAGCGCAAATCCCGGCCAGCCGCCGCGACCGCTGGCGCGCGTGGCCTCGGGCGGCGAGCTGTCACGAATAAGTCTGGCGCTGCAGGTTGCGACCCTCGACACCGCTCGCCTGCCCTGCCTCGTATTCGATGAGGTCGACGCGGGCGTGGGTGGCGCGGTGGCCGAGGTCGTCGGGCGGCAGTTGAAACAGCTTGCGGGATCAGGGCAGGTGCTGTGCGTCACGCACCTCGCCCAGGTCGCAGCGCAGGCGGATCATCAGCTCAGCGTCTCGAAGCAGGTCGCTGGCGGCGCCATGCGAACCTCGGTCAGATCGCTCGACGCGGAAACCCGCGTCGAGGAAGTGGCTCGGATGCTCGGCGGCACGCGGATCACCGCAACGACGCGCGAGCATGCGCGCGAGATGCTCGAGTCGGGGCGGCGCCAGGCGCGCGCAGTCAGGGCTTCCGCGAGCGGTAAGGGCAATCCGCGCGGAGGCAGCGGCCGCGCAGGGTCAGCGAGTGGCCGACGAGATTGAAGCCGAGGCGCGAGGCAATCTCCGCCTGGCGTTCCTCGATTCCCTCATCGGTGAACTCCTCGACCCGTCCGCAGTCCTCGCAGACGATGTGGTCATGGTGCTCGCCCTCGTCAATCTCGAATACCGCCGTGCCGCCCTCGAAGTGGTGGCGGGTCACGAGGCCCGCTGACTCGAACTGCGTGAGCACGCGATAGACCGTGGCCAGGCCGATGTCCTGGTTCGACTCGATCAGCCGACGATAAACGTCCTCGGCGCTCATGTGGCGCGTCGGATTTCCGGCCAGGATCTCGAGGATCTTCAGGCGCGGCACCGTGATCTTGAGGCCGGCGCGACGCAGCTGTGAGGGTTCCACGTGTCTACCGTCCCTATGCAACCGCGAGTCGGTCGTCGTTGCTGTATTATTCGCGCCCATTATGTCCGGCGTAAGCCGGCAACTCCAGACAGATGAGACGACCGTTGTCCCGCCATGCCCTTCTTGCCGCCTCCCTGCTGGTCGCGGCGCTGCAGTTGAGTGGATGCGTCTACCGGCCCGACATCCAGCAGGGTAACCTGCTGCTGCCGTCGGACATCGACCAGGTGACGGTTGGCATGTCGCGCAGCCAGGTCCGCTTCCTGCTCGGCACGCCGATGGTGTCGGACCCGTTCGCGCCGCACCGCTGGGACTACGTGTTTCGGATGACGCACGGTCGCAGCAGCACGGTGGACACGGCGCACATCGTGGTTCGCTTCGACGGTGACAAGGTCACGGCCGTGGAGAGACTCGAGGTGCCTGTGCCGCGCGACACGGAGCAGCCGAGCAAATGGAAGTTCTGGCGGAAGTCGCCTGACGAGGTGGCGCCCGGCCTAACCAACGAGCCGGTTGCGCCACCGCCGTTGCCGGACACGGCGAGCCCGACGCCTCCGACCTGATTGGTCGCGTCCGAGTCGGGCCCCGACCGGGCGCGGACGACCGCTATCCGCCGCGCGCCTTCGCCTTTCGAGGCGTCCGATCGGATGCCCGCGCCGCCTCGCGACGCGCGGCCCGCGGATCGAAGCGCAGCGGCCGGTAGATCTCGACGCGGTCGCCTGCTCGAAGGCGTTCGTCCGAAGATACGCGCCGCCCCCAGACACCGAGCGCCAGGCGCGCCGGGTCGATCTCCGGGAACTCCTCCAGCAGGCCGGATGCCCGGACCGCGCCCAGCGCGGTGAGGTCCGCCGTGAGCGCGAGGCCGACGACGCGCTGCCTGTCGACCAGCGCGTAGACCACCTCGATCGCCGGCAGATCAGGCGCCGCGCCTGCCATCACTGTCTGCCGCCGGCGCGGCAGGCCGGTGAGCGCTCGAGCTGTGCAGCACGCGCGCGCGGGCGATGAACGCGTCGATCAGTGCATTGCAGCTCTGCTCGAATGCCCTCCCGAACAGCAACGACACGACGGGATTCGCGAACTCGAAGCGCATCTCGAGCTCGATGCGCGTGCCAGCCGCGGCAATCGGCGTGAAGCTCCATCGGCCGTCCAGTGTGCGGAAAGGACCTCGTTCCAGCCGCAGCGTCATGTAATCGGGCCTCACGAAGGCGTTGCGCGTCGAGAAACGCTCACGCACGCCACCGCGCTGCATTTCCATGCTGGCGAGCAACTCGTGCTCCGAGCGCACGTGCAGCTTCGCCGTCGCCACCCACGGCAGGAACTCCGGGTAACGTTCGACGTCGATAACCAGGTCGAACATCTGCTCGGGCGTAAAGGTGACGAGCGCGCTGCGGTGAATCTCGCGGATGGCCATGTCTTTCCCGGATCGCGGCGCAAGTCTATTCGGGACGGTTAGAATGCGCGACCGCCCACCCAGGTCCGCCATGCCCGCATCCGGCAAAGCCACCGGCAAGCCCAAGGACGACGCGCCGCCGCCGATCGCGGTCAACAAGCGCGCGCGTCACGAGTACTTCATCGAGGAGAACCTCGAAGCCGGCCTGGCGCTGCAGGGCTGGGAGGTGAAGAGCCTGCGCGCGGGCAAGGCACAGATCACCGAGGCCTACGTGATCGTGAAGAACGGCGAGGCCTGGCTGCTGGGCGCACACGTGAACCCGCTGCCCACGACCTCGACGCACGTAGTCGCCGACCCGACGCGCACCCGCAAGCTGCTCCTGCACCGCGCCGAGCTCGACCGGCTGGTAGGCGCCGTCGAGCGAAAAGGCTATACGCTGATTCCGCTCAAGCTCTACTGGAAGCGCGGCAACGTGAAGCTCGACGTCGGGCTCGCCAAGGGCAAGCAGGCTCACGACAAGCGCGCGACCGCCAAGGATCGCGACTGGCAGCGCGAGAAATCGCGGATCATGAAGCTGCACCGGCGCTGAGCGACCCGGCCGCTGCGTCTCACCCCGCTGCCAGTAATCGCAGCGCTTCCTGCTCCTGCGCAGCCGTGGGCCAGCCCTCAGCCGCGGCACGTCGCTCCGCCGGCAGCGATCGCCACCATACGAGCGTGGCGGCCGCGGTGTCCGCCAGGGGGCGGTAGCGCAGGCCGACGGTCTGCGCGGCCTCGCCCGAGAAATGCGCCGATCCGGCGGTCGCCCGCACCAGCGGCAGCCTCACGCCGCTACGCTCGAGCACCTCGCGCGTCGCCCAGCGCAGGTTCGCGGGCTTGCCGGAGCCTCTTGCGAGCTCGCGCAGCACCTGTTCCCAGTTCACAGGCACCGCGGGCCCGGCAGCGTTGAAGATTCCGGGCTTGTCCTGCTCGACGAGCTCGACGATCCAAGGGCAGAGGTCGCGCACGTCCACCCACTGCAGCTCGCTCGACGGCTCCGGCGGACCCAGCACCTCTCCACCGAGCGCCATGCGCTCCACCCAGTAGGTGAAGCGATCCGTGTCGTCGCCGGGCCCGACGATGTAGGTCGGGCGAACAGTCGTGGCTGCGTCGCCGAGCGCCGCGCTCACGATTCGGTCGCACTCGGCCTTGAGCGGGCCGTAGGTCGCGCCCGTGACTTCCTCGACACCGGCGGCGGGCGCTGCGCGCAATGGCGAAGACTCCGTGTAGGGACCAGCCGTCGCCGTGTCGTAGACGGCAACAGTCGAAACGAACAGGTAACGCCCAAAGCGTCCCTTGAGCACCGCGAGGGAATCAGCCACGTGGCGCGGCACATAGCCCGAGTTGTCGATGACCGCGTCCCAGCGACGGCTGCCCTCGAGCGCAGAGAGCCCGGGCGCAATCCGGGCGTCGCGATTGCCGGTCAGCACTTCCACCCGGTCGCCATAGAGCCCGGGCGCCGACTTGCCGCGATTGAACAGCGTCACGCGGTGGCCGCGTGCAAGCGCGTGCTCGACCTGGTGTGGCCCGAGGAAACCCGTCCCGCCGAGAAACAGCAGGTCGAGCGGCTTGCGGGCCGGGCTGGACGTTGCGCGTACCAGGCGGCTGACGGAAAGAGTCGCGACGGTCGCGGCCCAGGCAAGCAGGTCCCGGCGTGTCGGCATGGTGCGCTCCGGTTCGACGACGCCGGACATCTTGCGTCACGCGGCCGTCGGCGACAAACCGCTCCAGCAACGCGATGCAGTTGGGGCCCGGGCGATGGCGTATCGCGACGCTGCCGCCCTTGCAATTCCGCCCCCGGCCCCTACACTGGGTCCCACACCGGGGGCGACCGGTTTCGACGTGGGTCGCGAAACTCCAGGTGCATGCCGAGGTGCAAGGTTCCTCGTAAAACCGCTTGCAAACACTTAGTTGCCAACGACGACAACTACGCTCTGGCGGCTTAATCCCGCCTAACCTCCGCCTGGCATGTGCTTGTGCATCCAGAATCGGGGGACGCGCTCACAAGCTCGCGGGTCCAGTGTGCTGAGGGCTGGCTCGCTAAAACGTTCCTGAGCTGGTCGTGCGTCTTCCCTGCCGCTCGGGTAGCGACCGACGAGAATCAAAGAGACGGCTAAGCATGTAGGTCCTGGAATGTAGGGCTTGCGGACGCGGGTTCGATTCCCGCCGCCTCCACCAGTCTGGGGGTCCCGGCAGACCGGCCGGGACCCTCTCAGATCAAAGCCCATTGCCCTCGCGTCGCGAACGCCGGGGTGAGCGTGCCCGGAAGCGGCACGACGCTGGTCCGACTTGGATTGGCAGACCTTGGTGTGGGTCGCCTCGAGAATGTCCGTCGCGGTCCCTTTGCGCTCACGGCACGGTGTCGGGCATGCCGCATGCCGCCGCTTTACTCGGAATCCTCGCAGATCAACAATCCCGGTCGAAGCCGGCACTACACCGAAGAAGGGGGACCGCCATGCACTCCATTACGCGTGCTGTTCCAACCGTCGCCGCAGTCGCCCTCGCCTGCGCGAGCGCTCACGCCCAGTCGCCCAAGCAGGTAGTCAAGCCACCCGTTTCTCAGGCCTGGATCGACGTCGCGACATTCTCCGGGTTCGCAATGGGCGGCATGGGCCCGGGCATGGGGGGTGCCGATGGCGGCGGCATGATGGGAGCAACTCTGGGCGCCCTCATGGGCGGATCGAAACAGCGAGCCGAGTTCGGTTTCACCCAGGCAGGCGTGGCCGGCCGCTGGATGGACGTCACTCTCTACACCAGCCGCAACCCGAGCCTCGCCGAGGCGCTGCAGAGCGTGCCTGCGGCGACGCAGCTTGCGCCGACCCTCAAGCTGCAGACGCCGGAGAAGCCCAAGCCACTCCCCAAGGACAAAGGCGAGGAGGAGCCCGAGGAGTGGAACTACGAGCCACCCAAGGGCAAGCTCGTCATGTACTGGGGCTGCTCGGAATCGGTGAAGCCCGGCCAGCCGAAGATCGTGAACCTCGAGACCGCCACGCTGGGTGAGCTTGCGAAGTTCTTCGAGTCACGCCGCGCCACCCAGCGAGGCGCACATGCAGCAGTCGGCCGGCCGGCATGGCCGAACAAGGTGGATTACCGCGTCTTCCCAGCCGGCGCCTCGATCGCTGGCGAGCATGGCTTCACGGGCCAGGGCGTTCCGGAGAATTTCAAGTTCGCGATTCCGCCCGCGCAGGACATCATGCCCGAGATCCGGCTCACGCAGTCCGACAAGGGCGGGCACGTGCTGCTCGAGTGGAACGCGATTCCGAACGCCCGCGCCTACTTCCTCGGCAGCATGGGCGGTCGCGAAGGCGAGGAAGCCACGATGGTGATCTGGACCTCGAGCGAACTCCCGGAAAGTGGCTTCGGACTCTTCGACTACCAGACCAACAAGGCCGTCGATCAATGGCTCAAGGACAAGGTGCTGCTGTCGCCCGCGACGACCAGGTGTGCCGTGCCCAAGGAGGCCGCGGGCCAGGGCATGCTGCGCGCGATCGCCTACGGCACGGAACTGAACATGGCCTATCCGCCACGCCCGACGGATCCTGCGGTCGCGTGGGAGCCCGACTGGAATGTGAAGATCCGCGTCAAGTCCATGACCACCACGATGATGGGCATGGAAGGCGACATGCCGGGCATGGGCACAGAGACGGGGATGGGTGACGCGGGAATGTCCGACGCGCCGGCGCCCGTAGACGGTCAGGCCGCGCCAGCTACCGAGGAACCCAAGAAGAAAAAGAAGTTCAACCCGCTCGACGCGGTGAAGGACGTGATCAAGAACCCGCTGCCATAAAGAACCCAGGATGGTCCGGGCCTGACCCGGACCATCCTTTCGATCACTTCAGCTTCGGCTCGATGAGCTCCATCGCGCCCATGATCGTTCGCATCGGGGCGCGCGCCGCTCCCTCGGCCTCGAACTGCTGGCGATCCTTGGCCATCGCGCCGTTGACCTTTTTCTCGAGTGCCAGGCCCGCGGCGATCTTCAGGAAGTCCTTGTTGATCGTGACCAGCTACATGTCGGGCTCGCCGTCTCACGGGCTCGAGTCGACCAGCACGTGGTAGCCGACCTCGTTGCCATACTGCGCGTTCAGCTTCCTGAACTTCGACCACTCCTCGGCGAGCCAGCTCGTGTAATTCTCGAACTCTCCATCGAGGACATCGATGCCTGTCACGTACCAGACTCGCTCGTAGTCATAGCGCGAGTCCGCGAACGTGTCCGGAGCGGCAACAAGAGTCATTGCGGCGACGGCCACCGCCGCCAATAGCTTGCGGGTCATGCCGATTCCCCTCTGGTGATGCGTCCGGTCGGACGCTGGTTGTGGCCCCGTGATCGGGCAGCCGGACCCTGACACCGCAAGCGGCGTCGGTCGGGCGCGAGCGTGTGCGCATTGCCAGGGCACAGGAGAGCCTGCCCGGCGCGCAAGCTCACATGCGTCGTCCGCACACGAACGCAGCCGGCCCGGTCAAGGACGCGGTCAATTGCCCGCTGAAGTCGGCAGCACCTGCACCGGCGTTCCATTGAGCACCGCGGTGCCCGTCAGGACATCGACACGCTGATCGTCGATGACGTCGTTGATGCTGACTCCGGCATGCCGACTCGCGATGCCAAGCCGGACGCCTTCGCGATCATGACCCCAGCCGTGTGGAAGTGACACGACACCCGGCATCACGTCGGTCGTCACCTCGGCGGCCACCGTCACCTCTCCGACTCGCGAGCCCAACCGCACTGCGGCCCCGTCGGCGACGCCATGACGCGCCGCGTCCTCGGGATGGATCAGCAGCGTGCAGCGCGGCTTGCCTTTCACGAGCCGCTGGCTGTTGTGCAGCCAGGAGTTGTTGCTGCGCACGTGGCGACGACCGATGAGCACGAGGGGCGGCGACGCATCATCGAGAGCGCGGGCTGCACGCTTCAGATCATCGACATGCCGCGGCGGCGCGAGCTGCACCTTGCGGTCTGCCGTCGCGAGCCGACGCAGCAGATTGGGCTCCAGTGGCCCCAAGTCCACGCCGTGCCGCGACTGCTCGAGACGCCGGACCGAGAGTCCCATCGGCCGTCGATCCGGCGCGGCGAGTTGCTTTCTAAGGGCCGCTAGCCCGGGCAGCGCCGCGATCGAACTCAGCCAGCCTTCGTTCGGCATGCCGTAGGCACCGGTGCGCAGCATGAGATCGAGCGCACCACGCGGACCGAGCCGGCGCCCGACCATGCCCTTCGCACGCGCCGCCGCCCGTGCGGCGCCCGCCGGCGTGCCGAGCCGCAGCGTGAGCTCGGCGAGGATCTCGTGGTCGTGCAGCGCGTCCGCGGGCTTCTCGAACAACGGCGGTGAATACTTGGCGACATTGCGCACGGCGAAGCCTGAAAGCGCGATGTCGTAGTGCGCACGTTCCAGCGGACTCGTCGGTGGCAGGATGAGCTGCGCGTGCCGCGTTGTCTCGTTCAGGTACGGGTCGATGGAGACCATGAACCCCAGACTGGCCAGCGCCCGGTCGAGCTGCCGCCCATTCGGAGTCGAAAGCACCGGATTGCCCGCGAAAGTGATCATTGCGCGCACCCGGCCGTCGCCCTCGGTCAGGATCTCGTCGGCGAGCGTTGCGACCGGCAGCTCGTTACCGAACTCCGGGAGCCCGCGCACGCGCGAGCTGAACTTGCCGTAATGACCCTTCGAACCGTAGGCGCGGGTGAGGTCCACCGCGGGCTCCGCAAACATCATGCCGCCTTCGCTGTCGAGGTGACCGGTGACCGCGTTCAGGCAGTAGATGAGCCAGAGCACCAGCCCGCCGAACTCCTGGGTACAGGCGCCGACGCGGCCGTAGACGAGCGCCTTCGGTTCCGCGCAGAGGGCCGCAGCGAGTCGCGCGACCTCCTGCGGCGCAATGCCGGTGCGTGCCGCCAGCTGCGCGGCATCGAAACCAAGCACGGCTTCGCGCAAGGTCGCCAGACCTTCGACGTGATCCGCGAGGTGCGCGAGATGCGCGCGCCCGGAAACGAACACCTCGCGCAACAGGCCGAGCAGCAGAAAGACATCGGTGCCAGGCCGGATCGGCAGCCACTGGTCGGCGATCTCCGCCGACTCGGTGCGCCGCGGATCGATCACGACGAAGCGCCCGCCACGCGCCTTGAGCGCAGCGACCCTCTTCTCGAAGCCTGGCGCGCCCATGATCGAGCCGCCCGAGGCCACCGGATTTCCGCCGATGCAGACGAACAGCTGCGTGCGATCGACATCCGGCACAGGGATCAGGAACTGGTGCCCGAACATCGCGTGCGAGGCGACCATGTGCGGCAGCTGGTCGACGCTCGTCGCCGAATACAGGTTTCGGGTGTGCACGGCGCGGATGAAATCACCGATGCCGAGCATGGCGCCGAGGTTGTGCACGGTGGGATTGCCAGCGTACAGGGCGACGGCGTCGTTGCCGTGGCGCGCGCGGACCTCGCCGATGCGCCGCTCGACCTCGGCGAACGCCGAGTCCCACGAGACCGGCTCCCAGCCGCTCGGCGTGCGACGGATCGGCTGTCGCAGCCGGTCCGGGTCTTCGTGAAGGTCCTTGAGTGCGACAGCCTTCGGGCAGATGTGCCCGCGACTCAGCACGTCCTCGCGGTCCGGCTTGATCGAGATGATCTCGCTGCCGCGATGCTCGATGACAACGCCGCACATCGCCTCGCAGAGCGGGCAGGTGCGGTGGTGCAGGCGGGACTCCGCCATGGCGTTCCCCCCTTTACGCGAAGATCAGACTGGCCGCGGCCGCCGCCTCAATGCGAGGCTGCCTAGCAGCAGCAGGAGCAGTGGTCCGGCACTGCCGCTACCGCTGTTCCTCCGCTGCCCACAGTTCGTCACACCTTTCACCTCGTTGCCCGCGAGGCTGAAGTTGTAGATCACGCCCTGGCCGCACTTGCCGCCACCCGCCGCGAGACCGACGAACGTTGAGGCGTCCAGCTGCAGCATCTTGCCGGTCGGGGTCGACCCGTCTCGGCCCTCGAAGCTCGCAAGGCTCGTGAAGCCGGTACCGTCGCGGGCGATCGAGAACAGCGTGCCGAAGGTGGTGGTGGTGCCCTCAGCGCTCGTGCCGCCGGTGGCGGTCGAGCCGTAGAGCAACCCATCCTGGGCGAGCAGCAGTTCCCCTGTGGGGCGGGCACCCTTGCTGCCGTCGAAGGCGTGAATGGGCGTGAGCAGCCTGGTGGCCGGGTCGAAGCTGAAGACAGTCCCGTTGCCTTCGGTGCCACCGAGGTTGGTGACTCCGTACAGCTTCCCGTCCTTGCCGTCGGTCAGGCCGGCGATCGGTGTGGCGCCGTCCGCGTTCGTGGACAGCCCGTTCGCATTGGTCGTGAGCGCGGAGAACGTGTAGATCACCTCGAATCCGTTGCCGTCCAGTCCGAGGCGGAACAGCGTGCCGGTGCCGTTCGCGCCGCCGCTCGACGCCGTGCCGTACAGAACGCCCTCGGAGCTCACCACCAGCGGACCGAGCAGATTAAGGCCATCGGCGTTGAGCGCCGGGGTCGCGCCCGCAGGAGACGTCACCGGCCCGAAGCCGTGCAGCACCGCAAATCCAGAACCGTCCTTCGCAAGCTTGAACACGACGCCTGTGCCGTTCGGGCCGCCATCACGGGTTACTCCGTAAAGGAAGCGGTCCGGGCCCTCGATCAGCTCTGACTCGGGCGTCGCGCCATCCGTGTTCACCGGCGAGCCCAGGACGTTCGTTGTGACGTAAGGCGCGAAGCGATGGATGACCAGGAAGCCGCTGCCGTCCGGCGAGAGGCGGAACACCGTGCCCGTGCTGCCCAGCTGCGAGACAGCACCGGACGTCGTCGAGCCGTACAGCAGGCCGTCGCTGCCGACCAGCAGGCCCGCGACCGGGCTGAGCCCATCATTCAGGGTGAGCTGGTAGATCGTCCGCACCGAGGAGCCATCGGCCGCTGCCCGGTAGATGAGGCCACCGGTGACGATCGACGTGGCCGACGTCGTGCCGTACAGGCCACCATCGGGTCCAAGCACCGCGTTCGCCGTGGCCTGAGAGCCACTGAACGCGACGATCGTCGACAGCTCGGGCGCGGCCTGGGGGAAGGCGACCATGGGCGCGACCGCGAGAATTGCGAACGATGAGGCGCGCACCAGCGTCGCGGCATGAATTCGGAGCATCGGCAGCATCAGGTCTCGGTCTCCGCGAAATCGAGGGGCCGCATAGGCCCGGAGCGGGCGTGCGGAGGCGCGGATTGTGCCGGATTCCGGCCGGGCACGCACCGCGGCCACCCGCCTGCTGGTGCGAGGAGAGTGACGACGGGCGCTGTAAGTGCCCGTGGCATCGCTAGAATGCGCGCCCCGATGCCTTCGCCACCCTCCCCTTGATACAGCTTCGACGACTGACGCTCGCGCGCGGGGCGCGCCGCCTCATCGAGGAGGCAGACCTGCAGCTGCATGCCGGCTGGCGCGTGGGACTCGTCGGCGCCAACGGCACCGGCAAGTCGAGCCTGTTCGCGCTGCTCCTGAACGAGCTGCACGCGGAAGCCGGCGACTGCAACATTCCCCGCGACTGGCGCGTCGCCACCGTGAGTCAGGAGACCCCTCCCCTGGCACATCCCGCGATCGAGCACGTCCTTGACGGCGATGCGACGCTGCGTGCGGTGGAGCGCGAGGTGGCTGAGGCCGAACGCACACACGACGGCCACCGCCTCGCCGAGGCGCACGCGCGTTATGCGGCGATCGACGGTTACGCGGCCCGCGCCCGGGCTGCCGCGATGCTCGCGGGTCTCGGCTTCGCGCCCGCGGACCTCGAGCGCCCCGTCGCCGATTTCTCCGGCGGCTGGCGCATGCGACTGAACCTCGCGCGTGCACTGCAGAGCCGCGCCGAGCTGCTGCTGCTCGACGAGCCCACCAATCATCTCGACCTCGATGCTGTTGTCTGGCTTGAGCGCTGGCTCGCTGCATATCGGGGCACGCTGCTGGTGGTGTCGCACGACCGCGAGTTCCTCGACGGCTGCATCACGCACGTGGCCCATATCGAGAATCGCCGGCTCACCCTCTATACGGGCAACTACTCCTCGTTCGAGGAGCAGCGTGCCGCCCGGCTCGCCGGCCAGCAGACGCTGTTCGAGAAGCAACAGCGCGAGATCGCGCACATCACGCGTTTCGTCGAGCGATTCCGTGCCAAGGCCAGCAAGGCGCGGCAGGCCCAGAGCCGGCTCAAGGCGCTCGGCCGCCTCGAGCGCGTCGCGCCGGCGCACGTCGATGCGCCCTTCGAGTTCGAGATTCCGGCGCCCGAGCGCGCGCCCTCGCCGCTGCTCACGCTCGAGGAGGCCAGGCTCGGTTACGCCGGACGAACGGTGCTCGAGCACGTAACGCTCACCCTGCCGCCCGGCGCACGGCTTGGATTGCTGGGTGCGAATGGCGCAGGCAAGTCCACGCTGGTGAAGGCGATCGCCGGCGAGTCGGCGCTGCTCGCCGGGCGACGAGTCGAGGGACACGGCCTGGCGATCGGCTACTTCGCGCAGCACCAGCTCGAACAGTTGCGCGACGTGGAATCGCCGCTCCAGCACCTGGCGCGGCAGGAACCGGCGACACGCGAGCTCGACCTGCGCAGCTATCTCGGACGATTCGATTTTCGCGGCGAGATGGCCGATGCGCCAGTCGGAGCTTTCTCGGGCGGGGAGCGCTCACGGCTCGCGCTGGCGATGATCGTGCGGCGTCGGCCCAACCTGCTCCTGCTGGACGAGCCCACGAACCACCTCGACCTCGAGATGCGCCACGCGCTCACGCGTGCGCTCGCGGGCTACGAGGGGAGCCTCGTGCTCGTATCGCACGACCGTGCACTGCTGCGCACTGTCTGCGACGGATTCCTGCTGGTGGCGGACGGCAGGGCGGTCGAGTTCGACGGCGACGTCGAGGACTATCTCGAGTGGATGGCGACGCGGCGCGCGCGCGACCGCTCATCACCAGACCCTGCGTCCGGCTCGGACCGCGAAGCGCGCCGCTCTCAGCGAGAGGCAGCGGCGAGCGAGCGGCAGGAGCGGCTCATGCGACGTCGCCCGCTGGTGAAGGAATCGAACGAGCTCGAACGCCGCATCGCAGCGCTCGAGGCCGAAAAGCTGATGCTCGAGAAACGCCTCGGCGATGTGGCCTTCTACTCCGGCCCGCTGGACGAGGTGCAGGCCGCGACCAGACGCTGTACCGACCTCGCTCGGCTGCTCGAAGAGGCGGAGAACCGCTGGCTCGAGGTGCAGGCAGAGCTGGAATCGATCGGCGAAGCCTGATCAGGGAACGACGACCACCTTGCCCTGTGCGCGCCGCTCCGCCAGCGAGTTGAAAGCCGCGGCGTAATCGCCCAGCGGATGCGTCTCACCGACCACGGGCTTGAGCCGTCCGTCCTCGAACATCCGCCACAGCTCGGCCGCATTCTCCTTCTGCAGCGCGGCCTCGCGGACCGCGAAGCTGCCCCAGAAGACGCCGACGACCGAGCAGCCCTTCAGCAGCGGCAGGTTCAGCGGAATGCGCGGGATGTCGCCGCCGGCGAAACCGACCACGAGGTAGCGTCCGTTCCAGGCCATGCTGCGCAACGCGGGCTCGGCGAGCGCGCCGCCGACGGGGTCGTAAACCACGTCCACGCCGCGGCCCTTGGTGATTTCCTTCAGGCGCTCGCGCAGATCCTGCGTTGCGTAGTTCACGAGATGATCCGCGCCGA
>Ga0114939_10000472_pt1 | contig 33421 bp, 32 predicted proteins | sample AshMeaCrysSpring_FD_87196 | JGI IMG/M metagenome (GOLD analysis project Ga0114939, IMG submission 87196) | Groundwater microbial communities from Big Spring, Nevada to study Microbial Dark Matter (Phase II) - Ash Meadows Crystal Spring | ecosystem: Environmental > Aquatic > Deep subsurface >...
ACGGCCTCAACGATTGCTTGCCATATGAAAAAAAGATTACTTCTTGATTGAAGAGTCAATCTTAGCTGCAAGGCTGTCTACCTTGGCTTCTACAACAGCGGCAGTAGAGTCAACAACGGCTTCAATCTTTGCAGCGGCAGTGTCAGCAGCAGCAGTTGCAGCTTCTTCAACTTTGGTTTCAGATGCGCCGCAAGACGCGAAGATTGCACCCATAGCCAGGATTACCAGAACTTTTTTCATTCGAATTGATTTTTTTATTGGTTTGAATGGAATAACATGGATTAATACGGAAATGAAAAGAAGGTAACCCAGACCCGATGGAAATTTTTTTTTCGTTGCTTTGGGTTACAAAACCCCCGAAAAAGTATTAAAAGAGAGCCTGTGGGTACCAACGAAAGGGAACAAGAACTGCTTAAAGGACTGGCTAACAACGAGAAAAGCGCGATTGAGGCCATTTATCGGGATAACTATAGCCTGATTCAGCACCTGATCGTCCAGAACAATGGGACCGAGGATGACGCCCGGGACATTTTCCAGGAAGCCATGATTGTCCTCTACGAACAGGCTCGTAACATTGATTTTAGCCTGAGCTGCGCCGTTCGTACCTATATATATTCTGTGAGCAGGCGGCTCTGGCTGAAAAAACTGCAACAGAACAGGCGGTTTGAGACCCCGGTGGAGAGTCTTGAGGAAACCGTGCCGGTGGAAGAGGACATGGCCTCCCATGAAAAGCTGAATCAACAGTACGTGATCATGCGGGCGGCGATGGGAAAGATCGGGGAGCCCTGTAAAAGTCTTTTGGAAGCATTTTATGTGCACCATAAGAATATGATGGAAATTGCGGCGTTTTTCGGTTATACCAATGCGGACAACGCCAAAAACCAGAAGTATAAATGCCTGATGCGCTTGAAGAAACTGTTTTTTGCCCAATATAAAAATGGAATTTGATGGATCAGATCCTGTTGCTGGAAGCGGCTGAAAGATACCTGCGGGGTGAAATGGGCGAGGTGGAACGCCTGGCCTTTGAAGAAATGCGTAAAAACAACCCGGAGGTAGACCAGATGGTGGTAGAACACCATTTTTTCCTGGACGAAATGGATCGTTATGGCGATGTCAAACGATTCAAGGCAAATCTTTACGATACCCACCATACCCTGCAAGAATCCGGCGATATCAAGGAACTCAGCCCACACGGAACCGGCAAAATCGCTTACCTGTGGAACCGCTATCGCCGCACCATTGCCGTAGCGGCATCCATTGCCGGCCTGACTGCCCTGCTGATCAGCGGTTTGACCATCATGATCTCCCCCAAAGCACCCATCCAGGACATCGAAGCCCTCAAAAGGCAGGTGAACATCCTCGAAAAAAGGACCAATACCCAGGACCTCCAGATCAATGATGTCCGGAAAAAAATAGAACCGGGCACCAATATCAAATTCGGCGGCACCAGCTTTATGGTGGACCCCAAGGGCTACCTGGTCACCAGCGCCCACGTGGTCAAAGGCGCCTCCCGGGTTTTTGTCCAGAACAGCAGGGGCGAAGATTTCAAAGCCATCCTGGTGCATGCGGATGAGTCGAAAGACCTGGCCATCCTGAAAATCGAAGACGAAGACTTCAGATCCAGCGCAAGCCTGCCCTACGGGATCGGAAAATCCAGTACAGACCTGGCAGAACCTGTTTTCACCCTCGGCTATCCGAAGGATGAAATCGTATACGGCGAGGGCTATATGAGTGCAAAGACGGGGATGAAGGGTGATACGATGGCCTACCAGATCAGCATCTCCGCCAACCCGGGCAACTCGGGCGGCCCCATCCTCAACCGAAAGGGCGAAGTGATTGGGATTCTGAACGCGCGACAAACAACGGCTGAAGGCGTGGTCTTTGCGGTCAAATCACAGCATATCACACAGATGATCGACTCCGTCAAAAAGAAAGACTCGGCGCAACAAATCAAGGTTTCCCAGTTCTCTTCCATCAAAGGAATGGACCGGGTGCAGCAGGTCAAAAAAATCCAGGACCATATTTACATGGTCAAGGTAGTGCTTAAATAATCACTGCATATAACCTCGCATAAAAAAATGGATATCAGCTAGATATCCATTTTTATTTTAAGCTGGTTTCTGGTGTTTCAGGATTGGGCAATAGGCCATAATGCGGGAGGATAGGCACCACTGGCTACCAACGCATCGATGCTTTTCTTAACCTCCGGCGCGTCCTCTTTGTAGGTTACCCCAAACCAAAGGGAGGAAGTTGGAATGACCTGGATCTTTCCATGCCCATCCCTGATAAAGCGGTCGGCTACGATTGGAATAAAAAATTCACTCTTCGCTTCCGTTCCTTTCTCAGCCAGGAACTCGGCAAAAAGGTCCTGCGAAAACGCAAAAACGGAGGGATGAAAGCACCAGAAATTCATGGAAACCTTGGATTCCGTTGGGATTACCCTCGGCTCAGCCTGGTCGTCACAGACAATCTGCCCATCCTGCCGGCTGATGTTCAGCCTTTCGCGGATACCTTTCAAATGACCGGATGCATCCGTCTCACAGACGCCGCGATTCACCGTACCATGATCAGAAAGTGTCTTCAGCAGTTCATAGCCTACGATCGACCAAACCTTTTCAGCACACTGTTCCGTCAGGAAACGGTAAGCCTTGTCAAAGGCGTCCCGGCCATAAAAATCATCGGCATTGATTACCGCAAAAGGCTCGCGTACCTCTTCTCGCGCACAGAGGACGGCATGTGCTGTTCCCCAAGGCTTGCTGCGCTCCGGAGGAATTGGAAAGTGGCCTACGAAAGACCTAAGATCCTGATAAACATACCCTATATCGATTTTTTCTTTAAGTTTTGGTTCAAATATGGATTTGAAGTTCTCAGCAAATTCTTCCCGGATGATGAAAACGATTTTTCCAAATCCAGCCTGGATGGCGTCGTAAATGGAATAGTCCATAATCGTCTCTCCCGAGGGGCCAAAGGCTTCAATCTGCTTCATTCCGCCATACCTCGATGCCATACCTGCGGCAAGGATTACTAGGGTTGGTTTCATTTGACTACTTTCAATTTTGGGTTGCGCAAAGGTATGCGATTGATTCCGTTGGTGTAGATCTCCAAGGGTACCAAAAGATGAAATTTTATCAGTCATATGATCCAATCAGTTGGGGGTGTTCTAAGTAGCGCGGCAAAAATTGAATGGGACCTGCTCCGACTGGACCTGGTTCATCCCGTTGTTTCCGGCAACAAGATGTTCAAACTCGGCCCCTACCTCGAGCAAGCCATTCTGCAACATGCCCCCGGACTGGTTGGATTTGGTGGCGCCTGGTCCAATCATATCCACGCCCTGGCATATGCCGCACGGGAGCGAGGCCTCGCATCCATCGGCATCATCCGGGGAGAAGCACCCCCGGGAAGCAATGCCATGTTGGACGATTGCAGACGCTGGGGCATGGATCTCCGGTTTTTTTCGCGCCAGGCCTACCGGCAGGCAACTGATGTCCTGAAATCCCGCAAGATTCCCATAATACCTGATGATGCCGTCACAAATAAAGTACGTGATCGTGACGTCCTAAACGCCTTGCAGGATGATCCGGCCTTTCAATCCAGTAAAAAGCCCGCCCTCCCCCGGGGTCTTGCCGATGCCCTGCCCCCGGACTGGATGATGGTTCCGGAAGGCGGCTATGGGCTACTGGGCATGGAAGGTGCGGCCCGTATCTGGACGCATATTCCCGCCGGCCAATACACCCATATCCTCTGTGCCGTGGGAACGGGCACCATGGTTGCCGGACTGGCCCTGGCCAGGCATCGAAGGGAAGCGGTGGCCCACCGGGGAACGGACCCACAGATTCCGGCGATCATAGGGCTTTCCGTTCTGAAGCATGAAAACCAGGAAAGGGAAATCGACCAGCTACTGGATCCTGCAGGTGTGGTGGAAAAACCACTCCTGGTGCACCGGTTTCATGGCGGTGGCTATGCCAGGTCCACCCCGGCACTGCTGGATTTCATGCGGAGTTTTTACCAGGAGACGGGGATTCCATCAGACCTTGTGTACACGTCCAAGCTGCTCTGGGGCATCCGGCAGCTGGCCCAGGAAGGATTTTTCCCTATGGGTTCAAGGATCCTGGCCATTCACAGCGGTGGACTGCAGGGCAACAGATCGCTAAAAAAAGGAATCTTACCCTATTGAACATGGGTGTGGCTATCTTTGCAGGATTCCAATATTTATGCCTAGCTTCCGTTCAATGTCCATGTACCTGGTTCGTACTCTGTTGATTGGTTTCTTCCTACTCACGGGCACGCACCTGGTCCATGCGCAGGACACCCTCCCCCGTTTTACCTTGAAGAATCGCTTTGGGAAAGTCATCGTGAGCTGGATCAATCCCTTCGACTCCGTGGTTCAGATCAGCATCCAGCGCTCACCGGATTCCCTCAAAGGTTTCAAGACCATCGCCACGCTCCCGGATCCAAATGTGCCGGCAAACGGCTACCTGGATGGTAAAGCCCCCAATACCACCCAGTTCTATAAGATATATGTGCAGCAGACGCGTGGAAGATACCTGGTCACACGAGCCCAGAAACCGGTGGTGGACACAAGCAGGATCGTGACCGCCCCCGCATCGCCCAAACCAACCATCCGGCTCACCGCTGCGGATACGGCCCAGTGGATCAAAATGGAAATGGCCGGGGTGACCCGACAAGGATTTAAATACGTGGACGGAAAGAAAGTGATTGACAGCGCCACGGTTGTGATACAGGAAATCAAAAACAGTTTCCGCCCTTCTGTCCACATTTACACGAACCGGGAAGGCAATGTGGTCATCGCCCTGCCAGAAGTCAAAACCAGCCAGTACAGCATTCGTTTCTTCCTGGAGAACGGGACCGAAGTCCTCCAGTTAAACAAGGTCAAAGAGCCGCTGCTCACCCTGGACAAGTCCAATTTCATGCATTCGGGCTGGTTTCGTTTTGAACTCTATGAAAATGAAGTGCTGAAGGAAAAAAACAGGTTCTATCTCCCCAGGGACAGGCAATAACAACCCGGTTGCAAGCTGTCTATACGGGCTGACCCGGAAAACCGGCGCTTTCTTGACCCTGCATCTCGCATTGGAAAACCTCGCTGAAAAAATGGCTGATTTTTGCTTTCACGGTTTCTAACGGGACCGGGTACCCTAATTCTTTTTCCAAAGAGGTCACGGCCTTATCCCGGATGCCGCAGGGAACAATATGATCAAAAAATCCAAGGTCCGTATTCACATTCAGTGCGAAGCCGTGCATGGTTACCCAGCGACTGCAGCGAACGCCCATCGCACAAATCTTCCGGGCCCTGCCTGGATTGCCAACGTCCAGCCATACGCCGGTCTCCCCTGCGCTGCGGCCCGCCGTCAGACCATATTCAGCCAGGACGCGGATGATGACCTCTTCCAGGTTGCGCAGGTATAACCCAATGTCCGTATACCATTTTTCCAGGTCGAGAATGGGATACCCCACAACCTGTCCGGGTCCGTGAAAGGTAATATCCCCGCCCCGGTTGGTGGGGTAAAAACCGATTCCCCGGGCGCTGATCTCCTCGGCGGAAAGCAGGACATGTTCCATCTTGCCGCTCTTTCCGAGGGTATAAACAGGCGGGTGTTCACAAAACAGGAGATGGTGACGGGTAGGAATATCCGAAACCGGCGTCCCTTCATCGCGTCCTTTTTTCTTATAGTGCAGGTTCTCCTGCATCAACTGCTCCTGCAGTTCCCAGGCCCGCCCGTATTCAATTTGGTGCAAGTCCCGCACCTCCACCTGCTGTTTCATCTGACACAAAGGTAAAAGTCTTTGTTTGGATTGTACCTTTGATGGCAAAGAGCAAGCATGTCCACGGAAGCAACAGAACCGGAGCAGTTGCCGGAAGGTCCGGAAGAGATGTACGAGCGATTGTCCCTTACGGTAGACAAAGGGCAGGAGCCCCTGCGGATCGATAAGTTCATGTTCAACCGCATGGAAAACGCTTCCCGGAACAAAATCCAGCGTGCCATTGACGCCGGCATGATTACGGTCAATGGCAAACTGATCAAGTCCAACTATAAAATCCGGCCGGGGGATCAGATCGTCTTCTTCTCTGAGAACGCGCCGGAGGAATACGACATCTTACCTGAACATATTCCCCTTGACATTGTCTTCGAGGATGATGACATCATGATCATCCACAAGAAGGCCGGCATAGTGGTGCATCCCGGCAGCGGTAACTATACCGGCACATTGGTCAATGGCGTGGCATGGCACCTCCAGCAGCAAAAACCAGGGATCAGCGAAACGGAGCTTCCCCGTTTTGGATTGGTGCATCGGATTGATAAAAATACCAGCGGCCTGATGGTCCTGGCGAAAACCGAAAAAGCCGCAAGGGATCTGGCCGGCCAGTTTTTTGACCACACCGTTCATCGGCGCTACATCGCCTTGGTATGGGGAGATATTGAACAGGAATCGGGAACCATCACAGGTCATGTGGGCAGGCACCAGCGGCTGCGGAAAATTTATGATGTCTACCCGGACGGAGAAATGGGCAAGGAAGCCATTACCCACTACAAAGTCCTGGAACGCTTTGGATATGTCACGCTGGTGGAGTGCCGGCTGGAAACTGGTCGCACCCACCAGATCCGCGTACACATGCAACACATCGGCCATCCCCTCTTCAACGACGAAACCTATGGCGGCAACCGCATCGTGAAAGGAACCGTGTTTACCAAATACAAGCAGTTCGTGGAGAACTGTTTTGCGCTTTGTCCCCGCCATGCGCTGCATGCCAAAGAGCTTGGCTTCATCCATCCCAGGACGCGGAAAGAGATCATGTTCACCAGTGAACTGCCGGAGGATATCATGGCTGTGATTGAAAAATGGCGCACCTATTCGAAGTTTCGCGCAATGGAATGAAACCAGTAAAACTGCCGGCGGACAAAACTGTAATCACCCCATAACCCACCACCCACAACGGCGCATCGGATCGGCGCCGCCGAACTAGCGTTGGGAGAACTCAAAAAATGTTGCGGTGAAGACGCCCCTTTCGCGCATTTTGAAAGGCACATCCCAATTGCCCTGGTAGCGGATCACGGAAGGAACCAGGAATTCTCCCGCCCTTGTGAGTTCCACATCAAACCGGACGTCAAAATCGTATACCCCTGCCCGGTAGCTCATATGATAGCTTCGGGCGAGGACGTCAAGACTCCGGAGATCGAAATAAGTGGTCATCTGGTCTATCACGATTCGGTCCCGTTGGGCCGCGGTCAGGTCCTGCCTGGCTTTCACCGTGAAAAGATAACAGGTACTGCCTTTCCAATCCACCATGTCTATGTCGAAATCATACAGTGAAGCGTGATCCTTGCTGAACAGCCTGGCTTTATCGCCCATCAGGGGAATGCCGGGTATGTCTGCGCCCGGATTGAAGAAAAGGATTTTTAACTGCTCCTTGTGCTTATCCAGCCCGCGCTTGCCGCGCAGCAAATGACTGATGTTCCCAACCCGGTTATGCTCTCCGCAGACGGTGTCCATGGAGAAAAAAAGGGAAGCATATAGTTCCGCCGTATAATAATTATAACTGCCCTTCCTGTCCAGAAAATCCCCCGTATGGGTTTCCTCCAGCAGTTTGGTGATCCTGCAACCATCTTGTGCCCATTGCTGCGTAGCACTCTCCTGGCTGGCCTTCAACACGCCGTCCTTTCCAAACATGCGGATATCATTCAGTTGCGTATAGTTCAGGATGCGCAGGTTGCGGAAGGCTTTATAAAAACTGGTATCCAGTTGTACCCGCTGAATAAAACCGGGTGCGTCCATTCTGGAACGGATGACTACTTCTGAAAGCGTGATGGTGCGTCCCTGCTGGTCTACAATGGAATCCCGCTGTTGTGCAGGCAGGATCAGCGGCGCAGAGAAAATGAAAAAAAACAGGGCCCGTCTCATGGTGCACCCCTCAGGCAGGGAACAGCATTTTATAGTCCACTTTGATCTTTCCCTTGCTGATATCGTCCAGCTTTTTCCTGATCAGCTTTTTCTTCAGGAGCGAGATATGATCGATGAAGAGTTTGCCTTCGATGTGATCATATTCATGGAGAATCACCCTGGCCGTAATCCCGTGAAACGACTTGGTATGGGTCAGAAAATGTTCATCCTGGTATTGAATGGTCACTTTTTCTTCCCGAAGTACATTCTCGTGGATTTTGGGAATGCTCAGGCAACCTTCACTGTAGGCCCATTTCTCCCCGGTCAGGTCAATGACTTTGGGATTGATGAAAACCTGCCGTACGCCCGGTTCATCCGGGTAGCTGGCTTTCTCTTCGTCTTCCAGGTTGTCGAATATCAGGGTACTATCGATCACAAACAACCGGACACTTCGGTTCACCTGCGGAGCAGCAAGCCCCACGCCGTTGGAAGCAGCCATGGTTTCCCACATATCCGCAATCAGTTTGTCCAGCTGGGGATAGTCTGCGTCAATTTCCTGGGCGATTTTTCTCAATACCGGGTGACCATATGCTACGATCGGCAGAATCATGGGGCAAAGGTACAAAAAAGGGAAAAAGCCTGAAACCTGCGCTTCCCACAAACAAACCGTTCTTGATTATCTTTGCAGACCAACATGATCCTCCGGATAACCCTGCGCATGCTTGCCTTATTGGTTGCTCTTTCCTTCCAGGGAATCCTGTTGGGACAGAAGAAAAACGAAGGCTTTGTCTACCCCATGCGCAAGGCATCCGGAACGGTTGTCATTGACGGACTGCCCAACGATGCTGCGTGGACGAAGGCTGAGGAAGCCGGTTCTTTTCACATGGTGCTGCCCATGGATACCAGCAAATCCCGTGTGCGCACTACCGTTAAGATGTGTTATGATGAAAGGAATATCTACCTGCTGGCTTATTGCGAAAAGAAAATCAACGGTCCTTACAGCGTTGAATCCCTGAGGAGGGATTTCAATTTCGGTCGCAACGACAATTTTCTCGTTTTCATAGACCCCTTTGACGACCAGACCAACGGATTTTCCTTTGGCTCCAATGCAGCGGGCGCGCAGTGGGACGGCATCATGTTTGACGGAGGACGGGTGGACCTCAACTGGGACAACCGATGGATTTCCGCCGTATCCAATTCGGTCGAAGCCTGGATCTTTGAAGCAGCCATACCCTTTAAGACGATCCGGTATAAAAAAGGCATCAAAGAATGGGGCATCAATTTCAGCAGGCTGGATATCCGCGTAGCGGAGAAATCCGCCTGGGCGCCGGTACCAAGACAATTCCCCACGGCATCCCTGGCCTATTCCGGGATTCTTCAGTGGGACGAAGAACCACCCCAGGCAGGAACCAATATCTCCCTGATTCCCTACACCCTGGGCAGCGTAGGCAAGAACTACCAGCCGGAATCGCCAACGAAGAAAAAACTGCAGGCCGGTTTCGACGCAAAAATTGGCGTGACCTCCTCCCTCAACCTGGACCTCACCGTCAACCCGGATTTTAGCCAGGTGGAAGTGGACCGGCAGGTGACCAACCTCGACCGTTTTGAATTGTTTTTTCCGGAGCGACGACAGTTCTTCCTGGAAAATGGTGATCAGTTCTCCAATTTCGGCTATAATTCCATCCGGCCTTTTTTCTCGAGGAGGATTGGCCTCAACACGCCCATTATTGCAGGTGCCCGGCTCAGTGGAAAACTGAACAAGGACTGGCGTATCGGGGCGATGAATATGCTCACGGATAAAGTGGAAGCCACGGGTACACCGGTGCAGAACTACACCGTGCTGGCCCTGCAGCGAAGGGTCTTTGCAAGATCAAATATTGGCATGCTGGTGATCAACCGGCAGTCGTTCATGGAATCTCTGGGTAAGAATCCGGACACCTTGGCAGCCACTCCATATAACCGGAACCTGGGCCTGGAATACAACCTGGCCTCCTTCAACAACCTGTGGACGGGCAAAGCCATCCTGGTCAAGAGCTTCAGCCCCGAAAAGCATGGACAGGACTGGGTTCATGCCGCCAACCTGCAATACAGCAGCAAATGGTGGACCATAGGATGGCAACATGAATACGTGGGGAAGAATTTCGTGGCGGAAGTGGGTTATGTACCCCGGAATAATTTCATCAAGATCAGTCCGGGAATACAGCGAAACTTTTTTCCTGCGCGGGGTGCCGTGCTCAGTCATGGGGTCCGCCTCGGATCCACTACCTTTTTCACCCCAAGCCTCACCATGACGGACCAGGAGACCTTCCTGGCTTATACCATGACCTTCCGGAAGCAGGAAACCTTTACGCTCTGGACGGCCTATGACTATGTGCTCCTGCTGCAACCCTTTGACCCCACCAATTCCGGGAAGGACACCCTGGCGCGCGGGACCTCGCATCAATGGAAAGCATTTGGCACTGAATTCGTTTCAAGGCCGCAGAATAATTTCACTTTTGGATTTTCCACCCGCTACGGCGGCTATTATGAAGACGGAACCAGGCTCAATATCAGCACAGAACTGGGATACCGTTTTCAGCCCTGGGTAGCGCTTACCCTGAGCACCAGCTACAATGACATACAGATGCGCGAGCCCTGGAACAGGACCCGCTTCTGGCTGGTGGGTCCCAGGGTAGATATAACGTTTACGAATACCCTATTTTTTACCGCCTTTCTCCAATACAATGAACAGACCAATAACGTCAATCTGAATACCCGTTTTCAGTGGCGGTACAAGCCTGCTTCGGATCTGTTCATTGTTTATACGGACAACTATTTTTCGAATCCCCTCATGGTGCGAAACCGGGCAGTGGTGCTGAAGCTGAATTATTGGTGGAACCTGTGAGGCCTATTGAATCATCATGTCAAGATCTGCCCGTTCAAAATCAGGCATACTGATCTTCACGCCCACTTCAACAGGATCGAGCATTTCCAGCTCACCGCTTTTCAGGTCTGGTGTGGTGATCCGGATAGCCTCGTTTGCGGAAAGGGTCATTTCCTGATCAGCTTGCATAAAATCCGGAATGCTGATTTTCATCGGTGCATTGAACCGTGCAGCGAAATGGCGGAGAATCGACATCCGGTGAAACACCAGGTTCCGATGCCCGGCAGGAAAATGATGTTCATGCTGATTCGGGTGAAAACGATAGATGGGTCGGCTATCAGATGAATGGGCAGGGGTATCGTTGGCTTGTACCAGGTTTGCGGCCAGAAGACAAATGGCGAGGATGAGCTTTTTCATAAATTTTATTTTAATGTATGGACAATGCGTTAACTGATGTATGAGATGCCTTGAGGAACCGGACGCATACGGCCTCCACCCGGGTTTGAGACCAAGTGCCAAAATCCGTAGACGAAACGGCGGAAAAGGAGAAAAAGTAAGTGCGAAGAAACCATTGGTTCTTTTTCAATGCAGATTATGCCAGACTAAACCGAATTGGTGGTGCAAGCGTCAAAATCAGTAGTTTTGATTTGACCAGCATTTCAGTGCAAAGCATATGCAACGGATATTGTATCAGTCCGGACCGCTCGGCCTTACTAATGTTGTTTTAAACTGAAGAATATGAAAAAATTCCTGTGGCTCATCTCCGGCATCCTGGCCTTCCTGCCTTCAATTTCCCAGCCCAAGCCAGCAGGCATCTTCGGCCATCACATGGTTCTCCAACGCAACAAACCGGTGCGCATCTGGGGAACAGCCACTTCAGGAGAATCTGTCCGGGTGGTCCTGGGCCAACGAACCGCGAAAACCACGGCCAACCGCCAGGGTCAATGGGACCTTCAGCTGCCCGCCATGGAGGCGGGAGGACCGTATACCATGACCATCGAAGGTAAAGGCAGCGTGCGTTTCGACGATATCTATATAGGAGAGGTCTGGGTCTGTTCAGGACAGTCGAACATGGAATGGAGCCTCTCGGATACTGACAGTGCTGACTTTGAGATTCCACGGGCCAATCATCCATTGATCAGGCATATCCTGGTGCCGAAACAGGTAAGCCTGCAGCCCGAGGCAGATATCAAACCCGCCCAATGGCAATCCTGCACGCCCGAAACGGCCGGCGGTTTCACGGCGGTGGGATACTATTTCGCCAAAAACCTCCAGGCCTCGCTGGGCGTTCCTATCGGCATCATCCATTCCTCCTGGGGCGGCACCCATGTGGAAACCTGGACCAGTGGAGAAAGCTTTTTCGCTGAACCCGCTTTCGCATCACTCAAAGACAGGATGCCGGCAAACACGGACTCGGTATTTGCAATGCGAAGCCGTCAGTTGCAGGCAGTCATCGTACGGGTGCAACCCGCGCTGCCGGTTGCTTCCGAAGCCAGACAGTATCGGCTGGAAGGGTTCAACGATCAATCCTGGAAAACCATGAGACTGCCCGGCACCTGGGAAAGCCAGGGATTTCCGGAACTAGACGGCACGGTTTGGTTCAGGCGAAAATTTCAAATCCCGGCAGAGATCAGCACGAAGGGTGCCACTTTGTATTTGTCGATGATTGACGACGATGATTCCACGTTTATCAATGGTGTATTTGTGGGAAGCACACAAGGCTACAACCAGCGCAGGATCTACAAGATCAGTGCGGGCCAGCTGAAAGCGGAAAATACGATTGCCGTCAAAATCATGGATCCCGGTGGAGACGGCGGAATTTATGGCGATGCCCGTGACCTGCGCCTGGAAATCGGAGATGTCAGGGTGCCCCTGGACGGCAACTGGGCATTCCGTATTGAACGCATGGCACAGGAAGCCTTGCAACTGGGACCCAATGCCTACCCCACCCTGCTCTACAATGCCATGATTCATCCCATCATCCGCTTTCCCGTCCGAGGAATGACCTGGTACCAGGGAGAAAGCAATGCAGGAAGAGCAAAACAATACCGCATGAGTTTTCCGCTCCTGATCAAAGACTGGCGTACACAATGGAAGGACAGTTCGATGCCTTTTTACTTCGTGCAACTCACCCACTGGAAAGCCGGGGGCGGAAACAGCAGAAACGGCGGCAGCAGCTGGGCGGAACTGCGGGAAGCGCAGGACCTCACACTTCGGCTACCCCATACCGGTATGGCTGTCATCACGGATATCGGCAATACGGAGGACATCCATCCGCGCAACAAACGCGATGTGGGAAAAAGACTTGCCCTTCAGGCCCTGGCCGGCACGTACGGAAAGGATATGCCCGCTCAAAGTCCCCGTTACCGCAGCATGCGCAGGGAAGGGAACCGGCTCATCCTGCAATTTGATCACCTGTACGAAGGTTGGGAGGTCCGGAATCCTTATGGATACATCAATGGCTTTGAACTGGCTGGAGCAGATCAGCGGTTTTTTCTTGCCCGGGCCCGGAAAAGCGGCACCGAGATCATCGTGGAAGCAGATGAGGTCCCAGAACCCATCGCCGTGCGTTATTGCTGGAGTGATGATCCCCATGATGTCAACCTGTTTAACAGCATCGGGCTTCCGGCAACACCTTTCCGGACAGACAACTGGAAAATGAAAACCAGCGGAAATGGCTTCACTGCCTTGTCCAGATTTCCGCCAGGGAAAGGACCACTTCCACGCTTTTCTCCATATCCTGAACGCTCACGTATTCCTGCCGGGAATGCAGGGCCATCTCCCCGGTAAACAGGTTGGGACAGGGAAGTCCCATGAAAGACAACCGGGATCCGTCCGTCCCTCCGCGCACTGGTAACATACGGAGAGGGATACCCGCTTTTTGAATGGCTTCCTTAGCCAGCGCCACCACCTGTGGGTGCTGATCCAGTACTTGTTTCATATTCCGGTACTGCTCCTGCCTTTCCAGCCTGTAGCGGGCGCCGGGAAACTTTTGCAACACGGACTCCAACGTGTCTTTAAGCAGCTGAAAATGGTCATCCAGTTTCGCTGTCTCAAAATCCCGCAGGATAAACTGGATCCGCACCTGTTCCGCCAGCCCGTTGCATTCCACGGGATGGACAAATCCTTCCTTGCCTTCGGTTGTTTCCGGACTCCGTTCAACTTTTGGAAGGGCGTCCAGGAAGGCGGCGGCCACTTTGAGCGCATTGACCAATTTGCCTTTCGCGGCACCGGGATGCGCACTGATTCCTTCAATCACCACGGTTGCCCCATCCGCGGAAAAAGTCTCATCCTCCAGGGAACCAAGTTCTCCACCGTCCAGGGTATATCCGAAATCTGCTGACAGCTTCTTCATATCCAGGTGCTGAACGCCCCTTCCCACTTCCTCATCGGGTGTAAACAGGATCCTGATCCTGCCGTGCGGAATCTCCGGATCTCTCATCCAGCGGGCGGCGGCAGACATGATGATGGCAACGCCTGCTTTATCGTCCGCACCCAGCAGGGTGGTTCCACTGGCCGTGATGACATCATCCCCGACTTTTTCTCTAAGGTAAGGATGCTCTTCCATCCTGATGACCTGGGAAGGATCGTCTGGCAATACGATGGGTTCCCCATTCCAGGCGCGATGCAGAATAGGTTTGACGCCGGTTCCGCTGCAATCCGGCGCCGTATCCACGTGCGCGCAGAAACAGATCGCAGGCAGGGGATCAGGAACATTGGATGGAATCGTTGCATAGACATATCCGTATGCGTCCAGTTCAGCATCTGTCACACCCATGGCCTTCAGCTCCTCCACCAGCAGCCTGGAAAGGTCCTTCTGCTTTTCCGTGGAGGGAAAACTTTTGCTGTGGGGATCGCTCTGCGTGTCAATGCGGACATAGCGCATCAATCGCTCTGCCACACCAAAGGAGTCCATCATAATTGGTTGTTTTGACAGCAAATCTCCATTATTGCCGGAACTTTTATACCTTATCCTTACCAAAAAACAACCAATATGAAAAAACTTCTGATCGGTGCCATCGTTGGGGGAATCCTGACCTTTGGCTGGCAGACCTTGAGCTGGACTGCACTCGAACTCCATGGAAGTTCACAGGAATACACGCCTAAACAGGACAGCATCCTGAAATACCTCTCGGCTCAGTTTTCTGAAGACGGCAGCTATTTCCTGCCTACCTATCCGCCCGGTGCAAGTGCCGAAGAGCAGCAAAAACTGATGGAGACATCTGCAGGGAAACCATGGGCGCAGGTGCATTACCACAAAGCGATGAACACCAATATGGGCGCCAACATTTTCCGTGGATTCCTCGTCAGTATCCTGATGGTGGCCATGCTGATCTGGATCCTGCAGAAAATCCCAAACCCATCATTTTCCACCATACTGATCTCATCCGTCTTAGTGGGACTGATCGGCTTCATGCATTTCCCCTATTCCACCTATATCTGGTATGAGACCCGGGATATCCGGGCGAACCTGCTGGACGCCTTTGCCATGTGGGGACTCTGCGGACTTTGGCTGGGTTGGTGGTTAAGAAAAAAATGAATGGGAGGATCCCGGAAAAAAAAGAGGCCGTCTACCATCAGGAGACGACCTCTTTTTTTATCGAATGTGCAACTCTTTACGGTGTAATGATGAGGGGTTTACCTCCAACGATCTCCACCAGTTCCACATCAAAAATCAATTCCTTTCCCGCCAGCATATGGTTGGCATCCATGACAATCACATCCTCGCGAATTTCGAGCACCACCACGTTGACAGGCTGGCCATATTGATTGCGCAGGGTCAGTTGCATGCCGGCTTCAAGCTTCATATCGGGAGGTACGTTCTCCAAAGGGAATTCAATCACTGCTTCGTCGTCCCTTAAACCATATGCATCCTCAGGAGCGATCTGGATCGTCTTCTTATCGCCCACATTCATTCCATGTACACCGGCGTCGAAACCACTGATCATTTGTCCGGCACCTACCGTGAACTCCAAAGGTTCGCGACCTTCAGAACTGTCGAATGTGGTGCCATCCAACAGGCGCCCTGTGTAATGAACCCGGACTACATCCCCCGATTTTGCTTGCATATACCTGATTTGATTTAAAATATGAGGCGTCAAAACTACCCTTATTCTTTCACTTTTTGCAATAAACTTTTTCACAGACATTTGGGCCATGAACAAAATCATAACCGCTGCAATGGCGGTTCTCATCTGCCTGAACCTTCCTGCTCAATCTGTTGTTCCCGGGGCTTCGCGGCTTTCCGTTTATGTCCCGATGCTTAAGGGCAAGCGTGTGGCAGTATTTGCCAATCAGACCTCGATGGTAGGCAACCGGCACCTGGTGGATACACTGATTGCATCAGGGGTGAATATCCGGGTCATTTTCGGCCCGGAACACGGGTTCAGGGGCACGGCAGATGCCGGAGAGAAAATCGGAAACTACAAAGACGCCCAGACAGGCATACCGGTTGTATCCCTATACGGCACCAAACGCAAGCCATCCCCGGAGGACCTGTCTGAAGTGGACATCATGATCTTTGACATCCAGGATGTAGGCGTGCGGTTCTATACGTATATCTCGTCCCTGGAAGAATACATGGAAACGGCTTTCGAATTGGGCAAACCCCTGCTGCTGCTGGACAGACCCAATCCAAACGGACATTATGTGGACGGACCGGTGCTCGACCGGAAATTCAGGTCTTTCATAGGCATGCAGCCGGTTCCCGTGGTATATGGTATGACGATGGCGGAATATGCCTTCATGATTTCAGGCGAAGAATGGCTCTCCGAAAAAGCGAATGCGCGTTACCGTTACTACCGTTCCGCAAAGAACAGCGCGGACACACCGTTTCATTTCCAGGTCATCAAGTGCACGGGCTACACCCACCAGACACCGTACGTGCTGCCGGTAAAACCATCGCCCAATCTCCCGGATATCCAATCCGTTCTTTGGTATCCTTCCACCTGCTTTTTTGAAGGCACCGTACTCAGCGAAGGCAGGGGAACCCCGGCACCCTTCCAGGTTTTTGGACATCCCAGCCTTCCCACTCACCTCTACGCGTTCACACCCATCAGCAGGCCCGGAGCAACCAATCCCAAACTCAAGGATCAGCGTTGTTATGGCTGGAACCTTTCCGGCCCGGAGCATGAAGTCCGCAAAAAAACCGGGCATCAGCTGCAACTTTCTTATCTGCTGGAAGCCTACCGGCTCTTCCCCGACAAAGAAAAATTCTTCCTTGCCGCAAAATCTGGAAAAGAGGAAGACTATTTCTTCAACAAACTGGCCGGAAATGCATTGCTGATGGAACAAATCAAGGCTGGAAAGACAGAAACACAAATCCGCGAAAGCTGGAAGCCAGGCCTGGAAAGTTTCAAGGCCATCCGGAAAAAATACCTGATCTACCCTGAATAGAGCAGCGCTTTAAATCAATCCAAGTTGAAAACATCCTGTAGAATTATTTTCCTCGGCACACCAGATTTCGCCGTAGCGTCCCTGGACGCATTGGTGCAGGCCGGAATGGACGTTGTAGCGGTAATCACGGCACCGGATAAACCCGCCGGGAGGGGTATGAAACTGACGCCCAGTGCGGTGAAGCAATATGCGGTGGATAAAAATATTCCCGTGCTCCAGCCGGAAAAGCTCAAAGACCCCGATTTCCTCTCTGCCCTGCAATCATATCACGCGGATATCCAGGTAGTGGTGGCTTTCCGGATGCTTCCGGAAATCGTTTGGTCCATGCCGCCTTTGGGAACGATCAACCTGCACGGTTCGATGCTGCCGCAATACCGGGGTGCCGCCCCCATCAACTGGGCCATTATGAATGGCGAGTCTGAAACAGGTGTGACCACCTTCAAACTCAGGCAGGAAATTGATACGGGCGATGTGTTGCTCAAAAAATCCATGCCCATAGGTCCTGAAGATGATTTCAAATCCGTGCACGACCGGATGAAAATAATGGGTGCCAATCTGCTGGTGGCAACGGTTCGTGGCGTTTGCAACGGATCATTGAAAGCGATGCCTCAAAGTGCGATAGAAACGGCCTCGCTTAAAAAAGCGCCAAAGATATTCGCGGACGATTGCGCCATTTCCTGGAACCGATCCACCGCGGACATCCACAACCAGGTCCGGGGCCTCTCCCCATTTCCGGGTGCATTCACGGAACTCCATGGCAAAACACTCAAAGTCTATCGCACCAAACCCATTGAACTTCAGCAATCAACGGGAAACGACATACCAGGCCATGTTTATACAGATGGTAAATCCATCATCGCCTTCCGAACGGGCAACGGCTGGTTATCCGTCCTTGAACTGCAACTGGAAGGGAAGAAACGCATGGGAACAGCCGATTTTCTGCGGGGCTACCATTGGCCTAATAACTGAAGTATACCTGACCCAGACATTCAACGCTGGACCTAAAACAGGGTTAGCTTCGATGAAATGCCCGCGAGATGGATCAGGCCGGTAAAAGCGATTTGCGTTTTTCCATTTCATGGGATGACGGAATGTTCACCGCATCCAGCGATTGCCTGATGTCTTCAATGAGATCATCCACATGTTCAATCCCGATGCTCATCCTGACCATGGCAGGCGATATCCCCATCAGCTGTTTTTCTTCAAGCGGAACGTCTGCATGGGTCATCGTGGCGGGATGTTCCGCCAGGCTCTCTGTTCCGCCGAGGCTCACCGCCAGTTTAATATGCCGGAGATGATTCAGGAATGTAAATGCCTCCTGTTCACCGCCCCGGATGTCAAAACTGAGCATGGCACCCTTGCAAGAGTACTGCTGATGAAAAATCCGCTCCTGCTCCGGATGATTGAATTGTGTGAAGCCCAGGTAATGGACCCTTTCCACCTTGGGATGAGACAGAAGGAATTCCGCAACAAGGCTTGCATTCCTGGCGGCCGCCTCCATCCTGATCTTCAGGGTCTCGAGACTGCGCATCAGGAGCCAGCAGGTATGTGGATCCGTCATGGTACCCAGGACGGTTCGCATTTTTTTCACGGGCATGATGACAGACTTCGAACCTACTGCCGCACCGGCAATCACGTCGCTATGCCCGCCAATGTACTTGGTGGCGGAATATAACACGATGTCCGCTCCATGCAAGAGGGGGTGTTGCCACAAAGGCCCCATATAGGTATTGTCAACGGCCACATAGACCTGTAAGCCGGGTCTGGTAAAACGGTTGGCAATGTCCCGGCACATACGGATATCAATCAGGTCATTGGTAGGATTTGCAGGGGTTTCTGCATAGATCATCCTTAACCGGTCTGCCTTTCCGCTCTCCAGCAGCATTTTTTCGATTTCCTCCTTCCCCTGGCCGGCCCGGAATCCAAGGATCTCGATGCCGAATGATGTGAGCACATGATGGATGAACTTATGGGTTCCGCCATACAAAGGATTGCTATACAACAACAGATCCCCGGGCCGGAGATAAGCCAGCAGGCTCGTGGCAATCGCACTCATGCCACTGGAAAATACCGCGGCAGCTTCTCCGCCATCCCAGAGTTTCAGTCGCTCTTCCAGTATCTCCATGTCCGGGTTGTTAATCCTGCTGTAAATCAGTCCCATTTCCTTTCCCTCATGGCCGGGCTTGCCGTGGGCCATTTCAAAAAAGGCCTTTCCTTCCTCGGCCGACTTGAAGACAAAGGTGGATGTCTGGAAAATAGGGCACTTGACAGCCCCCTCACTGAGTTCAGGCTTATATCCATACCCAAGCATACTGGTTTCCGGCGCGTAAGAATGATTTGACATGATCGGCTCTTTTCTACAAAGTTCAACCTAGTTCCCGGTAATCACTATGACTTTGGTTACTGAAGAAAATAAATCTATTTATCGCATAAAAAGGATATTATTCAGATATTTACACTGATTTTACATATTTTTTTAGTTTTTTATTCTTTCTTATGGACGCAACCGACCGCCTGATACTTGGACTCTTGCAACATGATGCCAAACTGACCAACAAGGAAATTGCGGACAAACTTGGCAAGTCCGTCACCCCCGTATACGAACGAATCAGGAAACTGGAAAAGGAAGGACTGATCAAGGGATATGTAGCATTGATTGATCGCCGCAAGGCAGGCATCAGCCTTTTGGCCTATACAAACGTCCAGTTGAAAGAACATTCATTCCCCATGCTGAAGGCATTTGAAAAGGCGATCGTCAAACTCGACGAAGTGATGGAATGCAATCATATGACCGGTGCGTACGATTACCTGTTGAAAATTGCGGTGCGAGACATGAATGAATACCAGGATTTCATCATCAACAAACTGTCGAGGCTTGCAAACATCGGGACGGTTCAGAGTTCTTTCATCATGAATGAAATCAAACAGGAGACCGCCTATTTTCTTGCCTGATTGCCTTGTGCATGTTACCATTGCCATCCGGGACCTATATTTGTCTGAAATCTTATGCCCATGAATTCCCGGTTGATTGTACTTATCCTCTTTTTTGGTTTCCTGCCCCTGGCTTGCATGGCCCAAACGCCCTCATTCAAGCAAGGCTTTGACGCCGCGGAATATGAAGACCTGCTGCGGATCAATTTCATGATCGGAAAGGATACATCGCTCAATAACTTCACCATGGGACGTCAGCACACTTATCGCTTCCGCCATCGTTCCAGGGAACTCGGACTTAAAAATCTCTTTGAAATCTGGTTGCGCGATGACAACACGGCCGTACTCTCCATCCGGGGAACTGTGCCCCATGCATCCAGCTGGCTGGAAAACTTCTATTCCGCGATGGTTCCCGCCAGCGGGACCATTAAAATCAGCCCCGATACCGTCTTCAACTATAAATTGAGCGAAGACCCAAAAGCGGCGGTGCATGCGGGCTGGGCCGTTGGGCTGGCCCATATGGCGCCCTTCATGACAGCGGAACTGTCCGGTTTGATTACATCCGGAAAAGTCAGCAACCTGATTGTTGTGGGTCATAGCCAGGGCGGTGCACTGGCTTTCCTGGCGAGTTCCTATCTCTATTACCTGTCGGCCGACAAAAAACTGCCTTCAAAAATTAACATAAAAACCTATTGCAGCGCGGCGCCCAAACCCGGGAATCTGTATTATGCGTACGACTTTGACCATATCATGCGGAATGGGATGGCGTTTACGGTTGTCAATGCTGCAGACTGGGTACCGGAGTCCCCGGCCACCGAACAGACTTTTGGAGACATCAACCCAGTGAACCCATTCTACAACGCGCACACCCTCCTGGGAAAACAGAAATGGCCGGCCAACTGGTACCTGAACAGCGTCTATAAAAAGTTGAAAAAATCTCCCAACAAATCCATGAGGCGTTACGAGAAATACTTCGGCCATAAAATATTCACCCTGGTGCATGAAAACCTGCCAGGATTACAAGAACCGGATTATGCAGGAACCTTCAACTATATGCGGGCCGGCATACCCATTGTGCTTATGCCGGATAGCGCTTACTACAAGAAATACCCCAATGACCAGTCAAATGTGTTCATCCATCATATGCTGGAGCCCTACCTGCACCTGCTGAAAAAGGATTACGGTAACTAATACCCGCAGATCGGATGACATTATGCCTCTATAAGGTAACACCAGCGTTGCAGTTTGCCCCGGAAATCAAAAGGAGTAGTGGCAGCTGTGATGTCACGGACCCGGGCGGCGGAAATTCTTTCCCGTTCCATATTGAATTTTCTTGCATTGGTGGAGAAAAAAAGAAGCCCTCCTTTTTTGATGGTCCGCAGACATTGGTGAATCAGGTCAACATAATCCGATTGAATATCCAGGATTTCCTTCATCATTTTTGAATTGCTGAACGTGGGAGGGTCCAGGACCGCCAGGTCAAAATACCCATCCTGTTGCTTGGGAAGAAACTGCAACACGTCCGCCTTGACGAAGTGGGTTTTTACCGGATCATACAACTGATTGAGTTCCATATTTTCCTTTGCCCGGTTGAGGTAGGTGTTGGACAGGTCCACGGAGACCACCTCCTCCGCCCCGCCGGCACGCGCGTAGACGGAAAAAGATCCTGTATAACAAAACAGGTTAAGCACTTTCTTACCCTCAGATTTTTCCTTAAGCATCTGACGCGTCAGCCGGTGATCCAGGAACAATCCCGTGTCCAGGTAGTCGTCCAGGTTGACCAGGAATTTCAGGCCCGCCTCGTGCGCGATGTGAAATTGTTTTTCATCTCCGGTTTTCTGATACTGATCATCCCTGCCCGCTTTTCGCCTGCGCTCCTTGACATAAATTTTTTCTTGCGTCACTTCCAGCACCCGTTCCACCACCAGCAGGCTCCGTTCCATCCAATCCATATATGCCTCTTCATCGAGTCCATGCCTGCTCCTGTATTCCGCCACATAGACCATGTCTTCATATCGCTCGATAATCAAAGGGAACTCCGGAAGATCCCGATCATAGACCCGAAAACAGGAGACACCAGTGCTACGGGCAATTTTCTGCAAATGTTTGTTAACCTTTTGCAGCCTGTTCTCAAACATGGTGAATTTGTTGCCGGAAATCATGCTATAAATATACCTTTGAATGCCATGAAAACGTTTTTTGGTTCAGCCCTGTTTGCGTTGATCTTACACCTACCCGGCCTGCTCCTGGCCCAAACAGAACAGGACGAGATCAATCGCCAGGTGTGGCACCCATTCATGAAATGCTACGAAAAACTGGATGCATCCCAGTTTATGATGTTTCATTCCAGGGACCTGCTCAGGGTTGAACTCGATGAAAACAGGATGTTGGGATACGATGCATATGCCGAGTATTACCAGGATTTCTTTGGCAGATTCCGGAAGTCCGGCGAAAAAATCCGCATCCGGTTCTCCTTCACACATCGGATTACGGATGGCAGGAGAGCTTACGAAAAAGGTTTCTATGAATTCACCCTCCACTCGGCACGCGGAATTGTCAAAGCCTACGGGGCTTTTTCGGTGGTCCTGAAAAAAGAGCAGGGCCAGTGGAAAATACTAATGGACTCAGATACCAATCAGGATATGAATGAATCCCTGTTTATGACGGGAAAAATACTGCACTAAGGGCGATGGAAACCGGCATGCACAAGAAACCAAGGGGTATCGACACCCTCCCCCTGATGCTGGACGGTAAACAGGCTGATTTTGTCTTTAAAAGAATGCGCGATGTTCATCCGGACCTGTCGGAGGCGGACCATAAACCCCACAGACACGAATATTACAGCATCATCTGGGTAACATCCGGAAAAGGAAGCCACCAGGTTGACTTCAAAACCTATCCGGCTTTGCCCGGTACGGTCTTTTTTATTTCACCGGAACAGGTGCATCACCTGAAAATGGACGGGAAACACGACGGAGCCGTACTACTCTTCACGGCGGACTTCCTGGAACAATTCAGTTCAGGGACCAGGTGGCTCAGGCAAAGCGGCTTTTTTTTCAGATGTGATGACGTGACGCCGCTGCAGCTGGAAGCTTCATCGAAACCCGTGCTTGAGGATACCATCCTGCAGATTGAACATGAGTTTGAAAAAAAACAGGAAGGATACCTGGAACTCATTGGCGCACTGCTCAAAATTTTTCTCCTGCATTGCCAAAGGCAGGCCAACCAGCAGGCGCCGGTCCATACAGAACGCCATCGCAGCGCCTCGGCCCTCGTGAAGAGGTTTAAGGACCTGCTGGATGAACAATACGCCCACTGGCACATGGTAAGCAACTACGCTTCCGCCATGAATATCACGCCCAATTACCTCAATGAAATCCTCAGTGCGGAAACCGGCAGGAATGCAAAAGACATGATCCTTTCCCGCATCATGCTGGAAGCCAAACGCCAGGCCATCCATTCCGAGATCAGCGTCAAGGAGCTGGCTTTTAAACTCGGATTCGAAGATCCCGCCCACTTTTCAAAACTGTTCAAACAGATGGAACAGCAGGGATTTACCGAGTTCAGGTCCATGATCCGTAAAAAATACAGCTAGCACCCCCATTTGTCCATTGTCCCGCGGCACAACCTTTTCGTAATTTTGTTGTTTAAACATCAAACTTTAAATAACATGGATACTTTAACAGCCACCAAAACTACCTGGGTGATTGACGCCCTGCACAGCGAAATCTCATTTAAGGCCAAACACCTGGTCATCACGACAGTGACGGGCAAGTTCAAGAGCTTCAGCGGTCACGTGGAAACCAGCACGACCGATTTCTCAGACGCGAAGATTCATTTCACGGCGGATATCGCCAGCATCGATACGGGTTCAGAGCAACGCGATGGCCACCTGAAATCGGGCGAATTTTTCGATGCCGAGAGCTTCCCTACCCTGAGTTTTGTAGGAGACCGGCTGGAAAAGATTGATGGAGAAAAATATAAGCTTCACGGCAAGCTCACCATCCGCAACATCACCCAGCCCGTAGAAATGGATGTGGAATATGCGGGCATCCATAAGGATCCCTTCTATGGCAAAACCAAAGCTGGGTTTGAATTGAACGGAAAAATTCACCGCAAGGATTTTGGCCTTTCCTGGGATGTCCTCACCGAAGTGGGCAGCGCCGTAGTGAGCAACGATATCAGGATTCACTGTAATATTCAACTGGATCGGGTGGATGCCTGATCAAAAACAAAAGGATCAACATGAAAACAGTATTGCATACCGCAGGGTCAAGGGGGCATGCCAACCACGGCTGGCTAAACAGTTTCCATACCTTCAGTTTTGCAAACTATCATAACCCGGAACGCATCCATTTTGGTGCGCTCCGGGTTCTTAACGACGATACCGTTGCACCGGGCATGGGCTTTGGTCAGCATCCGCATGACAATATGGAAATTATTTCCATTCCGCTGGCGGGTGAATTGAAACATCGGGATACTACGGGAACAGAAGCCATCATCCGGACCGGGGATGTTCAGATCATGAGTGCAGGCAGCGGCCTGCAACATTCAGAGATGAATGGATCCAGGAATGAAGAAGTCAAATTCCTGCAGATCTGGGTTTTTCCCAAGCAGCGGAATATCCAGCCCAGGTATGATCAGAAGACCTTCAACCCGGCGTTCCGGAAAAATCAATGGCAGGTGGTGGTATCGCCGGAAACATCCAGTGAAACGATATGGATCAACCAGGATGCCTGGTTCAGCCTTGCAGCGCCGGAAAAAGGAAAGACCCTGGAATATAATTTGCACCAGACAGGAAACGGAGTCTATGCATTTATCCTCAGCGGTACCGTTTCCATAGAAGGTCAGGAACTACGGGCACGGGACGGCCTGGGTATTTCTGAAACCAGTCGGTTTCAGGTTGAAGCAGGCGAAGACGCGGAACTCCTGCTCATGGAAATCCCCATGCAGCTTTCCTGATTGCACGTCCTGGCAGCCTGTCTCCTTTCTTATCTTTGTTTGCTGAAATGAAAAAAGACATGAAAAGATTCCTCTACATAGCGCTGCTTTCTGTGTTGACGTCCTGCAACAACCAGGCTCAAACCGGGGCCAAAGCCACACCTGAACAGTTTGAATCCGGCATGTCTTCAGCGGGTGTGCAACTGCTCGATGTGCGGACTGCGCAGGAGTTCAATGCATACAGACTGGAAGGCGCGTTGCAGGCGGACTGGAATGATCCCGCCCAGTTCATGGACAGGACCCGTTACCTGGACAAAAACAGGCCGGTTTATGTCTATTGCCTGAGCGGTTCCAGGAGCTCGGCTGCGGCCAGTTACTTAAGAGAATCCGGGTTCACCAAAGTAGTTGACCTGAACGGCGGATTGGTGGCTTGGAAGCGAGCCGGAAAGCAAGTCCTGACAGCAGAAAAAAAACCGGAAACAAGCATGGAAACTTACCAGCAGATGATCCGGTCAGGGCCCGTTGTACTGGTGGACTATGGCGCCGAGTGGTGCCCTCCCTGTAAAAAAATGGAACCTGTACTCAAGGCCTGGATGGAAGAAAAAAAAGGTGTTGTGAAACTGGTGCAAATTGATGGCGGCACGGACGCTCAATTGATGAAACTGAACCGGGTGGAAGCCATGCCCACATTTATCGTGTATAAGAACGGAAAGGAAACTGCGCGCAGACAGGGCGTGATGACCAAAGAAGAACTGGAGCTACTGATCAGCCGCTAATCATCGCCTCAAAAAACAAAAAAACGTCCCTGTCCACGGGATGCTTTTTTATCGTTGAGCCCGGTCAGGAAGCGTTGTATAACAATTCGTAATACTCGTTGGCCATGCGGTTGGAATCAAACTGGAACCGCACATCGCGCATGCCATTTTTAACCACCTGACGCCATGTGTGTGGCTGATCATAATATGCGGGCAGTATCTGGTTTTCGAGGATTTCATAAATCTTCTCGAAATCATAGTTATCCTGGTCCTGCACATGCATATTTTCATAATCCACCGGAGGCACCACAAATCCATTATTGCCATGGTTCATGAACTCCACAATCCATCCGTCATTGGTGGAGAAGTTCACCGCTCCGTTCATGGCGGCTGTCATGCCGCTGGTGCCGGAAGCTTCGCGCGGAACACGGGGATTATTGAGCCATACGTCTGCCGCTTGTTTGAGGCGCTTGCTTAAATACAATTCATACCCCGTGCACACCGCCATATTGGGGTAATGCTTGCTCATATGGACGAGGTGATTGAAATCACTGATGGCCGGATAATCCACCGGGTATGGTTTACCAGCCCAGATGATCTGGACCGGGTATTTCGCGTTGGAAAGCAGCGCCTCAAATTTCTCTTTGTTCCGCGTAATCAACTCAGCGCGTTTATACCCGGCGAAGCGCCTTGCCCACACGATGGTAAAGACATCGGGATTGAACAATTTACCCGTCTGGTCTGCCACGAGGTCAAAAGCCCGCTTCTTCAGATACCTTTTGCGATCTATAAAGCGCTCTTCATTATGCTCATCCATGGCATAATACAATTGCTTGTCCGCCCAGTAACGCCAGTTCTGGGAATTGGTGATGTGGATGATGGGGCAGATATGTTCATGGCGGCTCCACATTTTCCGGCTTACATGACCGTGCAACTCTGATACCCCATTTGCCAGTCGCGCGAAGCGCAGCGCCACCAGCGAGTGGTTGAACTGATCATCTGTCAGCCCCGTGATTTTCCGCACTTCTTCCAGGGGCAGGCCGTCAAAATAGGTCATCTTCTCGCAAAGATGAATATCATGTTTTTCGTTACCCGCTTCTTCCGGAGTATGGGTAGTAAAAACCAGTTTCTTCCGCACTGCATCCACACTCCCGAGTTTCTTATAGAGATAGAATACGGAAGAGACGGCGTGCGCTTCATTCAAGTGGTATACATCCGGATTAAATTTCAACTCATCCATCAGTTTCGCACCGCCGATGCCCAGCAAAATAAACTGGGCCACTTTCGTGGCAACGTTGGCATCATAGAGACGATGGGTGATGGTCTGGCTGACATAGTCATTTTCCGGCAGGTCCGTACTCAGCAGGAAGAGCGGCGCGCTTTGAAAGGTTTCAGGGTTCAGGTAATATACTTTCACCCAAACCGGGGCATCGTGAATATTGATCTGGAATTTAATCCCGGTATCTTCGAGGAAATTGTAAATCTTTTCATTCCATTGTACACTCAGGGTCTGGTCCTGGTTACGGGCCTGATCATAGTATCCGTATTTCCAGAGAATGCCGATGCCAACCAGGTTCTGTTTCAGTTCATAGGCACTACGCAGATGGGAGCCGGAAAGAAAACCCAATCCGCCACTGTAAATTTTCAGCGGCTGGTGAATGGCAAATTCCATGGAGAAATAAGCCACTTTCGTGCTGTACTTCTGATCTACGGTATAGGGAACATGATACGGTCGGAATTTCTTCATACAGATTGTTTGCTTTTCAAAATCAGGGCGCAATATAAACGGATTTTCGGACAAATGATTGCACGAGGCATGGGCTTCAGGCCACGCAAGCTCCGAAAAAACAGGCATTCAGACAAGACAGGCAGCAGTTGTTCGTTGTGTTTGAAACTGCCTGCAAAGGATTGCGAAAAAGGAATCCTCACTTCTTAGGGGCTTTCTTCCCTGGCTTTACAGCAGTCTTCCTGGGATCCTTTTTCCTGGGAAAGTTTCCGTCAAATACACATTTAATCCCCCGATGATTTCCACAGGCTTCCAGTTCCCTGACCGCCACAGCGTTACTGGTGAAACTGAATTCAAGCACGCAATGATCATCCGCTTTCCTGTATTGGGCGAGGTTCGGTTTAACAAGGTCAAGTTCACCTTTCAATTCTCCTATACATTCCCCTTCATCTTTTTCCGTATGCATGAAGACCAGCAGCTGACCCGTTCTGACTCCATCCCGGATGGTTACGAAATTCCTTTTGTCGCGCACATAATTCCCACTTTGCGAGAACTCCCTTTTCAGGGTGTCAATGGGATTATAGACTTCCTTCTCCTGGACCGTCTCATTGCTTTCCGTCAGGATAAGCGTAAATACACCCACTGAATTATAGACGTAGGCGGACTTGTTATAAATCAATGATCCATCCGGCTTCTTGCGGGATCGGTTACGGATCACCGTGTAACGCCTGTCCATTCCGCCCTCCTGCTGCACCGCTTTATCGCCTGTACTGTAGATCAGGGGCATACCCGCTTTAAACACGGCATTCTTATCAAAGCATAGAAGGTATCCAACCGATTTCCCAACGCCCATGATTTTCACAAAAAGGTAAGTCTCCCCGTCTTCAACAGAAGCCTTTCCCAGCGCATAGTACCTGACTTTCGCATTCCTGGGAAAATCATCCTTGTAAATACTGTCCGGGATAAACTGGCTGAAAATCTTCGAACTGATAAGCATGGAATCAGAAGGTCTCCGGGCCAGGGAAGTATCCGTGATCATGTAGGGAAGTTTCACCGGTTCAAAAGAACCAATGAAATCAGCCGCCTCCAGCGGTTCATCCCCGGAAAGACTGACCTTCCTTTGCCCGCAGGAAAGGATGACGCACCAGGAAATAAGCGATACCAGTAGTACCCGCATCCCTTTTTTTTACAAATTAATACTTTTTGCCTCAGAACTATTTTTTAGATTTGCCTAAATATTTTTTTAGGCGATGTCAAACTATACATCCAGTGAAGAGAACTACATCAAGAGCATTTACCACCTGCAGGCCAGCAGGGAGGTAGTCAGCACCAACGAACTGGCGGCGGAACTCAATACCCGGGCTGCCTCGGTAACGGACATGCTGAAAAAACTAAAACAGAAGAAACTGCTGCATTACGAGAAATACAAGGGCTTCAAGCTGAGCCCTGAGGGACGTAAAGTGGCCCTGGGAATCGTCCGTCGTCACCGCCTGTGGGAGTATTTCCTGTCCGTGAAGTTGCAATTCAGTTGGGATGAAGTGCACGAGGTGGCAGAAGAACTGGAGCATGTAAGCAACCAGAAACTGGTGGAACGGCTGGATGCATACCTCGGGTTTCCCCGTTTTGATCCGCATGGTGACCCCATTCCGGATCAGCATGGAAAAATGCATTCATCCAAACAGGTCCCACTATCCCTCTGGCCACTCTCTGAACCTGCCGAAGTGAGCGGGGTAAGTGATCAGCGGTCGGACATGCTTGAGATCCTCCGTCACCGGCACATCAGCATGGGAACCGTCATCGAAATAAAAAAGAAATTCAGCTTCGATCTGTCGCTCGAAATCAAAATCAAAAACCACCCGGTATTCACCGTCAGCGCTCAGTTGGCGGATCTCATCTGGGTTAAAAAACCAAGCCAGCATGCAACAGATTGAGCAGTTTTTTACGGATATCGGACCCGTGAACGCGGCGCTTCTGGCAACCACCTTCACCTGGCTGGTCACGGCAGCCGGCGCTTCACTGGTTTTTTTCTTCCGGACGATAAACCGGGCTGTCCTGGACGTGATGCTGGGATTCACGGGAGGCGTGATGGTGGCGGCCAGTTTCTGGAGCCTGTTGAATCCCGCCATCGAAATGTCAGAAAGGATGATGCCGGATTATAAATGGTTTCCCGCCGCTACAGGCTTTCTTCTGGGCGCCATGTTCATTTTTGTTTTGGACAAGTACATGCCCCACCTTCACATCAATTTTGGAGAAAGCGAAAAAGAAGGGATGAAAACGCAGTTCCGTAAAACTACCCTGCTGATCCTCGCCATCACCCTGCATAACATCCCCGAGGGATTGGCCGTGGGTGTCCTGTTTGGCGCCGCCGCCAATGGCATGCCCGAAGCAACCATTCCGGGTGCAATCGCCCTTGCCATCGGAATTGGCATACAGAACTTCCCCGAAGGCCTCGCCGTTGCCGTTCCGTTGAGGAGGCTTGGGGTGAGCAGGGGAAGATCATTCTGGTTCGGACAGTTGTCCGCCATCGTGGAACCAGTTGCAGGCGTTGTAGGCGCATTCGCCGTCCTGTATATGCAGCCTGTCCTCCCCTACGCCCTGGCTTTTGCTGCCGGTGCCATGATCTACGTAGTGGTGGAAGAGGTGATCCCGGAAACGCAGCGCGACAAATACACGGATGTCTCCGTGCTGGGATTCATCGGCGGCTTCCTGGTCATGATGATCCTGGATGTGGCGCTTGGATGAGGGAGATTGGCTCATTAACTTATTAGCTCATTGAACCGGCGTTCGTAAATGAATAGGGCGCATGTCTACCCACTAAAGCATGAATAATTCAATGGGCTAATTAGCTAATCAGCCAATGAGCTAATGGAAATTATTGCGTATTTTCGACCCCCATAAAATAAACCATCTCCCAATGGCTTCAAAAATCAAAGTGGCTAATCCGGTTGTTGAACTGGACGGCGATGAAATGACCCGCATCATCTGGAAATTCATCAAGGATAAGCTGATCCTTCCCTACCTCGACATAGATATCAAGTATTATGACCTCGGCATGGAATACCGGGACCAGACCAACGATCAGGTCACGGTGGATGCCGCCAATGCCATCCGGCAATATGGCGTAGGCATCAAATGCGCCACCATCACTCCGGACGAACAAAGGGTGGAAGAATTCAAGCTGAAACAAATGTGGAAGAGCCCCAACGGCACGATCCGCAACATCCTCGATGGCACCGTTTTCCGCGAACCCATCGTCATCAAAAATATACCCAGGCTGGTCACTACTTGGGACCGTCCAATCATTGTGGGCAGACATGCTTTTGGCGACCAGTACCGTGCCACGGACTTTGTAGTCCCGGGCAAAGGAAAACTCACCATCAAATTCGAAGGAGAAGACGGAAAAGTGATCGAACACGAAGTCTTCCAGTTCAAAGGCGGTGGCGTGGCCATGGCCATGTACAATACCGAAGAATCCATCAAAGGGTTCGCGCGCAGTTGCATGAATATGGCACTGGTCAAAGGATGGCCGCTCTACCTGAGTACAAAAAATACCATCCTGAAGAAATATGATGGAAGGTTCAAGGATATCTTCCAGGAAATCTTCAGCAACGAATTCAAACAGGCATTTGAAAGTGCCGGCATCACTTATGAGCACAGGCTGATTGATGACATGGTTGCCAGCGCCATGAAATGGAATGGCGGATTCATATGGGCCTGCAAAAATTACGACGGTGACGTGCAGAGCGATAGCGTGGCGCAGGGATATGGCTCCCTCGGACTCATGACGTCCGTCCTCGTGACGCCGGACGGTAAAACCATGGAAGCGGAAGCTGCTCATGGCACCGTGACCCGTCATTTCCGCGAACACCAGAAAGGCAAGCCCACCAGCACCAACCCCATCGCATCCATTTTTGCATGGACCAGGGGACTGGCATTCCGCGGCAAACTGGACGATAACCAGGCGCTGATCCATTTTGCCCATGCACTGGAAACAGTTTGCATCGAAACCGTGGAAAGCGGGAAAATGACCAAGGACCTGGCGGTCTGCATTCATGGCAATAAAGTGAACCACGGAGAACATTATCTGTATACGGAAGAGTTCCTGGATGCAATAGACCAAAATCTGCAGAAAAAACTTGGATAGCGGTTACCCGAAAGGGTTAGATGCTGAGGCGTATGAATCAACAACTGAAATTCCTCCAGGAAGCCATGGAGGGCACCTTGTACTTTGATCAGACCATGCGCATCCTGTACGCTACGGATGCGTCTGCATACCGGGAACTTCCCCTGGCCGTTGCATTGCCGCGCAACGAGGACGATTTGCGTAAACTCATAGGCTTCGCCCGGGAAAACCACACCTCTTTGATACCCAGAACCGCCGGTACTTCACTGGCCGGACAGGTAGTGGGTAAAGGTATCATTGTTGACTTATCCCAGCACTTCACCGCCATCCTTGAGTTGAATAAAGAAGAGCGATGGGTGCGTGTGCAGCCGGGAGTGGTCAGGGATGAATTGAATCTTTTTCTCAAACCTCACGGCCTGTATTTCGGTCCCGAGACCTCCACCGCCAACCGCGCGATGATTGGAGGCATGGTAGGTAACAATTCTTGCGGGTCCAATTCCGTGGTATATCGGAGCACAAGGGAACACCTGCTGGAAGTGAAAGCTTTGCTGAGTGACGGATCGGAAGCGGTATTCAAATGCCTCGGCACTGATCAGTTTCACGAGAAATGTGAAGAGACAACTTTGGAAGGGAAGATCTACAGGCATATCCGTTCCATCCTGGGCAACTACGACAATCAGGTGGAAATCCGCAATGAATTCCCCAAGAAATCCGTTGAACGCAGGAATACTGGCTATGCCATTGACCTGCTGCTGGAAACAGACCCCTTTGTTGCGGGGCAAGCCCCTTTCAATTTTTGCGCTTTAATAGCCGGCTCGGAAGGCACTCTTGCCTTGCTGACGGAAATCAAACTCAACCTCGTCCCGCTTCCTTCGGTTCATACCGGTCTGCTATGCATACACTTCGATACCATCGATGAATCCCTGCGCGCGAACCTCCTGGCTCTGAAATACAATCCATCCGCCGCAGAACTGATAGACCACTATATCCTGGAATGTACGAGGGACAATTTGGAGCAAAAGCAGAACCGCTTCTTTGTGAAGGGAGATCCGGGGGCCATCCTGGTGGTGGAATTTACGGAATCAGACATGGAGATGGTTCATGAAAAAGCGTCCGCGCTGGAAGCAGATTTGAGAAAGGCCGGGCTGGGCTATCATTTTCCACTCCTGACGGGGCCGGACACAAAAAAAATATGGACCCTGCGCAAAGCCGGACTGGGGCTGCTCAGCAATCTGCCGGGCGACGAAAAAGCCGTACCCGTCATCGAGGATACGGCCGTTGACGTAAACGATCTTCCGGCGTATATCCGGGAATTCAACGAAATCCTGAAGAAATACGGCCTGTACTCCGTGCACTATGCACACGCGGGTTCAGGAGAGTTGCATCTCCGACCGATCCTGAATTTGAAAACGGAGGAAGGCAACCGGATGTTCCGGAAAATAGCGGAAGAAATCGCCACAATCGTCAAAAAATACCAGGGGTCTTTAAGCGGGGAACACGGGGACGGGCGACTAAGAGGCGAATTCATCCGGCAAATGGTGGGAGAGAAAAACTACCGCCTTTTGCAGGAAATCAAAAAAACCTGGGATCCACAGAATATTTTCAATCCGAACAAGATTGTGGACACGCCTCCGATGGACCAAATGCTGAGGTATGACCCAGGACAAAAAACACCGGCATTCCCCACCCTATTCCGATTCCATAACCAGGATATCCTCCAACACGCGGAGCAATGCAATGGCAGCGGCGACTGCAGGAAATCTCACCTCTCCGGCGGTACGATGTGCCCA
>Ga0114939_10000473_pt1 | contig 33378 bp, 29 predicted proteins | sample AshMeaCrysSpring_FD_87196 | JGI IMG/M metagenome (GOLD analysis project Ga0114939, IMG submission 87196) | Groundwater microbial communities from Big Spring, Nevada to study Microbial Dark Matter (Phase II) - Ash Meadows Crystal Spring | ecosystem: Environmental > Aquatic > Deep subsurface >...
CAGGTCGAAGGTCGTGGCGTGCACCGCGTAGACGCCCACGAAGCTCACCGCGGCGATGGCCGGCACGAGGAGCCAGTTGGGCACGTGCAGCATGCGCGTGAAGATGCCGATCATCGGGATGTTCATGACGAGCAGCATCACGTTGCCGATGAACATCGAGGCGATGAGGCCCCAGACGAGGTCGGGCTGCTCGGTGAACAGCATCGGCCCGGGCGTGATGTTGTACAGCGTGAGCGCGCCGACCATCACCGCCGTGGTGCCGCTGCCGGGGACGCCCAGCGTGAGCATGGGAATGAACGCGCCATGGGCGGCGGCGTTGTTGGCCGCCTCCGGGGCCGCCACGCCACGGACGTCGCCTTTGCCGAATGTGCCCTCGCGGTCGGTGAGGTTCTTCTCGACCATGTAGGTGATGGCACTCGCGATGGTGGCGCCGGCGCCCGGCAGAACGCCGATGATGAAGCCGATGACGCTCGAGCGCACTGTCCCCCACCACGTCTCGGCCATCTCCTTGAGGTTGAACATCGCGCGGCCGGTCTTCTTGATGACCTTCTGCCCCCCGTGGCTCTGCTCCAGCATGACGAGGATCTCGCTCACGCTGAAGAGGCCGATGACCACGACGATGAACTGGATGCCGTCGGCAAGGTGCACGTCCTCGAAGGTGAAGCGGTAGACGCCGGAGCCGGCGTCGATGCCCACCGTCGCGAGAAACAGGCCGATCAGCGCCGACAGCAGCGTCTTCACCGGCCGCTCGCCGACCATGCCCGCGAGGCAGCAGATGGCGAAGACCATCAGGACGAAATACTCCGCGGGGCCGAAGGACAGGGCCCATCGGGCGAGCAGGGGGGCGAAGAGCGCCAGACCGACGGTGGCGATGAGGCTGCCGACGAAGGAACTCCAGGCCGATATCGACAGCGCCACGCCCGCCAGGCCCTTCTTGGCCATGGGGTAGCCGTCCAGCGCGGTCATCAGCGCCCCGGCGTCGCCGGGAATGTTGAGCAGGATCGAGGAGACGCGCCCGCCGTACTCGCAGCCGATGTACACCGCGGCCAGCAGGATCAGCGCCGTCTCCGGCGGCAGCTTCATCGCGAAGGCGATCGGCATCAGGATGGCGACGCCGTTGATGGGTCCCAGGCCGGGCAACAGTCCGACGACCGTGCCGATGAAGGAGCCCAGCAGGGCCACGATCAGGTTGATGGGCTTCGCCGCGACGGCGAAGCCCTGGGCGAGGAATCCGAGGGAATCCATCAAAAGCCCTTGAAGACGAAGCCCAGGGGCAGCGTCACGTCGAGGAGGCGGTCGAAGAAATACCAGAGGCCGCCGCCGAGGGCTGCGCCGCCCAGGACGCTGGCCTTCCAGCGGCCGTCGAACATGCGCCCCACGGCGGCCGCCATGACACCCGTGGCGAGCGGAAAGCCCAGCCAATCGAAGAGCAGCGCGTAGAAGAAGAAGGCGGCGATCAGTGCCGCCGCCTTGCCCAGGAGCCAGCCCCGCGGCCAGTGCGGCTCGCGGTCGGGCTTGAGCAGGATCCACGCCGCCGACAGGGCCATCACGCCGGTGAGCAGCAGGGGAAACGCGCGCGGGCCTATCGGCTCGTAGCTGAACGGGGCCTCGATCTTCCAGGCCACCCAGGCGGTGGCCGCGCAGAAGGCGAGCCAGACGACGGCGAAGAGGCGATCGCTCATGGGGTCAGGCGGACGCCGGCACGCCGGCACCCGCGCCGCGGCGGGGGAATTCCGCCTACTTCTTCACCAGGCCGAACTCCTCGGCCTGCTTGCGGTATTCGCCCACCATCTTCTTCACGTAGGCGTCGAGCTCCGCGCCGGTCATGCTGAAGGGCTGCAGGCCGCGCTGCGTGCGCAGTTCCGCGAATTCCTTGGTCGCCATCATCTTGACCAGGATGTCCTGCCAGGCCTTGTAGTCCGCGTCCGCGACCTTCGGGCCCGTGTAGAAGCCGCGGATGATGGGCCATTGCACGTCGAAGCCCTGCTCCTTCGCCGTCGACACGCCCGCGAGCTTGCCTTCCATGCGCTTGTCGGCCAGCACGGCGATCATGCGGATGTTGCCGGCCGTCGCCTGCGGCTCGTCGGCGGAGACGTCGCCGAACATCACCTGGATGTGCCCGCCCATGAGGGCCGTGGTCGCCTCGCCGTTGCCCTCGAACGACACCCAGCGCATGGCCTTGGGGTCGATGCCGAGCTTCTTCGCGAAAAGTGCGGCCTTGGTCCAGTCCTGGCTGCCGACCGTGCCGCCGCCGCCCATGGGCACCTTCGACGGGTCGGCCTTGATCGCGGCCGCCAGCTCGCTGAGGTTCTTCCAAGGGGCGTTCTTGCCCACGGAGATGGAGCCGTAGTCCGTGCCGATGGCCGCGAGCCAGCGCACGTCGTTCTCCGTCCACTTGCCGAACTTCCCCTGCGCGATGTTGAGGAGCGAGCCGCCGGAGAACGCCACGATCACGTTCGGGTCCGCGGCGCGCTGCGCGACGACGGTGTTCATGGCGACCGCCCCGATGCCGCCGGGCATGTAGGTGGCGCGCATGGGCTCCTTGTGCAGCTTCGCCTCCTGCATCACCTGCTGGGCCAGCTTGCAGGTGAGGTCGAAGCCGCCCCCCGGCTTGGCGCCCACGATGCACTCGGGCTTGTCGATGGCCGCAAGCGCGGCGAGGCTCGCCAGCGTGGCGACGGCGGAGAAGGCAAAGGCCGACATTCGGATCATGGAAACTTCCTCCAGGCGGATTGGAAAATACCATCGGCGCTCTGCACAGGCGCCGTGATGCGGGAGTTTACCAGTGCGCGGCGACCGGCAGCCTTCATCCGGGCCGGTCCGGCGCAAGCGCCGGCGCGGCGTCCGCCGGCGCCGAAACCGCGGCCGGGTCCGCAAACTCGGCCCGCTCGATGGCGAAGAAGCGTTCGCTGATCTTTCGGCTGGAGATCTGCACCTGCGCCGCGTCCTCGTGCGCCAGACGGATGTGCTCGGCGAGCTTGCGCATGCGCTCGTCGAAGCGGCCGAAGTCCTTGCCGAGCTTGCCCAGCTCGTCCCGGATGATGTGGATCTGCCTGCGCGTCTCGACGTCCTTGAGCACCGCCCGGGCCGTGTTGAGCACTGCCATCATCGTGGTGGGCGAGACGATCCAGACCCGCCGCTGGCCGGCGTGCTCCACCAGGTCGCGGTGGTGGGCGTGGATCTCGGCGAAGACGGATTCCGCCGGCACGAACATCACGGCGCCGTCGCCCGTTTCGCCGGGGATGATGTACTTCGACGCGATGTCGTCGATGTGGCGGCGGACGTCGCCCTTGAAGACCGACGGCGCCACGCGGTCGGCGCCGTCCGAGATCATGCGCTCGTAGTTCTCCAGCGGGAACTTCGAGTCGATCGCGATGAGGCCCGTGGGCGCCGGCAGCTTCAGCACGCAGTCGGCTCGCATGTTTCCCGCGGTCTGGAACGTGTACTGGAATTCGTAGGCCGCCTCGGGAAGGACGTTCTTCACGATGTCCTCGAGCTGGCGCTCGCCGAGCGCCCCGCGCGAACTCTTGCTGCCCAGCAGGTTCTGCAGGCTCACCACGCTGCCGGTGAGGGTCTCGATCTTCCTTTGCGCGTCGTCGATGGTCTGCAGCCGCGTCATGACGCTCACGAAGGTCTCGTTGGTGCGCCTGAATCCCTCGTCCAGCCGCTCGCCCACCGTGCCGGCAATCTCCGACAGCCGGGCATCGACCTTCTCCTGCAGCGCCCGTTCGAAGGCCTGCAGCTGCTCGCGGCTGCGCGCCAGCTCCTCGCCCACGGCGCGGCGCAGGCGGTCGCCCTCCTCGCTCTGGCGTGAGGCGATCCGGTCGGCGGAATCGGCCAGCCCGCTGCGCAGGTCGGTCAGGAGCGCGCGGTGGTGGGCCTCGCGGTCGCCCGCAAGTGCGGCCGGCAGGGCGTCCAGCCGGCGCGCGACGCGCCATGCCATGGCCAGCGCCGCCAATGCCGCCAGCGCGCCGGCGGCGGCCAGAAGGGCTGCGACGGCGTCCACGGGCCCCGTCAGGCGGCCTGTTCCTCGCGGGCGGCGCGCTTCCGGTCGTGCTCGAGCAGGTGGCGCTTGCGCAGGCGGATGTTCTTCGGCGTCACCTCGACCAGCTCGTCGTCGTCGATGAACTCGACGGCGCCCTCGAGCGTGAGCTGGATGGGCGGCGTCAGGAGCACGTTCTCGTCCTTGCCGGCGGCGCGGACGTTGGTGAGCTTCTTGCCCTTGACCGGGTTCACGATGAGGTCGTTGTCGCGGCTGTGGATGCCGATGACCATGCCCTCGTAGACGCGCTCGCCCGGCGACACGAACATGCGGCCGCGGTCCTCGAGGTTCCAGAGGGCGAAGGCCACGGCCTCCCCCTGCTCCGAGGAGATCAGCACGCCGTTGCGGCGCGACGGGATCTCGCCCTTCACCGGGCCGTAGTCGTCGAACACGTGGCTCTTGATGCCCGTGCCGCGCGTGAGGGTCATGAATTCCATGTGGAAGCCGATGAGCCCCCGCGACGGGATGCGGTAGTCCAGCCGCACGCGCCCCCGGCCGTCCGGCACCATGTCCTGCAGCTCGCCGCCGCGGCGGCCCAGTTCCTCCATGAGCCGTCCCTGGTGATCCTGCTCGACGTCGATGGTGAGGATCTCCCACGGCTCGTGCTTCACGCCGTCCACTTCCTTCACCACGACGCGCGGCTTGCCGACGGCCAGCTCGTAGCCCTCGCGGCGCATGTTCTCGATGAGGATGGTGAGGTGCAGCTCGCCTCGGCCGGAGACGCGGAAGATGTCGGCGTCCCCGGTGTCCTCGACGCGCAGTGCCACGTTGGACATGAGCTCCTTCGTCAGGCGGTCGCGGATCTGGCGGCTGGTGACGTACTTCCCTTCCTGGCCCGCGAAGGGCGACGTGTTCACCTGGAAGTTCATCGTGAGCGTGGGCTCGTCCACGCCGAGGAAGGGCAGCGCCTCGGGGTTGTCCGTGGCGGCAAAGGTGGCGCCGATGGTGAAGTCCTCGATGCCCGTGACGGACACGATCTCGCCCGCCGCCGCCTCGTCCATCTCGACCTTGTCGAGGCCCTGGAACGCGCGCACCAGGCCGATCCTGGCGCGCCGCAGCGCGGCGTTCCCGGAGAGGATCGTCACCTCCTGGGCCTTGCGGAGCGTGCCGCGGCGGATGCGCCCCACCGCGATGCGGCCGAGGAAAGTGGAGTAGTCCACGGCGCTGATCTGCAGCTGCAGCGGGCCTTCTGGATCGCCCACCGGGGAGGGCACGTGCTCGAGGATCGCGTCGAAGAGGGGGCGCATGTCCGTGCCCGTCTTTCCCGCCTCCAGCGTCGCCCAGCCGTTGAGCCCCGAGGCGTAGATGACCGGAAAATCGAGCTGGTCTTCGGTGGCCCCCAGCTTGTCCATGAGGTCGAAGGTCTGGCTCACCACCCAGTCCGGGCGCGCGCTGTCGCGGTCGACCTTGTTGACGACGACGATGGGCTTCAGCCCGAGCACCAGCGCCTTGCGGGTGACGAAGCGCGTCTGCGGCATCGGGCCCTCGACGGCGTCGACGAGCAGCACCACCCCGTCCACCATCGAGAGCACCCGCTCCACCTCGCCGCCGAAATCCGCGTGGCCGGGGGTGTCGACGATGTTGATGTGCACGCCGTGGTAGTCCACGGCCGTGTTCTTGGCGAGGATGGTGATGCCCCGCTCCTTCTCGATGTCGCCCGAGTCCATGACGCGCTCGACGATGTGCTGGTGCTTGGCGAAGGTGCCGGCCTGTTGCAGGAGCTTGTCGACGAGCGTGGTCTTGCCGTGGTCGACGTGAGCGATGATCGCGATGTTGCGCAGTGGGCGGGGCATGGGAGGTCCTGAAACTGCGATCAAAATCGCAGAAAATTCAGCATTTTAGCAGCTTCGCTGCGGCGCCGTGACGGTGCACCGGGAACGGCCGCGCAGGACCCGCCTCGCGGAGTGCCGCCCGGGCCGGCGCGGCTCAGCCGGGTTGGTTCCGCATCCAGTCGGCGGTGCCGAAGAAGGCCCTGGCGAGCTCGCGCTGCAGCGCGGCATCGACGCCCTCCTCGTCCAGGGCCTGGCTCATGCACCGCAGCCACTGGTCGCGCTCGTCGAGGCCGATGGTGAACGGCAGGTGGCGCGCCCGCAGCATGGGATGGCCGATCTTCTCGGCATAGAGCGGCGGTCCGCCGAGCCAGCCGGACAGGAACCAGAACAGCTTGTCTCGCGAAGCATCCAGCGTCGGCGGGTGCAGCGCGCGGATGCCCGAGTAGGCCGGCTCGAGGTCCATCAGGTCGTAGAAGCGGTCGACCAGTGCGCGGACGGCGGCCTCGCCCCCGAGAAGCTCGTAGGGCGTGCGGCGGGGCGTGTCCGGTGCGGTGCTCATGCAGGGCGGCGGCGAGGGGGGCGTATGCTAGCATGCGCGCCTTTTCGCTCCGCCCACCCTTGCAGCTCGCCCTCAAGATCGACGTCGACACCTACCGAGGCACCCGGGAGGGCGTCCCGCGCCTCGTGGAAATGCTCACGCGTCACGGGGCGGGGGCGACCTTCCTGTTCAGCCTCGGCCCCGACCACACCGGGCGGGCCATCAAGCGGGTGTTCCGGCCGGGCTTCCTCGGCAAGGTGGGCCGGACGTCGGTGCTGTCCCACTACGGCCTGCGCACCCTCCTCTACGGCACGCTGCTGCCCGGTCCCGACATCGGCAAGTGGTGCGCGCCCATCCTGCGCGGGGTGCGCGAGGCGGGCTTCGAGGTCGGCATCCACACCTGGGACCACATCCGCTGGCAGGACGGCGTCGGCGCCGCCGACGAGGCCTGGACCGAGCGCGAAATGGCGCTCGCCATCGCCCGGTTCCGCGAGGTGTTCGGCGAGGCGCCGAAGGTCCACGGGGCGGCTGGCTGGCAGATGAACGTGCACGCCTGGCGCCGCACGCAGCGGCACGGCTTCGACTATTGCTCGGACTCGCGCGGCACCCATCCCTTCACGCCCGTCTGCCGGGCGGAGATCGTGGCCTGTCCGCAGCTGCCGACGACGCTGCCGACGCTGGACGAGCTCATCGGCCTCGACGGCGTGACCGAGGCGAACGTCGCCGACGCCGTCCTCGCCCGCACGCAGGAGCCTCGCGACCACGTCTACACGCTGCATGCGGAGCTGGAGGGCATGAAGCTCGCGCCAGCCTTCGAGCGGCTGCTCGAGGGGTGGAAGGCGCAGGGTTACGCGCTGGTGGCGATGCGCGACCTCTACGCCGGCCTCGCCCCCGCCGCCCTGCCCCTGCACGCGGTGGTCGACGGCGAGGTTCCGGGCAGGACCGGCACGCTCGCGCTGCAGGGCCCCGCCTTCCTGGCGTGACCGGGGTGACGGGCACGTGCCACACACGTGCCGCATACCACAGCTTGCGTTCACCGGGGTTTTTCGCCACCATAGGTCGCGTTCAACACGGGAATCTTCTGGATGAGCGAACGCAAGGCAGTCCCCGATTTCGAACTCCCCGCCACGGGCAACCAGCGCTTCCGGCTTTCGGCCTTCAAGGGCCACCCCTGCATCCTCTACTTCTATCCCAAGGACAGCACCCCCGGCTGCACGGTGGAGGGAGAACAGTTCCGCGACCTGCACGACGCGTTCCGCAAGGCGGGCTGGTCCGTGTTCGGCATCTCGCGCGACTCGCTTGCGTCGCACGAGAAGTTCAAGCAGAAGTACGCCTTCCCGTTCGAGTTGCTCTCCGATGCCGAGGAAAAGGCCTGCGCCATCTTCGGCGTGATCAGGATGAAGAACATGTACGGCAAGCAGGTGCGCGGCATCGAGCGCAGCACCTTCGCCATCGACCGCGACGGGCGCATCGCCCGGGAGTGGCGCGGCGTGAAGGTCCCCGGCCATGCCGCCGAGGTCCTGGCGTTCGTGCAGTCGGCCTGAGCGCCCCGGTCCCTGCGCACGGATGCCCAACGACAACCTGCGTGACTCGCCGCGCGCCGGCGCGGGCGAGACGCCCCAGCACGCCCCGGACCCGGCGGAGGCCCCCATGCACCGAAAGCACGACTCCCAGGGCGACGCCCGCCCGCACCGCGCGGCCGCGGCAGTCAAGCTCTTCGTCCTCGACACCAACGTCCTGATGCACGACCCCACGAGCCTCTTCCGGTTCGAGGAGCACGACGTCTACCTCCCCATGGTCACGCTCGAGGAACTGGACGACAACAAGAAGGGGATGAGCGAGGTGGCGCGAAACGCCCGCCAGGCGAGCCGCTTCCTGGACGAGATCGTGTCCGCGGGCGACGGCGACATCGACAGCGGCTATGCGCTCAAGGGCAAGACCCACGGCGACGCGCTCGGGCGCCTCTTCCTGCAGACGCACGCCGTCACCGTCGAGATTCCCGACTCGGTGGCCTCGCAGAAGGCGGACAACGTGATCCTCGGCGTGGCCATGCACCTCAAGCAGCGCCACCCCAAGCGGCAGGTCGTGCTGGTGTCGAAGGACATCAACATGCGCATCAAGGCGCACGCGATCGGCCTCGCCGCCGAGGACTATTTCAACGACAAGGTGCTGGAGGACACCGACCTCCTCTACACCGGCCTGCTCCCCCTGCCGGAGGACTTCTGGGACCGTCACGGCAAGGACGTCGAGAGCTGGCAGGAGCACGGCCGCACCCTGTACCGCGTGAAGGGACCGCTGTGCCCGTCGCTGCTCGTGAACCAGTTCGTCTTCCACGAGGGGGACCGGCCGTTCTACGCCATCGTGAAGGAGGTGCGCGGCAAGAGCGCGACCCTGCAGACGCTCAAGGACTACTCGCACCACAAGAACAACGTCTGGGGCATCACCTCGCGCAACCGCGAGCAGAACTTCGCCCTCAACCTGCTCATGGACCCGGAGGTCGACTTCATCACCCTCCTCGGCCAGGCCGGCACCGGCAAGACCCTCCTCACCCTCGCCGCCGGCCTCATGCAGACGCTCGAGTACAAGGTCTACACCGAGATCATCATGACCCGCGTGACCGTGCCGGTGGGCGAGGACATCGGCTTCCTCCCCGGCACCGAGGAGGAGAAGATGACGCCGTGGATGGGCGCGCTCGAGGACAACCTCGACGTCCTCATGAAGACCGACGACGAGGCGGGAGACTGGGGGCGCGCGGCGACGGCGGACCTGATCCGCAGCCGCATCAAGATCAAGAGCCTGAACTTCATGCGCGGGCGCACCTTCATCAACAAGTACCTCATCATCGACGAGGCGCAGAACCTCACGCCCAAGCAGATGAAGACGCTCATCACGCGCGCCGGCCCGGGAACCAAGGTGGTCTGCCTGGGCAACATCGCCCAGATCGACACGCCCTATCTCACCGAGGGTTCTTCCGGCCTCACCTACGTGGTCGACCGCTTCAAGGGCTGGGGCCACAGCGGCCACATCACGCTCACGCGCGGCGAGCGCTCGCGCCTCGCCGACCACGCGGCGGAGGTGCTGTGACGGCCGCCGGCGGCGGCGCGCGATGACCGGCTGCGTCCTCGTCACCGGCGCGAGCCGCGGCATCGGCCGCGCCATCGCGGCGCGCCTCGCGGCCGACGGCTACTCGCTCGTCACCCTCGACCAGGCGCCCCCGGCGGAGACACTCCCCGGCGAGACCTTCATTCGGGTCGACCTTTCGGACGAAGGCGCCACCGCCGAGGCGCTGGCGCTCGCGACGGCTTCGGGCCCGATCACGCGCCTGGTCAACAACGTCGGCACCGTGCGCCCGGGCGCCGTGGATGAAGCGACCTCCGCCGATCTCGCGGCGGTCGTGAGCCTCAACTTGCGCTGCACGCTGCAGTGCACTCAGGCAATGCTGCCGGCCATGAAGGCGGCGCGCTTCGGCCGCATCGTCAGCATCTCGAGCCGCGCCGCCCTGGGCAAGGCGCTGCGCACGGTCTATGCGGCGACGAAGGCCGGCATCGAGGCCATGACGAAGACATGGGCCCTGGAACTGGGCGAGCACGGCATCACGGCCAACGCCGTCGGTCCCGGCCCCATCGGCACGGCGCTCTTCCACCGCGTGAATCCCGCCGACTCGCCGCGCACGCGGGCGATCATCGAGGCCATTCCGGTCCGGCGCCTGGGGACTCCCGAGGATGTCGCGCACGCCGTCGCGTCGCTGCTCGACGAGCGGGCCGGATTCATCACCGGCCAGACGCTCTATGTCTGCGGCGGAATGACCGTGGGGAACGCCGGAGCCTGACCGACGGGGAGGCCGGCCTCAGGCCTTCGGAAAGCCGGCGAACGCCGCCACGGCGCGGTCGATGCCGGCCGCGTCCACGTCCAGGTGCGTCACCAGCCGGGTGCGGGGCGTGACGATCGCCGACACGCGGGCCGCCGCCAGATGCTGCTGCAGGGCGCCGCAGGAGGCCTTCGGCACCTTCACGAAGACCATGTTGGTCTGCACGGGCTCCACGTCGAAGCCGGCGGCCGCAAGCCCGCGCGCGAGGCGCTCGGCGTTGGCGTGGTCCTCGGCGAGGCGCGCGACGTTGTGCTCCAGCGCGTACAGGCCCGCGGCGGCCAGGATTCCGGCCTGCCGCATGCCGCCGCCCAGCATCTTGCGGATGCGCCGCGCCTTGTCGACGAGGCCGCGGTGCCCGACCAGCACCGTCCCGGCCGGCGTGCCCAGGCCCTTGGACAGGCACACCGACACCGTGTCGAAGCCCGCGCAAAGGAGGTTCACCGGCATCCCCAGCTTCACCGCGGCGTTGAAGATGCGCGCGCCGTCCAGGTGGGTGGAAAGACCGCGCTTCCACGCCAGCGTGAGCGCGCGCGACAGGTAATCGCGCCCGATCACCTTGCCGCCGATGGTGTTCTCGAGGGCGATGAGGCGCGTGATGGCGAAGTGGGAATCGTCCGGCTTGATGGCCGCATCGACCATCGCGAGGTCGAGCGTGCCGTCGGGCAGGTTCGCGAGCGGCTGCGGCTGGATGGAACCCAGCACGGCCGCCCCGCCCCCCTCGTAGCGGTAGGTGTGGGCGTCCTGCCCGACGATCACCTCCTCGCCGCGGCCGCAGTGGGCCATCAGGGCGGCGAGGTTGGACTGCGTGCCCGTCGGAAAGAAAAGCGCCGCCTCCATGCCGAAGAGGGCGGCTGCCCTCTCCTGCAGCGCGTTGACCGTCGGGTCGTCGCCGAAGACATCGTCGCCCACCTCCGCGCGCGCCATCGCCTCGCGCATGGCGGGCGACGGGCGCGTGACGGTGTCGCTGCGCAGGTCGACCGGCGCGGCCGGCGGCTGCGCGCTCAACGCAGGCTCGCGTTGAACGCCTCGAGCGCGGCGCGGCCCGGGCAGAGCACCTCTTCCGAGAGCTCGTTGAGGGGCGTGTCCGTCGTGCCCAGCATCTCGTGCATGTCCGTCGCCTCCGGCTCCACGTAGAGCAGGCCGGTGACGATCTCGCCGCGCGCGTAGTGCGACTGCACGTAGCCCATGGCGGCGAAGCGGTCCGAGGAGTCGTAATCCTCGGCCAGCTTGCGCAGGCGCAGCACGGAGCCGTCGTGCTGGCGGACCTCCTGCACGGAGCCGGGCGGGTACTGCGCCGTGATTTCCTTGTGCACGGTGATCACGTCGAGAAAGTTGACCGCCTCGTTGTGCCCGCGGACGTAGTCGTAGCTCTTGGTCGACCCCTCGTGGTTGTTGAAGGTGACGCAGGGCGAGATCACGTCGAGGAAGGCGGCGCCCGGGTGCGTGAGCGCGCCCTTGATGAGCGGGACCAGCTGCGCCTTGTCGCCGGAAAAGCTGCGCCCGACGTAGGTCGCGCCGAGCTGCAGCGCGAGGCAGGCGAGGTCGATCCCCTCGTCGGTGTTCACGGCGCCGCGCTTGGACTTCGAGCCGCGGTCGGCCGTCGCCGAGAACTGCCCCTTGGTGAGGCCGTAGACGCCGTTGTTCTCGACGATGTAGGTCATGTTCACGCCGCGCCGCATGGCGTGGGCGAACTGCCCCAGGCCGATGGAGGCGGAGTCGCCGTCGCCGGAGACGCCGAGGTAGATGAGGCTGCGGTTGGCGAGGTTGGCGCCGGTGAGCACCGACGGCATGCGCCCGTGCACCGAGTTGAAGCCGTGCGACTTGTCGAGGAAGTACGTCGGCGTCTTGGACGAGCAGCCGATGCCCGAGAGCTTGGCCACGCGGTGCGGCTGGACGGCGAGCTCCCAGCAGGCCTGGATGATGGCCGCGCTGATGGAGTCGTGCCCGCAGCCCGCGCAGAGCGTCGAGATCGTGCCCTCGTAGTCGCGCCGCGTGAGACCGAGCGCGTTGGTGGGCAGGTCGGGATGGTGCAGCTTGGGCTTGGCGAGATAGGTCATGGCGTCACTCCCCGCTGGCGCCGGCGGCCGAGCGGCGCAGGGGCGTCACCTGCAGGGCCGCGAGGCGCGTGGCGATGTCGTCGATGATGAAGCGCGCCGTGACGGGCGTGCCGTCGTAGTGCAGCACCGAGGAGAGCCGCGCCGGGTCCAGCGCACCCTCGTTGACGAGGAGCGTGCGCAGCTGTCCGTCGCGGTTCTGCTCCACGACGAAGACGTGGTCGTGGTCGTTCACGAAGTCGATCACGGAATCCTGGAAGGGGAAGGCGCGCACGCGGACCGCGTCGATCGCGATGCCGCGCGCCTCGAACGCCGCCAGCGCCTCGTCCATCGCGCAGGCCGTCGAGCCGTAGTAGACGACGCCGTAGCGCGCCGTCCTCGGGGACTCGCGGAAGACCGGCTCGGGCACGTAGAGCTTCGCCGTCTCGAACTTGCGCAGCAGCCGCTGCATGTTGTCGACGTAGGCGCTGCCCTCCTCCGTGTAGCGCGCGTAGCGATCGCGGCTGGTGCCGCGGGTGAAGAACGAGCCCCGCCGCGGGTGCGTTCCCGGGTAGGTGCGGAAGGTGATGCCGTCGTCGTCGACGTCGAGGTAGCGCCCGAAGCGCTTGCCGGACTCCAGGTCGTCGAAGTCGAGGACCTTGCCGCGGTCGTAGGCGCGCGCGTCGTCCCACTCGAGCGGCTCGCACAGGCGCTCGTTCATGCCGATGTCGAGGTCGGTCATCACGAAGACCGGCGTCTGCAGCCGGTCGGCGAGGTCGAGCGCGTCGGCGGTGAGGAGGAACGCCTCGCGCGCGTCCTCGGGGAAGAGCAGCACGTGCTTGGTGTCGCCGTGCGAGGCATAGGCGCAGGAGAGCACGTCGGCCTGCTGGGTGCGCGTGGGCATGCCCGTGGAGGGTCCCGCGCGCTGCACGTTGACGATGACCGAGGGGATCTCGGCGAAGTAGGCCAGCCCGATGAACTCGGTCATGAGCGACACGCCCGGGCCCGAGGTGCAGGTGAAGGCCCGCGCGCCGTTCCAGGCGGCGCCTATCACCATGCCGATGGAGGCCAGTTCGTCCTCGGTCTGCACGATGGCGAAGTTGTTCTTGCCCGTGGCGGCGTCGACGCGCAGCTTCCGGCAGTGCTTGGCGAAGGCCTCCGCCACGGAGGACGACGGCGTGATCGGGTACCAGGCGCAGACCGTGGCACCGCCGTACACCGCCCCCAGCGCGGTGGCGCTGTTGCCCTCGATGAAGATCTTCCGCCCCACCCCGTCCGAGCGGCGCACGGTGATGCCGAGCGGGCACGGCAGGTTCGCCAGGGCGTATTCGCGCCCGAGGTGCAGCGCCCGGAGGTTGGGCTCGAGGAGCTTCTCCTTGCCCTTGTACTGCTCGGCGATCAGCTTCTCGATCTCGCCCACGTCCACGTCGAGGAGCGCGCTGAGCGCCCCGACGTAGATGATGTTCTTGAAGAGCTGGCGCTGGCGCGGGTCCGAGTAGGTGGCGTTGCAGATCTGCGTGAGCGGCATGCCGATCACGAGGATGTCGTCGCGGAACTTGTCCGGCGGCAGGGGCTTGGTCGAGTCGTAGAACAGGTAGCCGCCCGGCTCGATGTCGACGACGTCCTTCTCCCAGGTCTGCGGGTTCATGGCGACCATGAGGTCCGCGCCGCCGCGCCGGCCGAGCCAGCCCGCCGCCGAGACCCGCACCTCGTACCAGGTGGGCAGGCCCTGGATGTTGGACGGAAAGATGTTGCGCGGGCTCACCGGCACGCCCATGCGCATGATGGATTTCGCGAACAGCGTGTTGGCCGACGCCGATCCGGAGCCGTTCACGTTCGCGAACTTGACGACGAAGTCGTTGACCGCCTCGATGCGATTCATGTCCCATTTCCCCTCAGGCGGCCATGCGCGGGGCGTGCGCGGGGCAGACCGGGCCGGCGTGCGTCATCTCGATGAAGGACTTCTGCATGTCCCAGGCGCCCGTGGGACAGCGCTCGGCGCACATCCCGCAGTGCAGGCACACGTCCTCGTCCTTCGCCATGATCCGCCCGGTCTTGAGGCCTGCGCCCACGTAGAGCGCCTGCCCCGCGTTCTTCGTGGGCGCCGTCAGCCGGGCGCGCACCTCGTGTTCCTCTCCGTCGGCGGTGAAGGTGATGCAGTCCATCGGGCAGATGTCCACGCAGGCGTCGCACTCGATGCACAGCTTCGCCGTGAAAACCGTCTGCACGTCGCAGTTGAGGCAGCGCTGCGCCTCCTTCCAGGCGAGTTCCGGGTCGAAGCCGAGCTCCACCTCCTGGCGGATGTCCTTGAGCGCGATCGTCAGTTCCTTCAGGGGAACCCGGTGACGGCTGTCCGGAACCACCTGGTTGTCGTAGATCCACTCGTGGATGCCCATCTTCTGGGAGACCAGGTTCATGAGCGGCGGCGGGCGCACCGCGACGTCCTCGCTGCGGCAGAAGCGGTCGATGGAGATGGCCGCCTCGTGGCCGTGGGCGACCGCCCAGATGATGTTCTTGGGGCCGAGCGCCGCGTCGCCGCCGAAGAAGACCCGCGGGTTCGTCGACTGCAGGGTCTTCTCCGCGAGGACCGGCATGCCCCACCTGTCGAAGTCGATGCCGATGTCGCGCTCGATCCAGGGGAAGGCGTTCTCCTGCCCGACGGCGACCAGCACCTCGTCGCAGGGGTAGGTCACGGCGGGCTCGCCGGTCGGCACGAGGGAGCGCCGGCCCCTCTCGTCGTAGACCGCCTTCACCCTCTCGAAGGACATGCCGGTGAGCGTCCCCTGCTCGTGCAGGAAGGCCTTGGGCACGAGGAAGTTGAGGATGGGAATGCCCTCGTGGACGGCGTCCTCCTTCTCCCACGGGCTCGCCTTCATCTCCTCGAACCCGGAGCGCACGATGACCTTCACGTCCTCGCCGCCGAGGCGCCGGGCGGACCGGCAGCAGTCCATGGCGGTGTTGCCGCCCCCCAGGACGATGACACGCCTGCCGACCCGGGTGATGTGCCCGAAGGACACCGAGGCGAGCCATTCGATGCCCACGTGGATGTGCCTGGCCGCCTCCTCGCGTCCCGGCACGTCGAGGTCGCGGCCGCGCGGGGCGCCGGAGCCGACGAACACGGCGTCGTAGCCGTGCCCGAGGAGTTCCCTCAGCGACTGCACGCGGTGGTTGGGCCGGAAGTCGACGTCGAGGCCCAGGACGTATCCCACCTCCTCGTCGATGACGCTCTCGGGCAGGCGGAAGCGCGGGATCTGCGTGCGGATCATGCCGCCGGCCCGGGCATCCGCCTCGAAGACCGTCACCGTGTAGCCGAGCGGCGCGAGGTCGCGGGCCACGGTGAGCGAGGCCGGGCCCGCCCCGACGCAGGCCACCCGCTTGCCGTTCTTGGCGGGGGGCACCTTCGGCAGGCGCGCGGAGATGTCCTCCTTGTAGTCGGCGGCGACGCGCTTCAGGCGGCAGATGGCCACCGGCTCGGGCTTCTCCCCCTGGTTCTCCTCGACGCGCCCGCGGCGGCAGGCCGGTTCGCACGGACGGTCGCAGGTCCGGCCCAGGATCCCCGGGAAGACGTTCGACTTCCAGTTGACCATGTAGGCGTCGGTGTAGCGACCCTGGGCGATGAGGCGGATGTACTCCGGGACGGGGGTATGGGCCGGGCAGGCCCATTGGCAGTCGACGACCTGGTGGAAATAGTCGGCGACGCCGGTATCGGTGGGCTTCAAGCGGTGCTTCTCCTCGAGATACGCCGCGCGGCTTCCCTTTTCGTCTCCCGCGCGCTTGGCGGCGCGCGGGGGCGGGGACCTGCGAGGCGGATGGCGGATGCAGAGTATACCGGCGCCAAGCAACGCCGCGCGGCATACAATCCGTTACAAATGGCCTCGAAATCCCTGCAAATCCGGAAACATCCTTGGCGGTACCATCCGACCCGTTCCGCTTCCAGACCACAGGGGGGATCATGAAGGAACTGCCACGCCGCCGATTGCGGGAAGCGACGGCCGCAAGCATCGGCGCGCTTCTGGCGCTCGCCGGCACCGGGGCCGCATTCGCGGCCGAGCCGACGGCAACGGCGGTGGAGTTCTTCCACCCCGGTCTGAAGGCGCACTACCTCGCGGTGGGAGAACCCGAGATTGCCCCCTTCGACGCCGGGCGCGAGGGCCGGGGATGGCAACGCACCGGCGGCCGCTTCGGCGTCTTCGCCGCCGAGGGCGACGCGCCGGGAACGGTGCCCGTCTGCCGGATCCTTCGCGCCGGCCCCGGCGAGCTGCGTGCCGCCGTGTACGCCGCGACTGCGCAGGCTTGCGACCCGGCCGACCTTCCCGCCGGCTGGATTGCCGGCGGCATCGCCTTCCACGCTTTCGCGGCCGCGGACACGGGCTGCGATGCGGACACCACCCCGGTCTGGCGTGCCGACAGCCCCGCCGCCAGCGAGGAAGCCGGTGCGCCGCGATACACGGTGGACTACACCGTGGCCGCGAAGGCCGGCGCCGCCGCCACGCCCGCCTTCTGCGCCCCCCTGTCGACTGCGGACCGCGAGGCGGACGCCGTCCGCCTGCTCCGCCAGGCCACCTTCGGGCCGACGCGCGCCGAGGTCGGCCGCGTGCTCGCCCTCGGAACCGCGGCGTGGCTCGACGAGCAGCTGGCGATGCCGGCCACCGCATACACCGACTACCCGTGGGTCGCCGCGAACCGCCCGGCGGACTGCGTGGACGACCGGACGCGGCCCGTGCGGCCGGACAGCTACTGCGCGCGCGACAACTACACGCTCTTTCCGCTGCAGCGGGAATTCTTCCGCCAGGCCGTGACCCAGCCGGACCAGCTGCGCGCGCGCGTCGCCTTCGCGCTGTCGCAGATCTTCGTCACCTCCGGCGTGGACAACGGCCGCAACTACGCCATGCGGCATTACCAGCAGATCCTCCGCGACCGCGCCTTCGGCAACTTCCACGACCTGCTCCTGGCCGTCACCCTCTCGCCGGTGATGGGCGACTACCTCGACATGGTCAACAACCTGAAGGCCAACGCGGCCAACGGAACGGTGCCCAACGAGAACTACGCCCGCGAAATCCTGCAGCTCTTTTCCATCGGGCTGTTCCGGCTGAACCCCGACGGCTCCCTGGCGCTCGACGCCGCCGGCGAGCCCGTGCCGACATACGACCTCGAGGAGATCGAGGGCTTCGCGCGCGCCTTCACCGGCTGGACGTACCCGACGGTGCCGGGCGCCACGCCGCGCAACGTCAACCCGCGCAACTACCTCGGCACCATGCGCCCGGTGGCCGCCAACCACGATTTCGGCGCCAAGCCCCTGCTCGACGGCGTCGTCGCACCGGCGAATCTCTCCGTGGAGGAGGATCTCGCGTTCGCGCTGCGCACCATCTTCAACCACCCCAACGTCGGGCCGTTCATCGGCCGGCAGCTGATCCAGAAGCTCGTCACCAGCGATCCGACACCCGGCTATGTCCGGCGCGTCGCCGCCGTGTTCGCGAACAACGGCGCCGGCGTGCGCGGCGACCTGCGCGCGGTCGTGAAGGCCGTCCTTGCCGACCCGGAGGCGCGCGGCGCCGCCAAGATCGACCCCGCCTACGGCAAGCTCTCCGAGCCCGCACTGTGGCTGTCCGGCGTCCTGCGCGCGTTTGGCGGGCGCACCGACGGCGTCTACCCGCGCAACCAGTCGTCGACGCTCGCGCAGTTCGTCTTCTACCCGCCCTCGGTCTTCAACTACTACCCCCCGGACCACTTCATCGCAGGCACCGACGTGTACGGGCCCGAATTCGGGATCCACAACACGGGCACCGCCATCGCGAGGGCGAACGTGGCGACGGCGCTCGTCTACAGCGCGCAGATCGCGCCCGACCCGGCGGTGTACGGCGCCACGGGCACCGCCCTCGACTTCTCGCCCTGGCTCGCGACGGCGGCCGACGCGGGAGGCCTCGCCGACCGCCTGGACCGCGAGCTGCTGGCCGGGCGGATGTCGCCGGCGATGCGCGAGGCCATCACGCGTGCCGTGAACGCCGTGCCTGTCACCGACCGGCTGGGCCGCGTCCGTGCCGCCGCATGGCTCGTCGTGACCTCGCCCCAATACCAGGTGGAGCGCTGACCATGGACACAATTCGCCGCGATTTCCTGCGCCGCGCCTCCGCACTCACCGCCGCCGGCCTCGTGCGCGGGCTGGTGCCCGCGAGCCTGGCGGCGGCTGCCGGTCCGGCCGCCGCCCAGACGGCCGCCGGCGACTACAAGGCCCTCGTCTGCGTCTTCCTCTACGGGGGCGTGGACGGCAACAGCCTCGTGGTGCCGCTCGACGGCCTCGGCTATGCGCAGTACGCCGCCGTGCGCTCCGAAAACTCCGGGATCAACCTGCCCCGGTCCGCGCTGCTGCCGGTGCAGCCCGCCGGGTCGGGCGTTGCCTACGGCCTGCATCCCGAACTCTCGGAGATCCATCCGTTGTTCGCGGAGGGCAGGCTGGCGATCCTCGCCAATGTCGGGCCGCTGCGCGAGCCGACCACGCGCGCGACCTACCGACGGCTGCGCCCCGAAAACCTCTTCTCCCACTCCGACCAGCAGGCGCAATGGCAGTCGGCGGTCGCGAGCGGGGTGAGCGCCACCGGCTGGGGCGGCCGGCTGGCCGACCGCGTCGCGGCGGGAGCCGCCGCCACGGCATTTCCGGTGGCCACCTCGATGGCCGGCAACACGCTCTTCACCACCGGCGCCACCACCTCGCCGCTGGCGGTCCCGGCGAGCGGCGGGCTCGCCCTCGCCGGCTTCAACGGGGGCGCGGCGGCCGGCGCCCGCCTCTCGGCGATGCAGTCCCTCCTCGCGATCGACCGGGACAATGTCTTCGTGAGGGCAACGGGCGACGTGACCGCGCAGGCGCTCGCGTTGGCCGATGTCGTCAACCCCGTCCTTTCGGCAACGAACTCGGCGGTGCAGGCGCCCTTCCAGGGATTGACCAGCGGCATCGCGCAGCAACTCCTGCAGGTGGCGAAGCTCATCGAGGCGCGCGCGGCGACAGGCGCCCGCCGCCAGGTGTTCTTCGTGTCCCTCGGCGGGTTCGACACGCACGCGAACGAGTTGCCGACCCTCGTCACGCTTCTCGGGCAGCTGTCCCCCGCCCTGAAGGCTTTCTACGATGCCACGGCCGCCCTCGGCGTGGCGGATCAGGTCACCACGTTCACGCTTTCCGACTTCGGGCGAACCTTCCAGCCGGCCGCGGGCGGCGGCAGCGACCACGCCTGGGGCAACCACCACTTCATCCTCGGCGGCGCGGTGCGCGGCGGCGCGCTCTACGGGCGCTTCCCGGTGCTCGAACGCGGGGGGCCGGACGACGCGGACACCGAAGGCCGCTGGATTCCGACCACCGCCGTGGACCAGTACGGCGCGACCCTTGCGCGCTGGTTCGGCGCGTCGGCGGCGGACATCGCCGCCATCTTTCCCAACCTCGGGCGGTTTCCCGTCGCCGACCTCGGCTTCCTCGCCTGATCGCGCACGCGCCGGGGTGCGCGGCGGGGTTTATCCCGTAGAATGCGGGAGCCGTCGCGGCGCCGTTGCCGCGGCGCCCTCTTCCCTCCGCCGCCCGCTGCGACACATGGATTCGAAGGTTGCCGTCCAGGATCTCAAGATCGGAATGTTCGTCGCCGACCTCGATCGCCCGTGGATGGACACCCCCTTCCTCCTGCAGGGATTTCTCGTCGAGGAGGACCAGCAGCTGCGCCAGCTGCGGCGCCATTGCCAGTTCGTCACGGTCGACTGGGCGCGGTCCGTCGGCGAGCATTTCCGCGGCGACCCGCAGGCGGCCCCGGCCGAAAGGCCTTCGCCGGCCCGCGTCGTGGCGCCCCCGCCTGCCCGCGCGCCGGACGACGAACTGCATTTCGAGGGCGGCAGGCGCTTCTTCGACCGCGTGCTGGAGTCCCTGCGCGGCCTGCGCGACCGCCAGGCCGGCGGCATCCTGGCCGCACCCGACGAAGCACCCGCGCCGGAACGGCCCGCGTTCCTGCCGCCTTCCATGCTGCTCACCCCCTACACCGACGCGAAGACCGTCGAGGAGGAGGTCGCGCCCGCCCGCGAGGCCTACGCGAAGACCGCGGAGATCGTCGACAAGCTCGCCTCGGACGTGTGGGACGGCAAGCCCGTCGCGTTCGAGAGCGTCGACGACGTCGTCAACGAGGTCGTCGACAGCATGGTGCGAAACCCCGACGCCCTGATGTGGGTGGCGCAGCTGCGCCAGCACGATGCCGAGACCTACGGCCACAGCCTCATGGTGGCGGTCTACCTGGTCGCGTTCGGCAGGCACCTCGGGTTCCCGCACGAGCAGCTGGCGCACCTGGGCAGCATCGGGCTGCTGCTCGACATCGGCAAGCTGCGGCTGCCGCCCGCGCTCGTGCACAAGCAGGGTCGCCTCACGTCGGGCGAGTTCGAGATGGTGAAGGCGCACGTGGCCTACAGCCTCGACATCCTCGAGGCCACGCCCATCTGGCCCGACGAGGTCCTCGAGGGCATTGCCCAGCACCACGAGCGCATGAACGGGAGCGGCTACCCGCGCGGGCTCGAGGGCGACCAGATCGGGCTCTTCGGCCGCATGGCGGGAATCGCCGACTGCTTCGCGGCGCTGACGCGTTCGCGCCCGTACGCGGACGCGGTCTCCTCCTACGAGGCGCTGCGCAGCATCACGGGCTGGGGCGGCGAGTACTTCCACGAGCCCCTCACCGAGCAGTTCGTGCAGTCGATCAGCGTCTTCCCCGTGGGCTCTCTGATCGAGCTCTCCTCGGGCGAGGTGGCCGTCGTGGTCTCGCACAACAAGGTCCGCCGCCTCAAGCCGCGCGTTCTGCTGCTCACCGATCCGGACAAGACGCCCTCGGCCAACCCCGTGATGGTCGACCTGCTCTACGAGCCGAAGCTCGGCGGCGACAAGCCGGCGTTCATCAAGCGCAGCCTGCCGGCGGGGGCCTTCGGGCTGGACCCCCGCGAGTACTACCTCTCGTGAGCGGCGCCGGCGCGCCCGACGCCGCGGGACCCCGCGAGCGCCTGGCCGACGAGGCCAGGCGCGAGCTGCTCAGCCACCTGGCGCGCGAGGCCGCCGCCGCGAAGGAGTCCGGCGGCCGGATGGCGGTCCTCATCATCGAGCTGCGGCGCGTGGACCGACTGCGGGCGATCCTGCAGAAGCCGCCTTCCGCCGACATCCAGTCCGTGGTGCTGGACCGGCTGCGCAACGCGCTGCGCGCCGACGACCGCATGGCGGCCCTCACGGAGGAGCAGGTCTGCCTGGTGCTGCCGCGGCTCTCGCACCCGGTCCAGGCCGTGCTGGCGGCGGTGAAGTGCCTGCGCGTGCTGGAGCCGCAGATCGTCTGCGACGGCGAGGCGGCCGAGCTCCGGCCCTGCATCGGCATCGTCACCGTGCCGGAACAGCCGGCCGAACCCGACCAACTGCTCATGGCCGCAGACGTCGCGCGGCGCAAGGCCGCGCAGCGCGAGGAGAACTACCACGTCTACGAGGCGGCGGACGCCGAGCGCGCCGAGCCGCCGCGCGCCCTGGAGGCCGACCTCGAGCGCGCGCTGCGCGCCAACGGCCTCGATGTGCACTTCCAGCCGCAGGTGGACCTGCGCAACGGCCGCACCGTGGGCGTCGAGGCGCTGGTGCGCTGGAACCACCCGGAGCAGGGCCCCATCCCGCCGGAAACGGTCGTGCTGACGGCCGAGGCGTGCGGGCTCATCGATTCGCTCACCTTCTGGGTCCTCAACACGACCCTCCGCCACGGGGCGGCCCTCGCGCGCGAGGGCATACTGCCGCGGCTGGGGGTCAACGTGTCCACGCGGGTGCTGGCGGGGCGCGACCTGCCCGGCATCGTCGAGCAGGCGCTCGCCACTTGGGACGTGCCGGCGGAACGGGTCACGCTCGAGATCACCGAAAGCGCCATGATCGTCGACCAGGAACGGACGCTCGCCCTGCTCGACCGCCTGAAGGGCGTCGGCGTCGAGCTCTCCATCGACGACTTCGGCACCGGCTACTCCTCGCTCGCCTACCTCAAGCGGTTCCCGGTGAACGAGCTCAAGATCGACCAGATCTTCGTCGGGGCGCTGCTCGAGGACCCGGGCGACCGCCGCATCGTGCGCTCGGTGATCGACCTCGCCCACAACTTCGACCTGCGCGCCGTCGCGGAGGGGGTCAAGGACGGCCGCGCCCTGGTCGAGCTGCGGCGCATGGGCTGCGACATCGGGCAGGGGTACCACATCAGCCGGCCGATGCCGGCCGCCGACTTCCGCGAGTGGTGGCGGTCCCGCGAAGCGCTCGCATGAAGCGCGGCTTCTACACGATCATGGCGGCGCAGTTCTTCTCGTCGCTCGCCGACAACGCGCTGCTCATCGCCTCGATCGCGCTGCTGCTGCAGCTCGACGGACCGGCCTGGCTCACGCCGCTCCTCAAGTTCTTCTTCACCGTCTCCTACGTGCTCCTGGCGGCCTTCGTCGGCGCCTTCGCCGACGCGATGCCCAAGGGACGCGTGATGTTCATCACCAACATGATCAAGATCGCGGGCTGCTCGCTGCTCTTCTTCCACGACCTGGTCGTCCTGCCGGGCGTGTCGGCCTACTGGTACGTGCTCGTCGCGTACGCGGTCGTCGGGCTCGGCGCCGCCGCCTACTCGCCGGCCAAGTACGGCATCCTCACCGAGCTCCTGCCCGCCGAGCAGCTGGTGGTGGCCAACGGCTGGATCGAGGGCCTCACGGTGGCTTCGATCGTCCTGGGCACCGTGCTGGGCGGCGTGCTCATCGGGCCCAAGGTGTCCGCGCTGCTGCTGTCGATCGAAGTGCCGCTGGTCGACACCGGCATCGACACGGCGCCCGAGGCCGCCATCACCGTGATCGCGGTCGTGTATGCCGTCGCGGCGCTGTTCAACCTGGCGATTCCCGACACCGGGGCCCGCTATCCCCACCAGGAGCGCAACCCGCTGCGCCTGGTCGTCGATTTCGCCCACTGCTTCACCACGCTCTGGAAGGACAAGCTGGGGCAGATCTCGCTCGCCGTGACGACCCTCTTCTGGGGGGCGGGGGCGACCCTGCAGTTCATCGTCCTCAAGTGGGCCGAGCAGCACCTGCACCTGCCGCTGTCGCAGGGCGCGATGCTGCAGGGCGTCTCGGCGCTGGGCATCGCGGCCGGCGCCGTGCTGGCGGCGCGCGTCATTCCCCTGAAGCGTGCGGTGAAGGTGCTGCCGGTGGGAATCGCCATGGGCATCGCCGTGCTGAGCCTGATCGGCGTCACCTGGATGCCGCTGGTCTATGGCCTGCTCGTCCTCGTGGGCGCCATGGCCGGGTTCTTCGTGGTGCCGATGAACGCGTTGCTGCAGCATCGCGGGCACGTCCTGATGTCGGCGGGCCACTCCATCGCGGTGCAGAACTTCAACGAGAACATCAGCATCCTGGTGATGCTCGCGCTCTACGCGCTGATGATCGGCATGAACCTGCACATCAATGCGGTGATCGTGATCTTCGGCATGTTCGTGTCCGCGACGATGTTCCTTGTGATGCGCTGGAACGCGGCCAACCACCGCGCCGACCCGAACCTCGACCGCCTCATCGGCCAGGCGAAGCACTGAGCCGCGTCCGGCCGGGACGTCGGCGCATTGCAAAATGCAATCGCCCCGGGGGGCCCGGTTGACGGTTCGCAAGCCGAGCGCGCCCCCCCGTCCGGTATAATCCGCCGTCGCCTCACCACCCCCAGATCCCCCGAATGGTGACTTTCTGGTTCGTGGCCGCCCTGCTCGTGGCGGCGGCCGTAGCCTTTGTCCTGCTTCCCCTGCTCCGCTCCCGTTCCCGCCCCGGACCCACGCTTCGCGAAGCGAACCTCGCCGTGCTGCGCGGGCAGCGACAGGAAATCGAGCGCGACGTCGCCCTCGGGGTGCTGCCCCCGGACGTGCGCGAAAGCGCACTCGCGGAACTCACCGCCCGCGCCGAGGAGGACCTCGCGGCCGCGGAAGCCGCCTTTACCGTGCCCGCCGGGCGCCCGTGGGCGGTCGCGGCGATCTTCGGCATTCTCATTCCCGCCGGCGCCGTCGGCCTCTACCTTTGGGTCGGAGCACCCGAGGCGACCGACCCCCAGCGGCTCGCCGCCCTCAAGGCCGATGCGCCCCCCGGCGATCACGAGATCGAGGCGATGGTCCAGGCGCTCGAGGAGAAGATGCGGGGACGCCCGGACGACGCCGAAGGCTGGCTGCTGCTCGCCCGTTCGTACGCCGCCACGGGCAAGATGCAGAGGGCGGCGGAGGCCTACGCGCGCGTGGCAAAGCTCGTCCCCGACGATGCCAACGTCCTGGCCGACTACGCCGACGCCCTGGGCGCCTCGCGCGGCCGCAACCTCTCGGGCGAACCCACCGAGATCGTCATGCGTGCGCTGAAGGCGGACCCGGCGCACCCCAAGGCGCTCGCCCTGGCCGGCACCGCCAAGCTGAACAGCGGCGACTTCGCCGAGTCGCTCGCCTACTGGGAGCGCCTGTACGCGGTCGTCGCGCCAGGGTCCGCCGATGCGAACCAGGTGCGCGAGATCATCGAGGACGTCCGGGCGCGCGCCGCCGCCGCCGGCAAGCCCCTGCCGCCCTCGAAGGCGCTCGCCGCCGTCCCCGGGAAGTCGGTTTCCGGCACCGTGAAACTGGCCGCCGCGCTCGCCGGCAAGGTTGCGGCGACGGACACCCTGTTCATCTACGCGCGGGCGGAAACCGGCTCGCGCATTCCGCTGGCCATCCTGCGGGGCGGCGCCGGCGAACTGCCGAAGGCATTCGAGCTCGACGACTCGATGAGCATGACCCCCACCGCACGGCTGTCGACGACGCCGTCGGTGGTGATCGAGGCGCGCGTCTCGAAGGCGGGCGGCGCGGTCGCCCAGCCCGGCGACCTGATCGGCACCAGCTCCCCGGTCGCGCCCGGTGCCAAGGGCGTCGCCATCGTGATCGACCGGGCGGTTCCCTGAGACCCCGGCCCGCCATGCCCAGCGCCGCGGAAAGGCCCACGCCGTGACGACCGCGAAGCACCGCAGCGGCTTGCCGATCGTCCTCCAGGGGCGCGACCTCGCCTGCCGCCGCGGCCCCGCCCTGCTCTTCAGCGGCCTCGATTTCGAGGTGTCCGGCGGCGAGCTTCTGTGCGTGCGCGGGCCGAACGGCTGCGGCAAGACGACGCTGCTGCGCTGCGTGACCGGGCTCACGCGCCTGGACCGCGGCACGATCCTCTGGCACGGCGAGTCCGCCCTGCGCGACCCGGAACGAATGCGCGCCGGCACAGCCTATGCGGGCCACCTGCCGGGACTCAAGGACGACCTCACCGCCGACGAGAACCTCGAGTTCGCTCTGCGGCTGCGCGGGGCGGGCGCCACCGCGGCGAGGCGCCGCGAGGCGCTCGCCGCCGTCGGCCTGGAGAAGCGCCAACGCATTCCCGCCCGCCGCCTGTCGGCCGGCCAGCGCCGGCGCATCGGGCTGGCGCGCCTGTTTCTCGACCCGGCACAGCTGTGGGTGCTCGACGAGCCTCTCACGGCGCTCGACGACGCGGGCCAGGCGCTCTTTCTGGACCTGCTCGACCGCCACCTCGCCAACGGCGGCCTCGCGCTGGCGGCCACCCACCACCGCCTGGCGCCGCCCTCCGGCGTGGTGCGGGAGCTGAGGCTCGGATGACCGAGGCGTCCGCCCTGCGCGCGCGGGCTGCGCCGGCCAAGGCCGCCGAAGGCTCCTTCTCGGGCGGCTTCGCGTGGGCCATGGCCCGCGACCTGCGCATCGCCTGGCGCCACCCGGACGAGGCCGTGCTCACCGTCGCCTTCTTCGCGTTGGTGGCGTCGCTCTTTCCCCTCGGCATCGGCGCGGAGCCGCAGCTCCTTGCCCGCATCGGCCCCGGCGTCATCTGGGTGGGGGCGCTGCTCGCCGCCTTCCTCGCGCTGCCCAACATCTTCGCCTCGGACTACATCGACGGCTCCCTCGAGCAGATGACGCTTTCGCCGCACCCCGCCATCGGCTGGGCCAGCGGCAAGATCGCGGCGCACTGGATCGTCTCCGGCGTGCCGCTCACCCTGCTGTCGCCGCTGATCGGCCTGCAATACGGTCTCACCCCGGACACGCTGGTCGTGCAGGCGCTCTCGCTGGCGCTCGGCACGCCCGTGCTCTCCCTTCTCGGCGGCGCCTGCGCGGCGCTCGCGCTGGGGGCGCGTGGCGGCGGCATGCTGCTCGCCCTGCTGGCGCTGCCGCTCTTCGTGCCGATCCTCATCTTCGGCGCCGGCGCGGCCGAGGCCCAGGCGACAGGCATGACGCCCATGCCGCACCTTTCCATCCTCCTGGCGGCCCTGATCGCCGCCACCGTCGGCCTGCCCTTCGCGGTCGGCACGGCGGTCCGGATCGCCGTGGACTGAATGGCCCCGCCCGCCATGGAGATTTGCGATCCCGCAACCGCCCGGCGCCCCCGGGCGCCATACTTCGCCGTCGCGACAGCGGCACCCACCCCATGAACTGGTTCTACTTCGCATCCCCGTCCACCTTCTACGGCCTCGCCGGCCGCATGGCCCCCTGGTGCTTCGTCGCCGCGGCCCTGCTCGCGGCCTGGGGCCTCTTCCTGGGGCTTCTCGTGGCGCCCACCGACGCGCAGCAGGGCGCCGTCTACCGCGTGATCTTCATCCACGTGCCGACGGCATGGATGTCGATGTTCCTGTACTTCCTCATGGCCTGCTACTGCGCGCTGAGCCTCATCTTCAACACGCGCCTGTCGGCGATGATGGCGCGCGCCATCGCCCCCACGGGCGCCATGATGACCTTCATCGCGCTGTGGACGGGGGCCTTCTGGGGCCGCCCCACCTGGGGCGCCTACTGGGTGTGGGACGCGCGGCTCACCTCGGAGCTGGTGCTCCTCTTCCTCTACTTCGGCTACATCGCGCTCGCCAACGCCTTCGAGGATCCGCGCCGGGGCGACCGCGCCTCCGCGCTGCTGGCGATCATCGGCGTGATCAACCTGCCGATCATCTACTTCTCCGTGCAGTGGTGGAACACGCTGCACCAGGGCGCCAGCGTGAGCTTCAGGGGCACGAGCATGCACGTCACGATGCTCACCGGCATGCTGGTGATGAGCGGCGCCGCCTGGATGTACGCGGCCGGCGCGACGCTGGTGCGGGTGCGCGCGATCATCCTCGAGCGCGAGCGCCGCACGCAATGGGTGCGCGACCTGGGGGCGGCATGAGCATCTACTGGAACAGCTGGTCCGAATTCTGGGCGATGGGCGGCCACGCGTACTTCGTGTGGATGTCCTACGGGGCACTTCTCGCCGCCCTCGTTGTCGAAATGATCCTGCTTCGGGCGCGCCGCAAGCGCGCGCTCGAGGCCATCGAGGAGGAACGCGATCTTGAAGCCGAGAACTAAACGGGCGCTCGCCATCGCCGGCGGCCTCGCCGCGCTGGGCGTGGCGGCGGCGCTGGTGCTGAACGCCTTCCAGTCGAACCTGGTCTTCTTCTTCACGCCCACGCAGGTGGCCAAGAAGGAGGTGCCCCTGGACCGCACCTTCCGCATCGGCGGGCTGGTCGAGGGCGGCACGGTCGTGCGCCAGAAGGATGCGCTCAGCGTCACCTTCAAGGTGACCGACGGCGCCGAGTCCATCCCGGTCACCTACACCGGCATCCTTCCGGACCTCTTCAAGGAGGGCAAGGGCGTCGTGGCCGAGGGCCGCGTGAGTGCCGACGGCATCTTCAAGGCCTCGCAGGTGCTCGCCAAGCACGACGAGAACTACATGCCGCCCGAGGCCGCCGAGGCCCTCAAGCAGGCGGGGCACCCGATGGCGAAGGAGAACTTCGCCGGCCAGGGCGGAGGGAAGGTCCGATGATCCCCGAGATCGGCCAGCTGGCCCTCGTCCTCGCCCTCTTCCTCGCGGTCGCGCAGGCTTTCCTGCCGCTGGCGGGCGCTTCCCTCGGCAAGTCCGCCTGGGTGGCCACGGCGCGGCCCGTCGCCGTGGGCCAGTTCCTCTTCGTGCTGCTCGCGTTCGCAGCGCTCGCCACGTCGTTCCTCAACAACGACTTCACGGTGGCCAACGTCGCCTCGCACTCGAACCTGCGCCTGCCGGCGCACTACCGCTTCGCCGCGTCGTGGGGCTCGCACGAAGGCTCGATGCTGCTCTGGGCCTTCATGCTTGCCGGCTGGACGGCGGCGGTGGCCCTCCTTTCGCGCCACCTGCCCGAGCGCATCGCCGCCCGCGTGATCGGCATCATGGGGCTCATCTCCATCGGGTTCCTGCTCTTCATCCTCACCACCTCCAACCCCTTCGAGCGCCTCTTCCCCGCGCCCGAGGACGGCCGCGACATGAACCCCCTGCTGCAGGACCCCGGCATGGTGATTCACCCGCCGCTCCTCTACATGGGGTACGTGGGCTTCGCGGTCGCCTTCGCCTTCGCGATCGCCGCGCTCCTCGAGGGTCGCCTCGACAGCGCCTGGGCCCGCTGGTCGCGCCCGTGGACCACGGCGGCCTGGTGCTTCCTCACCATCGGCATCGCGCTGGGCAGCTGGTGGGCCTACTACGAGCTCGGCTGGGGCGGCTGGTGGTTCTGGGATCCGGTGGAGAACGCCTCGTTCATGCCGTGGCTCGTCGGTACGGCGCTCATCCACTCGCTCGCCGTCACCGAGAAGCGCGGCGCCTTCAAGAGCTGGACGGTGCTGCTCGCCATCCTCGCGTTCTCGCTCTCGCTGCTCGGCACCTTCCTCGTCCGTTCCGGCGTGCTCACCTCGGTGCACGCCTTCGCGACGGACCCGAAGCGCGGCGTGTTCATCCTCGGCTTCCTCGCCATCGTGGTCGGCGGCTCCCTCGCCCTCTTCGCCTGGCGCGCGCCGCGCGTCGGGCTGGGCGGGCAGTTCACCCCCGTGTCGCGCGAGTCGATGCTGCTCGCGAACAACGTCCTGCTCACCATCGCCATGGCGGCGGTGCTGCTCGGCACCCTCTACCCGCTGGTGCTCGACACGCTGAACCTCGGCAAGATCTCCGTCGGCCCCCCGTACTTCGATGCGGTGTTCTTCCCCCTGATGGCCCCGGCCGTGTTCCTGATGGCGGTCGGACCCGTCGCGAGCTGGAAGAAGGCGACCCTGCCCGATCTCGCCACGCGCCTGAAGTGGGCGCTCCTGGTCGCCGTCGCCTGCGCAGTCCTGGTGCCCGTCGTGAAGGGAAAGTGGTCGTTCCTGGTCGCCGCGGGGCTGTTCCTGGCCTTCTGGGTGGTCTTCGCCACGGCGGTGCAGTTCGCCGCCCGCCTGCAGGCCTCGCCTGCCGCCACCCTCCTCGGCAAGCTTCGCGCCAATTCGGCCTCCTGGTACGGCATGCAGGTTGCCCACCTCGGCGTGGCCGCGTTCATCGTCGGCGTGGCCATGGTGAAGGGATACGAGACCGAACGCGACGTCCGCATGGCGCCCGGCGACACCGTCACCATGTCGGGCTACGCGTTCAAGTTCACGGGCACGCGCGAGCTTCCCGGTCCCAACTACGCGGCGCTGCAGGGCATCTTCGAGGTCCGGCGCGAGGGCTCGCCCGAACTGCTCTTGAAGATGTTTCCCGAGAAGCGCATCTACCACGCCTCCGGGCAGACCATGACCGAGGCCGACATCCACGCGGGCGTCACCGGCGACCTCTACGTTTCGCTGGGCGAGCAGGTCGAGAACGGCGCCTGGGGCGTGCGCGTCTACCACAAGCCCTTCGTCGACTGGATATGGGGCGGCTGCCTCCTGATGGCGCTCGGCGGCTTCCTCGCCATCGCCGACCGCCGCTACCGGCTGTCGCGCAAGGCGGCCACCGTGCCCGCCGGCGCGGTCGTCGCGGGGGACTAGGCCGTGAAGGCGCTCAAGTACATCGTGCCGCTGGGCATCTTCGCGGTGCTGTGCGTGTTCCTCGGCATCGGCCTCACCAAGGATCCGCGCGAGGTCCCCTCGCCCTTCATCGGCAAGGCGGCGCCCGCGTTCACCCTGGCCCAGCTGCACGAGCCGCAGGCCACGTTCTCGCCGGAGCAGATGAAGGGCAAGGTGTGGCTGCTCAACGTCTGGGCCTCGTGGTGCGTCTCCTGCCGCGTGGAGCACCCGGTGCTGAACGACATGACCCGGCGCGGGATCGTCCCGATCGTCGGCCTCAACTACAAGGACCAGCGGGCCGACGCCAGCAAGTGGCTGCAGCAGCACGGCAACCCCTACCAGCTCTCGGTCTGGGACATCGACGGCAAGGTCGGCATCGACTACGGCGTCTACGGCGCCCCGGAGACCTTCGTGATCGACAAGCAGGGGATCATCCGCTACAAGCAGATCGGCCCCATCACGCCGGAAGTGCTGGAGAAGAAGCTCCTTCCCCTCCTCGCGAAGCTGAACGCATGAAACGCCTGCTTGGCATCCTCGCCCTCGCGGCATCCCTCGGCGCCTGGGGCCAGTCGGCCGAGGTCGCGAACCCCGACCCGAAGGTCGAAGGCCGCCTCAAGGCCATCGCCCACGAGCTGCGCTGCCTCGTCTGCCAGAACCAGACCATCGCGGACTCGAACGCCCCGCTCGCCATCGACCTGCGGCAGCAGGCGCGCGCGATGATCGCGGAGGGCAGGAGCGACGACGAGATCCGCCGCTACATGGTCGACCGCTACGGCGACTTCGTCCTCTACAAGCCGCCGTTCAACGCCACCACGGCCGTCCTCTGGGTGGGGCCCGGGCTGCTCATCGTCGTCGGTTTCGGCGTGATGTTCGTGATGCTGCGGCGCCGCCGGGCGGCCGGCGCCGCGCAACCCGCGCCGGATGCCGCGCGCCGGCGCGAGATCGAGGCGCTGCTCGCCTCCGAAGACGATCCGTCCGCCGCAAGGAAAGCCGCTCCCAAAACCTAGCCGCCCAGCGCGGCCAGCCCCGCGGTCGCGGGAGGTCGGCTCCCGGCGCCGAAGCGCTCGGCGATCCGCTCCGCCCGGTAGGCGAAGATGCGATCCACGGTGGACGCCACGCGGCAGCCCGCCGCCACCGAGCCCAGCCAGCCGGCGGGCAGCCGGTAGTGGACGGTATCGCGCATCAGCGTGCCGCCCGCCATCGGGATGAACTCGTGGCGGTGGTGCCAGTGCGCGTAGGGGCCCTCGAGCTGCGTGTCCACGAACTGCCGCGGCGGTTGCCAGTCCTGGATGCGGCTGCGCCAGCCCATGGGCACGCCGCCCAGCCGCAGGCGGTAGTCGATGAGCGTGCCCTCGCCGATCTCCGCGGTGGTCTTGCCGAGGACCTGGAAGCGCAGGAAATCCGGCGTGATCGCCTCGAGGTTGCGCTCGTCGCAGAAGAACGGCCAGATCTCCTCCGGTGCGCGTGGAACCCACTGCTCGGCGAGTTTTTCGAAGGTCGCGCCGCGCAGCGGCGCGAGGAGGTCGGCCAGGGCCGCATCGATGGACGCGAAGCGGAAGCGATAGCCGGCATCGCGTGAACTGACCGGCGCGACGCGCGCGCTCTCCAGCACCACGCTGCCCATCTCGCCGTAGAGCGCGCGGATGGCGAGCGGGGGCGCCGGGAGGTTCTCGAGCACGCCGAGCGCGCGGCAGAACGCCGTCGTGAACTGGGCGTTGGTCACCGCCTCCGGCGCCACCCCCTCGAGGATGCCGGTGGCCTGTGAATCGATCGCGTGCCGCAAAAGGCCGACGATGTCCTCGACGTGGATCCAGCTCATCCAGTGGCGTCCGGCGCCGATGCGCCCGCCGACATGCGCCCTGAACAGGGGCAGCATCTTCACGAGCGCCCCGCCCTGCCGCGACAGCACCACGCCGGTGCGCACGACCGGCACCCGCACTTCCGGTCGCCGCTCGGCGAGCGGGCGCATTTCCGCCTCCCACGCCTTGACGACGTCGGCGAGAAAGCCCTGCCCCGCGCCGCTGCCGGCCGACAGGACCTCGTCGCCGCGGTCGCCGTAGAAGCCGATGGCGGAGCCCTGCACGAACACCTTGAGGTCGCGGCCGTGGGCGATTGCCGCCTGCACCAGGTTTCGCGTGCCAAGGACGCGCGTGTCGCGGATGAGTGCCTTGCGCGCATCCGTCCAGCGGCCCTCGGCGACCGGTTCGCCCGCGAGGTTCACGAGCGCGTCCACCCCGTCGAGCGCCGCGGCCGGAACCGCGCGGTCGTGGCGCCACGCGTGGCAGTCGGCGGGGAAAGGCAGCGTCCGCTTCGCCCTGGCGATGTCACGGACGAGGCAGACGAGCGTGTCGCCGCGCGCCGCCAGCGTCTTGCCGAGTTCGCGGCCGATGAGGCCCGTGGCCCCGGTCATCAGGATGCGCATGGCGCTTCCGTATCGTGGCTAGATCATGACCGGCTGGTCGGGCAGCTCGTTGGGATTGGCGCCGGTCGCCGGAAAGTGGCGTTCGAGCAGTTCCGAGATCGCCGTGGCGCCCGCCACCGCGCCCGCCTCGAAGCGACCGTCGCGGAAGGCCAGCTGCATGGCGCGGCAGATCGCCTGCCACTCCTCCTGCGCCACCTTCGCGGAGATGCCGCGGTCCGCGACGATCTCCACCTTGCGGTCGGCGAGGAGCACGTAGACCAGCACGCCCGTGTTCTCCGCCGTGTCCCAGACACGCAGCATCGAGAACACCTCCACCGCGCGGGACCGCGACCCGAGGTTCGCCCACAGCTGGGCCGAGGTGAGTTCGGCCTCCACCACGAAGCGGACTTCGCCGCGATGGCGCTGCTCGTGCGCGGCGACGGCGCGCCGGATCGCGTCCATCGCCGACGGCGGAAACGCGCGCGCCGCCCGCCAGGGCGTCATGACGATGTGCCGCCAGAATCGTCGCAGGTCCATCACCAGTCTCCCGAGGCGCCGCCGCCATCGAAGCCGCCGCCCCCGCCGCTGAAGCCGCCGCCCCCGCCTCCGGACCACCCGCCGCCGCCCCCGCCCCACGAGCCGCCCGACGACCAGCCGCCGATGCCGCCGCGGCGCACGCCGGTGCCCGGCATGCCCATGAACAGCACGGCGACGAAGGCGATCACGGCCGCGATGACCCCGAACAAGAGACTGCCGAACAGGAACCACGCCGCGAGCCCGGTGACGCCGGAGGTGAGCCCCGCGCCGAGAAAGCGCCCGACCAGGGAGCGCAGCGCCATGCCGACGAACGGCACGATGAAGAATGCCATCCAGAAGAAGTTCTCCAGGGACGCGGCGCTGGCCACCTTGCCCGC
>Ga0114939_10000475_pt1 | contig 33351 bp, 31 predicted proteins | sample AshMeaCrysSpring_FD_87196 | JGI IMG/M metagenome (GOLD analysis project Ga0114939, IMG submission 87196) | Groundwater microbial communities from Big Spring, Nevada to study Microbial Dark Matter (Phase II) - Ash Meadows Crystal Spring | ecosystem: Environmental > Aquatic > Deep subsurface >...
CGCCTCGCGGAGGATCTGGTTCACAAATTTCATGACCGAGGCCTCGTTGTCGTCGTCGTCGTCGAGGACGTTGACCTCCTCGGCCTCGGGGACAATGTTTTCGTCGCGACCCTCTAGGAGTTCTTCGAAGGTTTCGGCGCCGACTCCGTAGGTGGCTTTGATCGCCTCAAGAAGACGGCGGCGGGTGGTGAGGGTGTAGCGCACCGGCTCGTCCGCGAATTGCGCGATGGCCTGCTGGCCCGCATGGTCGAACGGATCGTAACAAAGAAGACTGAGCCCGCCCTCCGGGCCGGGGTCGCGGGGGAGAACCTTCAGCCCGAGCGCGAGCCGCGCGGGGAACGCATCGCGTGTCCCGGCCATGGGCTCGACCTCGGATTCGTCGCACCACTCCAGCCCGCAGCGGGCGGCGAGCGCCCGGAGGAAAAGCGGTTCGGCAAGGTTGGCCGAGTCGAGCAGGCTGTCCACGGCGGATTGCTGGCCGGCGGTCGCGCGCCGGATGGTGTCGCGGAGGTCGGGCGAGTCGGTGGCGCCGGCCTCGACAGCGGCTTCCGCGAGGAGGTTGGAAAAGGGATCGGCGGGCGGGATGGCCGGGGTAGCCGCGCTCACGGGTTGGGTTCTTTTTTCTTGGGCGCGAACCACGGCAGCCAGGACTTCTTCTTCGCTGGGGGAACCGGCGTGGGGGCGGCCGCGTTGAAAAACTCGGCCGGTTTGGCGGCGAGGGTGTGGGCGTCGGTGCCGATGGTGGTCCGCTCGCCTTCCTGCATGCTGGCTTTGGCCATCTGGAGGTCGGAGTCCACGACCACCGGCTGGATCATGACAATGAGTTCGCGCTTTTCTTTCTTGGAGGATTTGCTCCCACCGAGGACCGGTCCGATAACGGGGATTTTGCTGATGTAGGGAATGCCGTCGGTATCGACCGTTTCCTGGTCGGTGATGAGTCCGCCCAGAACAATGGTCGAGCCGCTTGGAACCCGGACACTGGTGGTGATTTTCTGAGTGGCGATGACGGGCGCCTCGACTCCGCCGATATTGTCGAAGCCGGTGACGTTGTCGTTGGTCTGCGCGATGAGGAGGTTGACTTCCTTGTCGGAGTTGATGAGGGGGATCACCTCGAGCTGGAGAACGACATTCTCGTATTGGATGTTGGATGTAATGGCCGAACCATTCGCCGAAATGCCGCCGCCGGTGGCGCTGGTAAGCGTCGATGTGGGCACGGGCACCTTCTGCCCGGAGAGGATCGTCGCCTGCTTGTTATTGGTGGTGTAAACCACCGGACGGGCGAGCGTTTGGAACCGGTTGGTCGTCTCGAGGAAACGGGCGAATACATCCACCGACTCGGCGATCGATCCATAAATCGTGAGGCCGGAAAGCGCCGCGAACGTATCCGGATTCACAAGCGAGGACGGGTCGGGCAGGACGTCCACCCCGGGGAAAAGCGTGGGCGAGAGAACCGAGGCGGCGGCCCCGTCTCCGCCGTCGCCGATCAACGAGCGCAGTGGTTTGAAATTTTGGTAGCGCACGAGGTAGCTGACCCCGTAGTCGAGGTTGTCGCCGAGGCGGAGCTGGCCGATGACGGCGGCGATATAGACCTGCTGCGGCTTGCGGTCGAGCAGGTTGATGATTTGTTTCGCACGTTCTTTGATGTCGGGCGGTCCGTAGAGGATGATGCTGTTCGCCGAGGTGTCTCCGATGATGCGCGTCGAGCCGATCGTGGTGGACAGGGGCGGGACCTGATTTGTCTCATCGCTGAGGAGGTTCTGCCCCTCGATCGAGCTGCCCGTGCCCGAGGTGCCGGATGTGCCCGATGAGGAGCTGGAACCCGAGCCGGTGTTGAACGGGTTGGTATTCGTGTTGGAATTGGTCGAGCCGGAGGTCCCCGCGCTCTCGTCGTCGGAGGACGCGAGCATGTTCTCCAGCACCGGGAAGACGTCGGTGACCGGCATGTAATTCAACGCGTAAACAAGGGGTTGTTCGAACGAACCCGCCGCGTCGAGCTGTGCGATCACCTCGCTCAGGTAACGGAAATTTTCCGTCCGCGTGACCACCAGGAGCCTGTTGGTGCGGGAGTCGGCAAGGAATTTCGTCTTCCCGCTCAGGAGGCGGTCCTCGTATTGGCCGGCGCCCTGCATGCCGGGCGACTGGGGAACCGGCAGCCCGGTGGCGGGATCGGGGTTGGCGGGCGCGGCGGCGGTGCCGGTCTTCTGGTTCGAGTCGGCGGTGCCGAACATCTCGTCGAGCATTTCCACCACCTTCTCGACATTCGCCCGCTTGAGCTGGATGAAACGGGTGACCACCTGGGCCGGCTCGCGGTCGATCAAATCCAGCAGGGCCAGCGCTTTGAGGATCACCGGCGTCTTGTCGGTGATCACCACCGCATTCGCCATCGGAGCCGGCGTGAACGATCCGTAGGCGTTTTGCTGGACCACCCCCTGCACGACCGGAATCGCCTCGTCGGGGGCAATAAATCGCAGCGGACGGAAGAAACTCACCACCCGGTCTCCGCCGGGCGGCAGCATGGAGATCTGGGTGAAGAGCGGCACGCCCTCGGTGCGCGGGGCGCGGCTGGGTCCGAGCACTTTGACCGTCGAGTCGTCCACCGGCACGATGCTGTATCCGTTGAGCAGGAGCGAACTTTCGATAATGCGCACCGCCTCTTCTTTGCTCAGCGGGCCGTTGACCATGATCGTCAATTCGGGCCCCGCAAGGTTGGAGTCGCGGATGAGACGTTTTCCGGTCAGCGCCTCATACATGCTCAGAACTTCGAAGACAGAGGTCTTGGGAAATTGGATCCCGTTGACCGTCCCGGTCGATACCGGCGCGGGTTGCGCGGGCGCGGCGGTCGGTGGCCTCACCGACGGCGGGGGAACCTGGCTCACCGGCGCGGGCGGCTGAGCGACAGGCGGCACGGGAATTTGAGCCGGGGTCGGCGCGGGTAACGGAGTTTGAGCGGGCCGGGGGGGAGCCTGAACAGGCGGCTTGGTATTCTGCGCGACGCGGGGAGTCGAGGCGGCCTCCGAGAGGTCGGGCGGGGGCAGGGAGCGCTCGCCGGGCTCGGGCGGGTCGATGTCGGCATCATCCTGTGCGCGAACGGCGGGCTGGTGGACGAAGACAACGACGAGGCACGCCGCGACTGCAAAGATCCGGATCTTCATGGGGTGGGGCTTCCCGAGATCACCCGGCGGCGGATGATGCGGCGCGGTGGTTGTTGGCCCGGCTGGCCGGGTTGGACCTGCTGACCGGGTTGCATTTGTTGGCCGGGCTGGCCGGGCACGGGCGGCGGCGGCATCACGGAGGGCATGCCGGGTTGCGGGTTCGCGCCCTGCGGGCTGCCCGCCTGCGGGTTCGTGTCGGAATACGAAATGGTCGCGACTTCGGGGCCGATTTTCACCCGTGCCCGCATTTTGCGCGGGTCGGCATCGGGGAGAAATTCGAGCAGGGCGAGCTGGCCAGAGCCGGCCTCGGCGGTGAGCATGTGGCGTTCCTGGGAATTTTTGTCGAAGACAAAAACGCGCTGGATTCCGTCCCAGTTGGCGGCTCCCGTGAGGGTGAAGCGGTCGGCGGCTGGCGATTGTTCCTCCGCGGTCGGGAGAGAAAATGGCGACCTCTCGAGCAGGAACTCGAATGCCTCGAACGTCCGCGGGGCGGCATCGCCGGTGCCGTCCCCGTCGGCCGCAAAGGCGGCGGAGGCGGCACAGGCCAAGGCGGCCGCGCAGACGCGCGCGGCGGCCGGAACATTTTTCGGGTGAATGGCACTCATGGGTTGGATGTCGGCCCGGAAACCTCCGGGTTGTCGCCGGGAGCCGGTGCTCCGTCGTCGGATCCAGTGGAATAATACTGCCGGACCTCCATTTCCGCGAGGACATTCTGGGGTTTCGGGTCGGCTTTGACAATGATCTGCTCGACCGAGCGCCATGCGCCCGGTTCCTGGATCGCGTAGAGGAACCGCACGAGCCCGGAAAACGGACCGTTCACTTTCAGCCGCAAAACCGCCGCCGGCTCGGGCAGGTCGGGCGGCATGGGCGGCAGAGCCTCCTCGACGACCGTGAGACCAAACTCGGCCGCCTTCGAGCGGGCCAGCGCGAGCAGGCTCGAACTGGCGGTTTTTTCCTCCGACGCCGGCGGGCGCAGCATCACGTCGCCGCCGATACTCTCCGCCGCAAGAATCCAGGACTGCCCTTCGAGAAGACGGGCGGAGGTTGCGGACTGCCGGGCCTCGTGGCGCTTTGAGAGGGACATCCAGAACCGCAGTCCGGCGAGGTTGATCGCGACAAAAACCGCCCCGAGCAGAAAAATGAGCAACTTGCGCTCAGTCGCTGTCGGCGGTCGCATCGGGCCTCCTCCCTTCGATTTCAAATCGGATGATATTTTTGGCGGCGATATCGGGCGGGCGGGCCGTCCATTCGTATTCGGCAAGCCGGGGGTCGGCCTTCAACTTCTCCAGCATCTCGTAGGTCTGCGCGACCTCGGCGGCCTCGCCGGAGACGGTCAACTTGCCACCGCCCGCGACGAGTTGGGTGAGGCGCACGGTATCCCCCGGCAGCGCGCTCGCCACGGCGGCAAGTTGGTCGATCGCGAAAAGCGAGGGGTCCACCGCCGGCCGAAGCACCCGCCAGCGTTCCACTTTCTCGCGCGCGGCTTCCGCCTGCGGAGTCAGGGCCGCGGCCTCTGCTTCCAGCTTCGAGGAGGCCGCCGAACGCACGACCCAGATCCCGCCCGCGATCGCGAGGACCAGCAGGTAAGCGGCTCCCGCAAGGATCGAAACCACGGCGATGCGCCGCAAACGCCGTTTGCGCTCGCGCCCGGCCATCGCCGAAGGCGGGGCGAAATCGCACGCATCCGCCGGCAGGCGCGGAGGAGGGAGATCCTCGATCAGCACCCCGGCCCCCGTCACATCCGCGAGAACCTGCGCTTCGTCGTCTGTGAATCCGCCCAGCAAAACCGCATCGGACGGATAGGAACCCAGCACTTCCTCGGCCGCCAAACGCAGCCCCGCCCGCCAGATCACGCCGGCTTCGCCGGGCCCCAGCACCGTTCCGGGAACCTGCGAGAAAAACACACACCGGCCGCCCCGGAAATACGCGAATGTGATGCGACCCTCTTCGCGCCAGAGCACGAGACCCCGCCCGGCGGGGTCGATCAATCGCGCGGGAAACTCGAAGCGCTCCGCGCGGCCGCCAGCCGGCGGAGCGGCGGGATCGTCGGCCACCGCGAGACCGAGCACAAGCGTGCGGTCCGGGCCTGCCTCGATCTCGGCGCAATCGATCCGGCATCCCTTACGCAGGAGATGGCGGGCGGAAAATTCCAGCTCGGCCAGCTCGGCCGTGTCGCCCTGCGGCGAAATCCATAGCGGAAGGGCCAGAAACGCGCGGCTGGGCGGCGCGCACACGAGATGGCGGACTTTCGCGGCCCCTTCGGGCGGCCCCTTGACCGGCGGCCCCTTGGCCGCGAGTTTCCAGAATTCGTAGCCCTCCGGACCCGGACGGAGAATGCCCGTGTGGCTCTCCGCGCTCACCGTTCCTCCCACGCGAGCGGACTCGCCCCTCCATCTCCGACGACGGCCGTCACGGTCCGGCGGATCCCGCCCGCGAAGCCCGTGCTCTCGATCCGGCGGACACTCCCGGATGTGTCGAAAAACTTGCGGAGGGCGTCGGCCTGGGCGCCGGTGGCGGCCGCGATGGCCACCGCGTCCTCGACCGAGCCGAATTTCGGGTCGTCCTCGGTCCCCTCGATGCCGTCGAGTCCGCTGCGGAATTCGAGGATGGCCTCGATCTGCCGGTCCACGAGGCCCGCGACGCTTTGGAAGACGCCGGGACCGGCATGTTGGATATTGATTTTTCCGGAGTGGTGGATCGTGAAAAGGTCCCGCCAGTTTTCGCGGGCGGCGAGGACATCGCGCAGGTTGAGCACGAGGCCCATTTCTTCGACATTCGAAAATGGCGCGTTGGCGGGAAGGCCCTTCATCCCGGCCTGGGTGTATTCGGGCGCTTCGGCTCCGGCCATCGAGCGGAGGTCGTCTCCGTCGATCCAGTCGAGCATCGCGTCGATGGCCGCGTCGGATTCCTGGAGCGGGATCTCCCACGAGCCGAAGAGATTCCGGAAAAACGAACGGTCGCCGGACTGCGCCCAGAAATTCGGGTTGATGCGCCCCGACTCGTCGGAAATGCGCACCTCGTAACCCTCGTCATCGGGGTCGCCCGAGGAAAGGATCGCGTCGCCCGGCTGAACGCCCGGGTGGCGGCCGAGCGCAAGCCCCCGCAGGGCCAGCTGCCGCGCGCGAAACGCCCGTTCGGCCCGCCCTTCCTGTTCAATGCGCTCTTTCATCCTCACGGAGAGCAGTATGACAATCCCCGAAAGAAAAGCGATACCCCAAAGCACAAGGGGCAGCGCAATGCCCCGGCGTCGCAAAGGCGGTCTCCTCACGGAACCGGAACATCCACTTCGAGGTTCGTGTCCCCCCGGCGCGGGTTGCCATTTTCCCCGTTCCCCCCGCCATCCCCCCCGGCGGGATCCGGACCGGTCCGGGTTTGCTGGAGCGGCGGAATCCAAAAGACGGCCTCGTGCGCGTCCCCCTCGTCCCGGCGCTCGAACCGCAAGCGCGCCAGAAGCGGACGCTGGCCGGCCGGCGACTGGTCGCGCCATTCCGTGCCGTCGAAAAATGCCCATTCGACCTTCTCGGCCCGCGCGAAAAGTGGCATCCAATCCTTGCTCTCCCGCATGAGGGCGAGTTCCGAAGTGCCGGTCTGCTTCGGCACGCGCAGCAGGGAAAACATGCGCGTCCCGTCCGCCATCGGACGCGCCGAGAGAACCAACTCGCCGCCGGCCAGACCCGGTATTCCGAAATACGGGCCCCCGCCTTTGAAAACCACCTCCATCGTGCGGCTCCCGCCGGGGGCCATCCTCAATTCGACCGATCCATTGGAGGGAACATTCCGGAACGCATTGCGGGCCGCTCGCAAGAACGACTCAAGGCGTTCCTGCGAAGCCTGATCGTCGGTTGCCGCCCGGGTCGCATCCAGTGCCGCGAAGGTCACCGCATACAAACCCGCCGCCAGCAATCCGAACAACCCCACCGCAAGCATCGTCTCAAGCAAAGTAAAGCCCCCGCGCGCAGGGCGGAGGCCGGAAAATCCAGCCGGAAATCCAGCGCATGGCCGCGCTTCACTCATCCCCTACCCGCTACCACAGCCAGCCCGCGATGCAAGCGCATCCCGACAGCGCATCCATGGCCAACCCACCCATCGCGCGAGGGAGGACGAGGCTGCGTCCGATCCGAAATTGGGGCTCACACGGAGGTTCGCCCTCCCATCGTTGGCGTAAGGCGCGGATCGGGGGTTTCTCCGGAGCTGGCCGCCGTGAGAGGAAATGGCGCGAACATCGCTCGGCGGGCATCCTCCAATTCTCCCTTCCTATTTGTAGAAATCCTGCGAAATTCCGCGACTCATGAGCCTCCCGATCACGCCGAGCGCGCCCGTCCGCAGGACCGATTGCGGATGGCGGGAGACGTTCCCCATGGTGGCGGCGGTCGTTTTGTTCGCATTGGTTTTGTACCTGCCCGGACTGGGCTCGGTGCCGCTGATTGACCGCGACGAGCCCTACTATGCGTCCGTCTCGCGCGAGATGTTGGACCGCGGCGATTTTATGATCCCCCGCTTCAACGGCCGGATCTGGTTGGAAAAGCCGCCCATGCTGTATTGGGCACAATCTCTTGCTTTCCGATTCCTCGGAGCCACCGAGGCGGCCGCGCGATTGCCATCGGCACTGGCCGGCGCGGCCACGGCGGCGGTGGTGTTCGCCATGGCGCTGTCGATGTTCGGCGACCCGCGGGCCGCGCTGCGGGCGGGGATGATCTCGGCACTGTCTCCGGCGATCCTTGCGGCGTCGCGTCTGGGAATGACCGACATGATCCTGGTCTTCTTTACCACGCTGGCCTCGTGGGCCGCATGGGAATTGCTCCGGCCGGACAGGACCCCGCGCCCGGCACGGTGGTGGTGGATTTTTTATGTCGCGATCGGAGCCGGCATCCTCACGAAAGGCCCCTCCGGTCTGCTGCCCCTCATGGCGGCGGGGGTCTATATCGCGTGGGCCCGCCCGCCCGGTGCCATGCAATCCCTGTGTCCGCTGCGGGGTGCGGTGGTCATTACCATCGTGGCGGGGGCCTGGTATGGTCCGGTCATGGCCGCCAGCGGGGGGGCTCTGGTCTCGGACTTTTTCCTCACCCATGTTGTCGAGCGGGTATTGCGACCGAGCAACGGCCATGGAATTCGGGGCATCACGGGCTACCTGCTCCTGCTGCCACTTTATCCTCTGCTTGTGATCCCCGCATTTTTCCCATGGATCCTGTGGTTCCCTCGCGCGGCAACGACGCTCTGGCGGGCCCGCTCGTCCTGCGGCCGGTTCCTGCTGGCGGGGATCCTCCTTGTGATCGGGCTCTTCAGCCTCGCCAGCACGAAACTGCCTTTTTACATCCTGCCGGTTTTTCCTCTGCTCGCCTGCGTCGTCGGCCCCGCCGTGCCCGCGCGGACTTTCCGGGTCGCGGCCGCCTTGATCACGGCCGCCGTCCTGGTGGGGTCGGTCGTGGTGCTGCCTTTCCTCGGCGGCCATCTGCCCGCCCGCGAGCTTGCCCGCTCCCAGACGCTGCCGCCGGGCACGAAGCTTGCGCTGGGCGACTCCATCGAGCCCGGATTTTTCTGGTATTTCGGCCCGCTCGCCGAGGCCCCGGCCGACCGGATTGGCAACGAAGAAATTTCTGATTTCCTGCAGCGGGGCGGACCGAGGGCGGTCGTCTGCGTTGCCGGTGACAATCCACCCCAGCCCCCGCCCGGCACAACCACAACCTCCCGCGAGGGATTCAACCCGGCAAAAGGCCGGTGGCAGACCTACCTTCTGATCACATCGCCGGGACACAGGGTTCCGCCCATTATCCAGAGCGAGTAGTCCGGGAACCCGGAAAAAACGGATGCCTGTAAATTTTCGCTTGCGGTGCCGGAGTGGAAAGGTAGGCTCCTCACTCCCGTCGGCATGGGTCGGCGGAAAACGACAATCCAAAAAACACAGTTCTTTGTAACATCCATCGCATATGTCCACGCCAGCAGGCCAACGCATCCGCATCCGCCTCAAAGCCTTCGATTATCGCATTCTCGACAGCTCCGCGGCCGAAATCGTCGAAACCGCCAAGCGCACAGGCTCCAAAGTCTCGGGGCCCATCCCGCTCCCCACACGGATCGAAAAATTCACCGTCAACCGTTCTCCCCACGTCGATAAAAAATCGATGGATCAATTCGAGATCCGCACCCACAAGCGCATGCTCGACATCGTCGAACCCACCGCAAAAACGGTCGATGAGCTTCGCAAACTCAATCTCCCGGCCGGTGTCGATATCACCATCAAAATCTGACCACCATGAGCAGCATCGGACTTCTCGGCAAAAAACTCGGCATGACCCGCGTCTATAACGACAAAGGCCAGGCCACCACCGCCACCGTCATCGAGACCCGCGGAAACCGGGTTCTTCAGGTCAAAACCACCGAATCCGACGGCTACACCGCCGTCCAGATCGGCTTCGACGACCAGAAACCCCAGCGCGTCCCCAAGGCCCAGGCCGGCCACTTCGCCAAATCGGAATCGACCCCGAAAAAGTTCCAGCGCGAGTTCCGCCTCGCCCCCGGCGAGCAGGCCCCCGAGTCCAAGGATGTCCCGCTTTCCATTTTTGAAACGGGCCAATTCGTGGACGTGATCGGCCAGTCGAAAGGCAAGGGCTTCCAAGGCGTCGTCAAAAAGCACAACTTCGCGGGTCAGCCCGCCAGCCACGGCTCGATGATGCACCGCCGCAACGGCGCCATCGGCAACCGCTCGACTCCCGGCCGCGTTTGGAAAAACATGGGCATGCCCGGCCACATGGGCGACGAGCGCGTCACCGTTCAGAATCTTCAGATTCTTCAAGTCCGCGAAGAGGACGGCGTCATTCTCGTGGACGGCCCCATTCCCGGCGCCAAGGGATCCTACGTCGTCGTCCGACCGGCCAAGAAAAAGAAAAAGGCCGCCAAGGCCGCCTGACCCCGGCATACCCGACCGGCCACCACTCGCATTTGCGCGGGCTTGCATGGGCGGCGGCCGGATGGGATGCTTTCATTCCAGCGCACCCGTAGCTCAATTGGATAGAGCGTCGGCCTCCGGAGCCGAAGGTTACAAGTTCGAGCCTTGTCGGGTGCAAATTTTCCGGTTCTTCTGAAGTTCGTGTTTTGTTGCGGAGGGACTGCAGAAATTAGCCGGTGGCATCAAACACCGGTCCACATGGCGAGGAGTATCCGCCCCTGCGAGGGCGGAGTTGCAAGGAACGCAATTAACCGGTGGTTGGCACCACCGGCTGATCTCCTTCATGCCTACGGCATTTCCCACAACCCACGAACTTCGCGGATGAACCCATTTCCCCCCCGCTTGAGGGCCGCGCCGTGGCACCGCGTTGGGGTTTGGTCGTTGGGACTGATTTCCGTGGTCCGGGGGCGTGCAGACCGGGGAAACAGGGGAGTCCGGAATTCGTGGATCGGTCGGTGGATCACGCGGGATCCGCCCCGCCCGCCTACTTGGAGAGCGCGCGCGTGAGGAGGAGGACCCGCTGACGCATGACCTTGCCGGCTTTGAACTTCACGATCGCGCGGGCTGGGATCTTGACGTCTTTCTCGGGGGCCTTGGGATTGCGGCCGATGCGGGACTTCGTGAGCTTGACTTCGAAGACGCCGAAGTTGCGGAACTCGACATTCTGGCCGCGCGAAAGCGCATCGGTGATTTCATCAAGGACCCGCTGGACGATCTGGCCGGTTTCGATTTGTGGGAGCCCGTATTCGTCACTGATCTTGATGACGATTTCGCGTTTGGTGAGGTTCTGAAGTTCTTGAACTTTGGCTTTGCGCGGCATGGTCGGATGAAAATTGGATATTCGAATGCTAGCGGGTGAATTGCGGGGCGGCACGCATTTTCGCGAATTTGTTTTGAGATTGGGATTCTTGGCAAGCAGGAAACGGGCCGTTTATGCCATGAGATTTTCGATGGATTCGCCCCATGCATGAAAGAGGGCGTCGGTCGGCCATTCGACAGCGAGGTCGCCGCAGGAAATCTTGAGCGCACCCGCAGTGACAACCCCGATCTCGGTAAACGAAACTCCGCAGGCGGAGAAGACAGCCTCGGCGGCGGCGCGGTCGCCGGGGCGGACGGATACGACGGCCCGGCTCTGGGACTCGTTGAAGAGGGTGGTGTCGGCGCGGCCTTCGACCGGCGGCACGCTGACCGTGGCTCCAAGGAGCGGAGATGCCGAGAGGCAGCTTTCCGCCAGCGCGACGGCAAGGCCGCCCTCGCTGCAGTCGTGGGCCGAGCGGGCATAGCCGGCGCGGATAAGCGCACGCAGGGCCTCGTGGAGGGCCAGTTCGCGGGTGTCGTCCAGCGCGGGCGGCGCGCCGGCTTTGCGTCCGGTGCAGGTGAGCAGGTAATGCGAGGCACCCATTTCCGAGCCATATCCGCCGAGCAGGTAAATGATGTCGCCGGGCTCCTTGAACGCCTGGGTGGTCACGTGGGCGATCTCGTCGATGAGGCCGACCATGCCGACGGTGGGAGTCGGGTCGATCGCGCCAGACGGGTTCTGGTTGTAGAGGCTCACGTTGCCGCCGGTGACGGGCGTGCCATAGACCCGGCAGGCATCGGCGAGGCCTTCGACGGCCTCGCGCAATTGGAGGAAATTTTCGGGCCGGTGGGGGTTTCCGAAGTTGAGGTTGTCGGTGACGGCGATGGGCACAGCGCCCGAGCAGGCGAGATTGCGCGCGGCCTCGGCCACCGCAATGCGCGCGCCGAGGCGGGGGTCCTGCCGGCAATAAACCGCGTTGCAATCCGTCGTCGCGGCAAGGATCTTGCCGGCCTCGCGCACCACAAACACCGCGGCGTCCGAACCGGGCAGAACGGTGGCTCCGAGGCGCACCATGTGGTCGTATTGCCGCCAGACCCAGCGCTTCGATGCGATGCTCGGGTGTGAAAGAAGCGCCACCAGCGCGTCGCGCACGGCGGCGGCGTCCGGCGCGGGGATCTCGGCCAGCAATTCGGAATTATCGCATGTCGCCGGAGCCGGCTTGGGCGCGGCTTCGCGGATATAAACCGGCGCGTCGTCGGCGAGCGAGCGCGCGGGGATCTCGACCACGGTGACCCCGTTTTCTCGAACCCGCATGAAGCCGTCGTCCCGCACGGATCCGACCTCGGCATACGGGAGGTCCCATTTTTCGAAGATTTCTTTGACGGCGGCCTCCTGTCCCTTCTTGACGATGACAAGCATGCGCTCCTGGGACTCGCTGAGGAGGATCTCGTAGGGGGTCATGCCCGGCTCGCGTTTTGGCACATGGCAGGTATCGATCTCGACACCGGTGCCGCCGCGGCTGGCCGTCTCGCAAGTCGAGCAGGTGAGGCCGGCCGCGCCCATGTCCTGGATCCCGGCCACACATCCGCTGGCAAGGAGTTCGAGGCACGCTTCAAGGAGGAGCTTCTCACGGAAAGGGTCGCCGACCTGCACGGCCGGACGGTCTTCCTTGCTCTCCTCGGTGAGGTCGCGCGAGGCGAAGGCGGCTCCCGCGAGCCCGTCGCGCCCGGTTTCGGCTCCCACGTAGAAAACCGGGTTGCCGACCCCGGCGGCGGCTCCGCGCGCGATCTGGTCGTGGCGCAGAATGCCGAGACAAAACACATTCACGAGCGGGTTGCCCGCATACGAGTCGTCGAAATACACCTCGCCGCCGATGGTCGGAATCCCGATGCAATTCCCGTAGTGCGCGATGCCGGAAACGACACCCGCGAAGAGGCGCCGGTTGGTGCGCGCCTGGGGCGAATCCCCCCGGATGTCGCCGAAGCGCAGCGCGTTCATCGAGAAGACCGGGCGCGCGCCCATCGTGAAAATATCGCGAATGATGCCCCCCACCCCGGTGGCGGCCCCCTGGAATGGCTCGACCGCGCTGGGGTGGTTGTGGCTTTCCATTTTGAAAGCGACCGCCCATCCGTCGCCGATGTCGATGACACCCGCGTTTTCCTCGCCGGCTTTGACAAGAACGCGTTCGCCGGTGGTGGGGAATTTGCGCAGCTCGGGCTTGGAATTTTTATACGAGCAATGCTCGCTCCACATGACCGAGAAGACGCCGAGTTCGGTGATATTTGGCTCGCGTCCGAGAATGCCCTTGATGCGTTCGTATTCGTCGGGCGTGATGCCGTGGCGTTCGATAATTTCCGGCGTGATGGCGCTCATGAATTCAAAAGGCTCTGGATGAGGAAGCGTCCGTCGGTGCTTCCGAGTTCGGGGTGGCAGGCGCGCTCGGGGTGCGGCATGAGGCCGAAGACATTCCTGCCCTCGTTGCAAATGCCCGCGATATTTTCGCGGGATCCATTCGGATTGGCGTCGGGGGTTGCCCGGCCGTCCGCATCACAATACCGGAACAACACGCGGTCCTCGTCCCGCAGACGCGCGAGGGTCTCGTCGTCGGCAAAATAACATCCCTCGCCGTGCGCGATCGGGATCCGCAGCACGCGGCCCTCGGGAACCGCCCGGGTAAAGGCCGTCGCCCGCGTGCCGGTCGCAAGCCACACATGCTCGCAAAGAAAATGCAGGCCGCGGTTGCGGACCAGCGCGCCGGGCAGCAACCCCGCCTCGCAGAGGATCTGAAATCCATTGCAAATCCCAATCACCGGCCTGCCCGCGGCCGCGAATTCTTTCACCGCCGCCATGATCGGCGAGAAGCGCGCGATCGCCCCGCAGCGCAGATAGTCACCGTAGGAAAACCCGCCGGGCAGAATGACCGCGTCGAAACCATTCAGCGAAGTCTCTTTATGCCAGACAAATTCGGCCGACGCCCCCGCGAACGAGCGCACCGCCAGCACACAATCCTGGTCGCAATTCGACCCCGGAAACCGGATGACCGCGAATTTCATCACCCTTCGATCCGGAAATCTTCGATCACGGGGTTCGAGAGCAAATCGCGGGCGATTTCTTCCAATTTCGCGCGGTCGGGCGCGTCCTCGAATTCAATCTCGATCGACTTCCCCACACGCACGCGGCCGACCCCGGAAAGTCCGGAATGTTTCATCGCCTCGGCGGTCGCGGCACCCTGCGGATCCAGAACCGACGTCTTCGGCATCACGGTCACTACTACTTTCATGGCCGCCATGCTGCCCGCGCCCCCGCAACCCGACAAGCGGAATTTCGATGTCCCACTTTCGCGTGCCCATAGCGGCACCCGCGCGCATTCAACTCACCGCAAAGCCGCAGAAAGTCTATCCTCTCGGGAGCCCGTACCGGGGATGCGCCCATCCGTGCCCGATTACGCCGCCTCGCGGCCGATTCCCCGGCCGATTCCGTTTGACAGGCACGAGGTTGTTGCAACCTTTGTGCGCTTGTGTCGGCGTGTGTGTGCCGGTCCATCCCGATGATGCTTGTCCTACCCATTTGTGCGATCTTCGTGGCGGCGCTTTTTGCGCCGCTTCTTCATCGCGCCCTCGGCGCGCGGACCGTGTGGGTGCCGGGCCTTGTGCCGCTGACGTCGTTCGGTTGCTTTCTCGGGTTGCTGCCGGGAATTTCCGCAGGTCAACCCGTGCGGTGGGGGGTCGAATGGGCTCCCTCGCTCGGGATCTCGCTGAGTTTTTACGCCGACGGGCTGAGCCTGCTTTTCCTGCTGGTGGTAAGCCTCATCGGAGCCTTCGTGGTCTGGTATGCGGGCGGCTATCTGGCGGGGAAAAAGGACCTTGGTCGGTTCTACCTGTATTTGCTCGGGTTCATGGGGTCGATGCTCGGGCTTGTGGCGGCCGACAACCTTGTTCTCCTCTTTATTTTTTGGGAACTCACGAGCATCACATCGTATCTCCTGATCGGCTATTATTGCGAGCAGGAGAGCTCGCGCAAAGCCGCGCTCCAGGCCCTGCTGGTCACGGGCGGCGGCGGGCTGGCCATGCTTGCGGGCATTATCCTTCTGGCCTCGGCCACCGAAGCCTACGAGATCTCGCAGATTCTTGCGATGCCCCCCGGCGAGGTCGCCGCGCACCCCGCCTTCCCGTGGATCTTCGGGCTTTTGCTGGCGGGTGCGTTCACGAAGTCGGCCCAATTTCCGTTTCATTTCTGGCTGCCGAATGCGATGGCCGCGCCGGCTCCGGTGAGTGCGTTCCTGCATTCGGCGACGATGGTGAAAGCCGGCGTCTTTCTGCTGGCCCGGCTTTTCCCGTGCCTGTCTCCGAGTCCGCTGTGGACGCCGGTGGTGGGCACGGCCGGCGCGGTAACCATGATGGTCGGAGTCGTGCTTGCGCTGGGTCAGACCGACCTCAAAAAAATCCTGGCCTACACGACCCTTGCGGTGCTCGGCACGCTCACGATGTTGCTGGGCATAGGAACCGAACTGGCGGTCAAAGCCGCGGTGACCTACCTTCTCGCGCACGCGCTCTACAAGGCCGCGCTTTTCATGGCCGCCGGAAGTGTGGACCACGAAACCGGCACGCGCGACGTGGCCGCACTCGGCGGGCTGCGGAGCGTGATGCCATTCACCGCCGCCGCCGCCATCCTCGGCGCGCTGTCCATGGCCGGCCTGCCTTTCCTCCTCGGGTTTGTGAGCAAAGAATACTTTTACAAAGCCCTGCTCGACGCCGAGGGGCCGCCGTTCCTCTGGGAGTCGCTCGGCCTCGCCGCCAGCGTCTGCATGGTCGCGCTCGCCGCCACCGCCGGATTGCGCCCGTTTTTCGGAAAGAAGCCCGCCGCGCTCCACGCGCACGAAGCCCCGCCTTCCATGTGGATCGGCCCGCTCATCCTCGGAATCCTCGCCATTAAAATGGGGATCTTTCCCGGGGTCGCCGGCGAGCGATTTGTCGGCCCCGCCGCCGCCGCGATCCTCGGCGATCAAGCCTTCCAAGCCCACCTCAAGCTCTGGCACGGCCTCACCACAGCCCTCTTCATGAGCATCGCCACCTTCGCGCTCGGCGCCGGCCTCTACGCCCTCTCCCCCCGCATCCGCGCCGCGCGCCCGTTCTATGCGGCGCTCGCCCGTGTCGGGCCCGAGCGCGGATACGAGGCGTTGCTTGCCGGTTTGCTTGCTGCGGCCGCCCGGATCACCCGTGCGATTCAAAATGGCTACCAGCGCAATTACGTGCTGGCCGTGGGGGCCTTCGCGGTCGCGGTAGTGGTGGCCGCAATGCCCTCGTGGCCGGCGTGGCCCGACCTGTCGCGCATGGCTCCCATGCACGTGCCGGGGATCGTGGTGTGCGCGCTCATGGTGGCGGCCGCGCTTTTCGCCTGCCTGGCCCGCTCCCGGTTTGCGGCGATCATGGCGCTCGGGGTGGTCGGCCTCGGTGTGGCGGTGATCTATTTTCTGTCCAGCGCGCCCGACCTTGCGATGACGCAGATTCTTGTCGAGACGCTCACGCTGGTGCTTTTCGTGCTGGCGTTTTACAAGCTTCCGCTCCTGAGCGATTACTCGTCGCGCGCGGTGAAACTGCGCGACGGCGCGCTGGCGGTCGGGTTCGGCGCCGTGATGACCATCCTTGTCCTCTACGCACATTCGTTCCCGCCCGGCGCCGATCCCATCTCGGCATTCATGGGCGAAAACAGCCTCCCGCTCGCAAACGGCCGGAATGTCGTCAATGTCATCCTCGTCGATTTCCGGGCGCTGGACACGCTCGGCGAAATCACCGTCCTCGGCATCGCCGCCCTCGGCGTCGCCGCCATCCTCAAGCTCAAGCCGAAATGAACAGCGTGATTTTTCAGACCGTTCACCGCCTCCTCGCCGGTCTCCTCCTCATTTTCTCGTTCTTCCTTCTCCTGCGCGGACACAACCTGCCGGGCGGCGGATTCGCAGGCGGGCTGGTCGCGGCGAGCGCGCTCGCCCTCCAATCGCTTGCCTACGGGATCCCCTCCGCGAGGCGCACCCTCGGGGTCTCCCCGCGGGCGCTGATCTCTGCGGGTCTTCTGACGGCGATTGGCTCCGGCCTCTGGCCGATGGTTTACGGCCTGCCGTTTCTGACCGGGCTCTGGGAAAAGACGCCCCTTCCCGTGCTTGGCAAAGCCGGCACGCCGCTGCTCTTCGATTTCGGAGTCTATCTGGTTGTGGCCGGGATTGTTTCGCTGATCGTTTTTTCACTGGGGGAGGAAGACTGAGATGGAACTCGTCCTCGCCATCACAATCGGAGCCCTCTTCGCCGCCGCCGCCTACCTGCTGCTCCGGCGAAGCATTGTGAAACTCGTGCTCGGCATCGCCCTCCTCAGCCAGGCTGTGAACCTTGTCATCCTCACCGCCCCGGGCCTGCGCGTTGGCGCGTCCCCCTTCGTGCCGGGAGATTCCACCGCCCTTGCGCCGGGAGCCGCCGACCCGCTTCCGCAGGCCCTCATTCTCACCGCCATCGTGATCAGCTTCGGTGTGCTCGCCTTTTCGCTCGCACTCTTCCAGCGCGCCGACAAATCGGTCGGGAGCGACGACCTCGACGACCTCAAAAATACGGACGCCTGACCCATGGACCCGCTCACACTCAGCCTGCTTGTGCCCCCGGTGTCCGGCGTCGCCTGCCTGCTGGCGTGGAATTCTCCCGCATGGCGCAAATTTTGCGGGGTGGCCGGCATGGCGGCCCTGCTGGCGTCCGCATTGTGGCTGATGGCCGATGTGTCGGCGAACGGGATCCGTGTGCTTGCCGTGGGCAACTGGCCGGCGCCGTTCGGGATCGTGATGGTGGCCGACCTCACGGCCGCGATCATGGTGCTTGTGACGGCGATCACCGGGCTGGCCGTGGCGGTGTATTCGCTGGCCGAGATTGACGAAGGCCGGGAGAAACACGGGTATTTCGCGTTTCTGCATTTCATGCTCTTCGGGGTCTGCGGCGCGTTCCTCACGGGGGATATCTTTAATATGTTCGTGTGGTTCGAGGTGATGCTGATCAGCTCGTTTGTGCTCATGGCGCTTGGAGGCGAACGCCCGCAACTCGAGGGGGCCGTCAAATACGTCGTGCTCAACCTCATTTCCTCGGCCTTTTTTCTAGCCGCCTGCGGTATCCTCTACGCCAAGCTCGGCACCCTCAACCTCGCCGACCTTGCCGTTCGTGCCCGCGAGCTCGCCGATCCCGCCCTGCTCACCGTGACCGCCTCGTTGTTCCTTGTCGCCTTCGGCCTCAAGGCGGGGATTTTCCCATTGTATTTCTGGCTGCCGGCGTCCTACCACACACCGCCGGTGGCGGTCTCGGCGGTGTTCGCGGGCCTGCTCACGAAGGTGGGCGTGTATGCGCTCATCCGGGTCTTCACGCTGGTCTTCGACCAGGATATCGGATTCACCCACAGTCTGCTGCTCGTGCTCGCCGGGCTCACCATGGTGACCGGCGTGCTGGGAGCCGTCGTGCAGTATGATTTCCGAAGGCTGCTCTCGTTCCACATCATCAGCCAGATCGGCTACATGATTCTCGGACTGGCGCTCTTCACCCCGCTGGCGCTGGCGGGTGCCGTCTTCTACATTTTCCACCACATCATTGTGAAAGCGAATTTGTTCCTGATCAGCGGCGTCGCCCACAAACTCGGCGGCACCTTCGATCTCAAAAAACTCGGCGGCCTCTACCGCTCGGCCCCGCTTGTCGCCATCCTGTTTTTCATCCCGGCGATGTCGCTGGGCGGCATCCCTCCGCTCTCGGGATTCTTCGCCAAATTCGCCGTCGTCAAGGCCTCCCTCGCCGGCGACTCGGTCCACGGGACCGCCGCCGCCTTCCTCGCAGCCGTCGCCCTCGCCGTCGGCCTGCTCACGCTTTTTTCCATGACGAAAATCTGGGCCGAGGCCTTCTGGAAAAAGGCTCCGTCCGACAGTCCGCCTCCGCGGCGCATGGCGGCGCGCGAAGCGGCCCTGCTGCTCGGCCCGATTGCCGGACTGGCCGCGATCACGCTGGCGATCGGCTTCGCGCCGGAATTTTTCTTTTCCTTCGCCGAGCGGGCGGCCGGACAGTTGCTCGACCCGCGCGAATATATCCGGGCCGTAACGGGGGAGGCGCCCTGATATGCTCCCCGCCAGCATCCTCCTCACTCTGGTCTGGGCCGGGCTCATGGGCGCCGTCAATGCGGAGACCCTGATCTCGGGCTTCGTTGTGAGCAATGCCGCGCTCTACTTCCTCACGCGCGGCCAGCCCGCCGGGGCCCGCTATTTCGGAAAAATCCCCAAGATTGTCTCGTTCCTCGCCTACTACCTTTACGAATTGGTCAAATCCAACCTCGTCATCGCCTACGACATCCTCACCCCCGAGCACCACATGAAACCCGGCGTGCTCGCCATCCCGATCCGCGCCGAGACCGACCTCGAAATCGCCCTCCTCGCCAACCTCATCACCATGACCCCCGGCACGCTCAGCCTCGATCTCTCCCCCGACCGCAAGACCCTCTACGTCCACGCCATGTATATCGAAAACCCGGACGCCCTCCGCAAAGACATCACCGACAACCTCGAGCGACGCGTGCTCGAAATCCTCCGATGACCGCCGCCCACCTCGCATGGATCACCGCGGGCCTTGTCTCCGCCGGCATGGTGGCCGCCTTCGTGCGGCTCGTGCTCGGCCCGGGCCTGCCCGACCGGGTGGTCGCCATGGATGCGCTGGCGACGATGGCGATCGGCGTGCTGGTTTGCGCGGCGGTCGCCACCGGCGAGGCGCTCCTGCTCGACATCGCGCTTGCGACCGCGCTCATCACCTTCCTCGGCACGATCGCGCTCGCCGTGAGCATCGGGAAAGGAGTCTTCAAATGAACCCGGCCGTCGCCGCCATGCTCGTCCTCGGAGCTCTCTTCATGCTCCTCGCCGGGATCGGCATCGTGCGCATGCCGGATCTTTTCACCCGCATGCACGCCGCCACCAAAGGCGCCTCGCTCGGCGTCGGACTCATGCTCGTCGCCGCCGCCATCCACTTCGGCGAACTCGGTGTCGCCACCAAGGCCATCGTCACCACCGCCTTCATCTTCCTCACCGCCCCCGTCGCCGCCCACCTGCTCGGCCGCGCCGCCTACGCCAAAAATATCCCCCTCTGGAAAAATTCGGTCGCCGACGAAGGCCGCGGCAAAATCTCGGTGGACGATTGAACCGGATAGGGTTGAAAAAATCCGGCGGGTCGCGCATGGTGGCGCGATGCATGGTTTTTCCTATTCGGGCGGTTCGTTGTTTTGCGAGGGGGTCGATTTGTCGCGGGTGGCCGCGGAGGTTGGCACGCCGGCGTATGTGTATTCGGCCCGGACGATCCTGGAAAATTTCCGCCGTCTGGATCGCGCGCTCGAGGGTCTCGACCATCTGATTTGCTATGCGGTGAAGGCGAATTCGAACCTCGCCGTGCTCGACAGGCTGGCGAAGGCGGGAGCCGGATTCGATATCGTGAGCGGCGGGGAGTTGTTCCGGGTGCTGCGGGCGGGCGGCCGCGCCGCGCGGACGACTTTCGCCGGAGTCGGAAAGTCGGTGGCGGAGATCGAGACCGCGCTTCGCGAGGGCGTGTATTGCCTGAATGTGGAAAGCGAGGCCGAACTCGAGCGCATCGAATCGGTCGCGGCGCGCCTCGGGGTCAAGGCTCCCGTGGCCGTGCGCGTGAACCCGGATGTGGACGCCGGGACGCACGAGTTTATTTCGACCGGGAAAAGCAAGAACAAATTTGGTATCGGGCTCGACCGCGCGCCGGAAATCTACGAACGGGCGGCGCGGTGTCCGCATTTGAAAATCCGCGGCGTGCAGACGCATATCGGGTCGCAGATTCTGGATCCATCGCCGTTTGCCGAGGCGATCGCGAAGTTGCTGCCACTGGTGGGCGGGTTGAAGGAACGTCACGGTATCGAATTTTTCAGCATCGGAGGCGGGATCGGCATCGAGTATTCGGACGCGCTGGCGAGCGGGGCGTCCGACTGGTGGGAAAACGCGCCGGCCGGGAGGATCACGCCGGAAGCCTACCGCGAGGCGGTCTATCCGCTGCTTGCGCCGCTCGGGTTGAGGATCCTGGTCGAACCCGGCAGGTTTCTGGTGGGCAACGCTGGGGTATTGCTCACCACGGTCGAGTATTTGAAAGAGACGCCGGCGAAGCGGTTTGTGATCGTGGACGCGGCGATGAACGACCTCATCCGTCCGGCTCTGTATGAGGGGTGGCACGAGATCGTGCCCGTGCGCGAGATGCCCGGCGACGACCTGCTCGAGACCGACGTGGTCGGGCCGGTCTGCGAGAGCGGGGATTTTTTTGCGAAGGACAGGCTGCTGCCCGCGCTGCGGGGCGGCGAGGTGCTCGCGATCATGAGCAGCGGCGCCTACGGGGCGGTGATGGCTTCGAATTACAACTCGCGTCCGCTCGCGCCCGAGGTGCTCGTCGAGGGCGACGCCTTCCATGTCGTGCGCGCCCGCCAGGGCCTCCAGGACATCATCGCGGGCGAGCGCATCCCTTGAAGATCGAGATCCTCACGATCTTTCCCCAGATCTGCGAGGCGGTCTTTGCGGAGAGCATTCTCGGACGCGCCCGCCGGGCCGGCCTCGCGGACCTCCGCGCGGTCGATCTTCGGCAATTCGCCGACGACCGCCACGCAACGACCGACGACGCGCCCTACGGCGGCGGGCCGGGGATGGTGATGAAAATCGGGCCGATCTACCGTGCGCTGGAGGCCTTGCGGGCTCCGGGAACGCGTGTGATTTTGATGAGTCCGGCCGGGGCGCGGTTCGATCAACGCGCGGCCGAGCGGCTTGCCGGGGAGTCCCATCTGGTCTTTGTGTGCGGGCATTACGAGGGGGTGGACCAGCGTGTGGCCGACCACCTTGTGGACGAGGAACTTTCGATCGGGGATTACGTGCTCACGAACGGGGCGCTGGCCGCAGCGGTGGTCGCGGACGCCGTTGTGAGGCTGGTGCCGGGCGTTCTGGGCGACAGCTCGAGCGCGGCGGCCGAGTCGTTCACGACCGGCATCCTCGACCATCCGCACTATACCCGGCCGGAGGATTTCCGCGGATGGAAGGTGCCGGAGGTGTTGCTCTCCGGCAACCACCGCGCGATCGCCGAGTGGCGGGCCGGGCGCGCGAGGGAGATCACGCGCCGGGTGCGGCCCGACCTGCTCGAACCGGAAGCGGTCAAATCGACTCCAGATCGATGAGGATCTCGCGGTCCTTGGCGCCGTTGACCGGGCCGACGATGCCGCGTCGCTCCATGATATCGACAATGCGGGCGGCGCGCGTGTAGCCGAGGCGCAGCCTGCGCTGGAACATCGAGGTCGAGGCCCGGCGTTCCTGTTTCATCACCTCGAGGAACTTGTCGATGAGGTCCTCGTCCTCCTCGGTAACCTCGCCCTCGTCGCCGCCCTCCGAGGTGAGTTTGTCGTGGATGCTCGGCTCGAATTCCGGCTCGGCCTGCGCGCCGACAAACTCGACCAGCCGGTGGATCTCATCGTCGGTGACCAGCACGCCCTGCGCGCGGAGGAGTTCGGACGAACCGGGCGGGAGATACATCATGTCGCCCTGCCCCAGCAATTTCTCGGCGCCTTTTTGATCGAGGATGACGCGGCTGTCGAGGCCCGAGGCCACTTGGAAGGCGATGCGGCTGGGGATGTTCGCCTTGATGATGCCGGTGACGACATCCGCGCGGGGGGTCTGGGTCGCGACGATGACGTGGATGCCGGCGGCGCGGGCCATCTGGGTGATGCGGGCGATCGATCCCTCGACCTCGGCCGGGGCGGTCTGCATGAGGTCGGCGAGTTCGTCCACAATCACCACGATGAACGGCATCCGGTCGGGGACAATCACGTCCCCGTCGCGCGCGTTGCGCACGGGTTGCGGCGGCGGCGGGGCGGATTCCGCCTCGTCGGAAATGTCATCGGAGGGGCCGTCGGCGTCCTCCCCGAGAACGAGGGGGATTTGCACGAGTGGTTCGGCGGGAGGTTCCGGCTCGGCGGGCGCCTCGACCTCGGGTTTCGGACGCGGCCGGTCGTTGAACCCGTTGATATTGCGGACGCCGACTTTGGCGAAAATTTTGTAACGCAGTTCCATTTCATCGACGACCCATTTGAGCGCCATGAGCACCTTTTTCGGGTCGGTGACGACCGGGGTCACGAGGTGGGGGAGCTTGTTGTAAATCTGCATTTCGACCACCTTCGGGTCGATCATGATGAAACGGAGTTCCTCGGGCGTGAAGCGGAAGAGGAGGCTCGCGACAATCGAGTTCACGCAGACGCTCTTTCCGCTGCCCGTGGTGCCCGCGACAAGCAGATGCGGCATCTTGGCAAGGTCGGCCACGATCGTCTTGCCATAGACATCCTTGCCGAGCGCGAGCGGCAGCTTGCCGTGCGCGTGGAGCCATTCGTCGGTCTCGAGCAACTCGCGGAGGGTCACTTTCACTTTCTTCGCGTTGGCGATCTCGATGCCGATGGTGTCTTTGCCGGGGATGGGCGCGAGGATGTTGATGCGGGTGGCGCGGGTGGCGCGGGCGATGTCGCGTTCGAGGTTGGCGATGCGGTCCACGCGCACGCCCTTCACCGGCCTCACTTCGTAGCGTGTGATGGTGGGGCCGTAGGTGATATCGCCGGCCGTGGCGTCGATTCCGAATTCGCGGATCGTGGCAAGGATGGTCTGCTGGATCTCGCGCAACTCGCCGTGGTCGGTCGGCACGCGCTCGTCCGCGTCGATCTCGTCGAGCAGGTCGAGCGGCGGCAACTTGTAATTCTCGAGCCGGGGCGAGGTAAGCGCGAGTCCGGCCGCCGCCGGTTCGCGCCGGCGGGCCGCCTCGATCTCGGCCAGAGTCGGCCGGTTCGGGCGGGGCGCGGTGGCGTCGATAATTTTCGGGGCCTCGTTGCCGGCATCTGGAGCGGCGGGCTCCGGGGCGGGAATCTGCGGTTTTTTGCGGGCCTTGCGCTCGAGCTTCTCGGCTTTTTTGGCGAGTTCCGCGTGTTCGATTTCCATGCGGCGGGGTTCCTCGAGGGCGGCGAGTTTGCGGGCGCGGGCCTCGGCCGCGCGGAGGCGCGCGGCCGCCCATGCGTCCTTGAGCACGATGACCGGATGGAAGCCGATGGCAAGGATGAGGCTGGCTCCGTAGATCACACCGAGGACGACCGGCCCGCCGACCTCGCCAAGCGCGCCCCCGAAGGCTTTCTCGCCGACCCATTTGCCGATCCATCCGCCGGGCCCCTCGATGTGGAACGACTTTTCCCAGCCCTGAAAAAACCACGGCTGCATCTGGATGAGCGAGGCTCCCGAGATGACCATGAGCACACTCCAGCCCGCGCGCTCGGCCAGTTTGAATCCGCAGATCGAAAGTTTCGCAAGCCCGTAGCCACCCAGAACGATAATCCAAAGGTAGGCGGCAGCTCCGAACAGGAAATAGAGAAACCCGGCCAGGATCGCCCCCCCCACCCCGCAGAGGTTCCGCGTGACCCAGTCCGGGCTCACTTTTGTGCTCACCAGCGGAATCCAGCCGGGGATGTCGTTTGGGTCGTAGGAAATCAAAGCCACCGGGAGCAGCACCGCCCCCCCGAGGAGGAGCAGCCCGATCACCGCATCCCATGTCCCTCCCCATGCACTCCCGTTGCGCGCTCGATTTGCCATGTCTGTGTTCACCCCATCATGCAAGGCGCGGCCCACCGCCGCAAGCGCATGATTCGGGCGGATTTGGGACGGCCGGAGGCGTGGATATTTTCTTCACGCAATGTCACGGGCATGATAGAACGACGGCATGCTTGACCAGTCCCCCGGAAAACCCGGCCCTCTAATGATGCCGGGAGGCCAGGACACCGCCGTCGGGCTTTTGCAGGTTCTTCTGCTCTCGATGGCGGTCTTCATGTTCTCACAATTGGGCGTGTGGTTCGGGACCCTGAGCGGCGGCGAGAGCCTTGTGCAGCCGGCGGCCGGACTGGGATTTGCGGCCTGCCTGATTGTCGGACTGCCCCGGGCGCTGCCGGCGATCTACATCGGAACCGCCCTCAGCAACGCGATCTCGGGAGCATCGCCCTGGCAGGCGAACGCGGGTTCGCTGGCCATGCTGGCGGGTGTGCTGGTCGGAAGCTGGCTTTTCGAACGGGTTTTCAAGGGGGACGCGGCCCTGGGAACAATGATGGACTTTTTCAAATTCGCGCTGGCGGGCTGCGGGGTCGCCGCCGGGGTGACCGCCGTGCTGGATACGACCTCTCGTTTGTTTTCGGGCGTGATCCCGAATGTGCTGTTCGCGGGCACGCTGGTGGATTCGTTTCAGGGACTGGCGCTTGGAATCATGGTTTTCGGGACGGTCGGCCTTTTTGTCTTCCGGCGGCAGGACCTCCGGCCGCCGACGCTGCGGGGATCCTACGAGTTGTTGTTTTACTCGGCGCTGCTGGCGTATTGCTTGTATATCCTGCTGACCGATTTCCAGCTTGAGACGCTCGGGGTGGTTTTGCTAGTGGCGGCCTGCAGTCTGCTGGTGCTCTTGGTGAGTCTGCGGTTCGGCTTGCGGCCCGCCTCGCTTTATCTTGCGACGTTCGTGCTTTTGATTCCGGCGTTCACGGTGATGTTTCCGCAGCGGGTGGTGCTCGAGCAATTTGTTTACAAGCTCCAGCGGTTGATGAACGAACCGGGCCTGCTGGCCCTGCTGGGCACGCTCGGCTGTCTCCTGCTCGCTGCCCTGCGGGACGAATTGGTGGCGCTGCGGGTGAAGTTCGACCTTGCCATGGACTCGGCCGACATGTGCGTGTGGGAATGGTCCCAGACGGGGTGGAATTTCCGGACCGAGGAATGGTGCAAAAAATTCGGGATGCCATTCTCGAGGGCGCTTTCCGAGCAGGCGATGGGCGATTTTTTGCACCCGGACGACCGGCCGGGTTTCGTGGAAAGCTTTGGCAAACTCCAGGAGGGCGCGGCCACCCAGTGGGAATATACCTACCGTCTGCGGGACGGCTCCTCGCGCTGGGTCTGGGTGCAATCCCGCGCGAAGCCCCTTCGGAAGACCGCGGACGACGACGTGGCGGTGATCGCCGGCATCACGCGCGACGTGACCGAGGAAAGGAATTCCCTGCAGAGCAAAATCGCGGCCGTCCAAAACGAGGCCGAGCTCAAGACTCTCCGCAGCCAACTCAACCCGCACTTCCTCTTCAACAGCCTCAACAGCGTGCGCGCGCTCATCGGCCGCGACGACGCCCGGGCCCGCACGATGGTCACCGCGCTCAGCAAGCTCTTGCGCGACCTGCTCTCGACCCGCGGAGACAAGGCCCATTCGCTGAAGCGGGAACTTGAGATCGCCAGCACCTACCTGGAGATCGAATCCATCCGGTTCGGTGCGCGGCTCGCCTACGAAATCGATTCCGACCCGAGCGCCGACGACCGGCTCGTTCCGGGCATGATGATTCAGACACTGGTGGAGAACGCGGTCAAACACGGCATCTCCCAGCGCGAGCAGGGCGGAAAAATCCTCATCCGTGTGCGCATCGCACCCGGCGACAACGCCCTCCACATTTCGGTCCTCAACGACGGCGCCCTGGGCGGGCCATCCGGCGGGGTCGGGGTCGAAAATACCCGCCGCCGGATCGCGCTGGCCACAAGCGGACAGGGCACGCTTTCGCTCATCCAACTGCCCGGACCTAAAGTGGAGGCCACCATCGTCCTTCCGCAGGCCTCATCGGAAGGTGACAAAGACGCGGACAATCTGACAGAATCAACCCAATCGACATGAAAAAACTTCTGCTCGTCGAAGACGAGGAATACGCCATGGAGGATCTCAAGGACTCGATCCTTGGATTGAATCCCTCGTTGGAAATCGACACCGCCCGCAATGGCACCGAGGCCCTCGAGGCACTGGCCAGCACACCGTATGACGCCATGTTTCTCGATATCGAAATGCCGGGAATGACCGGCATCGAGATGTTGCAGCGGCTCAGCCCGCCCGTTCCGCCCGTGGTGCTTGTCACCGCGCACGCCCTGCACGCGCTGGATGCCTTCGGTCTGGGGGTGGTCGAATGCCTGCTCAAGCCGGTGGACCTCGAACGCCTCCGCCGGGCGCTCGAGCGCATCACGCGCATCGAGAACGCCCAGGAGGAAGTCGCGTCGGCCCCGCCGCCCTCCACGGGCAATCCCGGGGATGTTTTCGAGGCCGACAGCCATGTGCTCCTCCGCGAGGGACAGCGGGTTTGGTTTGTCAAGGTGGCCTCGATCTCCCGGCTCGAGGCCAACGGGCCGACCACGCGCGTCTTCTTCCCGCACGGCAGCGGGGTGGTGAACAAACCGATCGGCGACCTGGAGGGACGCCTCGAACCCCGGTTGTTCTTCCGCATCAATTCCACCGACATCATCAACCTCGATGCCGTGGACCACGTGACGGCATCGCCCCAAGGGCAGCTCTTCGCGCACTTTTCCGACGGACTCGAACTGCCGTTTTCGCCGGACCGCTCCCGGTTGTTCGAAAAACAGCACGGGATCTGACGGCCACGTCCCAGGCCGCCCAAGCCGCCGAGGCCGGCAGCGCGCCGGGCCGATGGGCGGCTGCGGGGCGGCAGATGGTCGAGGTGGTCGGCCGTTATACCGGCGATCCCGGCGTCCGCGCCGGGATCAAGCTCGGGCTTGCGGGCTGTCTGGCGGTTTTTATGTCCGAGGCCCTGCTGCTTGACGATCCCGCATGGGCGCTGATCACGACGTTGATCTTGATGAGTGCGAGGTATGTCGGCTCGGCCGATTACGGATTTTTTAACGTGTGCCTGTTTTTGGTTTTGTTCCTGCACGGCTACTGGAGCGAGCGGGTGGAGGGTTTCACGTTTCTGTCCATGCTGGTGATTTTGGTGGTCCAGGCGGTGGTGGCGCTGGATCCGCAGCGGGGGCTCTCGTTTGAAGGCATCATGGGCGTCGGCATCGGGACAACCCCGGGGGTCCTCATCGCGGCGCTCGTCCAAAGATTGCTCTGGCCGGTCCTGCCGCAATTCGAGGTTCGTACGCGCATCAGGGAAATGCTCGCGCATTGCCGCCATATCCTCGAACACGGCCCCGGCGCGACGCCCCGCTGGCGCTTGTCGCGGTTGGCCCTGCTCCCGGAATCCGCCGCATGGATCGGCGTCATGGGCCGGCCCGGCTGTCCGCCCGGCGAGCGCGGGAAACTTCTCGAGGCCAGCCGGTCGGTGGCGCGTCTTGCGGCACGCCTGCGCGCCGACGCCCTCGCGCCGCTGGCCAAGCCTGCCCGATGAACTCCGCCCGGCGGCTGCGGGAGCATTCCGCGAACTCGACCGGTCGATCTCGCTCGCCCTCGAATTCCCGGCGGCGGCCATCGGCGGAGTGGAGGCCGCGGATCCATCCCGGCGGGTTCGCGAGGAACGCGCGCGACTGAGGATGGTCGCCTGCCGCGCCCGCCTGGGGATGCTGAAGGCACCCGTCACCAACGCGGCCCGCCTGAGGGTCAACGGAATGTTCGACCGTCATTTTCAGCGCGCGTCCGACGCCCTTCGCATCGTCTCCGCCTTCGGGCGTCTGCGCACGCGCCTCTACATGCGCGACGGGGTCTTATAGAACGGACGCCGACGGCAGGGCCTTGATCATCACCAACCGGGTTCCCCTCGGGCAGGGGGTGTAGGTCACACTGTCGAAGACCTGCCGGATAATGTGCACCCCGACTCCGCCCGGCCGGATGTCCGCAAGATCCCGCGAACGGATTTTGTCGGGGTCGCAGGGCTTTCCGTAATCGCGGAGCGTAAAACGGATCTGCCCGGCCGAATATTCCATTTCCATGCGCACCTGGCGGCAGGCGCTGTGGTAGGCGTGGCGGATCACGTTTGTGCAGGCCTCGTCGAGGGCGAGAACGATGGCTTCCCGAGCGCATTCCTCCATGCCCGCTTGCTCGAGGAAATCCCGGACGCCGGCGCGCACGGCGGCAAGTTCGCCGGTCGCGCTGCGGAAGGTGATCTTTCGGCGCATGGAATTCATGGTGCGGGTGTCGGTCCTCCGACGAGAATGGTGAGATCATCGGCCTGCGGCCCTTCCCGGCGGTGGAGGCGCTCGGCCTCGATGATCGCCGCGACGAGATCCTCCGGACCACGACCGGTCTGGACGGCCAGAATTTCCGGGATGGTCGATTCAAAGAACTCGCCATCAGCTGCTCCTTTGGATTCGGTGAGCCCGTCCGTGAAGGCGACGAGCAGGTCGCCCGGGCCCAGACGCGCGGCCGTCTGCGAATACATGCGACCGGGCAGAATGCCCAGCGGCAGGGCCGGTTCGATATCGGGATGCCCGACCCCTCCCGCCGCCCGAACAACAAGCGGCTTGCAGTGGCCGGCGCTGGCCAGAACCACCTCGCCCGTGGACGGGTTGAGCTTTCCGAGCAGGGCCGTGACAAACATTCCGCGCACAATCCGTTCGGAAAGCGTGTCGTTGAGCGCGCAGAGGGCTCCCGCAGGTTCCTTCGCCGAGGCGAAAACAAACTGCATCGCGCTGAGCGTCTGCGCCATGAGGAGAGAAGCGGAGATCCCTTTTCCGGAAACGTCCCCGATGGCAAAGTAAATTTCCTCCGGCGACTTCACGAAGACATCGTAAAAATCCCCGCCCACATTGGCCGCCGGACGGTTGAATGCGGCAAAGCGGGCTCCGGGGATCTCGGGTGGAATCGCGCGGGAGAGAAGCTCGCTCTGGATCTCCGCGGCGATGTCGAGGTCGCGCCGCATGCGTTCCTGACGCCGTCGTTCCTCCAGCGCGCGCAGTTTCTCGATGGCGGTGGCGGTGAGGTTGGCGTAGGCGCGGAACCCGTCGAGATCCTCCTCTTCGAAGGATTCCTTGTCGCGCGGATTCAAGATCTGCAGGACCCCCACCACCTCGTCCCCGCGCAGGAGCGGCGTGCACAAAATCGACCGCGTGCGGAAACCGGTCTGCTTGTCGGCCTCTTTGTAAAACCGCTCGTCGGCATAGGCGTCGGGGATGAGGAGCGCCTCGGCGTGCGCGAATACCCAGCCTGCGATCCCGCGCCCCTTCGGCACACTGATCTTGGGTTTTTCAAACTGTCCCTCCACCGTCGAGGTGATCACAAGGTCCAGATCGCCTGTGGTGGTGTTAACAAAGAAAAGCGAGGCCGCCTCAGCACGGATCACCCGCCGGGCCACGTCGAGGATCGCCCGCAACAACTCGTCGTAGTCGGTGATCGATCCGATCAACCCGCTCACCTCCACAAGCCCCCGGTAAATCGTGAGCGACTTTTTCAGCGACGCAATTTCGGCCGTCATCCCGCGCATCCTGCCACGCGGACCGCGCCGGCGCAACCATCCGGAAGCGGGATTGACGTCCCGGGGGGATGGCGTGAGAATGCGAGACTGCGTCGATGAGCAAGCACCTGTCGAAAATCCAGTCCCCGGATGATGTGAAGGCCCTCCCCGAGGAGGCCTTGCCGGAACTCGCCGAGGAAATCCGCGCCGAACTCATCGGCATCCTCTCGCAGACCGGCGGCCACCTCGGCCCCAACCTCGGGGTGGTCGAGTTGACCATCGCCCTGCACCGCGCCTTCGAGACGCCGAAGGACAAATTTGTCTTCGACGTGAGCCATCAGGGCTACGTGCACAAGTTGCTCACGGGCAGGCGGGACCGCTTCCACACGATCCGGCAGATGGGTGGTTTGAACGGGTTTCTGCTGCGCTCGGAAAGCCCCCACGATTGTTACGGAGCCGGCCACGCGGGAACCGCCCTCTCGGCGGCGGTGGGCATGGCGGCCGCGCGCGACATGCTCCAGACGGACGAGCATGTGGTCTGCATCGCCGGCGATGCCGCTTTCACCTGCGGGGTGAGCCTCGAGGCCTTGAACAACGCCGCAGCGGCCACCCGGCGGCTCATCGTCGTCCTCAACGACAACGAATGGTCGATCGCGAAGAATGTGGGGGCGGTCGCCGAGTATCTCAACAGGCTCGTCGCCAACCCGTCATTCGCCCATCTGCACGAGAAGGCGGCGAATTTTCTCGAGTGGATCGCCGGCAAGGGGGCCCGCCACCTCGCCCACAAATTCGAGTCGGGGATGAAGAACCTCATCGCCCCCAGCGTGATTTTCGAGGACCTCGGCTTCCGGTATTACGGCCCGATCGACGGCCATGATATTTCGAATCTGGTCAATACGTTCGAGTTTCTGAAAACCCAGAACGAGCCGGTGATCCTTCACATTCTCACAAAGAAGGGGAAGGGTTACGCGCCGGCGCTGGCGAAGCCGGACAAATTCCACGGCCTCGGCAAGTTCCATCTCGATACCGGGGAAACCGACACCTCGCCCACGCCCACGTATTCCGAGTTGCTCGGCCGCGCGCTGGCCGATTTCGCCGATACCAACCGGCGGATTGTGGCGATCACCGCCGCCATGCCCACCGGCACCGGGCTTGTGCAATTCGCCAAACGGCATCCCGACCGGTTTTTCGATGTCGGCATCGCCGAAGAACACGCCGCCATTTTCGCGTGCGGGCTCGCGACCAAAGGCATGAAGCCGTTTCTCGCGATCTATTCGACCTTCATGCAGCGCGCCTACGACATGGTGCTGCACGATATCGCGCTGCAGAATCTCGACGTGGCGCTCTGCATGGACCGCGCGGGACTCTCCGGCGACGACGGCCCGACCCACCACGGGTTGTTCGACATCGCGTTTTTCCGGGCGGTCCCCGGCATGGTGCATATGCAGCCGAAGGACGAAGAGGAATTTGTCGATATGCTGTGGACGATGGCCAATTACCGCGGCGGCCCGTGTGCGATCCGGTATCCGCGCGGAACCGGAACCGGAGCCGTCCCCAAAGCTCATCCGCAGATTCTGGAGATCGGCAAAGCCGAGGTGATCCGCCACGGCCGCCGGGCCGCCATCATCGCCCTCGGCAATATGGTGGCCATGGCGGAGCGCACCGCCGACCTGCTCGAGGCCGATGGGATTTCCACGGCCGTCGTCAACGCGCGGTGGATCAAGCCGCTCGACACGACAATGGTGGAATTTTTTGCGAGGGGATGCGAGGTCGTCTGCACGATGGAAGACCACGTCCTCACAAACGGCTTCGGATCCTCGGTCGCCGAGTTCCTCTCCGACCGCCGCATCCACACACCGGTCGTCCGCGTCGGCTGGCCCGATGAATTCATCGAGCACGGCAGCGTCCCCGCCCTCCGCGCAAAACACGGACTCACCCCCGAGGCCGCCGCTTCAAAAATCCGCGAGAGCCTGACACCCGCCCGCGCCGCCTCGGCCAAACCCGCCGCCTGATTTTCCCCGCCGGTTTCCACCGCAACGCAGGGAATTTAGGATTGCCCGCCGCTCGCCGGGGTCGAGGATGGCGAACCTTCGATGACGAGGCTGCCGGCGGGGCCGGGGCCGGTGATGGTGCCGCCGCCCTGGATGACGGTGTCGCCGAGGATCGATCCGGTGGAGGCGAGTGCGGTATTGCCGAGCCCGCTGGTGGGGACGCCCAGCGAGGTGAACGAAAGTGTGACCGTGCCATTTTTCGCGCCGGCCGTGTTGTCCGAGATCCCGACGACCATCGAGCTGTTATTGCTGGAGCCGCCGGCGATTTCGGTGACCGACCCGTTGGCGGTGAAACCGGCCGGGATGCTTGTGAAATTGCCGCTGAGCGACTCCGTGAAATTGCCGGCCGGCGCGGTATTGGAAATGGTGAGGACCTCCGTGCCAAACGTGCCGCCCGCGTGGATGCGCCCGAGATCGGCCGAGGGGGTAATCTCGGCGACGGCGTAGTTGTAGAGATCGATATAGAGCACCTTGTCGGCGGGAACGTCGTGGAACGCATTGTGAAATTGCGGAAGGCCGGTCACGCCCGAGAAATTGCCCGAGGCGCTGCCGGTGTAGCTGATGAGGAGATAGGATCCCGCGCCCGCGCTGCCGAGGCCGCCGGCGTTGTTGTTGCCGGTGAGGGTGAGCGTGCCGAGGCTCGAAGTGGTCAACCCGCCCGTGCCCGAGCCATTGTTGGCGATGATGCCGTTGTAGGTGAGTGTCTGGTTCTCCGCCGCGTTGAGGACGCCGGATCCGCTGACCGTGGCCGACCCGACCGCGATGCCGCCGCGAGCATGCGGAGAGCCCACCCGCCAAAAGCCGCATCCATCATACTGCGCGAATGGTTGCGAAATATGGGACACAAAGGCAAGAGTTTTATGCATAAGATTTATACAAGAAAATTATTTTGCATTATTTTTATTTAATTGAATATTTGAAATAATATTCCCGGTTGGATACCGAGGTCAGAAGAGTCGTCGGGGGAGCAACTCTTCGCAAGGGAGCACGGAATAGGTTTCCCGGCTCAGGAGCCGAGCAAATTCCTGGCGGCCTCCAGAAGGCGGGGGGGGGGGGGGGTTTTTGCTGCGTCCCAAATAATTGCGTCTTCGGCGCGAAAATAGGAGTGTGCGAGAATGTCCCGGAACCCGGCGATGGCTTTCCAAGGAATATCCGGAAATTGAA
>Ga0114939_10000477_pt1 | contig 33304 bp, 31 predicted proteins | sample AshMeaCrysSpring_FD_87196 | JGI IMG/M metagenome (GOLD analysis project Ga0114939, IMG submission 87196) | Groundwater microbial communities from Big Spring, Nevada to study Microbial Dark Matter (Phase II) - Ash Meadows Crystal Spring | ecosystem: Environmental > Aquatic > Deep subsurface >...
CCTACCCTGCCGGGGTAACCAATAAATCCAAAACCACGGTTTACATATAACTTCTGTTTTGCATCTTCGTACAAGCCTGCCCATTGCTTGTAAACCCACTGTACCGGGCTCCATTTAATACCAGGTATTTCCACACCAAACTGCATGCCGTGTGTGTGGCCGCTCAGGGTAAGGTCAATATCGGGGTATTTGGTGCGCACTTCGGCATCCCAATGGCTTGGATCGTGGCTCATCAGTATTTTAAAAGGCAGATTCTCCGTGCCTGCATAGGCCTTTTGCAGGCTGCCGTACGAATGAAAACTTTTGCGTCCACTGATATTCTGCACACCCAGCAGGCCAATTTTGTGCCCGTCCTTTTCCAATACCACATGCTCATCCATCAACAAGCGCCAGCCCATGTGAGCGTGTACCTGCTGCAAATGCTCCAGGTTGGCCTGCTTTTCTTCTTTGGATGTCCACCGTACATAATCGCCGTAGTCGTGGTTGCCCAGTGTACTGTATACACCCATTGGCGCTTTTAGCTGTGCAAAAACGTCTATGAAGGACTTCATCTCGGTAGCCCTGTCGTTTACAAGGTCGCCGGTAAACAAAACCAGGTCGGGCTGCACTTCATTAATAATGTCAACCCCTTTGGCCACTTCCGATTTGTCCATAAAACTACCGCTATGTATGTCGCTTATTTGTACAATACGCAGGCCTTTAAAAGCTTCGGGTAAATTGTCGAATGCCAGTTGCAGATTTTTTACCTGGTAATTGTATTGATTGCGAAAGCCGTAAAGCAAGGTGCCTAATAATGCACTGCCCATTCCTACGCCCAGCCAGCTCAAAAAGGTGCTTCGGGCAATTTTTTCGCCCCGCTGCAAGTTAGAAGCATCAACGGTAAGCAAAGGATTGGTAACTCTGCCGTACACCCACAAGCCAACCCGGCGAATATCATCTACCAGAAAAAACGGAATGGATATAAGCTTTGCCAGGAAAATGCCAATAAGCGTGGCAAACAAATAGGTACGCACCGGCTTCTGCCACTGATCGTAATTAATATAGGGCAACGAAGCCAGCAAGGCTACCGTAAATGCGGTAATAAGCCAGAAGCCGGCATAAATCAAAATTCTGCCACGAGCGCCAAGCCCTTGTGAAACCACTTTTATAGCCTGAAAAACATAAAGATCTACCAGGAGCATTACCCCAAGAAAGATAAGTGAACTGCCTACATTGCGCATAAGGTTTGCATCATTTACCCTAAAGGACGTGCAAGTTGCAGAAATACCTCATCCGGTACCGCCAACATTTTGCAAATTGCAGCTTCAAATCTTTCAGTTATGAAATTCACTTATTACGGGCATAGCTGTTTTGCAGTGGAAGCCCTTGGCAAACGCCTGCTGTTTGACCCATTTATAACCTATAACGAACTGGCTAAAAATATTGATGTAAGCAGCATTGAAGCCGACTATATACTCATTTCTCATGGCCACCAGGACCATGTGGCCGATTCCATAAACATTGCCAAGCGTACCGGAGCCACGGTGATCTGCGCTTTTGAGCTGATGGCCTGGTTTAATGCACAAGGCATTAAAAATATGCACCCTATGAACACCGGCGGCCGCCGCGGGTTCGACTTTGGCTGGGTAAAATGTGTGGTGGCACAGCACAGCAGCGTTTTGCCCGACGGCACCTATGGCGCCAACCCCTTGGGGTTTGTAATTGGCTCGGCCGACGGACATTTTTATTATAGTGGCGACACCGCCCTTACCCTCGACATGCAACTTATACCCCGCTGGGCCAGCCTCGATTTTGCGGTGCTGCCCATAGGCGACAACTTTACCATGGGGCCCGATGATGCCGCCATGGCAGCACAATTTGCAGGTGCCAAACGCGTAGTAGGCGTTCACTACGACACTTTTGGTTATATTGTTGTGGATAAACAAGCCGCCAGGCAGTCGTTTGCAGCGCACGGAATAGAACTATTATTGCCGGCTATAGGCGAAACAATTGAGCTGTGAAACAGGCAAACGTAACATACAGGAATGGGTAGAGTAATAGGGATAGCCAACCAAAAAGGCGGAGTAGGCAAAACAACCACAGCAATAAACCTGGCTGCCAGCGTAGCTGTGCTGGAATACAAAACATTGCTGATAGATGCTGATCCGCAAGCCAACTCCACCACCGGGCTTGGCTTCGATTTGCAAAATATAAGCAGAAGCCTCTATGATTGTTTTGTAAATAATGAGCCGGCCTCGGGTATCATTCTCAAAACCGAAATTCCCAACCTTGACTTAATACCATCGCATATTGACCTGGTGGGGGCCGAAATAGAAATGATAAACTACCCCAGCCGCGAAAGCGTGCTTAAGCAGGTAGTGGAATCGGCAAAAGACAAGTACGACCTGATTGTAATTGACTGCTCGCCATCGCTGGGCCTTATTACGGTAAATGCACTGGTAGCGGCCGACTCGGTAATTGTGCCTGTACAATGCGAATTTTTTGCTTTGGAAGGCCTGGGCAAGCTGCTCAACACCATCAAGATTGTGCAAAGCAGGCTTAACACTTCCCTTCAAATAGAAGGGATACTCATGACGATGTATGATGGCCGGCTCAGGCTGTGCAACCAGGTAGTAAGCGAGGTACGCAAGCACTTCGATACGCTGGTTTTCAACACAATCATTCACCGCAATACACGCTTGAGCGAAGCCCCCAGTGTAGGCAAACCCGTAATTCTATACGATTCGGAAAGCAAGGGGGCAAGCAATTACCTCAATCTTGCCAAAGAGGTGTTGCAAAAAAATAACATGACCCGCATAAAGGAAGACGACCGGTACTTGGAGTAAGCCAGAATGGTATGGTTCTAAGCCCCCTTATCTAAAACATTGTTGGAAGATGAAGATGCCGATTATTTTGATTTAGCCCTCAACCCGAATAATGATTTTTTATGAGCAAGACTGAAAACAAAAAAGAACTTATAGGCAAAGGCCTGCGCAGCCTGCTTTCCAGCATAGATGCCGAATTGAAGACGCCCCAGGGACATTTGAAAGAAGAAGTAGTGGAACGCTCTACCGGCTCGCTTCGTGTACCTTTGGATCAGATAGAAGTGAACCCGCGCCAGCCGCGTACCGACTTTGATGAACAGGCCTTGCAGGAACTGGCTGCCTCCATCAAAATTCATAACATCATTCAGCCGCTTACGGTGGCCCGTATGCACGGTGGCAAATACCGCCTCATAGCCGGCGAACGCAGATTTAGGGCGGCCAAACTAGCCGGGCTGAAAGATGTACCTGTGTACCTGCGCGAAGCCAACGATCAGCAGCTGCTGGAACTGGCTTTGCTTGAAAACCTGCAGCGCGAAGACCTGAATGCCATTGAGGTAGCCCTGAGCTATAAGCGCCTCATGGACGAATTGCATTATACCCAGGAGGAAGTGGCCGAACGCATGAGTAAAGAGCGCAGCACCGTAGCCAATTATGTGCGATTGCTAAAATTGCCACCCGATATACAAATTGCGGTACGCAATGGCCTGATAAGTATGGGCCATGCCCGCGCTATCATAAATGTAGATCATGTAGACAAGCAGCTGTTTATTTTTAGAGAAATAACCGACAAGGGCCTTTCGGTAAGGCAAACGGAGGAATTGGTGCGCAAGATGTACAAACCTGAGGCAGGAGCTGTTAAACCCGCCTCAAAAAATGGCCTTGCCCCTGCTTACAAGCGTATTGAAGATAATTTAGCATCTCACTTTGGCACCAGGGTTATTATGAAACATTCCAAAACCGGCACCGGGTCTATTACTATAGATTACTATTCGCTGCAGGAATTAAATAAAATACTCGACCAAATGGGCATCCAGGTTCAATAAAAGAGGAGACTTTGCGAGTAGCAGCTTTAGTTTTTTTCGCTCTTGCCTGTTTATCAGTGTCGGCACAGCAGCCTGATACTGCTATTCGCAATACCATATTGCCCACCCCTGCCGCAAAGCAAGTTTCATATGCCGATTCAGTAAAGATTGCTGACTCGCTGCGCAAGAAAAACGCCAGCAAGGTAGTAAGGCGGGCAGCTATACTACCCGGTTGGGGGCAGGTAATGAATAAGCAAACCTGGAAACTGCCTGTAGTGTATGGAGCCTTGGGCGTGCCTGCCTACCTTTTTTTCTTTAATTTGGAAACCTACAAAGAACTAAGGCAGGCCTACATCTACAAAGTGGATGATGATCCTGCAAATGATGCCCTTATTCCGCCTGAGTACGAACCCCTGTCGGCCAACTCGCTTAAATATTACCGCGATCAATATCGGCAGAATGTGGACTACAGCGCTCTGGCATTTATTTTAGTGTGGGGATTGCAGGTAGCCGATGCTGCTGTTTTTGCCAACCTGCGCCAATTTGATGTTGGCGATGCCCTGGCTGTAAGAGTATCGCCCACCGTGGCGCCCGGCCGCTATTCCGGTGTTTCTTTTGTGGTAACAAGCCAACCCAAAAAGCACCAATCCAAATTTGTGTTGCCATAGCGGCGGTGGTTTTGTATTCTTGTGTGGTCGCCAAGCCGGTTAGGCTGTCGGCATATAAAAACGATGCAGTATGAACATAGCGCTAATTGGTTATGGCAAAATGGGCCAAACCATTGAATCTATAGCCATAGAAAGAGGCCACGATGTAGTGCTTCGAATTTCTATTGACAACCTGGAAGATTTTACCAGTAGCAATTTGCGAAAAGCAGATGTAGCAATTGAATTTACCAGTCCGGAAAGCGCTATTGGCAATATTGAAAAATGCATGGAAGCAGGCCTACCCGTGGTGTGCGGCACCACCGGCTGGCTCAGGCATTTTCAGGAGGTAAAAAAGTTTTGCCTTGACCGCAACGGCGCATTTTTATACGCCAGCAATTTCAGCCTGGGAGTAAACATGTTTTTTGAAATGAATAAAATGCTTGCCCGGCTTATGGCGCCTCATAACTACAACGTGAGTATTAAAGAGGTACATCATACAGCTAAACTTGATGCGCCAAGCGGCACGGCTATTACGCTGGCCCAGCAAATAATTGCCGAATCATTTACCAAAAAACAGTGGGTAAACCACCCTGCCGGGCAAAAGGATGACCTGCTTATAGAAAGCGAACGGGTAGATCCTGCGCCGGGCACTCATATTGTAACGTACCGTTCTGCCGTGGATGATATTGAAATAAAACACACGGCTCACAACAGGCAGGGCTTTGGCCTTGGCGCAGTGGTAGCCGCCGAATTTCTGAAAGACAAAAAAGGCATTTTTACCATGCAGGACGTATTAAGTTTTTAATACATCAATTTTCAATCCTGTAAATGCTTACATGCCGGTGGCTTCCTAACAGGCGCAGCCTTCCATTGCTTATACATTGTCGAAAAAAGTCGTTTGGCTCATAAAACTGCTGGGTCGTAACATATTGCGCTCCATAACTTACTATTTTTTCAAACTTCTGAGGTTCCATATTAAACGTCATATCGGTCCACCCATCGCGATTCATGAAGTAGAGTGTTACACCCGAAGTTTTGTCGCCCAAGGAAATCATTCTTGCATCCGGCGCAATTCCAAGTCTAATGAACGTATTCTCAATATCGAGGTACTCATTATTGGCCGTATAAGTGCTATTGTAACCCTTTGTACGATTTCGCTGCTGCATGGCTGCATTGGCAAAGCTTAACACTGCAAACACCATTAAAGCAAAGGGCAAGGCTCGGCTAACACCTGAACTTATATTACTAAAATGCCTATAGCCAAATACCACCGCAATCGGTATGACGGGCATCATGGAGATAGCATAGTAGTCGTGCTGATAAAACTTTGGAAAAAATAGCAGAAAATATGCAAGCAACGCCAGTGTGTACAGTAACAAAAATACATGGGTGCCGCGCTGCCGTTTATTGGGCCGCAAAATTAGCCAGGCTATACATGTTAACACAAGGATAAAGCCTGGTATACTCAGGTATTCTTTAAACGTATAAAATACTTTAATGAGTGTACCCACCACAGCGCCAGGCGAGCTTTTCCATACAGGCACAATGTTTAAAGTAAAGTATCCATTGGGATGCTGCCCCTGAAACCATCTTAAATACATAAACCAGGCTACGAAAGTTACGAGGGGCAACAGGACAGCTGTGGCATGCAACCATATTCTTGATCTGAATGCTTGCACAATCTGGTTGGTTTGCTCAAATACTATTAACCATACAAGCGTGCCACATGCAGCCAGGTGCAGTGCTAATGCAGGTGCTTTAAGCAAGCCGGCCAAAGCTGTAAATACTGCACCAGCAACCAGGCCAGCAAATTGTTTTTTATTAATGCCCTTCCACAACAACCATAATCCAATAATGCTGCTGGATATAGCCGGCATATCGGGCAAAAAGTTTGGCGCATAAAACACCACGATGGGAGAAGTGAAAAATAGCAGGGGTGCCACAATAGCAAATGTCCTGTTTTGGGTTATTTGCCAGGCCAGGTTGCGAAAAGCAAATGCGGCCCCGAAAAAAAGAAGAAGCGAAAGCACCCGCACATACCAGTGCTGAAACCCGAATAATTTAGACAGCAAGGCGGCCAAATAATATAGTAGAGGGAACTCTGACACCACATACGAATCATTAGTGCCATACAAGTTGTTGCCCCTCGTTTCCCAAAACGCTAACCCGTCTTTCAGGTAGTTTCGGGCAAACATGGCGCCGTCGGCCTGCCGCCATTGATGCATGTATTTAGGTGGTTCAAATGCATACCATTGATAACCATAGGCTATCATAAATACCAGCATTAGAGCTGCTAAAAAAACAATATCGAGGCGACGATTGAGACTGGACATTTGCAGCAATATTCTGAAAACTGCGTTGAAAATGAGCAAATAAGACAGGAAATGATGGTGGGTTGTTGGGTAAAGCATACACTTTCCAAGTAACATTGACCTTTCAAGGCGGCATATTCCCAGCTGGAATCCTAAAACAGGGTTAGGCTGTATTCCCCTATTTTTGCTCACCTGTGTACGGGGTACACACATTGCCATCGGGCAACCATAAACATGAATTTGTATGTCGAAACGAGTGACTAAAATAGGCGTTCTTACATCCGGCGGCGACAGTCCTGGCATGAACGCAGCTATCAGGGCAGTTGTTCGTACCAGTCTTTATTATAAGCTCCAGGTTTTTGGCATCAGCCGCGGTTACAGCGGCATGATTGACAATGATATTTTCCGGATGGATAGCCGCAGTGTGGCTAACATTATACAGCGTGGGGGCACCATGCTGAAAACTGCCCGCAGCAAAGAATTTATGACCACCGCAGGCCGTAAAAAGGCTTACGAGAACCTGGTAATGCATGGTATAGACGGGCTGGTAATTATTGGAGGTGATGGCAGTTTCAGGGGTGCTCAAATATTCAGCAAAGAGTTTAGCATACCTTGTGTAGGACTGCCTGGTACGATAGACAAAGACATAGCCGGCACCGATTTTACGCTTGGTTTTGATACCGCGGTAAATACAGCAGTAGAGGCCATAGACAAAATACGCGATACCGCCGATGCACACGACAGGCTGTTTATAGTAGAAGTAATGGGTCGCGATGCGGGTTATATTGCCTTATACAGCGGCATTGCAACCGGTGCAGAAAATATTTTGATTCCTGAATCAAAAACCAATATGAAGGCCATTGTTGAGAGCCTGACCGAAAAGGAAAAACGGCGAAAACTGGTAAACCTGATTGTAGTAGCCGAGGGAGATGAGTTTGGAGGCGCCAATGAGGTGGCTAAAGTGATAAAGGAAAAACTGCCCAATGTAGACACCCGTGTGTGCATACTGGGGCATATACAACGTGGTGGAGCGCCGTCCTGCATGGATCGACTGCTGGCCAGCCGTATGGGATACCATGCTGTAGAATGCCTGCTCGAAGGCAGAAACAACGTAATGGTAGGTATTGTAAACAACAGCATGCACTACATACCGCTCGATCAGGCCATAAAAGCCAAAGAACGCTTCAACCGCGAATGGCTCAAAATAGCCAAAATTCTGGCCACCTGACCTTTTTACCCAACACATATTTGTGTCATTAAATTAAAAAATGGGTAAATAAATAATATCACCCGCCAATTGTTGATATGAGCAAAAACCTAGTAAAATACCTGCATACTGACATGGATAAACAGGCAGGTATTGAGCACAACTCGAAGCGTACCAAAATTGTGGCTACCATAGGCCCTGCCTCCAACACGTACGAAACGATGCTCGACCTGGTGCGGGCCGGCGTTAATGTATTCAGGCTCAATTTTTCGCATGGCAGCCACGAGGATAAGTTGCAGATAATTGAGCATGTACGACGCATGAATCGCGAAGAGCCTTTCAACATCTCTATACTTGCCGACCTGCAGGGGCCCAAGCTAAGGGTGGGCGAAATTGAAAACGGCAGCATTGATGTAGCGCCTGGCGAAATACTCACATTTACCAACGAAAAATGCGTTGGCAACAAAGAAAAAATTTATGTAAGCTATCCCAATCTTGCCGGTGATGTACGTGTAGGTAATAAGATCCTGATTGATGATGGCAAGCTGGAAGTAGTGGTTACAGAAATAACCCGCACCAAAGATGTACGGGTAGAGGTAACCATTGGTGGAGCATTATCCAGCAAAAAAGGTATCAATCTGCCCGACACCAAAATATCGCTTCCAGCATTGACTGAAAAGGATTTGGCCGACCTGGAATTCATAATTGAGTATAATTGCGACTGGGTAGCCCTTTCGTTTGTGCGCAGCGTGAAAGATCTGGTAATATTGCGCAGCAAGTTGGACGAACGTAAGAGCAAGACCAAGATTATTGCTAAAATTGAAAAGCCAGAAGCGATAAATAACATCCGCGACATTATACTCGAAAGCGATGCCATTATGATTGCCCGCGGCGATCTGGGTGTGGAAATGCCAGTAGAAAAGGTGCCCATGTTACAAAAAGATATCATTCGTAAGTGTATGCACCGCGCCAAACCGGTAATTGTAGCTACCCAAATGATGGAGAGTATGATGGACCGGGTGAAGCCCAATCGCAGCGAAATAACCGACGTAGCCAACGCTGTGCTGGAAGGTGCAGACGCTGTGATGCTTAGCGGTGAAACAGCAGCAGGCCAGCACCCTGTACTGGTAGTAGAAACGATGACCAAAATTATTCGTGAAATTGAAGCCACAGCCTACAACTACGACCGCGAAGAATCGCTGAAACCTCAACCACACTCTCCCTCCTTCCTTAGCGATGCTATTTGCTACAACGCTTGTAAACTGGCACAGGATGTAGCGGCCGATGCGCTTATTGGTATGACTCAAAGTGGTTATACCGCTTTCATGCTTAGCAGCTACAGGCCCAAAGCGCCCATGTTTATATTTACCAAAGAAAGAACCCTGGTAAACCAGCTAAGCCTGAGCTGGGGTGTGCGTGCTTTTTACTATGATGAAGAAGATAGCCTGGACGACATCATTTTCGACGAAATAAGGATATTGAAAGAACGTGGTTTTTTACGCCCGGGCGATACAGTAATTAATACGGGAAGCACTCCGGTAGATTTACATTTGCCGACAAACCTGATTAAAATTACACGAGTAGATTAATTTTTTAATATGGATAATTCAAACAGAGGTAATTGGCGTGGTCCTCGCCAGGATTATGGTGGACGCAGACCATACCGGCAAGACAGAGGCCGCCCTCAACAGCCCAGGCGCAATCCGTTGCCCGAAGGGTTTTCACTTTTTTATGTGGCAGTTTTGTGCCCAGGGCCTATTGAGCAAAAAGTGGCCGGCTTCAAAAATTATATGCATAATAACTATGGATGCAGGGCAGCACAAAAATCACCGGCGCACCTTACCATCATTCCTCCCTTTAGGGCCGAAGATGAATTGATGTCCAGCCTGGCAGGCTTTGTACAAACATTCAACATAGGTATTGTGCCTTTTGATGTACAACTAAACGGCTATGGGCAGTTTGGCGAAAGGGTGCTTTATGTACATGTACCCGAATCGGAAAGCCTTAACCAACTGGAAAAAGAATGTATGGCAGAATTTGAATCAAAATTTCCATCCATCATTTTTGGCATGAAGCCCGATTTTAACCCGCATGTAACCATTGCCACCCGCGACATACCGGAAGGCAGGCTTGCCGAAGCAAGAGCGTATTTCGAACAACACCACCCCATTAGCGAAATCTTCACCGTAAGTGAACTGAAGTTGCTTCGCCTGGATAAGGGGTGGTGGAACGTGATTGAATAGCCTTTTGGGCATAATAATTTATCCTGTCAATGTGCTAAAGAGGGTTTGCAAGCAGATACCATATGCTGTGAAGCCCCTTTCTTTTGCATGCCCCTGTAATAGGGTCATTAAGCAACCGGCAGTAATACGGGTATTTTCATGTGTTCATTTTTAGTGCGCAGGCAAAAGCCTGCTGTTTTTAATTGTCACATGAAATGCCCTAATGATCATTCGTGCTGGGTGTACATCAATTCGTGGGCATTTCATGTCTTATTTATTGCACATCTTTACAAGTCACAGCCAATTATGTTTCATAATGAGATATAGTACCGATAAATGCTCCAGTATTTCTCTGTTGAAAATGTACTTTATTTCTTTCATCGCATTACTTCTTCTATTGGGCCATGTAGCAAAGGCACAAATAAGCGCCGACTTGGCCTGGATGAAGGAAAACTATGAAAAGAAAGAGATGATGATACCCATGCGCGACGGTATCCAGTTGTTTACTACCATTTACCAGCCCAGGCATCACCATACCAATCACCCTATCTTAATGTCGCGTACGCCGTATAGCTGTGCGCCTTACGGCAAAGACTTTAGGGCTAACTGGTCGCCCACCCAAATGATGTTTGCACGCCAGCAATACTTTTTCGTATTTCAGGATGTGCGGGGCCGTTTTATGAGCGAAGGACAATTTGAAGATGTGCGACCGTTTAACCCCAACAAGCAAGGCGACCAAACAGATGAAGCAAGCGACACCTATGATACCATTGACTGGTTGGTAAAAAACCTGGAACACAACAATGGCAAAGTAGGTGTGGCAGGCATTTCATATCCAGGTTTCTACAGCACCATGGCAGCCCTTAGCGGTCATCCGGCACTCAAAGCCGTATCTCCACAGGCGCCGGTTACCGATTGGTTCATGGGCGACGATTTTCACCACAACGGAGCCTTTATGCTGATGGATGCTTTCAATTTCTACAAAGGATTTGGTGTGCCAAGGCCTGCCCCTACCACCCGCTACAACCCAGGCTACAACCTTAAAGAAACGGATAAGTACCGTTTTTACCTGAAAAGCGGCCCACTTTCCACCTTTACCCACCAATACCTGGGCGACACTATCCAATTCTGGAATGATTTGATGCACCACCCAAACCTCGATACCTTTTGGCAGGTACGGAATGTGCGCAATTTTGTAAGCAACCTTAAACCGGCCATGCTTGTGGTAGGTGGCAATTTTGATGCCGAGGATTGCTTTGGCGCGTGGAACCTGTACAAAGCCATTGAAGAAAAGAACCTGCCTTCGGCTTACAACAAAATTGTGATGGGCCCCTGGAGCCATGGCGCATGGGGCGGACGCAGCACTGGCGAAAACCTGGGTAAGGCCCGCTTTGGTTCCAAAACGACAAGCTATTACCACCAAAACATCGAGTACCCCTTTTTCCAGCATTTCCTCCACGATGGACCCGTACCTTCTGTAGCCGAAGCCACTGTTTTTTTTACCGGCGAAAACAGTTGGAAACAGTTTAACCAGTGGCCTCCTACAGGTGTGCGTGAAAAGTCTTTATTCTTGCAGCCTGGCGGCAAACTTGATTTTGAACACCCAGCCCCTCTGGCCTACCGCAACCGCCCCGATACTACCATGAGCTTTACCGAGTACGTGGCCGACCCGGCAAAGCCTGTGCCTTACGAAGGGGCGGATACCATTAGAAGCCGAACCAACGAATACATGGCTGCCGACCAGCGATTTGCCTCCCTGCGTAATGATGTTGCCACCTTTACCAGCGAAATATTGGGCACCAACATTACCGTGGCGGGCCCATTGTATGCCGACTTGATGATAAGTACCACGGGGACCGATGCAGATTTTGTGGTAAAACTGATAGACATACTGCCCGATACAGTACAAAATGCTGCAAGCGGGCCGGATACCGTTTACAGCAACAAACCTTTTATGAATGGCTACCAAATGCTGGTGCGGGGTGAGGTAATGCGTGGCCGTTTCCGGAATAGTTTTGAAAAACCGGAGCCATTTGTACCCAATAAAATTACCAAAGTGCGTTTCTATTTGCCCGATGTAGCGCATACTTTTCTTAAAGGACACAGGATAATGGTGCAGGTGCAAAGCAGCTGGTTTCCGTTGGTTGACAGAAATCCCAACAAGTTTGTGGACATGTACAATGCTACAGACCAAGACTTCCAAAAAGCCAGTATTCGTATTTTTCATACAGAAGGTGTGGCCAGCAAACTCCTGCTGCCGGTGGTATCAGATTAAGCATCAGAACGTTTCTATTAAGATTTGAGCACCTGAAAAAAGCAAGATTTTTTATTAAATACATGCTAACAGATTAGCGGATATTGCTTTCATTTTGCTGGCTGTTAAGGCCTATTATTGTGTCAATTATTAATCAACACCGTACATGAACAGATTTTGCTTTGCCGCTATTTTATTATTGGCAGGCACACTAGCGCTGCAGGCACACAATTGGCCATTGATACCCATGCCTGTAAGTGTACAAGAAAAAGCCGGGAGCTTTGAACTTTCCCCGGCCACCAGGGTTGCGTCCGTTTCTTCGGCGTTAAATGGCAACATTACCTTGCTGAATGATTGCCTGCAAAATCTGTATGGGTTCAAAGCTGCTGCAGCCGAATCGGGAAAAGGCAACATAATTGTGCTTAAAACACATAAACAACTGCACAAACTGCCCGGAGCTTACAACCTGCATATTAGTACCGATTCTGTAGTTATTTCAGGCGAAAATGCCGAAGGCGTATTCTATGGTTTGCAAACATTTATTCAATTGCTTCCGGTATCATTGGCTAAAAATCTGTCGGTGCCGGCAGTGGTAATCTCCGACTCTGCCCGTTTTGCCTACCGCGGCCTGCACCTCGATGTTGGCAGGCATTTTATGCCGGTTTCGTTTGTAAAAAAATACATTGATTACCTGGCACATTTCAAGTTCAACACCTTTCACTGGCACCTTACGGAAGACCAGGGCTGGCGCATTGAAATTAAGCGTTATCCCAAACTAACTGAAGTGGGCGCCTGGCGTGAGGGTACTATTATTGGCCGCTACCCCGGCACCGGAAATACCAACCAAAAGCACGGTGGCTTTTACACGCAACAAGAAGTTAAGGAAATAGTAGCCTATGCCAAGGCAAGGCAGATAACAGTAATTCCCGAAATAGAATTGCCCGGCCATTCATCAGCAGCTATTGCAGCCTATCCTTACCTCAGCTGCTTCCCCGTCGAAGACACCAAAATTCCCACCATACCATCAGAAGCTTCCAAGCAAAAAAAGGGCAAGCAAGTGCAGGAAACCTGGGGCGTATTTGATGATGTATTCTGTGCTGGTAAAGACTCCACTTTCCAGTTTCTACAACATGTGCTGGATGAGGTAATCACCCTGTTTCCGTCCACATACATACATATAGGCGGCGACGAATGCCCCAAGGAAAACTGGAAACGCTGCCCTCAATGCCAGGCCCGCATGAAAAGTCTTGGCCTGAAAGACGAACACGAATTACAGAGTTATTTCATACAACGATTGGAAAAACACCTGAACAGCAAGAAACGCCGCATCATTGGCTGGGACGAAATATTGGAAGGCGGCCTGGCGCCCAATGCCACGGTGATGAGCTGGCGGGGCGAAGCAGGTGGTGTAGAAGCTGCCAAACAAAATCATGATGTGATTATGACACCCGGCGGTTGGTGCTACTTCGACCATAGCCAAAGTAAAAATGAAGACAGTGTAACAATAGGCGGCTATACTTCTGTTGAAAAAGTGTACAGCTACGAACCCGTACCGGCAGCTTTAAAAGGTACGCCATACGCCAAACATGTATTGGGCGCACAGGCAAACGTGTGGACGGAATACATGAATAATACCCGCAAAGTGGAGTACCAGGTTTTTCCCAGGCTGGCTGCACTAGCAGAAGTGCTGTGGTCGCCCGCCGAACAGCGCAACTGGAGCAGCTTTGAAGCACGCATACCCTTGCTGTTCAAAAGGCTGGACCAACAGGGCATCAACTATTCAAATGCTTTCTATTTTATTGACCCGGTTATCAAACCAAACAGTACAAAAACAGGCGTTGAATGGGAATTGAAAACCAGGTACCCTAAAGAACTTGGACAGATTTATGTAGACTACCCGGCTTCGAAAGTGCCGGGTTATAGCATTCAAATTCCTGATTTTACCAAAGACCCCTTTGGTACAAAAGGGATCATGAAGGATACAACCATCCGCGATATGGAGGTATACACCAGCTCCATTCCGGTAACGGCTAGCGGCCGCTATGCTGCACAGTTGTATGCAAAACAGGAAGGCAAACAGGACAATCAAATGCACAGCATCGTGCAGGACTTTACACTCCACCTTGCCACTGGGCGCAACATAACGGTTGCCAATCCGCCAGCTTCGTCTTACCCCGGAAATAATGGGATTTCAGGCCTGGTAAATGGCGCCAAAGCTCCCGCCCAACGAAGCATCAACAGCAATGAGTGGTGCGGCTGGAACGATGGTAATATGGAAGCTATTATTGAATGGCCACAAACGGCAACAGTATCCAAAGTGGTGGTGGGTTCTATCGAATCGAAGGGAAGCTGGATATACAGGCCTACAGCCATTGAAGTGTTTGCTTCGGCAGATGGCAACACCTTTACCAGCGCTGCCAGCTTGCAGGTGCCCGCCGGCGCCTCTGCCGAAGATTTGCGCAACCTGACATTGACATTTGCCCCGGCCTATTGTAGAAAGCTAAAAGTAGTGGCACAAAGCCTAGGTATTATACCGGCAGGCAGCCCCGGCGCCGGCCACAATGCTTGGCTGTTTGTAGACGAAATTCAGATATTCTGATTTGTTAGTAGCCAAAACTAAAGAGGTTGTCTCCATTAAAGACAACCTCTTCATTATTTAACCGTTGTTGAAGAAAAGTAATTTTCTAAGGTATTACTCGCTTTCGAGTTCCAGCTCCAGCAACGCTTCAGTTACTTCTTCGCAATTCTTGTTGGTACAACGCCTCCACCACAGGGCACTCCACACATGGTCGAGCGCTACCTGCTCCACCCCTTCAAAGCCTTTGCCGGTTAGGCAGGCCCAACTGCAGTCTCTGTTAAGATCGCTCGCAATTTTTGAGGTGGTTTTGGGGTAAGCTACCCACAACTTGCTTTCTTCATGCAAAGCAGGAAGTACATCGTTCAATATGTTGTTCAGCTGGTTTTCGTTTACAGCAAAAACCAAAGCCCAGTCAATTTTACGTGACTTCAAAAGAGGAGTAACGTTTTTGGCAAAAGACAATTTGGAAAACTGTTTTTCGATGGAGGATGGCAGACCTTGAATCAAAAGATTCCTTTCACTACCAAGATGTAATTTCTCGACAATACTCTGTTGCGACATGCCTGAATGAACTAATTGTTAAGTAAAAAACTAAACAGTGTGCAAAGATAATACATAAAAACCGGTTCACTTTGCCATTTTCTGTCCCTTATTTTAGAAATCGTATGAAAGTGAGCCAGTTGTCTAAATTAAAAACACAAAAAATTAAACAAAAACCATTACCCCATTTTGCATCCTAAGGTTGTGCAACCATACCTTACTATTCATTTTCGTTCCTTCTTCCGATCGCGGTACTTAAATATGCGAGCCTTACTCTCGTTGCCTTGCAACAAACGGCTAATATTCTTTTGATGCGAAAGGATGACAAGTAGCGCTACAGCAATAGCAAATACTCGGTAAATAGGCTGAGGCTCATTAAAAATGATGAGAATAAGCACGGGAAACGCAATACTTGCTAAAATGGAGCTTAGCGACACAAAGCGGGTGAGGTATAACACCAATATAAATACAGCCGCCACACATACAGCCACAACTGGCTGTATGGCCACCACCATTCCAAACAGGGTAGCCACGCCTTTGCCCCCTCTGAAACCTGCCCAAATAGGGAAAATATGGCCCAATACGGCGGCCAAACCAAGGCCCACCATCAGGTTAGTACGATGAAACGGATCGATTACATAGTAAGGCAAAAGCAGGTAGAGCAAAGCGGCTATTACACCTTTCACCATATCAAACAACATGACAAACGTACCCCACCGCGCACCTAACACCCTGAATGTGTTAGTTGCACCTGCATTTCCGCTGCCGTAATTGCGGATGTCTATACCGAAAAAATATTTACTTACCCAAATGGCCGTAGGTATAGAGCCAATGAGATATGCAACACAAATGAGCAATATTTCCTTCATGAAAACAATCCTAAACTACCAGAAAAACGTGTGGGCAGAAAACCGGACTGCGGTGTGCTTGAGTGGCAAAAATAGGGCTTACAGCGCAATGTAAACAAATGGTTAACAACCTTGTAAGGGTTTTGATACCAAAATGGCTATCCATTCGCCCTGCTGGCGGGTGTGTAAAAAGGTAAGTCCGGCCTCTTTTGTGGCCTGCACTATGTCCGGTTCATCGGATTTCAATATGCCGCTTAATAGCAAAAAACCTCCATTGGCAAGCCGCCCTGACAGTAGAACCAGGTTTGCCAAAATGATATGCCTATTAATATTGGCCAACACAATATCGAAACTGCCGGTAAATGGGGGATACTCACTTTGAATCAGTACTATCCTGCTACAATTATTGGCGGCCACATTTTCGAAGCCATTTTCCATACATAGCGAATCGTAATCGGAAGCAAGAATGGAGGCGGCACCCATTTTTTCTGCCAAAATGGACAACACGACTGTTCCTGTGCCAAAATCAAATACACGCCTGCCATCAAATATCAATCCTTCCATTTCCTGTATCATCATATACGTAGTTGCATGATGACCAGTGCCAAAGCTCATTTTGGGGGTTATAATAAGTTCGTATTTCACATTGGCTACAGGCCTGTGAAACGAAGCCCGCACGGCTGCAAAGTCATCAACTATTACAGGCTCAAAACCCGACTCCCATATAGCATTCCAGTTTTGTTGCTCCACCAGTTGCTTGGTGTATACAAATCCACCGGATTTCAGGTAGTTATCTATTTCCTCTTCATCCACCTCACCGGGCGGTGCGCTTGCAATCAGTGCATCTTCCTGTTCTTCAAACCCCTGCAAGCCCCACATGTCCAGCAAGGCAATAAGCATTTCCGATTGTTCGGGGCTTAAGTTGGAAATATCATATTGCAGGTACAGTTTCTGGTTCATAATGATGCTTAATAAGAAACCGCCCATACAATAATGCACGGGCGGTAATAAAGTGATGAAAGATCAATAATAAACCGACTTGAGCATCTATGCTTCGCCGCCTTCATGATCGCGAGAACCCCTATGGTCGCCATGCGCACCTTCGGGCTTGGGCAACAGCACTTTGCGGCTCAGTTTAAACTTGCCAGTTTTAGGATCGGTACCGGTCAGTTTTACTTTTACCATATCGCCTTCCTTTACAATTCCCTCAAGCGATTCAAGGCGCTTCCAGGTAACCTCACTTATGTGCAGCAGGCCCTGCTTGCCTGGTAAAAACTCTACAAATGCACCGTATGGCATGATGCTTTTTACGGTTGCTTCGTAAACCTCGCCTACAACGGGTACAGCTGTAATGCCTTTTATCCAGTTTTCAGCCTTTTGAACGCTTTCCTTATTTACGCCAAAAATGCTTACCTCGCCCATATTGTTCTTTTCCTCTATGGTAACGGTAGTGCCGGTAGTTTTTTGTATTTCCTGCACCACTTTGCCCTGAGGCCCGATTACGGCGCCAATAAACTCCTTGTCTATAAACAACTTCACCATGCGGGGTGCATGCGGCTTCACATCTTCTCTTGCTTCCGGCATAGTTGCATACATGGCGTCCAGTATGTGCAGGCGACCGTAGCGGGCCTGCGCTAGTGCTTCACGCATTACATCCATGCTCAGCCCGTCTATTTTAATATCCATTTGCACACCGCATATGCCATCGCGGGTGCCGGTTACTTTGAAGTCCATGTCGCCCAGGTGGTCTTCATCGCCCAGAATGTCAGTAAGTATGGCGTACTTGCCATCGGTTTTGCGGGTAATGAGCCCCATGGCCACACCACTTACGTGCTTAGGCAGTGGCACACCGGCATCCATAAGGGCCAGCGAGCCAGCGCATACAGTAGCCATTGACGATGACCCATTGGACTCCAGGATATCACTCACAACACGTATGGTATAAGGATAATCATTGCCGGGCATCATTTGCTTCAGGCTGCGCATAGCCAGGTTGCCATGGCCCACCTCGCGGCGGCCGGGGCCACGCATCATTTTCACCTCTCCCGTGCTAAAGGGCGGGAAATTGTAATGCAGTATAAACTTAGAATATACAGATACCTGTGCACTTTCCATCAGCAATTCATCCAACGGTGTACCCAGCGTAACGGTTGTAAGCGATTGGGTTTCGCCTCGGGTAAACAAGGCGCAACCATGCGGTGCGGGCAGGCAGTCCACCATCATGTCCAGCGGACGCACGGTTACCATGTCGCGGCCATCAAGGCGCACTCTATCATCCAGCATCATGTCGCGCACTACATAATATTGCAGGTCGCCGGTGTATAAGCCAACTAGTGCAGCATCTTCTGCACTCAATTCCCCAAGGGCTTCCACTACCTCGTCGTGCAATTTGGCAAATGCCTCACTGCGCTGATGTTTAGATGAAGCGCTACGGGCAATCTGGTACATTTTATCCTTGGCAAGCGCAATAATCTTTTGGTTCAGCTCTTCGTTTCGGTAAGGCTTGGTGTAATCGCGTTTGCCAGCCACACCTACCTGGCTCCGAAGTTCTTCTTGGGCGGCAATTTGCTTTTTAATGGCTTCGTGCGATATTTCCAAAGCCTTCACCAGGTCTTCTTCATCGCATTCTTTGGCTTCGCCTTCAACCATCATGATGTTCTTAGCCGTGGCTCCGATAATGAAATCCATGTCGCTTACAGCCATTTGCGAACGCGTAGGGTTAACCACATAATGACCGCCTACACGGCTTACGCGTACCTCCGAAATTACTTCCTGAATAGGTACATCGCTTACAGCCAAAGCAGCCGAGGCAGCCAGACAGGCCAGTGAATCGGGCATCACTTCGGGGTCGGAAGAAATGAGCGTTACCAGCACCTGTACATCGCATAGGTAGTCCTCAGGAAACAGGGGGCGCAATGCGCGGTCAATAAGGCGACTCACGAGCACTTCGTAATCGTTCAGGCGGGCTTCGCGTTTGAAAAACGAGCCGGGTATGCGGCCCGCCGATGCAAATTTTTCTTGGTAATCAACCGTTAAGGGGAAAAACGATTGTCCGGGTTTGGGCTCTTTGTTGGCGCATACGGTGGCCAGCAAGTAACAATTGCCGCACTGTACAAGGGCGGCGCCATCGGCCTGACGAGCCAGTCGGCCTGTGGAGATGGTAACCGGGCGTCCATCGCCCTGGTCGATAACAACACTGTGTGGTTGGGTAATCATAGTAATACCACTATTTGATTGGTGATAAAATCTTCTGGAAAAGGTGGTGCATACACCAGCTTGGTCAAAGAAGTGCAGAAAACACAAAAAGGATTATGATGTGCCAAGTGTTACATCATAATCCTGATTGCATATCTGCTGATATATATTACTTCCTTAATCCGAGCTTTTCGATAAGCATACGGTAGCCCTGCAGGTTGTGCTTGCTCAAATAAGTAAGCAAGCGCTTGCGCTGACCTACCAGTTTCATTAATCCACGGTGGGTGCTGAAGTCCTTTTTATTTTCCTGCAAATGCTTCGACAGGTTAGAAATACGCTCTGTAAGCAGCGCTATCTGGCCTTCGATAGATCCGGTATTGGTGGAGCTTCCACCATGTGTTTCAAAAATTTTCGCCCTTTTTTCGGCGGTTAAATACGGCATCCGATTTTTCTTTTTTGTTATCCTATTTTATTCATCCTAATGCGAAGGCCGCAAAGGTAAGCGTATTAAGCGCACTTTTGCACATTCTAGGTAGAAAATTACCAACTATTATGCCACTAAATGACTGACAGGCCGCCACATATCTTTTTTACGGTAACCAACGACCTTACTTATGATCAGCGCATGCAGCGCATTTGCACCGCTCTTGGCCACGCAGGGTACCGCGTAACCCTGGTGGGTCGCAAGTTGCCCAATTCCGTGAAATTAGCGGAAATGCGCTTCTCAAATAAACGTATAAAATGCTGGTTTACAAAAGGTAAGCTATTTTACCTGGAGTATAGCATTAGATTATTTCTATGGCTGATGATGCAAAATGTACAGGCTATTTGTGCTATAGACCTGGATACCATACTACCCTGCCTGATGGCAAGTATGTTCAAAAGGATACCCCGAGTGTACGATGCGCATGAACTATTTACCGAACAGTACGAAGTGCAGCGGAGGCCACTCATACAGAAAATATGGCTGGCGGTTGAAAAATTGGCTGTACCCAGGTTTCAGCATGGCTATACCGTAAACACATTTTTGCAGCAGGAACTGGCTCGCCGATATGGCGTTCAGTACGCCATTGTACGTAATCTGCCTTGGGCTTCAAGCGAATCTTCCACTTCCAAGCCAGATGATGCATTACGGCAAAAATTGCCATCCGGCCGCTTTTTTCTTTACCAGGGTGCGGTAAACGAAGGTAGGAGTTTTGAAACCCTCATTCCTGCCATGAAACAGGTAGATGTGCCACTGGTAATAGCCGGTACAGGCAACCTGATACAGAAAATTCGGCTTTTAGTAGAGCAAAACGGCCTGCAGGAACAAGTGATTTTTTTGGGTATGCTCACGCCTGTGCAACTAAGAATACTTACGCCAAATGCCTATGCTGGCATAACTATTTTTAGCGAGAAGGGCATGAATCAATACTATTCGCTCGCCAACCGCTTCTTCGATTACATACAAGCTGGAATACCCCAAATATGTGTAGCCTACCCCGAATACACAGCTATTACCCAAAATTACCCGGTGGCATTGCATGTAGCAGATGTAGAACCCGAAACACTGGCTGCAGCCATGAACAAATTGCTGGCTGATGATGTTTTATATCATCAATTAAGAGTGGCAACCGCACCGGCAGCAAAGCATTTGAGTTGGGAAAAAGAAAAGGATGTTCTGCTTGCCTGCTGGCGCCAATGGATTCCACTCAACCATTGATTTATTTACCGGCATGAACCAGTATACACACAATCTTCATATTATTTGTTTTGATGTACCCTACCCGGTTGACTATGGTGGTGCTTTCGATCCGTTTTATACCATCAAATCATTGAGTGAGGCTGGCGTGAACATCATACTTCACTGCTTTGAATACGGCCGCGGCCAACAGTCCGAGTTGGAAAAGTACTGTGGCGAAGTACATTATTACGAGCGCCAAAGCAAACTTAAAGCCATCGCATCTGGCCTGCCGTACATTGTGGCAAGCCGCGCCAACGAAAAGTTGAAGGAACGGCTTCAACAGGATAATTACCCCATACTGGCAGAAGGCGTTCATTGCACCTACTATTTACAAAACGGCCAAATACCGGCCAACCGTTGGTTTGTACGATTTCACAATGTAGAATACTTATATTACCACAACCTGGCACAAACTACCACTTCGGCGGTAGATAAAATGTATTTTAAACGCGAAAGCAAGCTGCTTTACCGCTACGAAAGTAGCCTGGCCAATAAGGCAACCGGCTGGACTATGAGCGAGAAAGATCTTAAAATTCTGGTTCACAACCTTGGTTACAAGCATATTGACAATTTGCCCGTGTACTTGCCTGCCTACACACCCGAGTGGCATTGCGAGCGAGGTAGCTACTGCCTGTACCACGGCAACCTGAGTGTGCCCGAAAACGAACAAGCTGCCACCTGGCTGCTAGAGACAATTTTCACCCGTGTGCCAATACCTTTTGTAGTGGCGGGTAAAAATCCTTCGAATGCCCTAACGAACCTGGCGCACAAACAAATGAATACCTGCCTGGTAGCTAACCCGGGAGAGCAGGAAATGCAGGACCTGATTAAAAAAGCACAGGTAAACATCTTGCCGGCATTTAATCAAACAGGTGTAAAATTAAAATTGCTAAATGCCTTGTTTGTAGGGCGTCATTGCCTGGTAAACACTTCAGGAGTAGAAGGTAGCGGACTGGAGCAATGTGTGACCATTGCTGATTGTGAAGCTGATATGGCAGCCATGGTTCCACAAATGTATAACGAGCCTTTTACCCAAAATTTATTTACCGAACGGATTACCTGCCTGAACGAGGCCTTCGATAATAGTCGCAATGCACGGCAAATGATACGCTGGATATTTGATGGCGAACCCAGTATACCTGGTGGGTATGCCCAGCAATTAGCTACAGGCTTAGTTGCTTAGAGGTTTCCCAAAATTTGAATTATCCCACCTCACCTTTTGCGCTATCGTAAACCTTGCCACGCTCGGTGCGCAATATGCGTGCATGAAACTTTTTGATAACCATATAGTCGTGGGTGGCCATAATAATGGCTGTACCGTAATCGCGGCAAATGTTGATCAGCAGGCCCATAATTTCATCACTCGTTTCCGGGTCGAGGTTTCCTGTGGGCTCGTCGGCCAAAATGAGTTTGGGACTATTTAGCAACGCACGGGCAATATCAACACGCTGTTGCTCGCCCCCACTCATTTCGTAGGGCATTTTGAATCCCTTGCTTTTAAGCCCTACTTTTTCCAGCACATCTTGAATTTTGGCATCCATCATACTCTCGTTTTTCCAGCCGGTCGCTTTAAGTACAAATCGCATGTTTTCCTGCACATTGCGGTCAGTAAGCAGTTGAAAGTCCTGAAACACTACCCCCAGATCGCGGCGCAAAAAGGGCACTGTTTTCCAGGTAAGCGAGTTCAGATCGTGGCCTGCCACCTTTCCTGTTCCTTCGCGTAGCGGCAAATCGCCATACAGGGTTTTTAGCAACGACGACTTGCCCGTGCCGGTTTTACCCACCAGGTACACAAACTCGCCTTTTTTAACTTCAAGGTTTACATTCTGCAAAATGAGCGAACTGCCCTGGTAAATATTTACATTATTGAGCGATATGATGGTTTCAGACATGATATTGATTTCAGGTGGTGCTATAAGCGGCAAATTTAGCCGCGGTTGATAAAACGGTACTCTTAAAAAACCTATTGTAGAAATAGTTTTTCCACAGCACAATAATAAACTATTTTTATAGTTTAAATACTACGTTTATAGTTTTGAGCAAATGAATATTTATGGAAAAGCGGCTCACCAAGGCAGAAGAGCAGGTAATGCAAAAATTGTGGCATCTGCAAAGTGCTCCACTAAGGAGCTTGGTGGAGGCGTTTGAAGAACCAAGGCCACATCAAAATACAGTAGCTACTATTTTGAAAACGCTCCATAGCAAAGGATTTGTAGAGATAGAAAGTGTAGGCAGAAGCCATTTGTACAAACCTGTTGTGGCGATGGAGGATTATAGCAAGCAAACCGTAAAACAAGTTGTTAACAGCTATTTTAAAGGGTCATTTGGCCAAATGGTGAGCTTTTTTGCCCGCGAAAAAGACATAACACTGGATGAATTGGAGGCAATACTTCATCAGCTAAAACAATAGTGCAACATGACTTATTTGCTTTTGGAATATGGTGCAAAAGTTACAGCTGTTTCAGGTTTATTTTTTGCTGTGTACTGGCTTGTACTCAGGAATAATGGGTTGTTTGCAGCCAACAGAATGTACCTGTTGCTAAGCACCATATCTGCATTGCTACTTCCGGTGTTACAACTACCCTTCTTGGGTGCGGATTTAGCCATTTCGGGCAAGGATGCAACCCTGCAACCGCTGGAATTGAACTTTACCAATGCCGAAACTGAAGCAGGCATAACATCAGTTGGAACCACTGTTGTGCAGGAAAATTGGCAATATTTGGAATATGGAGTAATTGCAATTAGTGCATTATTGGTACTAAGAGTAATCTGGTCGCTGGCCTGCACCCTAAACCAGATTATACGTGGCTTGCCCGGTAAGCAGGCCATGGCCAGACTTACCGTAATTAAGGTAGAAGGCACTGCACAGGCTTTTAGCTTTTTCAGGTGGATCTTTATACCAGACCAGGCGTTTGGCAACGAAAAGCTATTGCGAACCCGACTGGCTCATGAAACCTGCCATGACCGGCAATGGCATAGCATGGACAGGATACTGCTTGAATTTGCAACGGCTATTTGCTGGTGGAATCCTTTCTTTCACCTTATAAAGCATCAGCTGGTACTAACCCACGAGTACCTTGCAGACGAGGCCTCTGTAATGGAGGTGGGCCAACAAGCATATGCTCAAATTTTGGTTTCCTAGGTATTGGGGTCAAGCAACACGAATCTATTTCATCACTTTTTTCAGTCACCCGCTAAATTAAGAATTATGATGCTTAGGAAACACAGCTCCCGTTTTGTTCAGTGGATTTTTATTCCTGTCCTATTGGTATGTGCTTTGCTTTTCTCAGCAGGCACCTCAAGTGTGGCGCAGGTTGCAGATGGTAAACGCCTGACAGTGGTGATTGACGCGGGCCATGGCGGCGAAGACCCCGGTGCAACCGCTGGCAAACTAAAGGAAAAGGACATTACACTTTCTCTTGCCAAAGCCATACAGGATGCCGGAAGAAACAGCAAGCTGAACCTGATACTTACCAGAGAAAGCGATGAACTGCCTGTACCGGGCAACAAAAACGAAAGCCTGAAGCGCCGCGTGGAAATGGTAAGCACTAATGGGGCAGACATGACCGTTAGCCTGCATGTAATCACTACCACCGAAAAAACAACCCAATCCAGCGGAGTGCTGGTGTTTATACCCTCGGCCAATGCAGCAACTATTGACGAAAGCAAGTTGGTGGCATCGTATATGTTAAACGGGTTGGAAGGCGGTCCATTACCTATCAATACAGCCTTACAACAGCGCCAAGATAATATTTACATCCTCGACAATAATCCCAAACCAGCTGTACTCCTTGAAATTGGCTATATCAACAATGCAAAAGATGCGCAGATATTAAGCAGTAAAGAAGAGCTTGCGGATATTGCAAAGCGCATTGTGGAAGCCTTGGAAGCCTATGCAAATGCAAAGAGATGACAGGGGACAGATGACAGATGACAGATAACAGTTGGCAGAATGTGCAGTTGGCAGGAAGGGCAGTTGGTGGTTGGCAAGATGGATGAATACCTTGTTTTATCAAGCCTAATGTACAAATTACTCATACCGCATTCCCAATTCAACATCAAGCGTAAAACAGGTTTTCGCCAGGCACTTCAATTAACACGGACTTTTCGGGGCCAGCTTCTACCCTGCCTATGATGCGAGCATCAATGCCAAACTGTTTTGCTACCTCCATCATGGTGTGGGCATCTTGTTCTTCACAGTATATTTCGAGGCGGCAGCCCATGTTGAACACCTGGTACATTTCGCGGTTATTGGCGCCGCTGCATTGCTGAATAAGCTCGAAAATATAGGGAGCTTCAAATAAATTGTTCTTCACAACCCGTACTCCTTCGGGCAAATAATTAAGGCACTTTGTTTGTCCGCCGCCGCTGCAGTGAATCAGGCCTTTTACCTGGTGAAAATGGTTGGTAAGCAAATGCTTGAGTACGGGCGCATAGGTGCGGGTGGGGCTTAGCAGCAGTTGGCCAATGCTGTGCGCTTCGTCCATTACCAAATCTGTTAGCCGGTGCTTGCCTATATACACCACAGCAGGATCGAGTGCTGGCTCATAGCTTTCGGGAAAATAACCCGCATAATGTTTGGCCAATACATCGTGCCGGGCGCTTGTAAGTCCATTGCTGCCAATGCCGGTGTTGTAAGCGCTTTCGTAGGTGCTTTGGCCATACGATGCCAGCCCAACAATAACCTGTCCGGCAGCTATTTTTTCGTTGGTTATTAGCCTGTCTTTAGGCCAGCGCACAGTCATAGTACCATTTACGGCTATGGTACGTACCACATCGCCCACATCAGCAGTTTCGCCGCCCAGGTAGCGTATGTTTACCCCAAAGCCGGCCAGCATATCAAAAAACTCCTGCGTGCCGTTTATGACCTCGCTAAGTACTTCGCCGGGTATATGCTGTTTGTTTCGGTCAATAGTGGAGTTGAACACGATATTATCGTATACCCCTACGCACAGCAGGTCGTCGAGGTTCATCACAATGGCATCTTGCGCTATACCGCGCCACACACTCAGGTCGCCGGTTTCACGCCAGTACAGGTAGGCCAACACCGATTTGGTTCCTGCCCCATCGGCATGCATGATGTTTACCCAGGCATCGTCACCGGCAAGAAGATCGGGATAAATTTTGCAGAATGCATTAGGATAAAGGCCTTTGTCGAGCAGGCGTATAGCAGCGTGAACTTCTTCTTTTTGCGCCGAAACCCCGCGCCGGGCATATAATGACATAGATGGCTATTGAGGTATTATAGAAAGGCCTCTGTGAGAAAGCCTGTGGCAAATTTAATTACCCAACTACAAGCCACCTGAAATACTTGGCTATTGCCTGTTCCAGAATGCCGTTCATTTACATCGCTTTTTTGCAGTTTGAGCCGCGGGGCTATATTTGCCGCGGAGAGATGGCAGAGTGGTCGATTGCGGCGGTCTTGAAAACCGTTGACTGTTACAGGTCCGGGGGTTCGAATCCCTCTCTCTCCGCTAACCAACGCAAATAGCCCACGCAGGGGCTTTTCTTTTTCTGGAGTGTGGTAAACTCGTTTACCAAAGCGCAGGAAACAAAAAAAGATAGGGCGCAAAGCGACCGTCCATTTGTGTTGGTTGATGCCCCCCATTTTAGGATCGGCGTAGCCACTCCCTCTTACTCCGCTTACCCACATAAATGGCCCACGCAGGGGCTTTTTTGTTTTTTGAGCGTGGCAAACTCGTTTGCCAAAGCGCAGGAAACAAAAAAGATGGGGCGCAAAGCGACCGGCTATTTGTGTTGGTTGATGCCCTCCATTTTGGGATCGGCGCAGCCATACCTTCTCTATCCGTCAATAGCAAGGAAAGTAAAAAGGCAAAAGGCGCACAGCAACCTAGCATTCATAGATGTTGATGCTTCTACCATAATTAGCTTTAACCATATCCTTAATTTTAACCTCAACCTCCCCCACTTGTCCATTCCCTATTCCAGCCGTAGCTTGCATCTCATGCTCAAGCGGGCCAATGTGGAGAACTCATTTATCTATACCCGGCAAAACGAAGTAACGTTTGTTCCAGGAGGCAAGCCCTACTTTGATAAAATGAAGCAGGTAATTGATGCTGCTCAGCAGCACATCCATCTACAATGTTATATCATTGACTACGACGACACCGGCCGCATGGTGATAGAATGGCTGCGGCAGGCAGCAGCGCGTGGTGTAAAGGTATATGTGCTGGTGGACGGATATGCTACAGTTGATTTACCCCAAAACCTGGTTGCCGCCCTATTGGCCGAAGGCATCATTTTCCGCTGGTTCGAGCCGCTCATTATGACCCGACATTTTTACTATGGAAGGCGTATGCACCGGAAAGTATTGGTGAGCGACGCAACTTATGCGCTTGTGGGTGGCATCAACATTAGCAACCGCTACAACGATATGCCCGGCCAGCCCGGTTGGCTCGACTGTGCACTATATGTAGCGGGCGAAGTAGCAGCCGACCTGTACAGTACTTGCGTACGTATATTCGACAAGGGCGGCTGGCCTGCCTGGCAAAAGCTTAACCTTCTTGCGCAGGCTGTTCCTGTTTGCTTGCCACAAAAAGAGTGCCTGGTGAAGGTACGCCGCAATGATTGGGTACACATGCGCCACGAAATAACTCAAAGCTATCTGGCTTTGTTTGCCACAGCAAAACACGAAGTGTATGCCATGTCCAGCTATTTTTTGCCGGGTCGCAAACTCAGGCAAGCTATGGTAAAAGCATCGGCAAACGGTGTACGAATTCATGTGGTAATAGCGGGCAACAGTGATGTGCCAATAGCAAAGCATGCCGAACGGTACCTGTACCAATGGCTGCTGCGGCACCACATACACTTGTACGAATATTCAGAAAAAGTGCTGCATGCCAAAGTAGGTGTGGCCGACAGGCAATGGCTTACCCTGGGCAGCTACAACCTGAACAACGTGAGCGAAAAAGCCAGCATCGAACTGAATCTGGATGTACAGGATCAAATGCTTGCAACAGAAGTCACAGATTATATTCAAAAAATAATCCAACAGTCGGGCATCGAAATAACATCCGAATACGTAAGTAAAAAATACGGCATGGCAAGCCGGTTTTTACAGTGGTGCAGCTATCGCGTCTACCGCTTGTTACTGTATATTTTCACATTTTATTTTAAGCCGGGTACAATCTGAATATGCAGAAAGCAGAAAAGGAAACCCATAATATAAGGATTTTGTCTGTATTTTTTGCCAATAACAAACAGCCTGGAAGTTAACATTCATCACCCGGCAGCAAGCCCATGTATACGACCTTAGCAGGGATCTCATTTACCACTAAAACCTGAATGTTATGACAACTGTAAACAAAGTGCTGATTGGCATGGGAGCCGGACTGTTGATTGGTGGATTGCTGGGCATTGCCTTTGCACCAGAAAAAGGCGTTGAAACCCGCCGCAAAGTGGTTGAAGAAGGTAAAAAACTGGCCAACAACCTGAAAATGAAAATGAAAAACGGCAAAGTTCCACTGGAATTTGCTCCGGAAGATGTTGCCTGACAACAGGTAGCCAAACCCATGCATGCGTTTGAAAATCCCGGCCAGTACGCCGGGATTTTTTTCATTTGGCTATAACTGAATATGTGCACAGAAAAGAGCAATTTGCACCACCTATGGTGCGCACCAGCAAACTACTATTCAGCTACAATACAGATCGGACTTTTAACTACCCTGATCTTGAGGTAAAGGCCGGCGAACCTTTGGCAATTACGGGCAAATCGGGATGCGGAAAAACCACGCTTCTCCATTTGCTGGCAGGATTGCTATCACCTGCGGGTGGCAGCGTGTGGATAAACGATAGCGACCTGGCAAAAATGACTTCCGCCAGGCTGGATGCTTTTCGAGGTCAAAGAATCGGCATCGTTTTTCAACGACCTCATTTTATACAATCCCTTTCGGTAAAGGACAATATCCTGGCAGCGCCCTATTTTTCCGGTAAAAAAATTGATGCTGCCCAACTGCAATACACCGCTGCCGAATTGGGAATTGCCCACCTTTTGCACCGTATGCCTTCATCGCTCAGCATTGGTGAGCAGCAAAGGGCCTCTATAGGCCGTGCCATTATGCACCTGCCGGCATTGGTACTTGCCGATGAACCAACCAGCAGCCTCGACGATGAAAACTGCCACGAAGTGATACACCTGCTTACACAGCTTTGCAGCGAGCGAAAGGCTGCCCTCATTGTTGTAACGCACGATGACAGGGTGAAACGTATTATCCAAAACCAGGTATCCTTGTTATGACCCTGAAAATCATACTCCGCAACCTGGTGTACCGCCCCACAGGCAGCCTGCTAAGTGTGCTCCTACTCATGCTCAGCACGGGCATCATAGCCATGCTGTTGCAGCTTAAGCATCAAATAAGCCACAAACTCGACAACGACCTGCGCGATATTGACATGGTGATAGGCGCCAAAGGAAGCCCGCTGCAACTAGTTCTTTCGGCAGTGTACCATGCAGATGCACCTACAGGAAACATTAACATGCATGAGGCGAATCGTGCCCTGCGCAGCCCGTTTGTAGAAAGTTATATACCCCTTGCTTATGGCGATTCCTATCGTGGATTTCGCATTGTGGGCAGCGATACCAACCTGATTGCTAAATATCAGGCATCGTTGGCCGATGGCCACCTGTCTAATGCACCCATGGAGGTAGTATTGGGCAGCGCAGTTGCGCAAAAAACGGAGCTCAATACAGGCGACAGCCTGCTGAGTCAGCATGGCGAAGGCAATAAAGGCACTACTCACGAAGCTCATCCTTACCGGGTAGTTGGTATTCTTAACCCTACGAATACTACCATAGATAACCTGATAGTTACTTCGGTACAAAGTATATGGCAAATACACGATGAGCATACTGCACAAGGCGACACGACTACCACACCCCGGCAATGGACAGCTGCTCTCGTTAAGTTTCGCAGTCCAATGGGCATCATGATGTTGCCACGTTCAATAAACGAAAACACCAACCTGATGGCCGCAATTCCCTCCCTGGAGGTCAACCGGCTGCTCAGCCTCATGGGTATGGGCATTGCTACCCTGCAGGCCGTTGCGCTAGCCATAATGGTAGTGGCAGCCATTAGCGTGTTTATTGCACTGTACAATAGGCTCAAAGAGCGCAAATACGAGCATGCCTTGCTACGCACCATGGGCTGTTCGCGGCTTCAATTGCTGGCCATGATACTTGCCGAGGGGCTTGTGCTGGCCATTGCAGGGTTTATGCTAGGCCTTTTCCTTAGCCGCATGGCCATAGTGCTGCTCAATGCCTGGTCGGGAGCAGATTTTCATTTCACATTTGCTTACCGGCTGCTGCCGCAAGAAGCAGGCCTGTTGGCCGTCACATGCTTCACCGGTATTTTGGCAGCACTTATACCGGCTATAAAAGCGTTTAATATTAACCTGAGTAAATCACTTGCCGATGCGTAAAAAATGGTTGCTTACCTTTTTGATTCCTGTGGTGTTAGCCTTTGCTGATCCCATTCCATTTTTGACCTGGGAGGTGCTGGAAAACGTGGACTTTCAGGAAAAATATGTAAAGGAAGCCGGTGAAAACATGCTATTCCCCAAGTTTCCACCACACCTTACTAAGTGGAATAACAAACCTGTAATAGTAGAAGGGTACGTAATACCAACCGATAAAACCGGAACGGTAGCAGCCCTTAGCGCTAACCCCTATGCAGCCTGCTTTTTTTGCGGAAAAGCCGGCCCGGCTTCGGTACTCACCCTAAAATTCAAAACTAAAAGCCCTAACTATAAAACCGATGATTACGTAAAATTCTCCGGAACACTTAAGCTCAACGACAACGACTATAAAGAGTTTTATTACATACTGGAGAATGCGGTGGAGGTGAAATAGAGAACTTCTAATTGAGACTAATGACTGCTTTGAAATACTCCTGTATAGGCCGACGCATGTGCATCCTGAAGCCCTTTAAAATTTTGAATCCTTCAAGTGCTTACAGCATGTCGCTGTAGGAGCCTTCCACCAAATCATCCGATCTAATATGAAGCAGTAAGCAGTAATCACGGCATTGCTTCAATAAATACTCCCGCCCAAGGCTGCCATCTGAATCTATGGCTTCTATTTCTACAAAGGTGCCAAGGCCCGGCACTTCGTCTATGTGAAACTTTACATTATCAATAGAGTATATCTCCCTTCTTTTCTCTACTATTTTCAAAACACCAAGAGCTACTTCAAGTACTTCTTCCAACCGAGCCCCGTTAATTACCTCGGCCAGGCTTACCTGCGAATATTTTGGGCCTGCCTCGTTGGGACGACTGTAAAAAAACAGGGCGTTTTCAATATCGCCCTGTCGCATCTTAAGCCGGCTATTGGTACAATTAAAGTACGTATCTTTTTGATTGTCAATACCTTTTGCAAGAGCTCCTGCTGCTAACAAGGTATTCCTGGCTTGCTCTACCTTTCTACAGTAGGCTTTTATTTCCACATTCAAATGACCAGCCATAGCTATGTGTTTACAGATATAGATTTTGGGAATTTTTGATGTCGTTATGAGTGCGGATATGTGCCGTAAGGCAATTATATACCATAAAAAAAGCGTGGAGTCGAACTGCATCAACTCCACGCCAATATATACCAACTTAATCCTCTTTGTTAGGCTTCCGCTTCTTTATCTTCTGTTTCGTCGGCTTTAGCCTCCGGAGCAGCAGCTTCTGGCGCAACTACTTCTTCAGCTATGGCCACTTCTTCAACCACTTCCTGAGCAACTACCGGTGCGGCAGCTATGGTGGCATTGCCGGACTTTTTTGCACGGCCACGACGGGTACGCTTAGTGGCGCCGGCAGCTTCAGTAGTATGGCCATACAATTCATTAAAGTCTACAAGCTCTATCATGGCCATTTCGGCATTATCGCCATGGCGGGCCCCCAACTTAATAATGCGGCTGTATCCACCGGGCCTGTCGGCTACCTTTGGTGCAACCACCGTAAAAAGTTCCTTTACGGCTTCTTTTTTGCCGAGGTAGCTGAATACCACACGATGCTGGTGCGTTATTTGCTCCTGAGAAGCATTCTTTTTTGTTTTAGTAATCAGGGGCTCTACATAAGTACGCAAAGCTTTGGCTTTGGCCAAGGTAGTTACAATACGCTTGTGAACAATCAGTTCGCTGGCTAGGGTAGCAAGCAGGGCATCGCGATGCGCTTTTTTACGACCCAGGTTGTTGATTTTGTCTCCGTGACGCATGACTTTGTATTTTTACCGCAGCACCGTGTCAAGGACTTGCTGCAGTTTGCTCTTGATCTCCGGTAGGGTTGACCAATAGCGGTTAAAAAATAAAAAACCGTGTAGCCATATTGAAGGCTACATAGCAGTTAGGTTACTCTTCCTTATCGAGGCCAAGTTTGCTCAAGTCCATACCAAAATGCAAACCACGCTCCATAAGTACTTGCTCTATTTCGCTCAGGCTCTTTTGGCCAAAGTTGCGAAACTTCATTAAATCTTCCTGCTCGTACTGTACCAGTTCGCTCAGGCTGTTTATTTTGGCTGCTTTCAGGCAGTTGAAAGCACGAACACTCAAGTCGAGGTCTTCCAGAGGGGTCTTCAACACCTTGCGCAGTTGCAGGGTCGATTCATCAACAAGGTCTTCTTTCTTCTCTTCTTTGGTGTCGAAGGTGATATTTTCATCGGTAATGATCATCAGGTGCTGAATGAGAATGCGCGAAGCTTGCTTCACGGCATCTTCAGGATGGATGGTACCATCCGTATTAACCTCCATGATGAGCTTTTCAAAGTCGGTACGCTGCTCTACGCGGGTATTTTCCACACTGTAGCGTACGTTTTTGATAGGTGTGAAAATGGAGTCGATAGGAATGTATCCAAAGGGGGCATCCTTCACGCGGTTTTCTTCACTTGGTACATAACCGCGGCCTTTGCCAATGTGAATTTCAATATCGAGCTTGGCCGAACTATCCAAAGTGCAA